>VFSW01002733.1_pt1 | contig 26569 bp, 19 predicted proteins | sample 5358111 | NCBI WGS metagenome assembly VFSW01 (sample SAMN11554181, study PRJNA540505) | mine drainage metagenome | isolation source: sediment from site ElyBrook_90M | place: USA: Ely Copper Mine, Vershire, VT | collected 2017 | reverse complement strand
TGCGGCGAGCCTCCCGCCGCTTGAGAGAGGCCAGAACAGGCATTGCGATCAGCGCAGCGATCGTAATGCCAATCCCAGCGCGACTGGTTTCAGGTCGCGCTCGAAGAGCGATGGCGCCCGCGGCAATCCCTGCGACCACAGAGGCCAACACCCAAAGCAGAACTCCGGCGGTACGGTGTGCCTTCCTTTCCGAGATGCGTATTCCGGGAATCCACTGCAGGAGCACAACGGCGGCGGACAGCAGCTCTATCAGGCTGTCGGAACCGAAGGCCAACAGCGCCGGGCTGTGCGCCGACACGGCCGCATACGCAGATATGCCGAACTCCACCAGCATCCATGCCAAGGTGACCACCTGTAACCAGAGCACGACGGCGCGAGGCCTCGCAGCAAGGGGGACGGAGGGCTGCGGGGGCGGAACACCGATCTGTACCAGTTCCGGCATTCGCTTCCCTTCATCATTTCAGGCCCTGAGTTGGGGCGCAAGGGCCGTGCAAATCAGAGTTAGCCCCCTCCGCTTCAGACTGCCTTGCAACCCGGCTTGCACATTTCCTTGCGGTCGCCCGGCCTTTGGGTGCATCCTTGGCTGTGATGAAAGCTATTCAGATTCACGCAACAGGCGGGCCGGAAGTCCTCCAACTGGCCGAGTTGCCCATTCCCGAGCCGGGACCCGGGCAGGTGTTGATCCGCGTGGAAGCCGTCGGCGTCAACTTCATTGAGATCTACTTTCGCAAAGGCGTCTACAAGGCGACATTGCCGTTGATCCCCGGCAGCGAGGCCTCGGGCACCGTGGAGAAGCTGGGCCACGGAGTGACAGGCTTTGAAGAAGGCGATCTCGTAGCTTCAGTGAGCGTGCAGGGCAGTTATGCCGAGTACGCACTCGTCCCCGCGACGCAACTGGTCAAGGTTCCATCGCGGCTTACTCCAGAGCAGGCTGCGGCCGCCATGCTGCAAGGGATGACTGCGCACTATCTCGCCTACTCCACTTATCCGCTCAAGGCGGGCGAGACCGCGCTGGTGCATGCCGGCGCGGGCGGCGTGGGCTTGCTGCTCACGCAGATGGCGGCAAGGCTGGGCGCGCGCGTCATCACCACTGTCTCCACGCAGGAGAAGGCAGAGCTCTCGCGTGAGGCAGGCGCCTCCGACGTAATTCTTTACACCGAGCAGGACTTCGAAGCCGAGGTCAAGCGGCTCACCGGCGGCAAGGGTGTCGATGTGGTTTACGACTCGGTGGGCAAGACTACCTTCGACAAGAGCCTGAACTGCCTGCGTCCCCGCGGACTTCTGGCTCTGTTTGGCGCGTCCAGCGGGCCTGTGCCGCCGTTCGATCTGATCCAGCTCAGCAGCAGGGGTTCGCTCTTCATCACGCGGCCCACGCTGTGGCACTACATCGCCTCGCATACTGAGCTTGAGTGGCGCGCGGGCAAGGTGCTGGACTGGGCCGCGACGGGCGAGCTCAAGCTGCGTACCGAATTCATGTATCCACTGGCCCAGGCCGCACAGGCGCAGATCGACATGGAAGGCCGCAAGACCACAGGAAAGATCCTGCTGGAACCATAGGACTGGAATCATAAGAACAGAGGCCAGAGTCCCGGGAACATCAATCAGAAACCAGCGGAGTAACCCATTGGCAACTGTGTTCATTGCGCCAGAAGATCGCGTGTTTGTGCTCACAGGCGCCGGCATCAGCGCAGAGAGTGGGTTGCCGACATTTCGCGCGGAGGATGGCCTCTGGGCCGGGTATCGCGTGGAAGATGTCTGTACTCCGGATGCGTGGCGGCGCAACCCGGCGGAGGTGTGGGCGTTTTACTCTGCGCGGCGCGCGGCCGGCGCCAAGGCCGAGCCAAACCCGGCGCACCATGCGCTGGCGAAACTGGAAGCAAGCCTTGGCGACCGCTTCTTTCTCTGCACGCAGAATGTGGACGATCTGCACGAACGCGCCGGTTCCACGCGCCTAGTCCACATGCATGGCGAACTGGCCAAGTCGCGCTGCGAGCGGGAGTGTGGGCGCGAGCCGGTCGAGGATCACGTCCTCTACAAGAGTCTGGACGAAGTGCGCCGCTGTGCCTGCGGTGGAAGGCTCCGTCCCCACATCGTTTTCTTCGGCGAGATTCCGCTGGAGATGGAGCGCATTCAGGATGAGATTGCGCGGACCTCGCTCATGCTCGTCGTGGGTACATCGGGATCGGTGTATCCCGCAGCGAGCTTTGTACACTGGGCTCGGCAGCGCGGCGCGCGCACGGTGTACATTGGCCCCGAACCGCCGTTGAATGCCTCGGCATTTACGCAGGTGGTGGAAGGCAAAGCGGGCGCAGTGATGCCGGGATTGTTTGAGGTCGCGTCCTGAACGGGGTTCAACCTCCCCGGAGCGCTTACATTCCTCAGAAGTGAAACCGGTAGCGCGCCTCGGCGAAGAACATCCGCGGATCGTTGAAGTGGAACCCGCCAAGCGTGATGGAGTTGTCCATCAACACACGGTGGTTGGTCACATTGATCACGCTCGCCGAGAGCTTCCACTTGTCGCCCAGGCTGCGCCCTGCTGACACGTCAAACGTAGTGTGAACTGGCAGATAAGGCCCGTTGTAGGGGCCTGTCTTCGCGCCTGCCAGGCCATTGGCAAAGCCCGATCCGTAGTAGACGTTCGTGGCGAACCATGTGCGCAGCGGCAGGTTCGCCGTGAAACCGGTGTTGAGCGTGTTGCGCTGATCGTGGTCCAGCGGGATGTAATCCGGCCCCAGATTGCACGCCGGGTCAGTCGGCGTGCTGCAGGCAAAGCCTCCAATCACGTTCCCGCGCTGCTCGGCAATCTGATTCGAGTAGGCAAGGTGGAACTGACCAAAATGAGCTAATTGCGGTGAGCGAACCGTCATCTCCCACGCGCGGATCAATGCACCATCCACGGCAATAGGAAAGTAGATGTTCGATTCACCGACGTTGGCGTGGTCGAGGTAGTTGTTGACGCGATTCTTGAACGTGTCGATGTCGACCATCCAGCCCTTCCGTGGAATCTGAATGCCAAACTGGTGCTCCTCGTCGCGCTCGGAAGGCAGCGGCACAAATGCGTTCTGGCCGGGCTGGCTGGTGACATAGTTGAGAAAAGTGCTGGAGACGGTTTCAACCGGCGCAGGCTGAAAGAAGTGGCCGTAGAAGCCGCGCAGAACCCAGTGCAGCCATGGGATTTCAAGAGTTGCGCCTATGCGCGGATAGGCCGCGTTCTCGGTGTATCCGCCGTGGTAGTTGGAGATGCGCATGCCGCCCAGCAGGGTGATGTATTGGTTGACACGCAGATGATCTGAGAAGTGAAACTCGACCAGCCCGGCGTTGGCGGTGGCCCTTGTATCCGGGATGTTTCCGGCCGGGCTGCCCGCGCTATGGATGCGCAGGCCGTAGAGGTCATTTTCCGCCTGGAAGAAGGAATAGACACCGAAGGCAAAGCTGTGCGGACCGGCGTCGGCGTGGAGGTCGATCTGTGCGCCTGCGTAGTTCGATGTCTGGTGCCAGGTTGTTGCGGCGGGCGTGTCGGCGGGTGACGCGTCGTAGGTGGCCTGATTGAAGTGGTAAAAAGGCGCGGCCTGAAGCTGGGCTGTGGACGAGAGCGTTCGCACCCAGTTAGCGATGACAAAGGCGTCGCGCTCGGTCTGGCCATCGCGCAAGCCATAGGAGTTGTAGTAATCGGAAGCCTGCTCCCAGTCATTCGGGTTGGGGTCGTAGGGAACCTGGAAGAAGTCCTGACGCAACTGAGCGTCGAGGCGCAGCTGATCTTTCGGCGTCTGGTTGCGAATGAGGGAGAAAAATCCGCTCTGTGAGTTGGTGGCATCGTGGTAGATGGCTGCGATGGGCGTTTCCAGGCCATAGTCAGCGCGGGAACCGGTGAGGCTTGCGTACCATGCGGTGCGCGCGGAGTGATCGCCGAGTGAGAGCTGCGCTTCCCCGGTGTAGAGGTTGCCGCCGGTGAGCAGCAGCTCAGCCTCGCGGTCACGCTCGAAGCCATTGCGGGGCAACACGTTGAATGCGCCATAGGTGCGGTCGCCGATGTCGGCCGCATAACTGCCGCGCTGGGTCTCCAGTTGATCGATGTCTTTAGGATCGATCTGCGGGCCTACGTTCGAGTCGATTTTTGTGTTGGGGATGGAGACGCCATCGATAAGCCAGCTGGTCTGGTGACCGCCGCGCATGTGGAGCATGTTGTGTGTCATGTAGGCGCCGGGCACGTAGTCGGTAATCATCTCCATGCCGATGGTGCGGCTGGCGCCCGGTGTTTCATCGATCTGCTGGCGGGTGATGAGCGTGGTCGGCGTAGCGGAATCGGTGGCGATGGTGCCTGTGGCGGCCTGCACAACGACCGATTCCGAGGTTGCGGCCAGATCAAGGGGGATGTGGAGCACGGGGTTGGTGCCGGAAGCGATGGCGATGGGCACGGTAGAGTTTGCAAAGCCGGGCGCAGCGGCCTGAAGCCGGTAGACGCCGATGGGCACCTGCGACAACTCAAACTCGCCGCGCGCGTCGGTGACGGCGTGCAAAACGAAGTCAGAGTCGGCGGCCCGCAGCGTGATTTGCGCGCCGGGAATGGGGCGGTGCCGGGGGTCATGCACGATGCCATGCAGACTGGCGAAGACGGTGGCCCATGCGGCAGCCGAAACCAACAGCGTGCAGGCGAAAACCCATCGGGAGATACGCATCGATTCCTTTTCAAGAATAGGCATCAAGAGTTGGCAAACGAGCAGTGCGAACGGGCAGGCCGTGCCGGTAAAGACAGCGGCAATGCAGCGCAATGCATCGGAGAGGGTCGCATCGTCCGAGTGGGAACGGCGCGGGCTCTGCGGGCCTTCAGGCGGAGAAGTGTTCGGGAGGGCCGCGGCCGGCGCGGCGATCGAGCGTGCGACCGGGCCCCGCTTCGGGCTGCGGAAGACCTGCAAGCGTCCGCGCCGCGAGGCTGAGCGGTGCAGGTGCGGAGCCGGCGAGTGCGTGCCTCTGCGCAAGCGCGGCAAGTGTGCTGCCGGGATAGAACGGGCAATGAGACGGAGCGGTGAAGGCGGGCTTGGAGTCCGAGGCGGGTCCGGCCATCTGCGACCTCATGGCATCGGACATGGCGCAGTGATGTGCGCCGTGGCGGCGGCAGCAGGCAGGAAGGCGCGATTCGTCGCTGGCCTGGAGTGTCGCTGCAAGCGGACCCAGGCCAAAGAAGAGAACCAGCAGGATGGCTAGGCCGCGTCGCATCCTGAATCGATGCTACATGAGCGCGGGTCGCTCCTGCGCGCAGCCCGGTACCGCATGGCTTTTCAGGTATCATCGGTTTATTGCACGAATCCAGTTTTGAACACGAGGAATCCCCGGTGCTTGAAGAGAAAGCTTCCCCAACGGCCACGGAAATCACCACGCAGGAGGCTCGCATGCGGCGGCCTTTGCGGATTGCATTGTTTGGATTTGGCACGGTGGGCAGTTCGGTGGCGCGCATTCTGGTGGAGTCGAAGCCTGAAGGGCTGGAGCTGACGCATATCTTCAACCGCGACGTAGCGCGCAAGCGCGTGGAATGGGTTCCAGCCAATGTCAATTGGAGCGAGAATGCCGATGCCGTTCTGGCATCTGACGTCGATGTGGTGGTGGAACTGGCCGGAGGACTTGACCCGGCAGGGGACTGGGTGCGCCAGGCACTGGAAGCCGGCAAAAGTGTTGTGACCGCCAACAAAAAGCTGATTGCGCATCGCGGCGTGGAACTGGAGCGGCTGGCGGCAGCCAGAGGTGGCCATTTGAAGTATGGCGCAGCGGTGGCGGGTGGTATTCCGGTGATTCCGGGCCTGGAGCAAGGACTGGCGGGCGACCACATCGAGCGCATGGAAGGCATATTGAACGGGACCTGCAACTTCATCCTGAGCAAGATGGAAGCCGGCGCGGAATATGCAACCGTGCTGGCCGAGGCGCAAGCCAGGGGCTATGCGGAAGCAGACCCGACCGAAGACGTAGGCGGATTTGATGCGCGCGCCAAGCTGGCCATTCTGATGCGTCTGGCGTTGCGCGTAGTGGTGGACCCGGAGGAGATTGTGCCGCAGCCGATTACAGCGGTTTCGGCCATCGACTTCAGCTATGCGCGGGATCTGGGCTGCACGATCCGGCAGGTGGCGCGGGCAGAGGAGACGGACGGCACGGTGGCGGCCACGGTGGGGCCCATGCTTGTGGATCAGCGTTCTCCGCTGGCGTGGTCGCGCGGCACTGAGAATATGGTGATTCTGACCGGGCGCTACGCCGGCGATGTGGTGTTCTCAGGCCACGGTGCCGGTGGACATCCCACGGCGGTGGCTGTGGTGAGCGACCTGCTGGCGCTGGCGCATGGCTCGCGTCGCGTGGCCATTCCCTCGGTTCCGGCGCGTATCGGCGCGGAGTTCGAGGTGCCCCACTACATTCGCTTTCTGGTCTCAGACCGGCCCGGGATTGTGGCAGAAATTACGGGGGCGTTAGCCAGGGAGAGCATCAACATTCGCGCCATTGTCCAGAAGCCCGGCTATCCGGCAAGCGCATTGCCGTTTGTGATGACCGTGGAGCCGTGCAAGTCGTCGGCGCTGAAGCGGGCGCTCGCCAGCATTGGAAAGATGGATTGCCTGCTGGAACAGCCGCTGGATCTGCAGATGCTGGAATAGTGAACAAGGGATAGTGGGCACGGACATGGAAATGGAGGTCAATCGGTGATCGATACGATCTATCGGTGCGAGATTTGCGGCGAAGAGAGCGATGATCCGGTGCGGTGGATTGTGATCCAATGCAGCGATACGCAGTTGACGGTCTACAAGTGGACCAAGGAAGCCGCCGGTTCTCCGCACGCGCGTCACTACTGCGGCGAGGCGCACGCGCAGGTGTATATCAGCCGGTGGTTCCAGTCGTACTGCGGCTGAATCCGCAGATTATCGTTTGATGGTTGCCGGAGCCGGACCGGTGGACTCTCGTACGACGAATTCAGGAGCCATTACGATCTCCGCAGGGTGCCCGTTGGCAGGATTGGCGATGCGTTCGAGAAGCACCTGTGCGCCGCGCTTGCCCATTTCAAACAGCGGCTGGCGCACGGTGGTCAGCGAAGGCGTCGCGTAGGCCGCGGACAGAATATCGTCAAAGCCAACCACTGAGACATCGCCGGGTACCGTGAGTCCGGCGTCTTTAAGTGCGCGGATGGCGCCAATGGCGGCAATGTCGTTGAAGCAGAAGATGGCGGTGAAGTCGCGGGCCTTTTCCAGCAGCGCCTGCATCGACTTATAGCCGATCTCCGGGGCCATGGGATGGTAGCCAGTCTTCATGGACCAGCCAGCGGCGTCAATGCCGATAACATGCGCGGGGTCGATGCGCAGTTCCATCTCGCGGCCTACCTGCTGAATGCTTTCCCAGCGGTACTCCGAGTCCGGAATGGCCTTTGGCCCGCGCATGAAGGCAATGCGGCGATGGCCTAATTGATAGAGGTGCTTGAGCGCCTGTTCCACCGCGCTGTGATGGTCAAGCACGATATTCGTCACGTTTTCAACCGCGCTGTGGGCTGAGATGGCCACCACCGGCACCGGCACGGCGATTTGATCGGCGGGAGTATTCAGCAGCAGAAAGCCGTCGACGGCGCGCTCCACCAGCATGCGTGGATATTGCTCGATTAACTCCCGCTTCCAGTCATGACAGGCGGTGAAGTAGAAGTAGTGCGCGCTGCTCAACTCCTGCACCACGCCGCTCATCACGCGCGTAAAGTAGCCTTCGCTAAGATCGGGGGCCAGCACGCCCACGCTCATTGAGCGGCTCTGCCGAAGAGATCGCGCAAAGTAATTGGGCCGGTAATTCAGCCGTGCCGCCGCCTCGATGACGCGATTGCGCGTTTCTTGTGGAATGGATTTGGCCGATGGCGAATTATTCAGAACCAGTGAAACCGTGGTCTGTGAGAGTTCCAGATGCTCGGCCAGCATTCTCAGGTTGACGTGTCCCGGTGGCGTCGAACCCTTTCCCTTTGCCATGTTGGAGTTGTAACACGTTTGTCTGGAATCGGGAAACGGCGTTTCCCAGCTTGTACATCGATTTTCCAGTTGGATCTGCAGGAAGGGCCGGATGTGTGCGACACGCCAGCCCGTCTACGGGGTGTGCACCTGATTAACTCCGGGCCGGAGCGGCAAGGTCTTCCCTTGATAGACGAAGCTGCCGGTCAGGCTGCCGGGCAGGGTGATGGTTGCATCGAGGCCGCCCGCGTGCCGCTTGTAGTCCACCTGGATCATGCCTGCTGGGTGCGGAAAGCTGGCTTTGAGCGCGGGCAGTGTGCCGAGGTGCGGAGCAATGCGCACGGTGGCAAAGCCGGGGCTGGCCGGCTCAATGCCTGCGACCAGCGTGAGCATGTCGTAAATGGGGTGGGCCGACCAGGCATGGGAGTCAGAGCGCGTATCGCCGGGAACCTCAGGCCAGGTGCTGAAGTGCAGCGGCAGCAGCTTGCGCCAGGGGTCGATGGAGGCCAGATAATCGTCCGCCATGCCGGCGTGGTCCAGAGCGCGCGCCAGATAGAAACGGAAATAGTACGAAGCGCTCATCACGCCGCCGGGCGTTGTTCCGGGCTCAATGGCCAGCAACTGGCGCAGGACAGCCTGCTGGCCGTCTTTGGGGATGACGTCGTAGAGGACCGCGAGGATGTTGGCTTGCTGGCTGAAGACCTTCTGGTCGGAGTTGTCGGCGAGCAGGCCGCGCGCGGCATTCCAGCACTTTCCGTAGATTCCGCTGCGGACATGCGCGGCGCGGGAGGTGTCGCGCTGGGCAAGGACCGCGTCGCCGAGGTGCTGTTCCAGGTCTGCCGCGTCCTCGAGAGCGCCCAGGTATTCAAGCGTAGTCACGCAGGACTCGCCTTGCGCATCGTAGGTGGGGATTTCTCCGGAAGAGACCCAGTCAATAAAGCTCCACCAGGGCAGCTTTTCTAGCAGGCCGTCGGGCCGCTCATGCGCGGCGAACCAGCCAAGGACGGCGCGGCTGCCGGACAGCGCGGCGCGTACGGGTTCCGGATCGGGGCGGTACATCCAGGCATCGTGCAACATGCCGATCCAAAGCAGGGAGAACGGCGGGATCGTCTGAGGCAGAGAACTGGGGTAGCGGCTGCGCGTGAGCCCATCGGGTAGGCGGGATTGGTCAAATGCCTGGATCGCCTGGCGGCCGAGGCGGTCGTCGCCGGTCACCGCGTAGGAGATCAGCGCCTGGATGCGCGTGTCGCCCACATACTGGAGTTGCTCATAATACGGTGTGTCCATGTAGGTCTCATGGGCGTCGAGGCGGGCGGTGCGCCAGCTGATCTGCCAGATCTGGTCCAGGTCGGGGTCGCCGGCGCTGAAGCTGGCACGCTCCACGAACGGGTATGCGCTGAACCGGGCGGCGAGGGTCTCGAGGATGAGCGGCTGATCTCCCGTAGTGATGTCGAGGTCGAGATAGCGCCAGGCGCGCCACCAGAGCGGCTCAAAGGTGCGGTGCGCACCGCCGTCGGGCAGAAACTCGTCGCGCAGCCCCAGGGCGGTGCGCTCGCCAACCTCATCTCGGTCGCCCTTCTGGTGATTCTTGTCGTAGAGCGCCTCGGAATAGGTGAGCCAGATCTGCGCACCCTTGCCGCCGGAGACGGTGAGCTGTGGATAGCCGGTTGTGAGCGCCGCGCGGTCCAGAAGAATTTGCACGTGGGTTCCGGCAGGAACCGTCACCGCGGAGGCCGGGAAGGTTTTCAGGCTGCTGGTGCTTGCCCGTACAACGTGGCCGGCATCGGTGGGGCTGTACTCCATGTGCGGGAGCGAATCGGGCACAAGGCCCCAGGGATTGTCTCCGGTGACTTCCGCCGAGTGCGCCTGATTCACATCTCCGTAGATGCTGTCGCGCATGGGTGAAGCGGCGGGGACCCAGGCCGTGCCGGTTGCGCCGGGCGTGTTCCATGTCCAGTCATAATGAGCGGCGTCGATGGCCTCGCCCGGACCCGCAGCCATGTAGGTCTTGAGCGTGACCGAGTCGCGGCCCAGCGGGCCCTGGCCGGGTTCCTCTTCGACGAGCCAGCCTTTGGGTGTGCTGATAGAGCTGTCCCCACCGGCCTCGCTCTCCAGCAGAAAGGCGGTGCGATCGCTCATTTGAGCGATGGGTGCAAAGATGCCCCAGTTCCACACGGTTGCGGTAATCAAGTTCTGCCCGGGTTTGAGGAGCGGCGCCAGGTCGAATCGCTCATAGCGCCAGTGGGTCAGGTCGCCGCGAGCGGGCCCGTCGCCCGCACGGTGGCCGTTGACGAACAGAATGAATCGGTTGTCGGCGCTTACCCGGACAATGTAACTGGCGGGAACAGCGGTCAGACTCAGTGAGCGGCGAAAGTGCAGGACCAGGGGCTCGCGCAGTGGCGCAGAGGGATGCGTGATCCAGGAGGCATGCCAATCGCGCTGGGGTGGATCGGGCCGGAAGCTGTCCTGGCCGGTGAGTACAAGAGGCGCAATGACAAGAGAGAGAACGGCAATAATCTGGCGCATGGGAGATAGCCTTCCGGAGTCCAGTCTAAGAGCATAACGGAAATCTTGAAACCAATGGAGAACTTATTTCCAAAGCGTTTTTGCCCAGGTTCGTCGCGCCGGAACCCTGTGTCCCTCACCATCCACGCCTCTGCCCAGAAGGAAGGGAGCTGTACAGACCAGACGTCGATCCCTGATTTATGCGATTTTCTCACTGTATGCGCTTGATTTTGTTGCCCTGTAACCTTCTATTCATCTTTCCCCGGTAGCCTACTCTAGGTGACAGCTTACGTGCCAGAGATACGAGTCTCTTCGTCTCATCTTCAGCCCGAGCCGACAGGTCCATCGCAGGCCGCTACGGCCGTACATGAGATTTCGGCGGTTCGCACGTATCTGCTTACCCGCGGCAACTCCGCGGTTGCTGACCGTTGGTTTCACGCCTTTATGCTGCTGTGCGCGTTGAGCATATTCGGCATCGTGGCATTGATTGCTCTGGAGTTGGCGCTCGGTTCAAACCTGTCATGGAGCAAGTTTGGCTTCAACTTTTTCTTCAAGACCTATTTCGATCCTTACACGCACCTTCCAATGTTCTGGGATCCGGTCAACGGCCAGTTCAGTGCGCTGCCCTTCGTTTACGGCACCCTGGTTTCGTCCTTTCTCTCGCTCCTGCTGGCGGTGCCCCTGGCGATTGGATTGGCAGTCTTCCTTACGGAGATGTGCCCCGGCGCGTTGCGTGGTCCGCTGGCTTTTCTTACCGAGCTGCTGGCGGCGATTCCGAGCATCATTTATGGATTGTGGGCGGTCTTCGTGCTGGTGCCGCTGCTCAGGGAATATGTGAATCCGGTGCTGATCCGCTCTCTGGACTGGACAGGACTGTTCAGTGACGAAAATCCCACAGGTCTTGGCTTTGTGTCGGCTGCGGTGATTCTAGCCATTATGATCCTGCCGATTATCTCGTCTTTGACGCGCGAAGTGATGACCGCTGTGCCGCACTCGCAACGCGAGGCGGTGCTGGCGCTGGGCGCCACTCGGTGGGAGATGATCCGCATGGGGGTGCTGCGCAATGCGCGCATCGGCATCGTGGGTGCTGTCATCCTGGGTCTGGGCCGCGCGCTGGGCGAGACGATGGCTGTGACCATGGTGATTGGCAACACGCCGGAGATTCACCGCTCGCTCTTGTCCAATGGAGCATCCATGGCATCGGTGATTGCCAATGAGTATGCAGAGGCAACGAGCGCTCTGCATCGCAGTGCTCTCACGGAGATTGGGCTGGCGCTTTTTGTGGTCACGATTCTGGTGAATGCGCTGGCTCGCCTGCTGGTGTGGGCAGTCACGCGGGGCGCGCCGGCGCGTGCCAACTAGAGCGGTTGCAGAGACAAGCGAGTGCATGAGGACGCATCTGTGAAGTCGGGAATGCAAACAATGCGAGTCAGCTTCCGGGCGTTCACCGACAATGCGGTGACTGCGCTGGCGGTGCTGGCCACTCTGCTCGTGATTGCGCCGTTGGTGGCTATCTTCATTTACCTTATTTATCGCGGCTACAGTTCACTCAGCCTGGATTTCTTCACCCAGATTCCCAAACCTGTGGGTGAAAAAGGCGGGGGGATGGCCAACGCCATTGTCGGCTCCGGAATCCTGCTGGGGCTGGCCAGTGCGATTGGCGTTCCGGTTGGCATTGGCGGCGGAATCTTTCTGGCTGAGTTTGGGCGCGGCACAAAGCTTGCCAACAGCATTCGCTTCACGGCCGACGTACTGAATGGCGTTCCCTCCATTGTGATGGGTGTGGCCGCGTACGCGCTGATCGTCAGCCCTCATGTGCCCTTTCTTCCGTTCCTTGGGCATTTCTCAGCCTTCTCTGGCGGTGTGGCCTTGGGCATTATGATGATTCCCACCGTTTGCCGGACCACCGAGGAGATGCTGCTGATGGTGCCGCACGCCGTGCGTGAGGCCGCACTGGGACTGGGCGTACCCAACTGGCGCTCGGTCCTTTCCATCACCGTCAGGACCGCTTCGCCGGGCATCATCACGGGCTGCATGCTGGCCTTTGCCCGCGTGGCGGGAGAGACTGCGCCGCTGATTTTCACCGCCCTGGGCAACTCGTTCTGGAGCACCAGCCTGAATGAGCCCATCGCGGCGCTGCCGCTGCAGATCTACGTCTATGCCATCTCGCCGTACGATGAGTGGCACAAGCTGGCATGGGCAGGTGCTTTGGTGTTGATTGTGCTGATTGTGCTTGCGGTGTCGCTGGTGCGCTATGTCACCAGCCGCGGCGTTTTGAAGGGGGCAAGCTAAGTGGGCGTTGGCATTGAGGTTATCAATCTGAATGCGTGGTATGGATCAAACCACACGCTGCAGGACATCAATTTGCATATCCCTGCCAATCACGCTACGGCGCTGATCGGCCCCTCGGGCTGCGGCAAAAGCACCTTTGTGCGCTGCCTGAACCGCATGCATGAGACCAATCCCATTGCCCGCGTCACAGGCACAGTGCGAATCGGCGATCTGGACATCTATGAGGACGCCAAGCCGGTGGAGATTCGACGCCGCGTCGGTATGGTTTTTCAGCGGCCCAATCCCTTTCCTACAATGTCGATTTATGACAATGTGGCGTCCGGATTGAAGCTGAACGGATTCTCTAATCGGCGCGTTCTGGACGAGATTGTGGAGAAGTCGCTCAAGAACTCTGCGTTGTGGGATGAAGTGAAGGACGATCTGAAGAAGAAGTCCGGCGCGAGCCTGTCTGGCGGGCAGCAGCAACGGCTATGCATTGCGCGCGCGCTGGCTGTGGATCCTGAGGTGCTGCTGATGGACGAGCCGGCCTCGGCGCTCGATCCCGTTTCGACCTCAAAGATTGAAGATCTCATTTTTCAGCTCAAATCGCAGTACACTATCGTGATTGTGACGCATAACATGCAGCAGGCGGCCCGGGTAGCAGAGAAGACGGGATTCTTCCTGAACGGCCGCATGGTGGAGTTCGACTCGACGCATAAGATCTTCACCAACCCAAGCGATAAGCGAACTGAGGACTACATCACAGGCAGGTTCGGATGACGCGCATTCGTTTTCAACAGAGCCTCGACGAATTGAAGGAGAACCTGCTGGTGATGGCGGGCTTGGCAGAGCAGGCTATTCAACGCGCCATTGAGGCCTATCGAGTGCGCGATCTCTCGATCTGCGATCTGGTGAGCCGCAGCGAAAACGCCATCAACCGCATGGAGCGCGACATCGACCAGGCGGCGCTGGACATGCTGGCGATGGAGCAGCCGATGGCCATCGATCTGCGCTTCATTCTCAGCGTGATCAAGATCAACGCTGACCTGGAGCGCGTGGGCGACGCGGCCAAGAGCATCAGTGACCGGGTGCGCAGCATGGAACAGATGCCGGTGGCCGATCTGCCGGTGGATATTCCGCGCATGGCCACACTGGCCGCGGAAATGGTGCGTAAGAGCCTGCAGTCCTTCATCGAAGGGGATGCAGAGGTCGCCCGTTCCGTTCTAACCATGGATGACGCCGTGGACGCAATGAACCGCGCGGCCTACAAGGCGCTCACCAAGGTGATGGAGGAGCAGAGTCACATTGCGTCGCAAGCGCTGAATGCGCTGATGATCTGCCGCGCTCTGGAACGTGTGGCCGATCATGCGACCAACATCGCGGAAGATGTCATCTTCTGGGTGCAGGGCGCGGATGTGCGCCACCACAAGAGCATCGCCGCTCAGAAGGCAGACAAGAACGCAATCTAGCGCCTCACGGCTCCACTTGCCACCAGTCGAACTGCGACATGCGCGGGTAATAGAGACCTGCATGGATCCGCGCTCCGGGGTGCAGACTGCGCAATACCGCAGCGTAGGTCTCGAGCTGCGGCGCGAAGATTGCATGGAGGCCCGAGAGCGCATGGGCGGGGTCGAGGCCGTCTTCGTGGGCAGTCTTATAGTCGATGATCCACCAAACGTTATCGCCCTCTGAGTGCGGTTCAATCCCGGCGCGAAAGACTCGATCCACACGCACCGTGCGCAGAGCGCCTGCAACAATGCCGGTCCATGCCGTCTCGCTGGATGCATCCGCATGGGGCGCGATAATCCACTGTCCATAAGGAGTCTCAATGGCCCGGCGGACAACTTCTATGGCTTCTTTCGCAAGAAGGTCTGCCTGTTGTGCATGCAGACCTGCAGCGCGCACCTGTGCAGCGATGCGTGGTTGCATCTTTGCAAGAGCGGCGTGGACGTCACTCCAATCGTGAGCCGTAGAGATCCGTGATGCGGTCTCAAGGAGACGATGCACGGCGGTGCCAAGGACGCGCGAGCCCAACCCGCCTTCGTGGCGTTGGTAGAGACGTGAATCGCCAATACCTGACGCGGCCGGCGCGGAGGCCGCAATGCCGCCCTGTCCCGAGGCTGAGAGCTCAAGGTCATCGGGCAGACGGCGCAATCGCGTTGGAACAATAGAAGAAGGCATGACCAGCAGGTTGCTCTCTCCCGACGCTGCAATCGCCTCGATCAGGAAATCTTCGTCTTGCTTTGCCGTCTCTTTTGCAGTTTTCCACGCATCAAAGCGAGCCTGCGCCTCATCGCGCAAGGCGGGCCATGCGGTAGCCAGCAGACTGTCTTTAGGCTGCACAAGTGCCGGCGTGCCCTGCACGTCTTTGTATGCGAGCCTTGCGAAATAGTGCAGCTCTTCCCGCGCACGCGTAGCCGCAACATAGAAAATGCGGCGCATCTCCTGACGTTCGCGTTCGCGGTAGACGCTGTCGACCCACTCCTTCGCTTTGCCGCGGTCAGCACCTTTGGCTTGCAACGGCGCAACCAGGAACTCCGTAATCGCGCCGGAATCTTCCGGTGTCGCCAGTCCTCGCTCCAGCCATGAGAGCAGCCTGCCGCGGGTCCGGCCGCCACTGGCCTGCATCTCCGGAACAATCACCACCTCGAACTCAAGGCCCTTGGACTTGTGAATTGTCATCAACTGCACACCGCATTCGGTGCTCGCAGCCGGATCGGGCAATGCGGTCAGTCTTTCCAGCGCTGAGTCGAGTGCCGGGCCAAGCAGATCCTGCGCACCGCCCGGCAAGCCGTCCAGGCAACTCCACAGTAGATCGAGATTTGCGCGCGCCACGGAATCAACGCAGCGATCTCCACCCAGGTTGATCCACATCTGTTGGAGCCATGTGCCGAAGGCCGCAGTGGGCAGACCCGCGCGAATGCCGGGTAGAGACTCCAATGCTTGAACCATGCGACGAACAGCCCGGCGTCCCTGCTCGCTGAGCATGTCGATGCGCTCTTCAAGCAAACGGGGAATGGGGGCAGCGTGAGAATCCGCGTTCTCCGCTGCAGCCAGTAGGTACAGGTCAGAGAGCGCAAGACCACACCACGGGGCGCGCAGCACGCCTAGCCATGCTATCCGGTCCTCAGGGTTCAGCAGTGCACGGCCCAGCGCCAGTGCATCCAGAACTTCAGGACGATCCTTGAGCTGCTCCAATTCCACGGCCCGGAAGGGAATCGCTGCATTCCGCAGTGCCTCCGCGACAGGCGCAAGTGCTTTGCGGGTGCGCCCCAGAACGGCGATCCTGTACTTTCTACCGGAGCCACGCGCTTCTTCCATTCGATCCTGATGGGAGCGAATCAATGTCACGATATCCGCAACTTGTGCGGTCAGCGCAGCTTCTCTTGCATGCTGGATTGCATCATTCCGCCGCTTAGCTTCCTCGCCGGCCGTTTTGCTGCGCGTGGTCTGCGGCATGAATTCAAAGTGCAGCGACAGCCTTGCAGAGGATGTAGTGCCCGCTTCACGCGCAGGCTCTGATGGAGTGAAGCTGACGCCGCTACCATCGTTCTCGGCAAAGACTTTGCCAAAAGATTCGTTGAGCCGCATGACCAGATCAGGGTCTGTGCGAAAGTTAGCTGTCAGCGAAACAGGATCAAGCAGCCAGGGCCGGTTCTCTGGAATGTCGAGCCCAGTGGCCTCAACGCGCGGAAAGAGTTCCGCGTCCGCATCGCGAAAGAAGTAGATGGACTGCATGGGGTCGCCTACCACGAAGATGGTGCGGCCAGCCGGATCGGGCCAGGCGGCTGCGAGACTGGCAACCAAACGATGCTGGCGGCGGCTTGTGTCCTGGAACTCATCGACAAGCAGGTGATGTATTCCATCCGCAACGGTCATGGCCGCCTCGCTGGGCAAGCTGTCTTCATCTTTCAACACATGCTGTGCGATCTGCGCAACTTCAGTAAAGTCGACACTACCGCTCTCCGCAAAGACGATCTGCAACTCCGCTGCCGCATGACGCAGCAGCATGAAGCACGCCTGCACAATCTTCCAATCGTCCTCCATGTAGCGAGCCGGGGGCAGTTTGCGCACAGAGGCGAGGATGGATTCAAGGCCGCTTACTTGACGCAGGACGCCCGCAAGTGCGGCAAACCGGCCTTTCTCTGCCTTGCGATCCGCTGGGAATCCCATGCGTATATCCACTTGCCTGCGGAACGTTCCCCCGTTAGCGAGGAGCAATGCAGCCATGCCGAGCCAGGCATGACGTGCCTCTTCGAGCGCTTCAATGCTGAAGAATGGGCCTGAGGGAAACTCGGCAATCTCAGCGAGCTCCTGGTGAAATTCGCCATCGCTTTGTTCGCAGGCGAATCGCGCCAAAGCAAGAGCCTCGTCAAGCGCTCCGGGAGCCCGATTGAACAGCACCCCTAATTTGCCGACAAGTTCTTGAACCGCCCGCTCGAACGGTTTCTCCAAACGCGCACGCAGAGCATCCCAATCGGGTTCTCGCTTCAGCAGGAAGTCTTGCATCCAGCGGTCGCGCTGGCTGAGCATCGTAACCAGCAAGTCTTCCAATTCCTGCCAGCCATTGTCGCGCCACAAGAGCAATGCCTCGATTGCGGCGCTCAGCCGGGCATCGGTTGCGCCAATTGTTTCCAGGGTACGACGCGCTGCGCGGCGATATAGCTCCGTGGGCTGCTCATGGATGTCCAACTCTCCTCCCAGGCTGGTGAGCATGGGTTGTTGAAGGGCAAGGTCGCGGCAGAACGAGTCGATAGTCGAGATGCGAAGCTGCGCGGGCAGGTCAATCAGCCGCCAGCCCGGCACGCGTGAACGCTCAAGGGCGCGCCAGGCCAATGCTTCCATTGAAAACGCATGCGCGTCAGGTGCGGGTTCGCCGAGAGCAGCAGCTTTTTCCAGCTCCCACAGAATGCGATGCCGCATTTCCGCTGCGGCGGCGTTGGTAAACGTGATGGCGACGATCTGACCGGGATCACTCACTTCGCCAAGCAGGCGCAGGTAGCGGCGCGTCAGCAGGTCGGTCTTGCCGGAACCAGCCGGCGCCCGCACCAGGATGGATCGAGCGGCATCGAGCGCCCGTTCGCGCTGGGTCTGGTCAGGAGGCAACTTGCTTTGCGATGGCTTACTCATCTGAAGCCTCGTCGATCTCTTCCTCGTCTTCGCCGCAGGCCTGATGCTCCTGGATGCGGCACAGCGTTTGCAGACCGCATCGCTCGCAGGTCGCCGGGAACTGGCGAGGGTCCACATCGGCCCGGCCTGCAAGGAAGTCCCTCGCGAGTTGCTCGATCGACTCCTTCCAGGCGTGCATCTGCTCAGTGGTCAGCGCATTCTTCATTAAAGTGTGACTGCCCTTGAGTGCTGGAAAGAGCGTCCTATTTGCATCGACCACATAGCCAGAAAAACCTTGTTCGCCGGTACGCACCTTGGCAAATACCAGTCCACCTGGCTGCTCACCCGGCTGCAGTGCAAAGCTGGCATAGAGCGGCAACTGCACGTCATCGGCGCGAGGAAGCTCCCACGCTTTGGGCGAAACGTCGCCCGTCTTGTAATCGATCACCAGCGGCGAGCCGTCGTTCAGCCTGTCAATGCGATCCAGACGCAACCGCAGTGCGAGTCCCGCCACGTTGACGAGGGTTGTAATTTCCGTGCTTTCGACAGTGAAGGGAAGGCGCGTAACTTCGTACTCCAGCCATTCTGTCACCAGGCGGGCAAGGCGTATTTCTTCAATTGCCAGATAGCGGGATGGCATGCGTTCGCGCGCTCCCTCCGGCATCTTCTCCTGCATCACTTGATGCACAACGCCCTCGACGAAGGACGGTAGGTTCGACTTTTTCAGCAGCGCCTCGTAGGTGCGGATGCCTTTGGACGGGCCTTCCCAGACTTCGTGCAGTACTTCATGAAGCAACTTGCCCCGCTCGGCGGCGGTCAATCCGGCTTCGGCAGGCTCCCACCTTCTTGCGTCAAGCCGTGTAGTCGCAAAAGCCTTGAATGGGCACTGGGACTGCGCGGTAAGGACACTTGAACCTCCGTGGGCGAGATGCGGAGGGAAGGGAATGCGGCTGGCATCCTCAAAAAGAACGGCACGCGGCGGCGGCGCGGGCGGGGGCATCAATGCTGCGGGCAGTGGTTGGAACGTTCCGGCCAGTTGAGTAACAACTTTGGAAGGTCTTGTTTCTGTTTCTCGCTTCAGCGCGGCAAAGCTGAAGTGAACAACGGGTGCGGCGGACAGCAGGCGTGTTGTGATGGTACGTGCGAGTTCCAAGTCAAGCAGCGGCGTGGCGTGCGGCATGGCGCATTCGCGCTGCACGTGGAGCGGCAGCAATGGGTGTGTGGAACCTGCGGCCGGCCAGAGGTCTTCATCGGCGCCGAGGAACCAGATGGCGTCCGCGGTGAGGCCCGCCGACTCAGCCGGCCCGGCGATCAAAATAGGCGCATTGCTGGACTCGGGAGCAAAGAGCGTTTCATTCAAAGTGCGCGCGAGCGATGCAAGAAAATCCGTCCAATCGGCGCGCCGATTATCGAATCCCAGTGAACCGCAGGTTTCTACGGCCTGTTCCCAGCGGCGAAAGGACTGGTACTCCGCACTCGAAAGCCGGTGCTCACTGGGCAAACCAAGATCCTGGAGCAACTGAGGAATCCGTGCAGCCCAGTCGAGAGGGGAGAGCTGGCTCTTATGCACAGCCACCAGGCGCTGCTGAGCTTTCCTGAAGCGTGCCGTCCAGGCGGAGGGCAGCATTTCGGCGGCAGGGCGCTGGCGGGCAAAGGCATCCAGAGTCCATTCCGTTCGTTGCAGGCCCTTGCGGCGCAAAGCTCGCATATAGGCCTGTAGCGCGGCCGTTTCAGTGGACTCCAGACCCGCAAGCCCTGTGGAGATCAACCAGTCCAGTTCATTTTCGGTCAGGGCGCCGTTCAACCAGCGCAACAGGAGGTAAAGCGCGTGAGGAAGCTCTGCCTGGCCCAGCGGGATACCAAGCGAGAATTCAAAGAGAGGGGCGTCACCCGGTGCGGCACAACGCAGGAAGGCTCGTTCCATTTCGCCGCGCCGCTCGTCAATTCTCTGGGTCACAACAAGCAGGCGAGCTTCAGGGTTGGCGATGAGCCGCTGCTTGCACCACAGAGCGCACGCTTCAAGTTCGCTTTGGCTGTCTTTGGCTGCAAAGAAGCGAACTTCCCGGGCCGCATCCCCTGGAGCCGTTTGCTGCCACGCGCCCCATGCACGGAACAGCGATCGCTGCAGGGGCTGCATGCGGTCAAAGCCTGCTGTCAGAATCGGCGGACGGGGGACGGCATTGCTTTCCAGCAGAGGAATGAGTTCCATGGGCACCCGGCCGGGACTGAGCAGATTGAGTGCGCGGCACTGCTCGTCGAAGGCCGTGAGCCAGCGGCTGAAGGCTCCTGCGTTCTGGATCCAGCCGCTGCGCATACTTGCGCGCAGGTATTCCGGGGCGTAGGCGCAGAGCAGTTCATGGGCCTGCATGGCCATGCGCGCCAAACGGTGACGCGGGCCAGGCAGAAGCGCGGTCAGGTATTCCTCTTTTCCTACAAGGTCCGCCCAGAGCGCCTGCTCCTGCGCGGAGTTCAGCAGCATGCGGCCGTCTGCTGCGTATTCCTCCCATGCTGTTTGTAAAAAGCTGTTCCAGTCCTGGATGTTCGGCGTGGGCCAGGCCGTCAGTCCCTCGGCGCGCTTGCGGCGGTTCAAGGCTAGTCGAAGGGCGCGCGCGGCGCGGTCGCTGGCGGCCACCACAAGCCCTCCCTGACCAAGCCAGTCATCCATCTCTGCCGCCCCAGATTCCCCCATCCCTGCGTTATACCCTGTTCAGCCGCTGCGGCGCTATCCGGCTGCACAATGGGGGTTAGCAGCCGGTTGTAAACTGGGATGTGATGCGCCGTTTTCTTGCTTTCTCATTGTTTGCGTTTGTTGCGCTGGCCGGGTGCCGATCAGACCGGCAGACCGCGCCGCAATCTGCGGCCAGCCCTTCCTACAAGATCTACAAGCTGCGGGGCAAGGTGGTCGCCGCAAATCCCTCGACGGGCGAGGTCACGCTGAACCATGAGGCCATACCCGGCTTTATGGATGCCATGACCATGCCCTACAAGCTCAAGGATCCAAGCATCCTGGGCGAGTTGCATCCTGGTGATTTGATTACGGCGGATGTCCTCGTTTCACAGGACGCGGATGCGGACGTATTGCTCGATCACATCGTTGTTGTGGCACAGGGCAAACCGGACTACCGGCCTACCTCCCTCTACCACGTTCCGGAAGCGGGCGATGCTGTGCCGGACTTCAAACTGCGCGATCAGGATGGAAGAACCATTCACCTGGCGCAATTCCGCGGCAAGGCGCTGCTGATTACCTTCATCTACACCCGCTGTCCGCTGCCGGATTTCTGTCCGCGGGTGACACGCAATTTTGCCGCGATAGAAAAGCAGCTGGCTACCGATCCTGCGCTGCTTGCAAAGACGCAATTGCTTTGCATCAGCTTCGATCCGGAACACGATACGCCCGAGCGACTCCGTGCCTATGGCGCGGCCTATATTGGCAGCGACGCGAAGAGCGCCTTTGCACACTGGGCTTTTGCCGTTCCGCAAATGCCGGAGCTGGATCAGATGGCCAAGTACTTCGATGTCGGCATCACGGTCGGCGCGGACAAGTCCATTACCCATACCCTCTCCACAACGCTCGTCGGGCGCGATGGAAAGGTTGTGAGTTTTTATCCCGGTAATGAATGGACGCCGGATCAGGTGCTGGCAGATGTGAAGCAGGCAGCAGCAGGCGCCTGACCGTGAAGTAGCTGGAGGCGCATGCGGACGCAGTTCCGGACGGAATTGCGGGCGATTTGTGCATCGGAATTGACCAGGGTTCATCCAAGCTACTGATATCCTTGGCGCGCGTAAGTAAAAGGAGAAGTTGCGAATGGCAAAGGTTAGTTTGATTTTTGCAGGACTCATGATTGCCCTGGGGCTGGCCGGATTTCTAGGCACGGGCAGCCAGCATCCCACGGCTCTGATTCCTGCCGGGTTTGGTGTCGCTTTGGGCATCTTTGGAGTACTGGCAATGAGCCCCAGTGAGGCACGCCGCAAGCTGTTCATGCACGTCAACGTGACCATCGGCTTGCTCGGCTCTCTGGGCGGCGCGGCTGAGGCGGTGCGCGGCTACATCCACGCAATGTCCGCGGGGATGGCTCCCGATATGATCGCGCTGGACTCCAAGCTCGCCATGGCCGGGCTCATGCTGATCTATGTTGTCCTCTGCGTGCGGTCGTTTATCGCCGCGCGGCGTTCGGGGAAGGTCTAGCAAATGGGCACAATGCGCGGCGGTGGAATGGGCATGGGCATGCGTGCCGAACGTACGCCACGTGGACCGGGAGCGCGCGCCGGCCAGGCTGATCTGCCCAAGCGCAAACCCAACTTGAAGAAGCTTTGGCCGCAGATTTGGGCGCTGGTCGAGCCGCGCAAATGGCTGCTGCTTGCCGGTCTGGGTCTCATGGCCATCAACCGAGTTGCCGGCCTGGTGTTGCCTTACACGGCCAAGCCCCTGCTTGACACTGTGCTTTCGCCTCTGCATCCGCGCCCCGATCTTCTGCCCAGGATCATCGCCGTGGTCTTTACCGCCATGGTGGTACAGGCCATCACTTCGTTTTCACTCACGCAATTGCTCTCCAAGGCCGGTCAGCGCCTCATCGCCGAGTTGCGCCGCCAGGTGCAGAAGCATGTCGGCCTGCTCTCCGTGGCCTATTATGACGAGAATCGCTCGGGTACCCTGGTGGCCCGCATCATGAGCGATGTGGAGGGTGTAAGGAACCTGGTCGGTACCGGGTTGGTGGAGTTCGTGGGCGGCCTCCTCACTGCAGTGCTGGCTTTCATCTACCTGCTGCATCGCAGCGTTACCGTTACGCTCACAGTCTTTGCTGTCGTGGGCGGATTTGTCTTTGTGCTGCAATACGGCTTCAAGGTCATTCGCCCCATCTTTCGCGAGCGGGCAAAGATCAATGCAGAAGTGACCGGCCGCCTGACCGAGTCCCTGGGCGGCGTACGCGTCATCAAGGGCTATCACGCCGAGGACCGGGAACATGAGGTCTTCACGGCCGGAGTAGATCGGCTCCTGTCGAACGTGATGAAGTCCCTGACCATGACCAGCGTGCTCGGCTCGGCCTCAACTACCGTGCTGGGGCTGGTGTCGGCGCTCGTCATGTGGCTCGGCGGACACAGCGTGCTCAACCATACCTGGACCGTCGGCGACTATTTCAGCTACAACATGTTTCTCGCCTTTATGATCGCGCCTGTCTTCCAGATCGTGAACATTGGCACGCAGTTGACTGAGGCGTTTGCCGGCCTGGACCGCACCGGCGAAATCATGTCTGAGATGGAAGAGAACCAGCTTCCCGGCCGCACCGTGCAGATGCCGCCCATACAGGGAACAGTGCGCTTTGAGAATGTCGAGTTCGCGTATGAAACCGACAAGCCCGTGCTGCATGGCGTCAGTTTTGTAGCCGAACCGGGTACGGTGACAGCGCTGGTTGGATCCTCGGGTTCAGGCAAGTCCACCATCATCAGCCTTCTGTGCGCCTTTCACACGCCTTCCAGCGGCTGCGTGCTGGTGGACGATGTGGATCTTGCCAAAGTCGATCTGCACACCTTTCGCTCGCAGTTGGGTGTTGTGCTGCAGGACTCATTCCTTTTCGATGGGTCGATTCGCGAGAACGTAATGTTCTCCCGTCCCGGCGCGACGGAAGAACAGTTCCTCTTCGCTTGCCGAACGGCACGGGTGGATGAGTTTGCCGAACGCTTCCCGGATGCCTACGACACCATCGTGGGTGAGCGCGGCGTAAAGCTCTCGGGCGGCCAGCGCCAACGGCTTTCGATTGCGCGTGCCCTCCTGGCAGAGCCCCGCATCCTGATTCTGGACGAAGCGACCAGTTCGCTCGACTCCGAGTCGGAAGCCATGATCCAGGCGGGATTGGCACAGCTCATGCAGGGGCGGACCACTTTTGTCATCGCTCACCGCCTTTCAACCATCCGCAGAGCGGATCAGATTCTTGTGGTCGAGTCGGGCCGTATCGTCGAGCGCGGCACCCACGCCGAGTTGTACGCGCTCGGTGGTCGCTACTATGACCTCTACACGCGTCAGCATGGCCTTGAGGCAAACCTGTTTCTGGCGCCCGGCGAGGGAGATGTCGTCCCGGCCTGATTCGTCAGGCAATGCCTGCCCCGTCCGTCATGCCACACGGGCGTGACAGCGATTCGTGGCACATCAGCTCCTGGATAGCCTCCGGGAACTTTCCGTCATCTTGACGCGTGCGATCCGGCGATCCCTGGCAAGGCGGGCCATCATGCCCTTTCTCGCATTCAGGATGTGCGTATCAACACTTGACGCGAATCCCATATCTTGAGAAACTTGCATTGCAACCAGTAGGCGGAACAGAGGACCAATATGCGAGACGCATCTCCGCAAGGCATCTACAAAGTGCAAGCCCTTGACCGGGCCTTTGCCGTCCTGGATTTGTTGGGAGAGAGCGATACGCCGCTCGGGCTGGCTCAGGTGGCCTCGTCGCTGCAACTGCATAAGAGCACAGCGCACCGGTTTCTCATGGTCCTGGAACGGCACCACATGGTGGAGCGGACCAGCAGCGGCAAGTTTCGCCTTGGGCTGAGGCTCTTTGATTTCGGTAATCGCGCCATTGAACAGTATGACCTTCGCGACCGCGCGCAGCCCCACCTGCGCCGCCTTGTGGCTGAGACCGAAGAGACTGCTCATCTTTGCATTTTGGAGCAGGCGCGCGTCATCTACATCGACAAGATTGAGCCTGCGCGCTCCGTGCGCATGATCACACGCATCGGATCCAGCAATCCCGTGCATTGCACTTCAGTGGGTAAGGCGATCCTGGCTTTTCTGCCTGAAGATCGCATTGCCGATATTCTGCGTCGCACGCGGTTCGAGCGTTTCACGCAACGCACCATCGCTACGCCTGAAGCGCTGCGCGCGGAGATCGAGAAGACGCGCCGCCGCGGATATGCTGTCGATGACGAAGAGTTGGAAGAGGGGTTGCGCTGCATTGCTGTGCCGCTGCTGGATGCGCAGCGTCAGCCCGTGGCCGCAGTCAGCGTCTCCGGGCCGTCGTTCCGCGTCACCGCGCAGAAACTGCCTTCTATCGCCAATCATCTGCTCCACTGCGTACGCGGCATTGCGCAGGACATGGGGTTCAGTTCCGCAGGCCGCGGCCGTGCGGCTTGGACAGCCTAGGGAATCCAGTTGGGTCCTATCAATGCACGCAAGTTCTGCGGGGTGGCCCACGGGGCTTTGCCCGCAAACCGCTTCACCCAGTCCGGGCCGGCGCCAATTTTTACGCGGTCAGGCGTAAACTCCGGCGAAAGCGTGTTGGCCATCAACGCATAGCGCGCGCCATGATGCAGGCGCAAGGCCTTCCAGCAGCCGCCCGGCACCGCAATCAGCGGACGCTCGCCGGCAGCAATGTCCCGCCCCAGAGTAAGCCTTTCGACGCGCCCATCTGGGTGAAAGATGAAGTAGTCCACTGGGCCGCCTTCGATGAGGATATGTGTGTCGTCGGAGGCCAGCCAATGCAGGTAATTCACGGGGCGGTCACGGGTCAGCATGTAGTAGACCTGGCTTTGTACAGCCAGCGCGCGTCCACCCACCGATACGGTCTGTGCCGATTGTCCGATGAGCCCAAGGTAGCCTGATTCTCTGGGCAATACTTTCAGGTCGAGAGCATGGATCAGTTCCTGCGCCCGCGCATCGCTGCCGGTTGGAGCTGCCGCATGCAAGGTCGACATCGCAGTTATCGCCACTGCCAAGGTTAGAATGTGCTTCATATGCGCCAGCGTAGAGGATATTCGCGAAGATGGTACGTAAGCCAAGCCATTCCCCTCCAGCGATTTCATCTCAGCCGATCAGTCAATATGCAGTAGGCTGCCTGCACCCAACCTGCTGACTTTCTGATACACTCAATGATGTTGAACGATCAAGACGCATCGCACTCGCCAGGGTTCGAATGCGGCTGGGAGCAGAAAACCAGCGAAGCAAGCAAAGGACCCAGAAGCCTAGGTTCATTGTGTCTCACTGGTTTCCACTCCTGCACACCAGGTGCATCCTGGGGACGTAGCTCAGTTGGTTAGAGCGCTGCCTTCTAACCGAGACTAAGAAAACAAACAACTTAGTTCCTTGGTGTCCACGATGGTGTCCACCCTGACCCAATTCTGCTAGGCTATGAAGCCTCAGAGGAGGATCAATGGATGCCTGCTCCCAAGCCTCTCGGCACTCTTCTCAATGCTCCCGACTACGCGGAGCGCGTCAACCTCATCAAGAAAATCAAAACCCCTGCCGGATGGCGTTTCGCTCCTGTTGTCCCTGAAGCGAACGGCAGACTCAAGGATCGGGTGCGCCTCAACGGCCAGATTGAGACGCACCCGGAAGGCGCGTACTACATCGAGTGGCGCGTCGGCGGTCGGAGCGGTCGCCGCTATCGTACCGCTGTCGCCAGAGAGGAAGCCATCGACGCCGCACGCCGCAAGGCGCTCGAACTGAGCGCGATCCGCGACGGCCTCATTGTCGCGCCGGAGCCGCCGCCTGTAGCCCCGGACAAGACGCCTATCGGCGATGCCATTGACGCCTACCTGAAGTACGTCAAGATGCAACGGAAGAAACGGACCTTTCTTACCTATCGCTACACCCTCGACGTTCTCCTGCGGGCGTCCTACAAGAGAAAGTACGTGGAGGACGCAAAGCGGCAGGATGCTATCGACTTCATGACGTACTGCTACGAGCAGGGCTTGGGAGCACGCACCGTCTACGACAAGCTGGTGACGGTGCTCCAGCTCTTCAAACG
>VFSW01002732.1_pt1 | contig 26577 bp, 23 predicted proteins | sample 5358111 | NCBI WGS metagenome assembly VFSW01 (sample SAMN11554181, study PRJNA540505) | mine drainage metagenome | isolation source: sediment from site ElyBrook_90M | place: USA: Ely Copper Mine, Vershire, VT | collected 2017 | reverse complement strand
TCGAAACTACATCCAGCGACGCTGATCGTCCGTTTTTCCGCATCCTGCTAGAGGTGCCAGCGCGCATTATACGCCTTGCAGATATGGTCCAGCATCGCATGATATTCGCGTTCCACGTCGATCCCCAGACTTTCAGGAGCGCGAGCTTCAGGGATACGCGGCGGATTCACGTTGTCAATAAACACTGGTACGACCAAAACGTAGTCATAACCCAGAACGTGCGTATGGCCAGGGGGGCGCGTGGGTAATTGTCGGAATCTGGAGATAGTCTTCGCAGCATCACCGGGGCGATTTACGCTGATTGCCCATTCAAATTCATCCCACAGGGTTTGGTCGCCAGCGGACAGACGTGGGAGTACGTTTGCGATGAACTCCGCATCGTTCTTTCTGAACCGGGGCTTAATCTTATCGGGCACATTGAGCACCCGTTCGGCGACACCAACGATGACCGTCGCTACTAAAATGGCCTCCGACTTCGCGCGGTGAAGCACCTGTAGAGCTTCGTTAAGATCATCAAAGCGGGCGTATAGATTTCGGTGCGCCGTGATTACCGACTTGTTTTCGACGCAAATCCTGAGCTGATTCAGGTCCGGCGAACCTTGCTGATCGGGTTCGCCCACCAAGAGGTCTATCTTTCGATTGCGGGCCCCCGGGGTGCGCACATTCTTCCAAGATTTTATGGTTCCGTCGGAGAGGTCGTGAGCGAAAGGCGCGCAACGCTCCTGGAGATCCTTGAGTATGCCTTCGCTGACGAGGTCGGAGTGCCCCTCGAGGCGCTGGTTATGGAAGCCGCGTCGCCTGACTCCTTCGATCACATGATCGAATGGCGTCGTCATCGGGCGTGCTGGAAAGGAATCAGCCCGGGAAGCTCGGGATAAGATTTGTAGCTTCGAGACCGGCTTTTGACGTGCTGCCTGCGAATAGAACCGAACCGGGCCGGAATGGGCAGGGATTTCAGAACGTTACTCTGCATCCTCACGAAACCGTTTGCCGCTCTTTGACAATGCGACTTCAACCACTTAACCGCGGCATCGGAGTTAAGGTAGTCGCATAATGGGTCGAGCAGTGACTGATCCTCTGGGACGATATAGTAGATGGAGTGCCGCGGAACTATATATCCACTCCTATCGATCCAAAAACGAGGTTCATGCGTTATGTCTTTGCATAATATCTTCGGGCGCAGTATCTCCTTCAGAACGAGCGTCTCATGAAACGCATACCACGGTTTGCGGGCGATACAAGTGCGGCGTAACAGGCGCTCCCGGACTCGCGGCCGGGTTAGATAATCGCCCAGCGCGCCCAGTTCACTCTCACTCAACAAGCTTCCGTCCTCTCTATAAGGAACGAGAATTGAGTTTTGTATCTGCGGTAGGGCGCCCGGCTTCGTCAAATCGCGGCCTGCGATGGCCGGGTAAGCGAAAGGAAGGAGGCTTGGATTGATTTGTGACGATGGCAGGACGAACACGGAGTCAGCCCCTGTGGCAACACCGCAACTGACGCGGACGCTGATATCCCGCAGCACCAGTTGCGTACTTTTGGAAGTATCGCCGGATATTCGCGCCATCCACGAGGCCCCGTCGCCATCGAGAACCGCACGCGTTACCGTGCCGTCCCGCGTTGTGATTTGCGTGGACCCGTTCGGGCGGCAATTCACAATTGACGTAACGGTAGGGTAAGTGATTAGGCCGCCGAAGAGTTGCTCGTTCAAGAGTACGATTTCATCAACTCTGAACGTAGCCAGCAGTCTCCTAAGCGGTGAGGCGGTCGCGACGTAAAGAAACTTCTCCGGCGTAATGAAAACAAGTCGTCCGTTGGGCTTGAGACTTTTCAGGGCGCGCTCGAAAAACAGCAGATACAGATCGAAACGGCCGCGCGCCGTCTCGAACCTGCTCCGAAATAGCCCCTTTTCGCGCTCGGAGAGACTGGTAATCGGCACGTAAGGCGGATTGCCCACAATGAAGTCGAAAAGCTCGTCTCGGCCCTCAAGAAAATCGTGCTCGCGTATTTCGACTCCGGAGATGCCTGCGCAATTGGCGCGAGCCTTCCGGGCTCGAACAGGATCTAGCTCGACTCCGACGAGGCGAGGAAGTCTTAGCTGCTTTCTTCGGCACCAGCGAACGATACTCTCGAGGAAGACGCCGGTCCCGCATCCCGGATCCAAGATACGATCGTCCGGTGCAGGGGAACGTGATCGAAAGAGCCGATCCACCATGTCGTCCACCACCTCTCGTGGCGTCTCGACGAACCCCCTCATTGAGATGGACCCGGTGTCATGCTCATAATTGTTATCATACGGCTGACGGAGCCGTCGAGAACGAGGCGCCGCAAGGCGACTCAGTAGTTCGAGACCTCGACCAGGTTCATATCGGGGTCGCGGAAGTAAACCGATCGCATCGGGCCTTGCGCGCCGGGTCGTTCGACCGGGCCCTCTTCGATAGCCACGCCGCACTCTCCCAGATGACTAATCACCTCTTCGAGCGGAGTCTCAGTTATCAGGCAGAAGTCGCCGGCGCCCGGAGTCGCAGTGGCCGCCTTGAGCGTGAACTTAAGCCCTGTCCGATGGAGGTTGATCTTCTGATTCCCGAAGGTCAGCGCGCGGCGGCTTTTGCTGTCGATGATCACGCCCATCCCGAGCACCCGCGAGTAGAAATCGCAGGTGCGGTCGAGATCGGCGACGGTCAGGACGAAATGATCGATATGGTCGATTTTCACTTTTTCATTCTCCATTTTCCACTGCCTCGCCAAATTCAGGCCCGCGTCGAAATGAGTATCGGTTACTCACTCACCACGTATCGATGCAGGGGCGTTTTTTGCCGTGGCGCGGCTCGAGCGGCGGCGCCGATCGCAGCCCCGCCATGATCCATCGGCGCGTCTCGAACGGATCGATTACATCGTCGAGCTCGAACGCGGAGGTGATATTCACCGCCTTGCCGTGCTGATACATCCGCGCGACCATCTCGTCGTAGAGCTTCTTACGCTCGGCCGGATCGTCGAGCGCGGCGAGTTCGTTGCGATAGCCGAGCTTGACCGCGCCCTCGAGGCCCATCCCGCCGAACTCGCCGGTCGGCCATGTGACCGCGAACATCGGCGCCTTGAAGCTCGCCGCCGCCATCGCCTGCGCTCCCAACCCGTAGCCCTTGCGCAGGACCACGGTGAAGAACGGCACGGTGACGCTCGCGCCGGTGACGAACATCCGCGCGGCGTGGCGCACCAGCGCGGTCTTTTCGACCTCGGGGCCGACCATGATTCCGGGCGTGTCGCACAGGAAAAGCAGCGGAATGTCGAACGCGTCGCATAGCTGCATGAAGCGGGCGGCCTTGTCGGCGCCGTCGCTGTCGATCGCGCCCGCCAGATGCGTCGGGTTGTTGGCGATAAGTCCGATCGGCCGGCCTTCGACCCGCACTAGCGCGGTCACCATCCCAAGGCCGAAGTCGCGGCGCAATTCGAGCACCGAACCGCTGTCGGCGAGCGTTTCGATTACGGCGCGGACATCGTAGATGCGCAGGCGGTTCTCCGGGATGATCCCTCGCAGCAGGCGCTGGTCGGCGCATTCCCAATTGCCGAGCGGCCCCTGGAAATAGGAGAGATATTTTTTCGCGACGAGCACCGCTTCGGCCTCGTCCTCGACCACCACATCGACGACGCCGTTTTTGCTCTGCACTTCGATCGGGCCGACCTCCTCGGGGCGGAAGATTCCCAGTCCGCCGCCTTCGATCATCGCGGGACCGCCCATCCCGATATTCGAGTTGCGCGCCGCGATTACGACATCGCAGCATCCGAGCAGCGCGGCGTTGCCGGCGAAGCATCGGCCGGAATTGATTCCGACCATCGGCACGAGTCCGCTGAGCCGGCCCCATAGATTGAAGGCGGGACAGTCGAGGCCGGTCGCGCCAACGCCGTCGGTATCGCCGGGGCGTCCGCCGCCGCCCTCGGTGAAGAAGACCACCGGCAATCGCCACTTCTCGGCAAGCTCGAACATGCGGTCTTTCTTGCGATGGTTCTGGGTGCCCTGGGTGCCGGCCAGCACGGTGTAGTCGTAGGACATCGCGATACAGCGGGCTTTGCTGTCGTCGAACAGATCGCCGTTGACGGTGCCGAGTCCGGCGACGAGGCCGTCGGCGGGCGTGCGCGCGATCAGGTCTTCGAGCGAGCGGCGGCGGCGCTGCGCGGCGATCACGAGCGGGCCGTACTCGACGAAGCTGCCGGGATCGCAAAGGTCGGCGATATTCTCGCGCGCGGTGCGCTGGCCGGTCTTGCGCCGGCGCGCGCCCATGTCCGGCCGGGCCGGGGCGAGTCCGATCGCGTGGCGCTCGACGGCCTCGGCCAGGTCGGGACGGATGCGATCGAGATCGACCTCCACGGCCTCGACAGCGGTGGCTGCGGCGACCTCACCCTCCTCGATAAACGCGAGCGGATGGCCCTCGAAGACGGCGTCGCCCTTCGCCACCGCGAAGCGGCGCACGATTCCGCTCGCCGGCGCCTTGATCACGTGCTCCATCTTCATCGCTTCCATCACCAGAAGCTGCTGCCCCCGATGCACCGCGTCGCCTTCGCTCACGTCGATCGACACGATCGTCCCCTGCATCGGAGCCTCGACCGCGACGGTGCCTTCGGGCGCTGCGATCGCGGGGCGCGTGCGTGCGAGTCCAACGGGTGCGGACGCCGTGGCCAGGGAGCCATTCGCGCTTTTGCCGTGCGCCAGCACCGCCAGCGGATCGGACGAATCGATTTTGGCGCCGGCCAGACCCGGCGCAGCCGTCAGGGTTTCCTGCTCATGAAAGAAGAATCGCTGATGGGCGCCGCTGTCGGGCGCCGCGAGCAGAGCTATCTGATCCTCGACGAAGCGCGTATGGACGTTGTTCGCGATGAATTCCGGATGACGCAGCAGGCTCTGCAGAAACGGGATATTGGTCGCCACGCCTTCGATCTTGAACTCGCAGAGCGCCCGGTAGCATCGTGTGACCGCGTCGGCGAAATCGTTCGACGGCGAATGCGCGATCAGCTTCGCGAGCAGCGAATCGAAATTGGGATTGGTCGTATAACCGGCGTAGGCGAAGGAATCGACCCGCAGGCCGGGGCCGGACGGCGCCTCGAAGGCCGTTATCGTGCCGCCCGAGGGGCGCGTGGTCCCGTCGGGGCGCATCGATTCCATATTGATTCGCACCTGGATCGCGAAGCCGCGCGGCTCGCCCACGCCCTCGTTCAGCAGCCCGATCTGGGCGAGCGAATCGCCCGCGGCGATTCGAAGCTGGGTCTTGACCAGGTCGACGCCCATCACCTCTTCGGTGACCGTATGCTCGACCTGCAGGCGCGGATTCGCCTCGACAAAGGCGAAGCTCGCATCGGCGCGCGCGGCCTCCGCCGCGACCAGGAACTCGAAGGTGCCGAGGCTCTCGTAGCGCGCCTCACGCGCCATCCGCACCGCGGCCGTGGTCAGGCGATCGCGCACGGCGGGATTGAGTCCGGGGCTGGGCGCGATCTCGACGATCTTCTGATTGCGCCGCTGGATACTGCATTCGCGCTCGCGCAGATGAGTCACGTTGCCGGCGCGATCGGCGATCACCTGTACTTCGATATGGCGCGCCCGCGGCATCAACTGCTCGACATAGACGTCGCCGTTGCCGAAGGCGGAACGCGCCTCGGACTGGCATCGCGTGTACGCCTCTTCGAGCTCCGCGGCGCTGTTCACGATCCGCATCCCGCGCCCGCCGCCGCCCGCCACGGCCTTGATCATGATCGCGGCGCCGCCGCCGATCGACGCGTGGAACGCGCGCGCCTCGTCGAGCGAGGTCGCACCCGGCGTTCCGCGCATCACCGGGATGCCGCATCGTTCGGCCAGCGCGCGCGCGGCCACCTTGTCGCCAAAGAGTTCGAGAATCTCGGGCCGCGGACCGACGAATGCAATTCCGGCCTCGGCGCATAGCCGGGCGAACGCGGCGTTCTCACTGAGGAAGCCGTAGCCCGGATGGATCGCGTCGCATCCGGCCTCGCGCGCGACCGCCACGATACTCTCGGCGTCGAGGTAGGCTCGGGCGCCGATACCTCGAAGTGCGCGCGCCTCGTCGGCCTTGCGGATATGGAGCGATTGGGCGTCGTCCTCGGAAAATACCGCGACGGTGCGGATACCGAGTTCGGCGGCGGCGCGCGTCACGCGGATAGCGATTTCGCCTCGATTGGCGATAAGCAGGCTTTTGGGCAACATCAAACTGGGTGCCATCCTCTTATGTTCAGTGATGAATTCCGGGCTTTATCAACAATTTTCTCGCGTGATTCGGCGCCGGAAGCAAGCGGAGCCGAGCTTTGCGGGTCCGTTCCAGCTAGAATCACAAGTGATGCCTTAAGTTCCAGGCGTCCGGCGATCGCAATGAGCGGATTAGAGTGGACCATCTAACCACCAACGACCGATGACGCGTCCCGCCCCCGGAATCGCGGCGCGCCGCCCGTCCCAAGGGCGCCGTCGATACTGTTTTGTTCGCGGTCGAGAACGGACGGCTCAAGACCTATCTGGTGCAGTTGCGCTACGGGCCGGCGCGCGGCAGATGGGCCTTTCCGGGGGGGCTGGTCAAAACCGGCGAGATGCTGGACGAGGCGGCGCGCCGCGAGCTGACGGCGGCGACCAACATCCGCGACGCCTACCTCGACCAGCTCTTCACCTTCGGCGATCCGACCCGCGATCCGCATGCGCACGTCGTTTCGGTGGCGTATATGGCGCTGATCGCCGACATCGGGATGGCGGGTGCGAAGGATGCGAAATATGCGGACCGGCAATGGTTCGAGTATTCCGCGCTGCCCGCACTCGCGTATGATCATCAGCTTATGGCGGACTATGCGCTGAGGCGGCTGCGCGCGCGGCTCGAGTATACGAATATCGCGAGCAACCTGCTTCCGGAGACCTTTGCCTTCGCGGAGCTGGAGGCGCTTTACGCGGCGATTCTCGAGCGGCAGATCGATCGGCGCAATTTCCGCCGGCGCATCATGTCGATGGGAATCCTGACGCGGCTCCCGGCGACGCGCCGCGGAGCGCATCGGCCAGCCGCGCTCTATCGATTCTCGCAGCGAAGCCCTCAGGTCGTAGAGATGCTATGATAGTCAGGATCGTTATCGGAGGCGCATGAAAGTCATGGCTTCATCGGATCAACAGGGAAAGGCCGGACGCCGAAGCTGGATAATCGCGGCGGGTGTCGCGATTGTCGTGCTGATCGGCGGGGCCGGCGCCTATCAGCTCAGGTCGTCGGCCGATCAAGGCGGTGACGCGGCGCCGCAGACCAGGATCACGCTCGACCCCAAGCTCTTCGACGGGCCGGCGCGTCAGGCCTACGAGGTTGCGGACCGCGATCCCGCCCTGCTCGCGCAACTCCATTGCTACTGCGGATGCGATGTCGAGCTGCATCACAGAAACCTGCTCGACTGTTATCGCACCGACCACGGCGCGCATTGCCCGACCTGCACCGGCGAGGCGATCGACGCGCAAAATCTGGCGGACGAAGGGATGCCGGTCGATCAGATTCGCCGCGTGCTTCGTGATCGCTACGGACACGAGGATTAAAGCTTGACCGGGCTGGTCTCCTATTACATTCAGCACTACAGCTATGAGGGCCTCCTGATTATCCTGATTCTGTGCGGGATGGGGCTGCCCGTGCCTGAGGATGTTGCTTTGCTGGCCGGCGGATACATGGTCTATCGCGGAATCACGCGCTACCCGATGACGCTGGCGATCGCGCTGATTGGCGTCGTCGCGGGGGATAATTCGCTCTTCTTTCTGGGGCGGCAGTTCGGCACTGGGCTGGTCAGATACATGGGGCTGGGACGGCCGAAATCGCAGCGCCAAATCAAGCGCCTGACCGACTTCATGGATCGCCACGGTAATCGCGCGATCTTCTACGCCCGCTTCCTGGCCGGCTTGCGCGCGCTGGTCTACCTGACCGCCGGATCGCTCGGGGTGAGTCCTTTGCGCTTCTTCATGTACGATCTGTTTGGCGCTCTGATCTCGGTGCCGATAGTGGTCTCGATCGGCTACCTGTTCGGCAACCAGCTCGAAGCCGCGGTCGCGTGGATCGGGGGATTCGAGAAACTCATCTGGGTAATCCTTGGGCTCACGCTAGGGGTTTATACGATGCGAATGCTCTTTTACGTGCGCGAGCGCGAACAGACCTAGCGGCCGGATTCGCGCGGCCGCGGTCCCTCGCCGATCGTCAACGGATTTTCCGATGCAACTCAAGCTCCCGGCATTAAATCTCAAGGCCAAGCTGATGGCCCTGATGGTCATGCTGCTCGGGCTGACGCTCGGCGCCGAACTGATAGTCAGCCTCGACACGCAGGAGCAAATCGTCGCGGCGATCCAGCACAACGTCAAGGAACTCGCCAACGCGATTCAGATAAGCGTGCAGGAGCTTACGTCGGTCGACGCGATGGATCGCGATCGGTTGCAGAATTACGTCAACAGCCTGCACAGCCAGGGGCTGGAAGTTTCGATCGCGTCGAGCAAGGACCTGATAATCAACAGCTCGAATCCGCGCCTGATTGGCGCCGCGATCGACCCGGCGGCGATCGGTTCGATCACCGCCGCGCCGCCCGCCGAGGGCGGCGACCCGCTGACGGTTCCCGCCCTGCGCCTGGGCCAGTCGGCCGACCAGACCACCGTCTACCTGATCCCGGTCGAGGTCGAGGACCATCTGCTGGGTTACGTGCAGGTGGTGGCGAACTTCGGCGATTTCGCCCGTCCGCTGGAACAGCATCGCATCCAGTTGTTAACCATCGCGCTCGGCATCTTCGCGATAGCGCTGGTATTCTCCTACATCCTGGCCCAACGCTATGTTGAACCGATTCACGCCGTCGCCTACGCCGCCCAGAATATCGTCGAGCGCGGGCTCCAACCTGTGCCCGAGGCCAATCGGCGCGACGAGATCGGATTGTTGACGCGGAGCTTCAACGAGATGGTGAGCCAGCTACGCCACGCGCGCGAGCGCGAATCCGAGCTCAACCGGCTCGAACGCTTCACCGCGCTCGGCCAGCTCGCCGGCGCCCTCGCCCACGAGATCAAGAATCCGCTCAACTTTATCAGCCTCGCGCTCGACCAACTCCGCTCGCGCTACGCCCCACAGATCAGGACCGACAACGACAGCTTTCGCCGCCAGCTCGGCATCATGAAGGACGAAGTCCATCGCCTCTCCGACCTGATCCAGAGCTTTCTCAACTATGGCAAGCCCATAGAAGTTCATCCCGCGCCGGCCGATGTTCGCCAGATCGTCGAAAACGTCCTCGCGCTCTCGGATTCCAAGCTCCGCAGCCAGGAGATCGAAATTGTCCGCGAAGGCGGGAACGGGCCGGTGCTGCTCAACGTCGATCCGACCAAGCTCCACGCATGCTTCGTCAATGTGGTCGCCAACGCGGTGCAGGCGATGCCCGAGGGCGGTCAGCTCAAGATCGCGTTTCGCCGCGACAACGGCAGCGAAGAGATAAGCTTCAGCGACACCGGCGAAGGTATCGACCCGGAGGTGGCGAGCCATGTTTTTGAACCATTCTTCACCACCAAGCGGGAAGGAATCGGCCTCGGGCTCTTCTTCACCAAGGCCATCGTCGAGGGCCACGGCGCGACCATCGCGATCTCGCCCAATCCGGCCGGGCACGGCGCTACCGTGACCTTCGTCTTCCCGGCCCCCAACCTGCGCGCGCTCTTATGAGTCAAGTCACCGTACTTGTGGTCGAGGACAACGACCTCGAACGCCAGATAACCGCCGAGACGCTTCGCGACGAGGGCTTCGCCGTCGACGAGGCGCCCAATGGCAAGCTCGCGATGGATAAGCTCGCGCTGAGCCGCTTCGACGTTATCCTGACCGACCTGATGATGCCCGGGATGTCGGGCGAAGACCTGCTCGCCGCGGTGCGCCAGGCCTATCCCGGCAGCCAGGTCGTGGTGCTGACGGCGCACGGCACTATCGACAGCGCCGTCAAGGCGATGAAGAACGGCGCCTTCTACTACCTCACTAAGCCGACCGATCGCGAGACGCTCCTGATGACGGTCGGCAAGGCCGCCGAGCTCGCCAACCTGCAGCAGGAGAACATGCTGTTGCGCACGCGTCTGGAGGGCAAGCTCCAGCTCGAAGGGATCATCGGCCAGCATCCCTCGATTCAGGAGATACTGCGGATCGTGCGCAAGGTCGCACCGTCGAACTCGACGGTGCTGGTGCAGGGCGAGAGCGGCACCGGCAAGGAGGTTATCGCGCGCGCGATCCACAAGCTCTCGCCGCGCGCGCAGCGGCCGTTCGTCGCAATCAACTGCTCGGCGATTCCCGACAACCTGATCGAGAACGAGCTGTTCGGACACGAGCGCGGCGCCTTCACCGGCGCCACCGAGCGCAAGATAGGCCTTATCGAAACGGCCGACAAATCGACCCTGCTGCTCGATGAAATCGCGGACCTGAACTCTCCGTTGCAGGCCAAGATTCTGCGCGTTCTGCAGGAGCGCGAATTCCGCCGCGTCGGCGGCAACGATTCGATCCGCGTCGACGTGCGCCTGGTCGCCGCAACCAATCGCAATCTGGCCGAAGAGGTTACCGAAGGGCGCTTTCGCGAGGACCTCTACTATCGGATCAACGTCGTCACGATTACCCTGCCGCCGCTGCGCGATCGCCGCTCCGACATTCCGCTGCTGGCCTATCACGCGTTGACGACGAAGTTCGCCCATCTCGCGCAAGACCGGGTCAAAGAGATCAGCCGCGAGGCGATGGAGGTGCTGGTCGATTATCCGTGGCCGGGCAATGTGCGCCAGCTCGAATCGGCGCTCGAGCGCGCGCTGCTGCTATGCGAGGGCGAGCGGATCGAGCCCAAGGACCTGCCTCAGGAGGTGTTGTCGCGCAAGATGCCGGGCAAGAGCGATCGCTCCCGTCCGGACCATTTCGAGATTCCGACCGAGGGGATCAATTTCGAGAACTTCGAGCGCGACCTGATTATGCAGGCGATGGAGCGCGCCGACTGGGTAATCGCCAAGGCTGCCAAGATGCTCGGGATGAGCTATCGGACGCTTCAATACCGGCTCGACAAATTTGGCATCAAGCGCCCCGACGGCGGCCCCGCACCGACCGCCTGATCGTCGGTCCAAAGCGGATTGCCGCTCAGATACGCAGGCACGCTGACGCCGCGAGATGGAACAGCCGCTCGCGCATCGCATGGCGATTCCATCCGCGCGAATCCCATCGGCGGCCCGCGAGGCTGTCGCCCGCGTAGAGGATTTGCGCCATCTCGATGCGTCGAAAGCGCGCGACCGCGAAAAACGCCGCCGCTTCCATATCGACCACTATGCATCCCTCGCGCTGCCGCCGCGCCATCCGCGGCCGGGTCTCGCGATACACCGCGTCAGTGGTCCAGGTCTTGCCCCGGAGATAGTCGTGATTGTTTTCGCGCAGCACCGCCTCGATCGCTCCGAGCGCGCGCCGGGTCGGCGCAACCTCGCGCGCCGGCGCAAGATAGTGGTACGACGTGCCCTCGTCGCGAACCGCCGCGGTGGGCACCACGATCCGCCCAACCTCGATTTTTCCGTCGAGCACGCCTGCGCCGCCGCACGCGACAAACTTGCGGCATCCGAGCGCGATCATCCGCTCCAGGCGCGCCGCCGCGTTGGGTGCACCAACGCCCGGATGCACCATCGCGATCCGCCTGTTCCCGTAATCCATCTCGTAGACCGGATAGTCGCCCGCCTCGCTCACGGCGCTATGGACGATTCGCGCCCGTGCGCCCTCGCGCACCAGTTGCGCGATAACCTCGGGGAAAAAGCACATCACGCAATGTTCGGCGATCTCAATCGGCCTGATTACGCGGCTCGGTTCGATAATCGCGATACGCGCGCGGTCATATTCGAGAATCGGCATCGGCGCGATCGCCGGATCATTCGGATCATTGCTCGCGCCAGCGTTCGGCTTCCGATCACCCGGCGTGGGCCGCGATCGCGCCGTCGCCATGTAGACCCAGCATCGCGCGCGCTTGCCGCCGGCCGCGATCACCTCGGTGCGCTGGCGCCGATAGAGCCGCGGCACTTCTTCGTATTGGTCGAGCTTCGAGAAGTCGGATTCATCAAGGCCGCGAAGAAGCATGCCCGGCGTCTCGGCCCGCGTCTCTGGCACGAGATGGAAGTATCGGGATCGTTCGCGCCGATAACCGATGATCCGTGCGGGCTCGGCCTCGACGTTGCGCCCGAGAATCCGAGTGCGCCGCCGGGCATCGATCAGGGCGCCATAGACAAAGAGCGCTCCCGAGCGCGATTTAGCCGGCGCCGGGGGGCTCGTAATGGTTGATGCCATCCTGCGCTTCACCTACGCTTGACGGGCCGCCACGATGGCTCGAATCCTAATCCGGTTCTTTGAAGAGTTGGGCGAAGTCGGCCTGCTCACGCGCGACTTTTTTCGTTGCCTTATTCGCAGTCCGTTCGAGACCCATCTGCTGGCCGAGCAACTCGACGCGATTGGCGTCCAATCGCTCAATGTCGTCAATCTCACCGCACTCTTCACCGGGATGGTACTCGCATTGCAGACCGGGCAGGCGCTCAGCCGCTTCGGTGCCAAAAGCTATATCAGCCAGATCATGGCCATGTCGCTGTTTCGTGAGATGGGTCCGGTCCTGACCGCCCTGATGCGCGGGGCGCGGGGCGGCGCCGGCATTACCGCCGAGCTCGGCAGCATGAAAGGCACCGAACAGATCGACGGGATGCGCGCGCTCGCGACCGACCCGGTGCGCAAGCTGGTCGTCCCGCGCGTCCTCGCCGCGATTGTCATGCTGCCGATGCTCACCGTAGTCACTGACGCTATCGGACTGGTCGGCGGGATGATAATCGCTGTCAGCCAGCTCGGACTCGGCGGCGGCTACTTTTTCCATTCCCTGATCCGGAGCACGCGCCTTAGCGATCTGCTGAGCGGGCTCGGCAAGTCGCTCTGCTTCGGCTACCTGATCGCGATTATCGCGTGCACCAAGGGCCTTGGCACATCCGGCGGCGCCGATGGCGTCGGGCGCGCGACCACGGCCGCGGTCGTCGCCGCATCGATCAGCATCCTGGTGTCCGATTTCTTCCTGACCAAATTCTTCATGGCGATCTCCTGATGGCTGGCCGGCCCGCCTTTATCCGCATCCGCAATCTGGAAAAGGGCTTCAATGGCAAGCCCGTGCTGCACGGCGTCTCGCTCGACGTTTTCGAGGGCGAGACGCTGGTGATCCTGGGCGGCAGCGGCGACGGCAAGACCGTCCTGCTCCGCCACATGAACGGCCTGCTGCAGGCGGACAAGGGTGAAGTCTGGGTGGGAGATCGGTTGCTCAACAATCTTACCGAGGAAGAACTGTTCGGCATCCGGTTGCAGGTTGCGATGGTCTTTCAGTTGGGCGCGCTGTTCGACTCGCTGACCGTCGCTGAGAATCTGAGCTACCCGCTGGTCGAGCATACTCAGATGACCGCGGATCAGATGCGTGCGCGCGTTGGCGAATTGCTCGGAATGGTCGGGCTCGACCACACTGAGGATCTCTATCCCGCCGAGCTTTCGGGCGGCATGAAAAAGCGCGTCGCGCTCGCCCGCGCGATTGCGATCAGGCCGCACACGGTACTCTACGACGAGCCAACCACGGGACTCGATCCGCTCGCCACCCAGCGTATCAATGGGCTGATCCGCGGCCTGCAGCGCCAGCTCGGACTGACCTCGGTGGTGATCACCCACGACTTAAAGAGTGCATTCGCCGTCGGCGACCGCTTCATCCTCCTCGATCGCGGCCATATCCGCTTCACTGGCAGCGCCGACGATGCTCACAATACCGATGATGAGATGATGCGCGATTTCATGCGCGCGGCATTCTGAAGGCGGGAGGCAAAGGGCCGTGACAAAATCATCGAATCCGGCGCTCCGCGCGGGCATCCTGATTACCGTGGCGCTCGCGACACTGGCGTTCGCGGTACTCTCGATCGGCCGCGGCGCGCGATGGCTCAACGGGACCGATCTGCTCCGCGCGCACTTCAGCCGCGTCAACGGATTGCAGGTCGGCGCGTCCGTGATGCTCTCCGGTGTGAAGATCGGCAACGTCGACTCGATCCGGTTTCCCGCCGACCCCACCGCCAACTTCGTCGTCGTCTATCTCTCGATCGCGCGCAATGCGATGCCGCGCATCCACGTCGATTCGCTCGTGCAGATCGAATCCGCCGGCCTCCTTGGCGACAAATACCTCCAGCTAACCCACGGCACTCAGGATTCGCCGTCGATCCAGCCTGGCGCGCTGCTCACCAGCCGGAATCCGGTCGACTACCAGAGCCTCCTCCAGGCTAAGGGCACCGACGATCTCGTCTCGAACGTACTCGCGATCTCGTCTTCCGTGCGCACCCTGCTCGACGAGATTAACCAGGGCCATGGACTCCTGAGCCAGCTAATCCGCGCCCCCGAATCCGGCGAAGAGAGCCGCATCCTCGATACGCTCAATCGAACCCTCGAACACGCCGATCGCACCACCGCCCAGCTCGACGATATCGTGACGCGGGTGAACCGCGGACAGGGGCTCCTCGGCGCGATGCTCAGTGATCGCGGCGACGGCCGCAGCGTCGTTGGCAATATCGCCGCCGCTGCCGCCGCGATGCGCACGACTGCCGCCCGCCTCGACGATCTCTCGGCCCGCCTCGATCACGCCAATGGGGCCGTCCCGCGCCTGGTCGAAGATCAGGCCTACGCCAACCAGGTGTTGGGCAACCTGCGGCGTTCCTCGGACGACATGCGCCAGATTCTCGACAAGATCAACGATGGGCAGGGAACGCTGGGCAAGTTGATCAACAACCCCGAGCTATACGATCGGGGCGCGTCGCTGGTCGAAGCCAACGGATGGGGCGTATCGGTGATCAAAGGGCTCTACGGCATCACCCACCCGTTCAGCTCGACCACGGCGGGCGAGTCTGCCGGCGGTCAGGGCGGCCTGGTCACGCCCGCAAGCTGTCGCGTCTCGCAAACCGCGGCGCCGGGCGGCACGCTCGTCAACTCGCCGAGCGACTCTTCAAGCAGTCCATAACGACAGGATTGAGCGCCCGCTTGGAATGACAAAAACCCTTGCGCTATACTTCCGCCGTTTTGCGCTGATCGCGAAGTTATTCGCTTAGTTCCGATCCCGGCCGCGCGGATACGATCAGCGGCGGTGCTGGCAAAAGGAGCCTCGCCATTTGCAATTTGACTTATACCTCTGCTGTATTGGGAAGTAGAGATGCTTATCGTGAAGCCGCGTATCGTAATGTTTGACCTAACCGGAGATTGCCGTGGAAACGTCATCGCATGACGTGCTGCTCGTAGGCGGAGGCGGCGCCGCTTTGCGCGCAGCCATCGCAGTCTGTGAAGCCAACCCCAAACTCAGCGTCGGGATGATCTCGAAGGTTTACCCGATGCGCAGCCACACCGTATCGGCCGAGGGCGGCGCGGCCGCCGTTATTGCCGACGACGACTCGCTCGACGAGCACGCCTACGACACCATCTCGGGCGGCGACTGGCTGAGCGACCAGGACGCGGTCGAAATCTTCGTCAACACCGCGCCCAAGGAGATGCTCCGCCTCGAGCACTGGGGATGCCCCTGGAGCCGCACCCCAGAAGGCCGCGTCGCCGTGCGCCCGTTCGGTGGAATGAAAAAGATGCGCACGTGGTTTGCCGCCGACAAGACCGGCTTCCACATGCTGCACACGCTCTTTCAGACCTCGCTCAAGTACCCGATCGTCCGCTACGACGAGACCTTCGTCACCAAGCTGCTGATCGAAGATGGCGCCGTATGCGGCGTGGTCGCGATCGAGCTCAAGAGCGGCAAGGTGCGCGTGATCACCGGCAAAGCGGTGATTATCGGCACCGGCGGATGCGGCCGCGTTTTTCCCTACACCACCAACGCGAACATCTGCACCGGCGACGGGATGGCGCTTGCGTATCGGGCCGGCGCGCCGCTCAAGGACATGGAGATGATCCAGTATCATCCCACGGGCCTGCCCTTCACCGGCATTCTGATCACGGAGGCGACGCGCGCCGAGGGCGGCTACCTGGTCAACAAGGACGGCTACCGCTATCTGCAGGACTACAATCTGGGCAAGCCCCATGCCGAACCGGTGTTTCGCAGCATGGAACTGGGGCCTCGCGACCGGCTCTCGCAAGCCTTCGTCAAGGAGATGGAGAAGGGCCGCACCGTCAAAGGTCCTTACGGTGACGTGGTCTATCTCGATTTGCGCCACCTCGGCGAGGCCAAGATCGACGCCAAGCTCCCGATGGTCCGCGAGCTATGCATGAAGTACGAGAATATCGATCCGGTAAAGGAGATGATTCCCGTACGGCCCGTGCAACATTACATGATGGGCGGAATCCACACCGACGTTAACGGCGCAACTCCCGTAAAGGGGCTCTACGCCGCTGGCGAGGTCGCGTGCGTCAGCTTGAACGGCTCGAATCGCCTGGGCTCGAACTCGCTCGGCGAGTTGCTGGTCTTCGGCGCGCGGGCAGGTGCGCTGGCGGCCGAGTATGCGGCGGGCGCCGCGATGCCGGGTTCAAATCCCATTCTGGCGATCGGGTCGGACGAGGAGCATCGGATCGAGCGCGAGTATCTGCGCAAGACCGGCGGCAGCGAGCGGATTTCGGCGCTCCGCGAGGCGATGCAGAAGGCGATGGAAGAAGGCGCCGGCATCTACCGCACGCGCGATTCGCTCAACACGGCGGCCAAGACGGTCCGCGAGCTTCGCGACCGCTACAGCGCAATCCAGATTGACGATCATAGCCGCACGTTCAATACTCAGTTGACTTCGGCGCTCGAACTCGGCTTCCTGTTCGATCTTGCCGAGACAATTCTGGCAAGTGCGATCGGCCGCGAGGAATCGCGCGGCGCCCATCAGCGGCTCGATTTTCCGGATCGCGACGACCAGAAGTTCCTGGCTCATTCGATGGTCAAGCAGGGCGGCGATGGCCATCCGGTGCTCGAATACCTGCCAGTAACCATCACGCGATGGCCCCCGGGCAAACGCGTCTACGGAGAACAGTCATAACATGGCCGATACGATTACGGTGGAAGTCGCGCGCTTCTCGCCCGACTCGGACAGCGCGCCGCATTATCAGAGCTACCAGGTTCCGCTGCGCAAGGACTGGATGATCCTCGACGCGCTCAACTACATCAAGGATCACCTCGACGGCTCGCTCACCTTCCGATGGTCGTGCCGGATGGGCATCTGCGGCAGTTGCGGCATGACCGTCAACGGCCGCGAGCGCCTGACCTGTGAGACCCTGCTGACCGAGTTTGCCCCCGGCCCCGTGCGAGTTGGAGCGCTGCGCAACTTTCCAATCGCGCGCGACCTGGTCGTCGATATGTCCGACTTCATGGAGAAGCTCTCCATGGTCAAGCCCTGGATTGTCCGCAAGGACGGCACCGAGCCGGTCCGCGAATTCATCCAGACCCCGGAGCAGCTCGACAACTTCAAGCAGTATAGCCTCTGTATCAACTGCATGCTGTGCTACTCGGCCTGCCCGGTCTACGGAATAGATCCTCACTTCACCGGACCGGCGGCGCTCGCGCTGGCCGAACGCTACAACCTCGATTCGCGCGACCAGGGCGCCGGCGACCGTCTCGACATCCTGTCGCAGCACGACGGCATCTGGGATTGCACCGTGATCGGCGAATGTTCCGAGGTATGTCCCAAGCACGTCGATCCTTCGCTCGCGATTCAGGAGTTCAAGCTCGCGGCAACCAAGGAATGGTACAAGTCGTTCCTGATGCCCTGGGGAGGCAAGTGAGTCATGGCTGTCTACTCCGAGTTTGAGCCCAAGCCGTATCGCCAGCAAATCGCGAATCTCTGGTGGCTCGAGCGAATGAACTATCTGAAGTTCATCCTGCGCGAATTCTCGAGCATTTTCGTCGCCTATTTCCTGCTAGTCACGCTGTGCATGTTGAGCGCGATGGCCGGAGGACGCGAATCCTACCTGGCGTTTCGGCAATGGATGGCGAGTCCGCTAATCCTTTTGCTCAATGTCATCACGCTGGCCTTCATGGTCTTTCACGCCTACACGTGGACCCTGCTGGTGCCGCGCGCGATGCTTCCGCGATGGCACGGCAAGGCGCTGACCGAGAAGCAGACCGCGCTACCCGGCTTCGTCGCGTGGGGCCTCGTCAGCCTCATAGTCGCGATTATCGTCATCGCGGCATAAGTAATCGCCGCATTAGTCATTCTGTGGAGAGTTAGATGGCCAAGCGCTCGAATGAACCTGCGGTGTGGTTCCTGTTTGGGTTGGGAGGATTCGTCACCGCCTACCTTCTGCCAATCAATATCCTGCTGTTCGGCATCCTGTTTCCAATCGGGATCTTTTCATGGCCCGGCTATCGCCCGATGCTTCATCTGCTCGAAAACCCGCTCACCCGGCTATACATCATCATACTCTGCTTCTTCGGCTTCTTTCACGCCGCTCATCGGATTCGCCTGACGCTCAACGACTTTCTGCGCATCAAGCATCTGAACGAAGCGATGGGTTATATACTATACGGACTGGCCGGCCTCGGGAGCCTCGTCGCATTCTACTACGCCGTCATGATCTGATAGCCAATCGGCATTTTGTGGATACTCGAAAGCCGGAGCGCCCGATGGCCGCCCCGGCTTTCGAGTTTGCATTAAGTTGACATCATTGCAAAACTACGTTTGTTGAGCGAGTCGGGTGAGGGATTATTTAGCGTTCTAAAGGTCAACAACAACGGGGGAGGATCTATGCGCGTCAGAGGCTTAGAGCTCATTTCGGATCCGGACGCTACTCGACGTAGACGTGGGAGGCTAAAGCGCTATCTTGAGGGCACCGTTTTGGATGCACGCGCGAAGTTCATTTGTGGGTCCGGCGGTGAGTGCCGCAGATCACATGCGGGCATCTTTACACCTGCTCAGTTGCATCACGTCGGCCGCCATTACGATTTACTTCTGGGCGGATGTCCATTGCGGATTCTAGTGGCGGGGAAGTCATATGGCGGTAGTGGCCCCGGCCTTGATCGCATCTCGCTCAGCGAGCGAGCCGATATGGTAGAAAGGAGTCGCAATAGATATGCCAGAGGGGTAAAAGACCCCGGTGAGAAACGCAATCAGCATATGAATGGGACGATGAATGCTCTTCGCTTTATCTTTGACCTCGGTCTACTTACTTTTGACAAGCGAGACACAGAGTTTCTTAAACTGCAAGACCGCAGCGTTCATCTGTTTCAGGCCTTCACGCTCGCCAATTTTTTGCTCTGCTCTGCGACTGACGGCCGTACAATGACGGATCGGTCGACTCAGATGATGCGAAGCAACTGCGCTCGGCATTTTTGCCGCACCTTAGAGATTCTGGAGCCAACATTGGTGATTTGCCAAGGGAGTGGACCATGGTTAGCTGAGACAGGTTTCTCGACGAGCTATGAGGCTGGAACCATAGAGAATATCGAAGTTAACGCGACGAAGGTACCATTTATCTACCTCCCTCATCCGGCGGCATACGGAGACCAAAACTGGGGCAACGGGCCAAAATCCCCCTATCTTCCCACGGTCAAACGACTCGTTAACAGGGCTATCAACGCGATGTTACAGTGAGACGCATCGGGATACGCATTTAACCGATCACCCTCCTCTGGATAGTCGGAAGCCGGAGCGCCCGATGGCCGCCCCGGCTTTCTTTCGTCAAATGCGGATCGATTCTACTTGCCCTTCGCTTCGGGAATTCCGATTCCGTTCAAGAACTCGCTGCGCGCCTTCATCGGATCCTTGGCGACAATCGCGTTGTAGGCGTTCATAAATGTGCGTCCGTCTTCCGAGCACATCACGTCGCGCATCTCGGCGCGCTCGATATGCAGCCCTTGTTCGAGCGGAAGATCGGTTCCCACGTACACGGCGCGCTTGATGGCCGCGACCGACCGCGGCGGCCGCTTCGCGAGCGTCCGCGCCCATCCCATCGCAAACGACATCAGCGTCTCGGGCGCAATCACGCGATTCACCATGCCCATCCGCTCCGCTTCGCGCGGCGAGTAGACGTTGCCGAACAGCATCACTTCGAGCGCCCTGCCCCGCCCGATAAGCCGCGGCAGCCGCTGCGTGCCACCGCCGCCCGGTAGAATTCCCAGCACCGCCTCGGGCAGGCCAATCTGATACGGACCGTCGGCCGCCAGCCGAAAATCGCACGCCAGCGCGAGTTCGTATCCGCCGCCCATGCAATCGCCGTTGATCGCCGCGATCACCGCCGTCGGCATCAGCATCAAACGTTGGAGCATCCGATGGTACCCTGCCTCGAGCTCCGGAAAGACCATCGCGCACTCGGCCGGATCGGCCGCCATCGCCGCCAGCTCGTCGACGCTGTAATGCGTAATGAACTTGCCCTCGAGTCCGCCCGTGATTACGATCGCGCGCGTCTCGCGATCGCCTTCGGCGGCTGCCACCAACTCCAGAAACTCCTGGCTTGCGGGACCGATAAAATAGTTCATCGGCGGGTTCCGATAAGTCCAAATCTGAACCGGCCCATCCTGTTCGACAGTAAAATATTTCACAGCTTTTCCTCCTGCTCCGTGAGCGAGTACACACTCATCTCATCCAGTGTCAAGCGCAGGTTCATCACCGGATTAAATTGAGCATCGGCAGTCATTGGAATAATGTTCGAATCAACGGGGGCTCATCGCGATGAAGATCGATATCGACCTCAAGGCGGGTTTTCTTCGGGGCCTCAAGCGCGAGGTCTTCGCGCAACTGACTGCGGAAGAGCGCGTCGTGATCGAAGTCTCGACCGGCGAGATGGGCAACAAGCCGGACGCGGTCAGGCTCGGATGGCTCCGGATGCGGACTAAGGAGGAATGGACCAAACAGCGCCATGTCAAAGCGCTCGAGCGAACGATGAACCGGTTGCGTGCGATCGTCGCCGAGGAAGCGTCGAAGAAGCGCGACTAGGGCTCGATTTTCGCCACCCGCCGCTTGCCGACTTCGAGTATCTGATGCTCCCCCGGAATGAAGTGGAAGTTCGGGTCGGTCACGGTCTGCCGGTCGACCCGGACCGCGCCCTGCCCTATCAGGCGGCGCGCATCGCTGGTCGAATTGACGAAGCGTAGCTGCTTCATCAGCTCGCAAATCCAGATTTCGCGATCGACCCGGTAGATCGGCACGTCGTCAGGTATTTCGCGATTCTGGAACTTGGTCTCGAAGTATCCGCGCGCGTCGTCGGCAGCCTTGGCGCCGTGGTACTCCGACGCGATCATCCACGCGAGCCGCTTCTTGGTCTCCATCGGATTACCACGGCCGGATTTCACCTGCGCAAGCTCCTCGGCGCCGGCCTCGGTCAGCAACTCGAAGTAGCGCGCCATCATGCGGTCGGGTATCGACATCAGCTTGCCGAACATGTCGCGCGCCGAGTCCGTCAGCCCAACCGAATTGCCGTACGACTTCGACATCTTGCGCACGCCGTCGAGTCCCTCGAGCAGCGGCATCGTGATCACCACCTGCGCCGGCTGTCCGAAAGCGCGCTGCAATTCGCGTCCCACCAGCATGTTGAATTTCTGATCGGTGCCGCCCATCTCGACATCGGCCTTGAGCGCGACCGAATCGTAACCCTGGATCAACGGATAGAGCAGCTCGTGCAGAAAGAGCGGCTGCTGGCCGGCGAGCCGCTGCTCGAAATCGTCGCGTTCGAGAATCCGCGCCACGCTGAGCTTGGCCGCAATCCGGATCAGCTCGCGCATGTCGACCTGGTCCATCCACTCGCTGTTGAAGCGCACTTCGGTCCGCGCCGGATCGAGGATCTTTTCGACCTGGCTCCGATAGGTCGCGGCGTTGGCGAGCACCTGCTCGCGGGTCAACGGCTTGCGCGTCTCCGAGCGCCCCGTCGGATCGCCGATCATCGCGGTGAAATCCCCGACCAGGAAAATCACCGTATGCCCGCACTCTTGAAACTGGCGCAGCTTCTTGAGCGTGACCGAATGTCCCAGATGCAGGTCGGGCGAGGTCGGGTCCATCCCGAGCTTGATTCGAAGCGGCCTGCCCTCCCCGAGCTTGGCCGCAAACTCGGCGGGCGAGATAATTTCTGCGGCGTTGCGGCTCAGATCTTCCGCCGCATCGGCCGCAGAAGTTTCGTCATCTGTTGCGATACGGGTCGTCATGGCATCTCCGGCAAGGCCCGCATCCGCGCCGGGGACGTTGAAGCATCAGTTCTCATCGTCCAACACAATAGCCGCCTCGATACGCGCTCGAAAAGTGCCTGCATAAGGAACCGGCGCCGCAGCTTCGAGCCGCAGCGCCGGTTGTGCTCAAACCCATCCGACCTCTAGCGCATGATCTGCATCAAGCCGCCAGGCGTCGAATACTTCATGATGTTGTCGTATTCCGCCGGCACCTGCGAATCATATAACAGACCGTTGCGCTTGCCGTCGGAGTCCGCGGTGAACACATGGCTCACGTGTTCGTTCTGTAGATCCCAATACTGCTCGATCAGCGAACCGTTCAATCCCTGCACGCCGTAGCCAGGCCACTCCTGGGGATGCAGATGGACGGACACGAGCTTCCAGAGCTTGTCGTTCGAGTCATAAAGCTCGAGCCAGAGCTGATGGAAGAGCTGCTTGTCGACGTACATGGTGCGATTGCCGTAGCAATAGCCCGCACGCTGCGAGGGAATGCGCTTCACGTTGATAACGTAAACGTCGCGCACGCTCCACGGCCCCCACGACGGCTTCGACCATCCGAGCGGCATGTCGTATTCACCCGGGAACGCGCCGTCAGCATTGGTAAGGTCGGTGATGGCGAGCATCTTCATGTCGCCCGCCGCGACGGCATTGAAGATGTTCAACCCGCCGTTGTAGCCGCCGCGCTGATCGTCATGCGTCATGTCCGATCCGAACAGCGGTGCGCAGCGCGCCGCAGTCGAAAGGCGCAGCGAACGGCGCAGCGCCGGCACGAAGACGTAATCGTCCTGGTCCTTGGTCAGATCCTGCCACAGCAGCGTCAGGTCGGCGGTGTAGCGCGACTGCTCAGGCTGCTCGACCATCAGCCATTCCGAGTAATAGGCGCCGCCGCCTGCCTTCTCGGTCCGCGCCACACCCGGCTCCCAGTTGTAGGCGAGCTGGCGATAGACCACCGACGTCTTGGTGCATGCTGAGCTGCCAAAGCGATCGACCGTGCAGAAGCTCGCGGGAGTCGCGCTTGGCAACACCAGCAGATGGGGTACCGGCGGATACCAGAGGTCTGCCAGAATCTTGTATCCTTTATCCGGCTCCTGTGGATTCGGGAACGGCTGCCCAGCGACAAAGTTGCTCAGGCCCATCGAGCCGTCGGGATAATGCACGACCTGAGTCTGCGAACCGTACTTCTCGGTCGCCTCGACGTAGTCCTTCGGCAGCGGCCGGATGAGTGTCGGTCCAACAGGCATCTCCACGTCTGGCGGCATCTTCCAGAAGTAAGTGCCCTGGAAAAGCGCGACCATGCCAGGTGGCATGAACTGCTTGTACTGGTCCCAGTTCTGCATGGTGATAATCGTGCCGGGCTTGATACCGTTGTCGAAGCCCGCCGGCTCGTCAGCCAAAGCTGCGCTCGCGAGGAAGCCGATCGCCAAAAGGCTGATCAGCGCGAGCCTGTTGAATGCCCTCATTGCTGTCCCTCCTGAATGTCTTGACCCACCAGTTCCTGTCCCTAGCTATAGAAGTCTCTGCGGACCATATTGATCCGGGCCGGCGCCGCGCAGTCCGCAAACCTTGGGTTACGCGCATGGGAAGATTGTGTCAAGTCGAGCTTTATGTCTCGGCTCGCATCTACGGGACGACCCTACCGACAAATTTTCTTCGCAGGCGCTTAATACGAGTCAAAAGGCCGGCTGATATCGCGATCGGCGGCCGCAACATCCATCAGCGCGCCACCGCAGCAACGCGCCAGACATCGATTACGTAAGTATTACGTAAGTGTATCGCGCAGGCTCCACGGACCCTAGGATAGAGCGCCCTCTCTTCGCAGCCGCTCGATATCGCGGTCGGAGTAGCCAAGGACCTCGCGAAGCACCGACGCCGTGTCGTGACCCAGTATCGGCGCCGCGCTGCGAACCCCGTTGTGACCGCGCGCGAGCCGCCATGGAATTCCGATATGGGTCTGCATGCCGACCTCCGGATGGGGCATCCGCGAGAAAAAGTGGCGCTCGTTCAGATGACTGTCCTCGGCCAGGTCGCGGCTATTCATCGAGGGAAACGCCGCCACACCCGCCGCCTGCAGCTCCCGCGTCACGTCCCATTTCGTCCGCGATTGGGTCCATGCGGTGATTATCTCTTCCAGTTCAACCTCATTCGCCTTGCGCTCCGCCAGTGTGCGGAGGCGCTCGCTCCCGGCGAGTTCCGGCCGCCCGATCGCACCGCACAGCGATCGCCATTCGTCATCGTTGCCGCATGCGATCGATACCCACTCGTCCTCGCCCGCACAGCGAAAACAGTTATGCGGCGCCATCCATTGGTCGCGATTTCCGATCCGCTCCGGCTCGCGCCGATTCATCGCATAGTCCATCCAGCCCTCGGCGGTCAGCGCGCTCATCGCTTCCCACAGCGACAGGTCGATATACTGGCCGCCGCCAACCCGCCCGCGCGCCGCGAGCGCGGCACAGATCGCCGCCGCCGCATGGATTCCGCCGTTCGGATCACCCAGCGAGATACCGACCTCGCGCGGGCCTCCGCCCGAATAGCCGGTCAGCGACGCGAGTCCCGATATCGCGACGATCGCCGGGCCATAACCCATGTAGTCCTTGCGCGGTCCGGTATGCCCGTAGCCGGCGATCGACGCGATCACCAAATTCGGATTGAGCCTGTGCAGCTCTTGATGCCCGAGCCCCAGCCCCTCCATCACGCCGGTTGCGAAGTTGTCGATTACCACGTCCGCCTTCGCTGCCAGCGCCTTTGCGATTTTGATCGCACCGGGATTCCCCAGGTTCAACTCGATACTTTTCTTGCCCTGATTCCACTGATTGAAATAGCCGCATCGGTTGAGACTGCCCTCCATCCCATTCGGATAGATCGGCAGCCGCCGCCCCATGTCGGGGCGCTCGCGCGATTCAACTTTGATAACCTCGGCCCCAAGATGCGCGAGCTGCATCGCGCACAGCGGCCCCGCCCACACCCAACTGAAGTCGAGCACGCGTATCCCTTCGAGCGGGAGGCGCGTCGATTGAGAGTCCGCCGTCTGCTCTTCAACTGCCGATCCAGTCGCCTCGCGTGCGCGACCGAAATCTGCGAGCGCCTCGGCGGTATGCTGTCCGAGTAGCGGCGCCGGACGCCGGATTTTCCACCAATTCCCTTCGAACTTGCAGGGCGCGCCCAGATGGGTCAGCGTGCCGGCCTTCGGATGTTCGACAGCGACGAAGAATCCGCGCGCGCGCAGATGGGGATCGTCAGCCAGGTCCGCCATCGCGCTGACCGGCGCGAAACAGATGCGGCTTTCCTGTCCCGCGCGGAAAAGCTCTCCGACCGTCCAGTTCCGCGTCCACTCGTTGATGTACATCGTGAGCACATCCGAGTTCTCCGCGCGCAGATACCCGTCCTGAAAGATTTCCCATCGCGCCCACTCGGGATTGCCCATCAGCTCGACCAGCCGATTCCACTGCGCCTCCTCGCCGATCAGCAGAAAGATAGCGCCGTCCTTGCAGGTGAACTGGCCCCACGGATGGAGCAGCCGCCGGCCCAGCCGCGACGCCACCGCTCCGCAGTAGCTGTAATAGACGAAGTTCTGCTCGAGTATCGACGCAACATACTCCTGCGCGGAAAGGTCGATATGCTCGCCGCGTCCGGTGCGGATCGCGCGGGAATATGCCGCCAGCGAAGTCATCGCCGCGGCCACGCCAGCCTGAAATTCCGCCTGATGCCCGTAGGCTTTCAGCGGCGGAAGCTCCGGATGCTCCGACGCGCCCGGGCTCAGCCACGCCCATCCTCCCGCATTCGTAATCGTTAACTCGCAGGCTTTGTAGTCCTTGTGCGGACCGGTCAGCCCGAACGGCGTGATCGAGCACATCACCAGCCGCGGATTGCGCGCGCTTAGCGCCGCATAATCGATTCCCAACTCGGCCATCCGCCCCGGCGCATAGTTATGCACCAGGATGTCCGCCCAGCCGGCCGCGGCGATCAGCGCCGCGCGATCGTTGCCGAGATCGATCGCCGCGCCGCGCTTGTTGGTATTGAGATAAAGGTAAAGGCCGCTCTTCTCAGCGTCGGGGATTCCGTTCGGAAACGGTCCTCGATTACGCGACGGGTCGCCGCCCGGCTCTTCAATCTTGACCACGTCGGCGCCAAGGTCGGCCATCAGCTTGACCGCGTAGGCCGCCGACACCATTCCCCCCAGCTCCAAAACCCTGAGTCCCTCAAGTCCGATCATCGAGCGCCGTCCTCCGATTGAAGTCGCGGACGTCTTCGACCCATCCGCACGTTCTCTACCTACTTCAACCGGCGTGGAATGCAAATCGGCCCGCGGCCCACGCCGGACATCCCGCGCTCGAGATTCGGAATCGCGCGCACCGCTTGGCCAGCAGAGCTGGGGGGGGCGCGGGGGGGGCCCGCGGCCCCGGGCGGCGCGACCCCCCCGAAGTCGATAGCGCGCCGCCGGGGGGGGGGGGGCGGGGG
>VFSW01002731.1_pt1 | contig 26578 bp, 22 predicted proteins | sample 5358111 | NCBI WGS metagenome assembly VFSW01 (sample SAMN11554181, study PRJNA540505) | mine drainage metagenome | isolation source: sediment from site ElyBrook_90M | place: USA: Ely Copper Mine, Vershire, VT | collected 2017 | reverse complement strand
GACGGCACCGGCACCGTCTACGTCGCGGACCTCACCTCGATCCGGAAGATCGACCCCCTGGGCAACGTGACCACCCTCGCGGGCAGCGCCACCAGCGGCTACCTCGATGCGCAGGGCACCGCCGCGCAGTTCGACTTCCCGCAGGGCCTCGCCGTCGACAGCGTGGGCAACGTCTACGTGGGCGACTTCAACAACAACCGGATCCGGAAGGTCGATCCCCAGGGCAACGTGACCACCCTCGCCGGCAACGGCACGGCGGGCTTCAGCGATGGCGCGAGCGGGTCCGCGGAGTTCGATGGCCCCGGCGGAGTCGCCGTCGACAGCGTGGGCGACGTCTACGTCGCGGAGCAGACCAACAACCGGATCCGCAAGATCTCGCAAGGGCTGGTCACGACCGTCGCCGGGAACGGCAACTGGGGCTGGACCGACGGCTCGGGAGGGCCGCACGGCGCGGCCGAGTTCAGCTCCCCCTGGGCGTGGTGGTCGATGGGCTGGGAAACCTATACGTCGGCGACTGGACCAACAACGAGGTCCGCGAGATCGCTCCGGAGGGCACGGTCACCACGGTCGCGGGGAGGGTGAGCGCGGGCTTCCAGGACGGATCCACGGCGACGGCCCTGTTCAACTCCCCGATGGGAGTCGCGGTGAAGAGCGGGGGCAGTCTCTACGTCGCCGACTCGGCCAACGACTGCATTCGAAGCATCTACATGGGTGCGGTCACCACCGTGGCCGGCAACGGTACCCCGGGGTTCAACGACGGCGCGGCGGCGACCGCCGAGCTCCACGGCCCGACCGGGCTGGCGGTGGACCAGAGCGGTACGCTCTACATCGCCGACACGTTCAACAACCGGATCCGGATCCTCCGCGCGCCGGGGGCGTGAGCGCGCCCTTCAATTCAGCTCCCGTGGCAGCTCCTCCACCACCGGCGGATCCTCGAGCTCCCGCTCGCTCGCCGCGCCGAGCTCACCGAACTTGCGCGCCTGGGTCACCACGCGGGATGAGTACGATCCCACCGCCGCGTTGTAGGCCTTCACCGTGCGCCCCAGCCCGGCGCCGACCTCGGTGAGGCGGGTGGACAGCGTGACCAGCCGCTCGAAGAGCTCCCGCCCGAGATCGGCGATGACCTCGGCATTCTTCGCGAGCCGGTCCTCGCGCCAGCCCGCGGCCACCACTCGCAGCAGCGCCACGAGCGTCGTCGGCGTGGCGAGCATCACCCGCGAGCACAGCGCCAGCTCCAGGAGCTCGGGCTGCCGCTCGAGCGCCGCGGCGAGCAGGCCGTCGTGCGGCAGGAACATCACCACGAACTCGGCCGCGTCGAACTGCTCCCAGTAGCGCTTGCTCGCGAGCTGCTCGACGTGGGTGCGCAGGAGCTGCGCGTGGCGCTTCAAGGCCTCCTCGCGCGCGGCCTCGGCCCCTTCGCCGGCGGCCTCCATCGCGTCCAGGTAGTAGGTGAGCGGCACCTTCGAATCGACCACGATCTCCCGGCCGCGCGGCAGGTGAATCAGAAGGTCTGGCCGCCGCAGCCCGCCCTCCTCTCGCTCGCGGACCGAGGTCTGCTCCTCGAAGTCCACGTGCTCCAGCATCCCGGCGAGCTCGACCGTGCGCCGCAGCTGGATCTCTCCCCACCGGCCGCGCACGTGAGGTGCCCGCAACGCGGTGGTGAGCTTCTGGGTCTCGGAGGAAAGCTGCTCGCTGCGCGCGCGGAAGCTCTGCATCTCCGCGGTGAATGTGGCGCTCTCGTGGGTGCGGCTCTCCGCGAAGCGGCGCTGCTCGTCGGTGAGCTTCTGCAGCGCGTCCTTCAGCGGGGCCACGAGCTCGCCCACCGCCTGCTGCCGCGTCTCCGCGGTCAGGTCCGACTTCTCGAGCAGCGCGCGCAGGCCGCCCTCGGTGAGCTCGTGAAACTGCGCGGTCGCGGTGCGCAGGGTCTCGCTCGCCACCGCCTGGAATGTGTCCCGCATCTGGGTGGCGCTCTCGCGCATCCCCTGGCGCTCGCGCTCGAGCTGGCCGCGGGTCTCGTCGAGCAGCGCCGCCTGCGCCGCCCCGTGCTCGCGGCCGGCCACGAGCTTCGCCGCCAGCTCGGCCACCTCTGTGCGCGCCCGCGCCAGCTCGCGCTCGGCGATCTCCAGCGCCGTCTCCGCCCGCAGCGCCCGCGCGATCTCCGCCGGGTTCGACTGGCGGCGCGCCACCACGGCGGCGACGGCGGCCCCCAGGAGGAAGCCGCCCAAGACTGAGGCGAGCACGAGCATGGCTCCAGTGTAGAGCCTGCGTCTGTCAGGCGGCGGCGGCGCGGCCAGAAAGACAGGAATGCCGGAGCGAATCCAGGGGGATAGCGCGAGCGCTCCGAGGGCGTGGTTTCCTTAGGGCTGGCCCTCGCCCGTGCTAGAGTTCGGCCCCTCGATGGCACTGCCCTACAAGGAGCGGGTCTCTCCGGGCTTGACCCTCATGGGCATCGATCCCCCCTACGGCTTCTTTCGCCGGGCGCTGGGGATCCTCTGCGTGCTGGGCTTCGGCGCGCTGCTGGCCGGCGCCCTGGTGGTCTTCGCGCTCTACGTGAAGTTCAGCCAGGATCTGCCCTCGATCCCGACGGTCGCCGACTACCGGCCGCCGCTCCTCTCCGAGCTGCGGTCGTCCGACGGCCGGGTGCTCGCCGAGTTCTTCGACGAGCGGCGCAAGCTCCTCGCCTACGACAAGATTCCGAAGAAGCTCATCCAGGCCTTCGTCGCTTCCGAGGACAAGAACTTCTTCGACCACGGTGGCTTCGACCCGCTCGCCATCGCGCGCGCCGCGCTGCAGGACGCGATCGGCTACCACATCCGCGGGGCCTCGACGATCACCCAGCAGACCGCGAAGTCGATCCTCATCACCGCCCTCGGCGAGAAGGCCGGCACCGCGCGCAAGCTCTCCCGCAAGGTGAAGGAGCTCATCCTCGCGCGCCGCCTCGAGGCCCGGCTCACCAAGGAGCAGATCCTCTACCTGTATCTGAACCACGTCTACCTCGGTCACCACGCGTACGGCGTGCAGGCCGCGGCCGAGAACTACTTCCACAAGGAGCCGCGCGACCTCTCGCTCGCCGAGATGTCGCTCATCGCCGGCTTGCCCCAGGCCCCGAGCCGCTACTCGCCCTTCGCGCACCCCGAGGAGGCGCGCAAGCGCCGCGCCTACGTGCTGAAGCGCATGGCCGAGAACCGGATGATCACCGAGGTCGAGCACCAGACCGCGGACGCGGCCCCGGTGAAGGTCTACACCATGGAAGACATCTTCCACGACCGGGCCCCCTTCTACGCCGAGCAGATCCGCCGCGACATGGTGCGGCGCTACTCCGAGGAGCGGCTGCTCACCGGGGGGCTGCGCATCTCCGGCACGCTCGACCTCGACCGCGAGCACACCGCGCAGGCCGCGCTGCTGAAGGGGTTACTCCGCGTCGACAAGCGGCAAGGGTACTTCGGCCCGCTCGCGAACCTGGCGCCGAAGGACTCGAAGAGGCTGCTCGACAGGGTCGCGGCGAGCATGGGCAACAAGGGGCTCGTCGACGGCGAGTACTACGTCGGCGTGGTGAGCGCGGTGGAGCACAACGGCCAGTCGGCCCGCGTGCAGATCGGCAACCGGACCGCGACCCTCCCGCTCGCTGGCTCGCGCTGGGCGCGCAAGCCCAACCCCGAGGCCTACTACCCCTCCTCGCTCATCGAGGACCTCCACAAGGCGCTGAAGCCCGGCGACGTGATCGCGGTTCGCGCGTTGACCTATGACGACCTGATCAAGGAGCTCGATCCCGAAGCTCAGAAGACCGTCCCCCACGCGGCGAGCCTGGTCACGCTCGAGCAGGACCCGCGGCTGCAGGGTGCCTTGGTGTCGCTCGACCCGCACACGGGCTACGTGGTCTCGATCATCGGCGGCTACGACTTCGACGCCTCCGAGTTCAACCGGGCCACCCAGGCCTGCCGCCAGCCAGGCAGCGCCTTCAAGCCCATCGTGTATTCGAAGGCCATCGACAAGCTGAACTGGACCATGAGCACGGTCCTCGTCGATTCGCCGATCGTCTTCGAGGATCCCACCACGAAGAAGGTGTGGAAGCCCGAGAACTACGAGACCGAGTTCAAGGGCGATGTGCCCCTGCGCGTGGCCCTCATCAACTCCATGAACATCCCGGCGGTGAAGACGCTCGCTGCGGTCGGGCCGCACGACGTCGCCGCCTGGGCCCACAAGCTCGGCATCACGAGCAAGATCAACGAGGACCTCTCGATCGCCCTCGGCTCCCAATGCGTGTCGCTCTGGGAGCTGGTGCAGGTCTACGCCCTGTTCGATCGCATGGGCGAGAAGGTCCACGCCATGACCATCAAGAAGGTCGTGGATCGGGACGCCCGCACGCTCGAGGACCACACCGCCCCCGAGGACCCGTGGGCGCCGCTCGCCGACCGGCTCGCCGGCGGCTACGCGAAGGCGCTCACCCCGGTCGAGCAGACCATCGACGGGACCACCGCGTTCCTCACCACCCATTTGATGCGCGAGGTGGTGCAGATGGGGACCGGCGCGGAGGCCGCGCGGCTCGGCAAGCCCGCGGCCGGCAAGACCGGCACCACCAACGACAGCTTCGACACCTGGTTCATGGCCTTCACCCACGACCTCGTGACCGGCGTGTGGCTCGGCTACGACAGCCCCACCATGCCGCTCGGCAAGTACGAGAACGGCGGCCGCGCGGCGCTCCCCATCTGGCTCGAGTACATGACGAGCGCGCTCGCCGGACGCGAGCAGCCCGAGTTCGACCCACCGGATCCGGACGACGTCGTGTGGGCCTGGGTCGATCGCCGAACGGGCAAGCCCATGCCACCGGGAGTCGGGGGCGGCATCAAGGAGCCCTTCCGCAAGGGGACCGAGCCCGAGGCCGTGGAGACCGGGGCGCAGAAGCCGGTGAGCAGCAGCGCGCTGTTCACGATGCCGAACTGAGCGCTCGCCGTGGCTTCGCCGCCCCGGACCCATGCCCGATCCACTTTGAGCTGGAAGTGAAGCGGGGGGGGCCTTCGGACGGCCGCGGAGGTTGCGGATCGTTCGAGCGTTCGGGAGAGAGCGGGGCCAGGGTTCCGGACCCCCACTTGGGTCCCTCTCCCCCCTCTGGTATGTACCCTCCCATGTTCAACATCGGTCCCGGCGAGCTGATCGTGATCCTGATTGTGGCCCTGGTCCTCCTCGGCCCCGACAAGCTCCCCGAGATGGCTCGCACCGTCGGCAAGGGCATGCGCGAGCTCCGCAAGGCCACCGAGGACATCAAGGATCAGGTCGAGACCGAGATGTACGCGCTCGACGAGAAGAAGCCCCGCTCGCCGATCTTGCGGGCGCCCGAGGGCCAGCGCATCGCGAAGTCGGTCTCGCCCGGCGTGACCGCCGCGGATGCGCCCGGCCCGGCGCTCGAAGCCCCCGCGCCAGCGCCGCTGGCCCCTGCGGCCCCCTCGGTCGAGCCGGGCACGGCCGCCGCGCCCCAGGTGGCCGAGGCGCCGGTCGCGAAGTCCGAAGACGCCGCGAAGGCCTGAGATGGCCGATCTCCGGATGAGCTTCATGGAGCACCTGAAGGAGCTCCGGGTGCGCCTCATCCGCGCGCTCGTGGCCATCGGCATCGGCTCGGGCGTGGGGCTCTACTACTCGACCGCGATCTTCCACTGGCTGATGCAGCCGGTGCTGAACGCGCTCCCCGAAGGGCAGCGCAAGCTCCACCCCAACGCGATCATGGAGCGCTTCACGGTGTACTTGAAGGTCGGCGTCTACGCCGGGCTCTTCATCGCCACGCCGTTCGTGCTCTGGCAGTTCTGGAAGTTCATCTCGCCGGGGCTGGTCGAGAAGGAGAAGCGCTACGCCGTCCCCTTCGTGGTCGTCGGCACCCTCTTCTTCGTCGCCGGGGGCATCTTCTGCTACTGGGTGATCCTCCCGCCCGCGCTCGGCTACCTCGTGGGCTTCGGCGGCGGTGACGACGCCTCCTGGATCGAGCCCTTGCTCTCCATGAACGACCAGCTCACGTTCGTGCTCGCCCTCGAGCTCGCCTTCGGCCTGATCTTCGAGCTCCCGCTGATCCTCACGCTGCTCTCGATGCTTGGGCTCGTCACCGGCAAGTGGCTCGCGGAGAAGCGCCGGTACGCGATCCTCATCAACACCATCCTCGCCGCGGTGATCACCCCCACCGGAGATCCCCTCAACATGACCCTCATGGCCCTGCCGATGATGGCGATGTACGAGGTGGGCATCATCGGCGCGAAGCTCTTTGGCAAGAAGCCCGAGGTCGAGGTCGTCGCCGACGCCGCGTGAGGTGGAGGTGGCGGTGCGAAGGCCTGCGCTCCCGACCGCCGCGGGTGACCAACGAAGCGCCGTGTGGCCTCAGCCCTTCGTGACCGCGCGAAGCGACGCCTTGCCGTCCTTGATGACTACCTTGAAGTCCACCGCCTTGCCGCCGGACTGCTTGAGGATCTCGGGAAGCTGCGACTTGATCTTCTCGGCGACCGAATCGAAGGTCATGCCCTGCACGGACTCGTTGCACTCTCGCTTGGCCATCACGAGCGTGTTGTAGATCGCCCGGATGCGCTGCTCGTCGGGGCCGTTGACCGCCGGGGGCGGTGGGCTGGCGTGCTCGGTGGTGTCGAAGCCCAGGTCCACGTCCTCGGAGGGGGCGCGGTGGTGGTGCAGCTTGGCCTTGAACAGATCGCGCTTGTAGCGCCCCTCCTCGATCTCCTTCTCCGTACGCTGCCACATCCGCTCGTAGGTCAGGAACCGATTGAAGAGGGTGTTGAGCTTGAACTTGATCGCCGTGTTGGGGGTGGCGATCTGCCGGAGCTGGTCGAGCTCCTTGTGCATCGCGTCCCGCTCGGGGGCCAGCGGCTTGCGATCCATGCCGAGGAAGAACTGCTCGTGCCGGTTGCGCAGCTGCGCGATCTTGGCCTCCATCTGATTGGCCTTCTCGACCAGCTCTTCGGTGGTGTAGGTGCGCCCTTCGGCGCGGGCGCGCACCTCTTCCGAGGCGCCTGGCTTCTTGGGGGGCATGCGCTCCCCAGCTTAGCTCAAAGGGTCGGTGCGGGAACAGGCGGGGGAGGGACGCCCGCGTTCTTGGTACCACCGGTCTTGCGCCGGTGGGTGTAGATGAGCAGCCCGAGGGCAACGACCATCAGTGCCAGCGAGGTCAGCTGGCCGACCGAGGCGTTCAGCGAGGTATAGACGCCGCGCTCGGTGTCGCCGCGCAGGAACTCGTCGGAGAAGCGCAGCAAGGGATAGAGCACGAGCCAGCTGAGGAGGATCTGGCCGTCGTAGCGCTTGTTGGGCTTCAGGAAGAAGGTGAGCACGAAGAAGATGATCAGCTGCCCGAACCCATCCACGAGCTGGCTCGGGTACAGCCCCGGGGTGTGCAGCTCGGTGGCGGCCAGCGTGTGGCGCTGGTTCACGAGCGAGTCCCAGGCGAGCGAGCCCTGCGGGAAGTGCACCGCGAGGAAGGTCCACGGGGCCTGGGCCTCCCGGCCGTAGCAGCAGCCCGCGGAGAAGCAGCCCAGGCGGCCGAAGAACTGGCCGAGCGACACGGTGGGGATGGAGAGGTCGGCGAGCTTCAGGAAGTCGATCTTGTGCCGGCGCGCATAGACGATCGAGGCCCCCACCGCACCGATGAAGCCGCCGTAGAACACGAGGCCCCCGGTCCAGAACTTGAGGATGTTCTCGGGGTGGGCGCCGTAGCCGTCCGGCCCGGTCCAGTTCACGGCGATGAAGTACAGGCGCGAGCCGACGATCGCGGCGAGCAGCACCCAGAAGGCGAGGTCGAGCACGGTGTTCTTCGCGTGGTCCCGGTCTGCCTGCGTGAGCGGCGGGGTCTGGCCCGGGAAGATCCCGCTCCGCGCCGCGTCGCGCGACGCGAGCTGGATGGCGAGCATGAACCCGAGCGCGATCGCGAAGCCGTAGGTGTGCAAGGGCAAGCTGTAGAGGCCGCCGTGCTTCGCGGCGTCGGGGATCACCAGCTGCGGGAGGATGAAATACTGGGTGGCGAGGAGGCCGCCCACGCTCCAGCCGATCGCCTGCGTGAGCGCCGCCGAGCGGCCCTTGTCGCTCTTGCCCTCGCGCACGTAGGTGAGCCAGCCGTTGTAAGCGCCGAGCCCGAGGGAGGCGAGGATGAAGATCACCCGCCAGGCGTCGACGGAGAACTCGAGGAGGTGGGGGATGATCTCGGGTCGCATTTTACTCTCGTGGGTGGCGAAACAGCGCCACCGGATCAGGTATTCCGCCGGGGCCTCAGAGCCCCAGACCTTTGAGCACGCCGACACAGCGCGTGCAGACAAATCCGCCGTGGCGGCTCTCGCCCGTGGGCCGGTAGCTCCAGCAGCGATCGCACTTCTGGCCGCTGGCCTTGCCCACCCGCAGCTTCAGGCCCGAGCGCTCGCCCTGGACTGCGTCGGCGGGTTCGGCCCCGGTCTGCAGGGCGATCTCCGACACGATCAGGAGCTCGGCGAGCGCGTCGGCGCTGCCGAGGTTCCGGTCCTTGGCCCAGAGCTCGACCCGCGCCTCCTGCGAGCTGCCGATCTCCTTCTTGCGCCGCAGCTCCTCGAGCGCGCTCTGCACGTCGCTGCGCACCGCGAGCCTCTCGGCGAAGGCCGCGTCGGCGTCCACGAACAGCGCCCCCGGATCCAGTGCGGGCAACCCCGCGAAGAAGACGCTCGCGGTGCGCCCGGGCAGGCACGCGTAGACCTCCTCCATGGTGAAGGAGAGGATCGGCGCGAGCAGCCGGCACAGCGCATCGGCGGTCTCGTGGATCACCGTCTGCGCCGAACGCCGCTCGCGGCTGTGCTCGCCGGCGCAGTAGAGCCGGTCCTTCGAGACGTCGAAGTGGAGCGCCGAGAGCTCGATCGACACGAAGTCGACCGCAGCGCGGGTCACCGCGTGGAAGTCGTATGCGTCGTAGCTCTCCCGCGCCCTGGCGATGAAGCGGTGCAGCCGGTCGCGCAGGTAGGCGTCGAGCGGGAGGAGCTGCGCGTGCGGGACCGCGTGCTTCGCGGGGTCGAAGTCGCCGAGCACCCCCAGCGCGTACCGCAGCGTGTTGCGGATCTTGCGGTACGCGTCGGAGAGCCGCTGGAGGATCTCGTCCGAGAGCCGGATGTCGTCGCGGTAGTCCTCCGACCCGGCCCACAGTCGCACGATCTCCGCGCCGTACTGGCGCAGCATCTTCTGTGGGTCGAGCGAGTTGCCGAGCGACTTGGAGAGCTTGCGCCCCTGACCGTCGACCACGAACCCGTGCGTCAGGCAGGCGCGAAATGGGCTGCTCGCCTTCCCGGCGGCGAGCGCGCAGAGGAGGCTCGCCTGGAACCAGCCGCGGTGCTGGTCGGACCCTTCGAGGTAGAGATCCGCCGGCCACCCCAGGCGCTTCTCGGCGACCGCGGCCTGCGACACGCCGCTGTCGAACCACACGTCCAGGATGTCGTGCTCCTTCGCGAACGCCTGGCTGCCGCACTTCTTGCAGGTGACACCGGGCGCGAGCTCCTGCACCGGCCGCGCGAACCAGGCGTCGGCCCCTTCCTGCTCGAACCAGCCCGCGATCTGGTCGAGCACGTCGGCGTCGAGAGTCCCCTCGCCGCAGCTCTCGCAGTAGAGGGCGGGGATGGGCACGCCCCAGGCGCGCTGGCGGCTGACGCACCAGTCGGGGCGCGACAGCAGCATGCCCTTGATGCGCTCCTTGCCCCAGGCGGGGATCCACTCGACCTTCTCGATCTCCGCGAGGGCGCGCGCGCGGAGCTTGGTCTTTTCCATCGAGATGAACCACTGATCGGTGGCCCGGAGGATCACCGGCTTCTTGCAGCGCCAGCAGTGCGGGTAGCTGTGGCTGATCCTGGCGCCGGGCGGGTTGAGCAGGTGTCCGCTCTCGGCGAGCTTCGCCTCGATCAGCGGGTTGGCCTTCTCGAGGAACTGGCCCGCGAAGGGGCCGGCCTCGGCGGTCAGCACGCCGCCGGCGTCGACCGGGACCAGCACCGGCAGGCCGTACTTCAGGCCCACCTCGTAGTCCTCCTGGCCGTGGCCCGGCGCGGTGTGGACCAGGCCCGTGCCGGCCTCGAGCGTCACGTGGTCGCCGAGGATGACCTGCGAGACCCGGTCGAGGAACGGGTGGCGGTAGCGGAGCCCTTCGAGCGCGCGCCCCTCCACGTAGCCAAGGATGCGCTCGGGGTGGACGAGCGAGGCGGTGTCGAGCGGCTCGCCCGCCACCACGCGCTGGCCGGCGACGATCTCCTCGGGCGCGACCGCGGACAGAAAGGAGAACAGCAGATCGCGCGCGATCACGGTGGGCACGCCGCGCAGCTCGTAGGCGACGTAGACGAAGTCGGCCCGGGCGGAGATGGCGAGGTTCGCGGGGAGGGTCCACGGGGTGGTGGTCCAGATCGCGTAGCGGGCCTGCCGGTGCGCGAGGCTGGGGAGCGCATGGCTCAGCGCCTTGCCCGGGGCGTCGACCGCGTCGAAGCCCACGTAGATCGAGGGGCCGACGTGATCCTCGTACTCGATCTCGGCCTCCGCGAGCGCGGTGCGGTCGTTCCAGCACCAGAACACCGGTTTCTTGCCGCGGTAGACCGCACCCTCGCGCACGACCTGCGCTAGGGTGCGCACGGTCTGGGCCTCGTAGCCGAAGTCCATGGTGCTGTAGGGTTGGTCCCACAGGCCGAACACCCCGAGCCGCTTGAACTCGTCGCGCTGGATGTGGATGAACTTGTCGGCGTGGGCCCGGCAGGCCTTGCGGAACGCGACCTTGTCGAGCTCCTTGGCCCTCGAGCCCAGCTCCTTGCTGGCCGCCAGCTCGATGGGCAGCCCGTGGCAGTCCCAGCCCGGGATGTACGTCGCCCGCTGGCCGAGCATCAGCCGGTGCTTCACCGCGATGTCCTTCAGGATCTTGTTGAGGAAGTGGCCCTCATGGAGGTGGCCGTTCGCGTAGGGGGGGCCATCGTGGAGGACCCACGGCGTGGCCTGCCTGGCCTCCGCCGCCGCGAGCAATCTTGGGTACAGGCCGTCCTTCTCCCAGGCCGCGAGCTGCGCCGGCTCGCGCTGGGCGAGGTTCGCCTTCATGGGGAAGGGGGTGTTCGGGAGGCGCGTGGTCTGCTTGTAGTCGCGGGCGTTGTCGGTCGGGTCGGCCATCGGCGCGGCATTTATTAGCACGCGCGGGTCGCGAATGCAGGCCCGACATTGTATAGGTGGCGGCGTGGGGATCGTTCTACTTGCGGTGATGGCGCTGGCCGCCGAGCCGACCGTGCAGAGCTACCTCGTCGCCCTGGACGGGCAGGACGTGGGCTGGGCCGAGCTCGGCCTCGAGCGGCCCGCGGGTGGTCCGAAGAAGGGGGCCTTCAAGTTCACCTGGAAGGCCGACCTGGTGGTCTCGGGCGACCCGTGCCTGCGGGCCCACGAGGAGACCAGCGGGTCGGCGAAGCTCTCGGACGCGGCGCTGCCCGAGGAGCTGTTCCTGGCGCTGGCCGGAGAGCTCGGCGTGGGCTGCAAGGCGATCAAGGCGCCGGGGGTCAAGAGGGGGCAGGCGTGCTGGACGGAGGCCAGCCCCGAGCACGCGGTGGGCACGATCCTGGGGCTGCCCGTGGAGGTCTCCTTCGCGCCGAATCTCATGCCCACCACGGTGCGATACAAGACGCTCGGGCTCACTTACCGCCAGGCCGCGGAGGCCCCCGAGAATCCCACCGAGTGCCACCGCACGGTGGCCGACGACGGCGTCCTCGCCCCGGGCAGCGAGGGACTCAAGGCGCGCAAGCTCGCCCACGCGGTCTATGCGACCCCGCTCGCGCCGACCGACGTGCGCGTGTCGACGGCGGTGTTGCCGCCGGCGGTGAAGGCGCTCGTCGCCGACCTGCGCAGCGAGGACCTCTCGTCGTGCCAGGCAGCCGCCGAGGCGCTCGTGTCCCAGCTCACGGCGAAGGGCTTTCCAGCCCGCGCGGTCGCGGGGCTGCTCCTCGACGAGGGGCGCTACTACCCGCACGCCTGGGTGGACATGACGCTCGGCAAGGAGCACGTCGCGCTGGATGCGACCACCAGCGACGGCGCCGCGGACGCGGGGCGGATCGAAGTGGGTTCGCTCGGCGATCTGCAGGCGGGGTTGAACCTGCTCCGGTTGCTGCACGAGCCCCCGAAGCTGACGCTGCACGAGTGAACGCCGCCAGCAGCGGGGCACTCACCCCAACCCAGGCACCGGGGCCTCGGCGGTCGGACCCGAGAGGCCGAACGACAGCGCCGCGGGCCAGCTGCAGTAGAGGCTGCTGAAGATCCCCGCGGGCCGGTGGTTGCCGGAGTTGCCGACGCCGCCGAAGGGCAGCTTGCCGCTCGCGCCCACGGTGGGGCTGTTCCAGTTGATCACCCCCGCGCGGAGCTCGGCGGCGAGTCGCTCGAACCGGGCACGGTCCTGCGTGAACACCGACGCGCAGAGGCCGAAGTCGGTGGCGTTGGCGAGCTCGGTGGCCTCCTCCGCGCTGTCGAAGGCGTACACCGCGATGTCCGGCCCGAAGAGCTCCTGGGTCTGGTACGCGTCCCCGGGCAGCACCTTCTCCACGCGGTGCACCGACGGCCGCACGTAGTGGCCGCGCTTGCCGGCGACGCTCGCCTCCGAAGGCGCGACCACGGCCTGACCGGTCGCCTTCTGGAGCGCCGCCAGGTACCGCGCCTTCGCCGCGGCGCTGACCAGGGGGCCGAGGAAGGTCTTTGGATCCTCGGGGTGGCCCACCACCGCCCGCTCGCACAGGGCGGCGAGCCGCCGCTGGAACGCGTCGACCGTTGCGCGCTGCACGAGCACCCGCGAGGTCGAGCTGCAGCGCTGCCCCGCGGTGACGTAGCCGCCGAACGCGACCTGGTACGCCGCGCGCTCCAGATCCGCGTCGTCGAACACCAGCGCGGCGTTCTTGCCGCCGAGCTCGAGCGCCAGCAGCTTCCCCGGCTTGTCCGCGTTGGCCCTCGCGATGGCGTTCCCCACCGCGACGCTGCCCGTGAACAGGATCCCATCGACCTCGGCGTCCTGGCTCAGGTACTCGCCGACGCTGCGCTCCCCCTGCACGATCTGGAACACGCCTTCCGGAAAGCCGGCCTCGGCCACGCACTGCCCATAGAGCGCGCCGAGCGCGGGCGTGAGCTCCGAGGGCTTGAAGATCACGGTGTTCCCCAGCGCGAGCGCGGGGACGATGTGGCCGTTCGGCAGGTGGACCGGGAAATTGAACGGCCCGATCACCGCGAGCACGCCGTGCGGCCGGTAGCGCCACTCGCCGTCGACGCCCGGCGGCCGGTGTGGCGCCACGAGCCGCAGCCCCTCTTCGAGCGTGGAGTCGATCTTGGCCGGCAACAGCTGCGCCTCCTGGGCCCCTTCCCACAGCGGCTTGCCGACCTCCGCCGCGAGCAGGTGCGCGAACGCGTCCTTGCGGGCGACGAACCGCGCGCGCAGCGCCTTCAAGAGCGCGAGCCGGTCCTCGAGCTTGGTCCGTCCCCACGCCGGCGCCGCGCTTCGGGCCCGCGCGACCGCGCTCTCGGCCGCGGCGCGCGACCAGGGGAACACCCGCGGCGGCGCAGCCAGGTCGCCGGGGGAGTGAACGCTCAGCTCGCCAGCAGAGGCCATCGGGTCACTCGAAGGGGACGACGTGGACTCGGTCGCCGGCCTCGACCTCGAGCCGGGCGCGGGCCTCGGCGGGGATCGCGGCCTCCTCGCCGTCGATGCGGCACGCGCACTTCACCGCGCGGAAGCGGTTCTTGCCCGCGGAGCGCTCGACCGCCACCAACCGCTCCTCGAAGTCGATGTTCAGCTCCTCCTTGGCCACGCGCAGCGCCCGGTACTGCCGCACGAGCGAGACGTCCGAGAGCGGCGCCTCGAAGTGCGGGCCGCCGTCGAAGGGATCGATGTGCTCCACGTACTTGAAGCCGATGCGCTCGAGCATCCGTTTCACCGGTTCGGTCTCGGTCCCCACGCGGCCGATGGCCTTCTGCACCCGCGGCGGGAACAGCGTGGTGTAGACGTCGGTCTGCGGGAAGAGCTCCTTGATGAACTCCTTGTTCTGCCGCGAGAGCCGATCGGCCTCCTGGTAGGAGAGCCCGGTGAACTTGCGGCCGAACGCTTCCCAGAGGAGCGAGCGGCCATCGGGCAACAGCGGCGGCAAGAGCTCGGCGAGCACCCGGTCTCGAAAGCGGCGCCGGTGCATGGCCATGAAGAGGAAGCGCACGAAGGAGAGCTGCTTGCCGGGCTTGCCCTGGCCGCGGTAGGCCGGGTCCACGACCAGGCCGCCGATCTCCGTGGGGCCCTCGTAGTTGTACCCGATGCTCAAGACCGTGTGCTTGAAGTGCTTGTCGACCGTCTGGCTGTAGTGCTCGCGCGAGCTGACATCCAGGTAGATGTGCGGCGCCTCGCGGGTGCCGTGCTGGGCGATGATCATCGAGGTCCCGAGCAGCGCCCCGCGCTTGGGGTCCTCGAGGACGAACAGGTAGGCCCGCTCGAAGGGCGATCGGATGCGCGCGGTGAAGCTGCGGATCGAGGTGTCGATCAGCCCCTCGAGCACCTTCTCGTCGTTGGGGAGGTTGACGCTGTTGAGGACCGCCCCGAGCCTTTTCAGGCCGCCGAGGTCACTGCGCTGGACGTCGCGGATGAGGAGCATGGCCGGGGGCGAGGCGGAAGAAAGCCGCCCGGTGTCTTACCATGTCCTACATCCAGCGGGCCAGCTTGCATCCAAGCTACCGACAAAGCTTCAGGATCAGCTGGTGGTAGAAGTCCACCGCCTGCGAGAGCTGGGAGATGCGCGTGTACTCGTTGGGGCAGTGGGCGTTGCCCACCGACGGGCCCGCGCCGAAGACGATGGCCTCCGCGCGCCCGGCGAACGCAGCGGCCTCGGTGTTGGTCGCCTTGGTCTGCAGGGTGGGGTTCAGCTTCTGCGCGGTCGCGACCTGGACCGCGGCCTGGCAGAGCGGCCCCCGGGGAGCGGTGTAGACCGCGGGGTTCTCGCGCTCGAAGCTCACCTCGCCCCCGAGCGCCCGGACCTCCTCCTCGAACGCCGCGGCGAGCGCCCGCGGGTCGTGGCCGGGCAGCAGCCGGGCATCGAGCAGCAGCTCGAGCTCCCCGTCCCGGGCCTCGATGAGCCCCAGGTTGCTCACGGTCGTTTCGGGGTCGAAGCCCGCATCGATGGTGGGCGAACGGCTCGCCACCAGCGCGGCGAACCGCGCCACGAGCGTGCGCGCGGCGGCGAGCGGGAGGTAAGTGCGCCCATCCGCGGCGAACCCGACCTTGCACTCGGCGGGCACGGCGTTCGCTCCGTGGCCGCCGTGGAGGCTCACTGCCCCCGCGAGCGGCTCGCGGAGCGCCTTCTGGATCGCGTTGTCGCCAAGGTGCGGCGTGCTCGAGTGCGCCGCCTTGCCCTGGAAGATCTCCGTCCGGTGGATCGCCGGTGTGGCCGTGCGCTCGCCGAGCCGGACCCGCGCGACGAGGTACCCCTTGTGGGCGTGGATGATCGAGAGCTCCGAGGGCTCGCCGCAGACCACGAACCGGGGCCGAAAGGGGCCGGTCTTCGCGAAGTGCTTCGCGCCGAGCAGGCCGATCTCCTCGCCGAAGGTCCCGAGGACGTGGACGCTCCGGCGCAGGGGCGTCGGGCCGAGCCGCTCCACCGCGAGCAGCTTGCAGAGCAGATCGACCTTCACGTCTGCGCTGCCGAGGCCGTAGAGCTTGTCGCCCTCGACCTGCGCGGCGAAGGGGCTGGTCACCGTCCAGCGATCGAGGGGCCCCGCGGGGACCGTGTCGGTGTGGGTGAGGAGCAGGAGCGGCTCGGTCGCCACCGTGCCGGGGCGCTCGAAGAGGTAGTTCGCGTGGGGGGTCCCGGCGGCCTCGAGGACCTGGAGCGACAGGCCGGTCTGCCGCGCGAGCTCGGTGAGCGGCGCTCGGAGGCCGAGATTCCCGCGCGCCGACTCGGTGTTCACCGCGATCAGCGCCCGCGCTGCCCCGAGGAGGTCGAACGGCATGGTCAGTGTGGTAACACGTTTGTCGGCGGCGCTGCTTTGACAGGCTGACCTCTGGTGACTACCTTATGGTCATGAAGCGGGTGCGATCCCCGAAGCAGCCTACCGAGGTCGGCGTGGCGGACCTGAAGGCCCACCTCAGCGCGTACCTGCGCGTCGTGCGGAGCGGGACGACGTTGACCCTGATGGATCGCAAGACCGCGATCGCGCGGCTCACGCCGATCGGGGCGTCCCCCTCCAAGCTCCCCCACACGCCAGCGACAGGCTTGCTCCAGGACTTCAGGCCGCCCCGGCGCCCGGCCGATCAGGGTCGGGACGTGCTGCTCGATCTGCTCGACGAGCGGCAGCGAGAGCGGTGAGGGCCTATCTCGACTCGTCGGTCGTGCTCAGGCACGTGCTCGGCCAGCCGAACGCGCTGGGGGAGTGGAGCCGCCTCGACTCCGGGGTCACGAGTGCCCTCACGCAGCTGGAGTGCCTGCGCACGCTCGACCGCCGTCGGCTGCACGGGGTGCTCAGCGTCGACGAGGTCGCGGCCAGCCGAGCAGCCACCTTCGACCTGCTGTCGAGACTCATCCGAATCGACCTGTCGCCGGCCGTGCTCTCGCGCGCCGCGGACCCCTTCCCGACGCCGCTGGGGACCCTCGACGCGCTGCACCTCTCGTCCGCGCTGCTCTGGCGCGATGAAGAGGCCGCCGATCTGGTGCTGGCCACCCACGACAGCGAGCTCGCCAGGGCGGCGAAGGCCTGCGGCCTGCCAGCCATCGGCTGCTGAACCACGCCAGGTCCCACCCCAGGTCCGCACCACCAGATTCACAATCCAACCCGTTTGACTCGGTGAGTCCCCAGAGACTAGGGTGCCGCGGTTTCGTTCTTGTCGAAGCCGATGGAGAACTCCCCAATGAAGACCCCGCACTTCCGCCTCGCCCTCGCGCTCACCGTCTTCGGCTCCGCCTGCGCCGCGCCGCTCGCGATGTTGCCGCCGAGCGACCACTACGTGCTGGTGAACGAGCCGCCGCCCCCGCTCTCGTCCGCCGAGCAGGCCTTCGTCGACCAGATCAACAAGGAGTTCGCCCGATTGGGCTTGCCGGCCGCCACGGTGGGTCAGGTGGAGATGAACGCCGCCGCGGTGATCGCCAACGTGGCCCTCGCGAAGATCTGGAACGGCTCCGGCCATACCTTCGGGACCGGTGCGGATGTCGCCCAGAAGGCGAACACGACGTCGGAGGTGACCGGCACCCACTTTGCGGGCGCCTCGAAGTTCAACACCATCTCCGACGAGGAGGACGACACCTCCCTCAAGCACATGCACACCGGGCAGCACCTGATCTCGCGCGGCATCCCCAACGTCTTCCGGAGCACCAGCTTCGACGTGACCCATGCCCAGACGAAGCTGGGCGACGAGGAGATTCAGAAGGGGGTGCGCGTCATTCGCCCCGACGACCTCCAGGGCAAGGTGTTGCTCGGCGTGGCGGTGCTCCCCGTGGGAGACGCCGACAAGCGGGTGTTCGTGATGGTCTCCCGTAACCTGATCGCCGACATCGTGCAGGGGCCGCCGCGCATCGCGGAGCCCGGCAGCACCTTCGAGGTCGCCGGTACGGTCGCGATCCCCGAGCTCAAGGAGATGAAATGGGCGCTCGAGGGGCCGGACGGCAAGGTCACGCTGGGCGCGGTCCCCGTCGACCGGGACGGCCACTTCAAGATCTCCGCGGTGTTGTCAAAGGACCCGGGCCGCTCGCTGTTCTCGGTGCGCGAGGTGTTCACCGCGCCGATCTTCGCGGGCGTCCCCCTCACGCCGTATCCGATCTCCGCGCCGCCGAAGGTCGATCCGGTCGACGGCACGCGCACGCTGGCGACGCGGCTCGTCAAGGCCATCACTGACTGGCGCAAGGCCCACGGCCTCTCGGTGCCCACCTTCGACGCCGATCTGAGCGCGTTCGCGAAGGCCGACGCGATGCTGAACGCCAAGGCCGCGGACGAGGCCTCCGGCGCCAACTCGGGCACGCCGCGCGACGTGGTGGAGAAGACCTTCAAGGACCGCGCGACCGCCGCGGGCTACACGAACCTCGCCCACTGGTCGGCCGTGGAGGCGGATGACTACGTCAACGACTTCCTCGCCCGCCTGCCCAACGGTCCCTTCCAGGCTGCGGCCCTGGGCTCCCCGACCCTCGCAGCCATCGGCATCGGCGTGGCACTTGCTCCGAACACGGTCACGAAGGATGAGGATCTGATCCGGTACGGGATCACCTGGGTGATCAAGGATCCCTCGCCGCCGAAGGCGGCGGAGGGCCAGTAGCCCGGCTCCCCTGAACGGGGAGCAGGTGGGTTGAGGAGAGTCCGGTCGCGAGCTACGGCTCGGCCGGGGCGTCTTCCGTGGTCTTGGCTTCGAGATCCAGGACCTCCGGGAGACCGTTGCTGGCCTTCTCCGGTGCGGGGGTAGCCGCCGCCGGCTGGTCAGGCTCGGGGGTGCTCGGAGCGCTCGCCACCTTGTTGCGCGCCAGGCCCGCGAGCTTCTCGGCCTCGGCTCGGTCCAGGCCCGCGTCGAGGGCCGCGCCGTAGGCCTTTCCCGCGGCGTCGTTCGAGGCCTGGGCCCCGGCGTTGCGCTTGTCGCTGGCGTCGCCGTCTCCCGCGGCCCACTTCATGTCCCCCTTGGCCGCGCCGTCGACGATGGCCTTCTCCTGGTCGCTGCTCGCCGCGCCGCCCTTGCCGCTGCCCATGCCCACGAAGTCGACGGTCTCGGTCTTCACCGGGGTCGCCTTGACGGGACTGGTTCGGGGCTCAGAGGCCGTGGGCTCGTCGGTCTCGATGCGGGAGATCTTCGCCTTCGCCATCTTGGGCTGGGAGACGGTGGGCTCTGTCGTGTCCAGCTTGGTGACTTTGACCGGGGGCATCTTCACCGGACCCACCTGTCCCTCGGTGGCAAGGGACAGGGTGGAGCCGAGCAGCAGCCCTCCCCAGATCAAGAGCCGAGGCGTTCCACGTTTCATGGGTGAAGTGTCCCTCGACGGTCGTTGCTTTCGCAACCCCGCCGTTTACTTGCGCTTGCGTCGTCCGTCCGGTAGGCCCGGGCGCGCGGCCTGGGCGCGCGCAGGCTCGACGCGGAGCTTGTGGCCGCCGACGTCCTGGCCGTTCAAGGCGAGGAGCGCCTCGGCCTGCGCGGGGAGCAAGTTCAGGAACGCCCGGCGGCCGTCGACGGTGAGCCCGCTCTTCAGGGTGTCCACGCCGAGCTGGGCGACGGTCGCCAGGGCCTCGGCGAAGGCGTCCTTGACGATGGGATCGACCTCGCCCCAGTTCAGGTAGAGCCGCTGCTTCCCGTCGCTCGGGGGGGGCATCGGGCGTTCGACCGCGCGCACCGGCGTCCGGTTCACTTCGGCGCGGGGAAGCTGGTCGGGCAGCCGCTCACGCAGGGGCTCGCGCTCCTTGAGGGGGGCCGACTCTCGCCGCGGGCCCCGGGCTTCTTCGCGACCCTCGCGCGGCGAACGCTCACGGGACTCGCGATCGGGGCGCTCGCCCCGTTTGAGCTTTCCGAACTCGACCGCCCGCTGGGCGGCGATCTCGATCTGGTGGTGGTGGAAGAAGAACTTGAGGGCGAAGGCCACCAGGGCGTCGCTGTTGGGCCGCTCCCGGAGCGCCTGCGCCAGCGGCAGGAAGGCTTCGAACACCGAGCCTTGCGACCCTTCGATCAGGCTCTGGATGTGGCGCTCGACCCAGAGCCGGTGGGCCTCTTCCGGCGGCGGCAGCTTCCGCTCTTCGAACTTGATCCCGTACTTCTTCTCGAGGGCCGTGAGGGTCATGAGCTCGGTGCCCGAGACCAGGGAGATCGCCACGCCGTTCTTGCCGATGCGCCCCGTGCGGCCGACGCGGTGCAAGTAGACTGCGGGATCCTCGGGCAGGGAGTAGTTGATGACGTGGGTCAGATCGGAGATGTCGATGCCGCGGGCGGCGATGTCGGTGGCTACCATGAAGCGGACCTCGCCCGCCTTCACCTTGGCCATCACCCGCTCGCGCTCCTTCTGCGGCAGGTCGCCGTTCAGGTACTCGGCGTCGTAGCCGTTGCGGTTGAGCACCGCGGTGACGAGCGAGGTGTCGCCGCGCGTGTTGCAGAAGATGATCGCGTTGTCCGGCTCCTCGCGCTCGACGAGGTAGAGGAGGTTGCGCGGCTTCGGGTACGTGTCCACCGTGTAGTAGATGACGTTCTCGATGCCCTCGACGGTGAACGTGTCGCCCGAGAGCAGCACGGTCTGCGGATCGGTGAGGTAGTCTTCGACGATCTGCTGGATGTCGGCGGGGACGCTCGCCGAGAACAGCAGCGTCTGGCGCTTCTCGGGGAGCTCGTCGAGGATGCGGGTGACCTCCTCGAAGAAGCCCATCGAGAGCATCTCGTCGGCCTCATCGAGCACCGCCATCTCGCAGCGGTCGAGCTTGAGGGTGCCGCGGCGGATGAGGTCGAAGACGCGCCCCGGGGTGCCGACCACGATCTCGGCCCCGGCCTTCAGCGCATCGACCTGCTGGGTCATCGAGGCTCCGCCGTAGATGGCGATGATCTTCGAGCCCTTGAACTTGCCGAGCTGGGTGATCTCCTCGGCGACCTGCAGCGCGAGCTCGCGCGTGGGGCAGAGGATGAGCGCGCGGACCTCGTTGGTCCCGGCGGGGATGCGCTCGAGGAGCGGGATGCCGAAGGCGGCGGTCTTGCCGGTGCCGGTCTTCGAGCGGACGATGAGGTCCTTGCCCGCGAGGACCGGCTCGAGCACCGCGGCCTGGACCGGCGTGGGGGCCAGGTAGCCCTTCTCGGAGATCGCACGCTTGAGCTCCGGCGACAGCGGCAGCTCCTCGAAGGTGCGTTCGCTGCGATAGTCGCTGGGCGCGGCTTCGGCGCCGGGGATGAGTTCGATGGCTTCGGGTTGGGTCATCAGAGGGGGGCCTGGAAAAGGAGTCGGGTCTGCTTGAAAGCCGACGGGGTGTCCTATAACACATCGCTCCTCCGCGCCACTTGGCGGCCCAGCTCGAGATCCGATGCCCAAGCGCACCCCCAAAGCGCCAGCGAAGCCCAAGAAGCCGAGGGAGGCCAAGCGCCCGGCCGCCAAGGCCTCGACGAAGGGGGCAGCTCAGGTCGCGCGCGACGACCTCGAGGCCCCGGCCGCCGTGGAGGTCGAGGTGTTGCCCGCCGAGGTGGAGCCCTTGGGCGTGGACGAGGAGATCGACGCCGGGAACGCCTTGGTTCCCGTGAAGGTCCAGACTGGGCTGGTCTCGCGCGACGCCCTCCAGGCCTACATGGCCGAGGTGTCCCGGCATCCGCTCCTCACGCGCGAGGAGGAGAACGCGCTCGCCTGGCGCTACTACAAGGATCCGGAGCACAACGTCGACGCCGCCTACCGGCTGGTGACGGCGAATCTCCGCCTCGTGGTGAAGCTCGCCTACCAGTACCGGCGCGCGGCCTTCAACCTGCTGGATCTGATCCAGGAGGGGAACATCGGGCTGATGCAGGCGGTGAAGAAATTCGATCCCGGCAAGGGCATCAAGCTCTCGAGCTACGCCGCTTGGTGGATCCGCGCCTACATCCTGCGCTACGTGATGGACAACTTCCGGCTGGTGAAGCTCGGCACCACCGAGGCCCAGCGCAAGCTGTTCTTCAACCTCCGCAAGGAGCAAGAGAAGCTCAATGCGATGGGGATCGAGCCGGAGATCAAGCTGCTCGCCTCCCGGCTCAACGTCTCCGAGAAGGACGTCGAGGAGATGCAGGGGCGCATGGGCAACGAGGAGATGTCGCTCGACGCCCCCGTGGGCGGCGCCGACGGGAACCGGCAGACGGCGATGGAGCGGTTGCCCCACGTGGCGGTGGCCGTGGACGACGCGCTCGCCGACGCGGAGATCAAGCAGCGCTTCCACGACAAGCTCCTCACCTTCGGCCAGGTGCTCGAGGGCAAGGAGCGGACGATCTTCGATGAGCGGATGGTCGCCGAGCAGCCCTTGACCTTGCAGGAGATCGGGGACAAGTACGGGCTCACCCGCGAGCGGGTGCGGCAGCTCGAGGCCCAGTTGACCCGGAAGCTGCGCGCCTACATGACCCGCGAGCTGCCGGAGATCGGCGAGCTGTCGTCGGACCGGCAGGGCGATCCGCATGTCCAGAAGCACGTCCCGAAGCACGATTGGAAAGAAAGGTGAGGTAAGTCCGTGGCCGAGGAAGCAAAGTCCCAGAGCCCCAGCGCCGACAAGCTCAGCCCCGCGTGGCGAGCGTTCTTCGTGGGTCTGGTGGTGGTCGTGAACCTGCCGCTGCTCGGGCTCGCCTTCCGCGGCCCGGCCGAGACCACGGTGAGCATCGGTACCGGGTTCATGGACGATTTCAACCGGTCCGAGCTCGGCAACAACTACTTCGCCACCGGCGCCTACTGGCGGATCGTGAACGGCGAGCTCTTCTCTCCCGGCGCGAAGAACAACCCCCTGTGGCTCAAGGCGGCCCTGCCCGACAACGTGCTGGTCGAGTTCGACGCGCGGTCGGAGAGCCCCGACGGCGACATCAAGTGCGAGATCTTCGGCGATGGCTACTCCCACGCCTCGGGTTACATCCTCATCAACGGCGGCTGGAACAACTCCATCACCGCCCTCGCGCGGCTCGACGAGCACGGTCAGACGTTGCAGGCCTTCACGAACCCGCTCCCCAACGAGGGCCGGGTGCGCGTCGAGCGCCACGACCTGCGCGTGGAGCAGGGCCGCAACTACCACTGGCTGATTCGCCGTCAGGGGCAGACGCTCACCTGGCAGATCGACGGCCAGACTGTGTTCGAGGTTCAGGATCCTGAGCCGCTGCACGCCAAGGGGCACGACCGCTTCGCGTTCTCCACCTGGGACGTGAACGTCTACTACGACAACTTGAAGATCACCCCGCTGTAGATGTCGACGGCGCAGGTTCTCCTCCCCGAGCTCTCCTACGTCGACGGCGCGCTGCGGCCGGACGTGGCGGTGGTCGTGAGCGCCGACGGCCGGATCGTCGAGCTCGCGCCGCGCGGCAAGAGGGCGGGGACGGCGCTGCCCGGGCGCGCCCTCTTCCCCGGGCTGGTGAACGCCCACTCCCACGCATTTCAGCGGCTGCTGCGCGGGCGAACCGAGTGGCGCGCGGCGGGCGGAGATGACTTCTGGACCTGGCGCGACCGGATGTACGCCGTCGCGGGGGCCCTCTCCCCCGAGCAGGTCGAGGACGTGAGCGCCTTCGCGTTCCTGGAGATGGCCAAGGCGGGCATCACCAGCGTGGGCGAGTTCCACTATCTGCACCACGACCCGCGGGGAAGGCCTTATGGCGACCCGACCGAGCTCTCGCAGCGGGTGATCCGGGCGGCGCGGCGGGTCGGGCTTCGCATCGTGCTGCTCCGGGGCGCCTACGCGCGGGGCGGGATGGATCGCGCGCTCGAGGGGGTCCAGCGTCGCTTCGCGCTCGGCAATCTGGAGAGCTTCGTCGCTGCCACCGAGGCGCTCGAGCACTCGCTGCGCGGGGACCGGCTGGCCAGCGTGGGGCTGGCTCCTCACAGCGTGCGCGCCCTGCACCGCGACCAGCTGCGCGTCCTCGGCGAGGCAGCGCAGAGGTACGGCTGGCCGGTGCACATGCACCTCGCCGAGCAGCCCCGAGAGGTCGATGCCTGCGTCGCCGAGACCGGCCTCGGGCCGGTGGAGCTCGCCCACGCGTGCGGCCTGCTCACGCCGCGCTTCTGCGCGGTGCACGCGATCCACATCAAGCGGGGCGTGGTTAAGCTGCTCGGGCAGGCCAAGGCCGCGGTCTGCGCCTGCCCCACGACGGAGCGGGACCTCGGCGACGGGGTGATTCCGGCGGGCGAGCTGCGGCGCGCGGGCGTGACCCTGGCGCTCGGCACGGATTCCCAGGTGCAGATCGACCTGCTCGAGGACGCCCGCTCGCTCGAGCAGAACCTCCGGCTGTTCGCGCGGCAGCGCGTCTTGCTCGACCCCAGCGAGGAACAGCCCGCGGCTCTGGCGCGAACGCTCTTCGCCGCGGCCACGGAGGGCGGCGCCCGGGCGCTCGGCCTCCCCGCGGCGGCGCTTGCGGAAGGGAGCTCGGCGGACTTCTTCGCGGTCGACCTCGCCGACCCCTCGCTCGTCGGCCGCGCGGAGGATCTCTTGCCCACGCTGGTCTTCGGGGGCCACACCCGGGCGATCACCGACGTGATGGTCGACGGCCGGTTCGTGGTTCGAGATCGCCGCCACGTGGACGAGGAGGCGATCACCGCCCGCTACCGCGCCGTGGCGGAGGGCCTGTGAGCGCGGCCCCACTCGAGCTCCGTCCGATCCTCGCGGAGCTGGTGGCCATCGACAGCGTCTCGTCGCGCAGCAACGTGCCGATGATCGATCTCCTGGAGCCGCTCGCGGCTCGGCTTGGCTTCACGACCGAGCGGGTCGCGGCGGGGGTGGGCAAGCAGAACCTCGTCGCCCGGAGAGGCCCGCCGGGGGACGGGGGACTGGCGCTTGTGGGCCACACCGACACCGTGCCGTACGACGCCGCCTGGAAGGAGGCGCTGACCCTCACCGAGCGCGCCGGCAACCTCTACGGCCGCGGGGCCTGCGACACCAAGGGCTTCATCGCCTGCGCGCTCGCCGCCGCGTCGCGGGCGCCTCGGGCGCTGACGGCGCCGCTGTGGTTGATCTTCACCTCCGACGAGGAGGTGGGGTGCGAAGGGGCGAAGGCCTTGCTCGAACACGGCCGCGCGCGGCCGCGCCACGCGATCGTGGGCGAGCCGACCCAGCTGCAGCCCGTGCGGGGTGGCAAGGGCTACTGCCTCGCCGAGGTCCGCGTGGTCGGCGCCGAGGGGCACAGCGCTTACCCGGATCGCGGCGCGTCGGCCCTCGAGGGGGTCCGGCTGCTCCTGGACGGCCTCGAGCTCCTCTCCGATCAGCTGAGACAGGAGGGGGAGGTCGGGTTCTCTCCGCCCTACACCACGCTCAACGTGGGCGTGCTCCAGAGCGGCAAGGCCAAGAACATCGTCCCCGGCGAGGCCACCTTCACGCTCGAGTGGCGACCGCCGCCGGGGCAGCCGACCGCGCGCGTGGTCGACGCCCTCCAGCGGATCGCGGCGGAGGTGCGGCGGCGAAAGCCCAGGTTGAAGATCGAAGTGAACGTTGGGCGCACCGACCTCGGCTTCGCGACCCCGAAGGGCAGCCCGCTCGTGCAGTTCCTCGAAGCCCAGTCGGGAAAGGCGAGCACCACCGTCCCCTTCGGCACCGAGGCCCCGCAGCTCATCGGTCTCGGCGCGGAGGTGGTGGTGTTCGGCCCGGGCGACATCCGCGTCGCGCACCAGACCGGCGAGCACGTCCCGATCGCGGACCTCGCGAGGGCGACCGACATCCTCGTCGCGGCGATCGAGCGCTTCGCGAGGTGAGCCGCACGGGAGCTGGCGCGCCCGCGGTCACAGACCCTCAGTGCTCCGCGTCGGGTTGTCGGTCAGGGCCCGCCGCGGCGAAGGGCTCGAGCTTCGAGCAGGCCGCTTCGATCGCCAGGCAGGTGGGAAACGGGGTCAGGTCGGTGCCGAAGCGGCGCGCCTGGAACAGCTGTGGCACCAGGCACACGTCGGCGAAGGTCGGGTGCTCGCAGACCGCGTAGGGGCCGGCGCTGTCCCGGGCGAGGGCCTCGAAGGCGTGCAGGCCTCGGCGGATGAAGTCCTGAGCCCAGGGGTTACGCTCGCCGCCGAGCTCCTCGGTCACCTTGCGGAGCACGAGCAGGTTGTGCAGCGGCTGGATCGACGAGTTCACGATCTCCGCGAGCTGCCGCGCCCGCGCCCGCAGGAAGCGATCCACCGGCAAGAGCGGCGGCGCTGGGTGGGCCTCCTCGAGGAACTCGAGGATCGCCAGGCTCTGCGCGAGCCGGTGGACCTTGCCGCCCTCCGCGATCTCCAGGACCGGGACCATCCCCTGCGGATTCAGGGTCCGGAACTCGTCCCGGTGCTGCTCGCCGCCGTCCTTGAGGAGGTGGATCGGGGCGTAGGCGTACTCGAGCCGCTTGTAGTTGAGGGCGATCCGCACCCTCCAGCTCGAGCTCGATCGAAAGTAGCTGTAGAGCTTCATCGCTTAGTCTCCTCTTCGAACGGTCTGGCGGCGGGCGCCGAAGATCGACCGCCCTTCCGGGTTCAGCATCTCGATCTCGACCTTGTCGCTCGGCTTCAGGAAGGGGGTCACGGCCTTGCCGGTCTCGAGGGGATCGAGCGTGCGGGCCTCGGAGAAGCGCTGGCCGTCGCGGCAGACGTGAGGGAGGCGATCTTCATGATGGGAACGAAGATGTAACGCCCCCCCGTGGGAAAGAGCAACAGGGGCTGGCGCGCGGTGCATCTTCATGCCCGCCACTTCTGGAGGAGGGCGTGCCGCCCTCCCTGCCCCGCCGCTTTGCGCCGCGTGGCATTCCCCACCTTGCGACGTCGGCCGCTGCCTGGAAATCTGCGCGCCGCGACAAAGTCAGAAAGTCGTAGATCAGAAGGACCCGACCACGAGGCTGCAGCGGATCCCTCCGTTCGAGATCGCGTGCTCGGTCGGCTCCCTCAGGCCGAGCCACGCCTTCGCCCGCGGATCCTTCACGAGGAACGCCGCGCGCTCCACCCCCGCCTCCCTGAGCGCCGCCGCGAGTCCCCCATAGAGC
>VFSW01002730.1_pt1 | contig 26582 bp, 15 predicted proteins | sample 5358111 | NCBI WGS metagenome assembly VFSW01 (sample SAMN11554181, study PRJNA540505) | mine drainage metagenome | isolation source: sediment from site ElyBrook_90M | place: USA: Ely Copper Mine, Vershire, VT | collected 2017 | reverse complement strand
GGCGGGCTGCCCGGCGCGGCCGGGGGGCGCGGTGGTGCTGTTGAGCGATGGGGCGGATAACGCGGGCGGGATCGACGCGGCGGCGATGGCGGCGATCCGGCAGCGGCGGATTCCGGTGCAGACGGTGGGCTTCGGCAAGGAGACGATCGACGACGATGTGGAACTGGCGGGCGTGGACCTGCCGGCGAAGGTGATGGCGGGATCGCGTGTGGAGGCGGTGGCGGCGATCCGGCAGGCCGGGTTCGAGGGGCACCGGGCGCGGTTGACGGTGCGCGGCAACGGGCGGGTGCTGGCGAGCCGCGACATTACGCTCGATGGCGAGGGCAGGACCCAGACCGAGCGGGTTCCGTTCAACGCCGGGCCGGCGGGGATGGCGAATATCGAAGTGGGCGTGGAGCCGCTCGAAGGGGAGCGCAATCGCGACAACAATAAAGTGACGCGGGCGATTCCGGTGGATGGAGCGAAGCGGCGGATTTTGTATGTCGAAGGGGAGCCGCGGTGGGAGTTCAAGTTTCTGCGGCGGGCGGTGGAGGACGATCCGAATCTGCAGATCGTTTCGATGCTGCGGACGACGCAGAACAAGATCTACCGGCAGGGGATCTCGAATCCAAAGGAGTTGGAGAAGGGATTTCCAACGGAGGTGGAAGATCTGTTCGGATACGACGGGATCATTATCGGCAGCGTGGAAGCGGGGTATTTCACGGGGCAGCAGCGCGAGTTGATCGGGCAGTTCGTGGACCGGCGCGGAGGCGGGCTGTTGTTTCTGGCGGGGCGGTTTACGTTGACCGAGGGCGGGTACCAGGCGTCGCCGTTTCCGGATCTACTGCCGGTGATCCTGCCGCGGCGAACCGGCGAGTTTCACCGCGACCCGGCGACGGCGAGCCTGACGGCGGCGGGGCGCGATAGCTTGATCTGCCGCATCGAGGACGATCCGGAGAAGAATGTAGCGCGGTGGAAGACGCTGCCCTATCTGGCCAATTATCAAAACGTCGGGACGCCGAAGCCCGGCGCGCTGGTGCTGGCGGAGATGACGGTGGGGAAAACGAAGCTGCCGCTGTTGGTGACGGAGAATTATGGACGCGGGCGGACGGCGGTGTTTGCGACGGCGGGGAGTTGGCGCTGGCAGATGCTGCAGCCGGTGGAGGACATGAGCGACGAGACTTTCTGGCGGCAACTGCTGCGCTGGATGGTGACGGAGACGCCGTCGCGGGTGGTGGTGAGGGCGGCGCAGCCGGTGGTAAACGACACGGGCGAAGCGGCGCTACGGGTGGAGGTGCGCGATACGACGTATTTGCCAGCGTCGGACGCGAGCGTGGAGGTTCACGTGACGGGACCGGATGGAACGGGACCGGCGGTGGCGTTGGCGGCGGACGCGCGGCAGCCGGGGATTTATACGGGTGTGGTGCAAGTGGCGAAGGCGGGGTCGTATGCGGTGGAGGCGGTGGCGAAACGCGGCGCGGAGGAAGTGGGGAGAAGCGTGACCGCGTTCCGGCGCGAGGACGGCGTGGCGGAGAATTTTCATCAGGAGCAGAATCGGGAGCTGCTGGAGAAGCTGGCGGCGGAGACGGGCGGGCGCTACTACACCGCTTCGAACGCGGGGGAGTTGAACGAGGAGATTACGCTGTCGAACGCGGGCATGAGCGTGCGGCAGACGCTGGATCTTTGGGATATGCCGGCGCTGTTTTTGCTGGCGCTGGCGCTGCGGGCTTCCGAGTGGCTGCTGCGGCGGCGATGGGGGTTTGTGTGAGGGCGGCGTGGATGGTTGTGCTGTGCGCGGCGTCGCTGCGGGCGACGACGTTCTATGTGACGGTGGCGGGGATTGGCGGCGAGCCGGAGTATGAGAAGAAGTTCGAGGGGTGGGCGCAGGCGATCGATAAAACGGTGAAGGCGGCGGATGCGACGGCGAAGGTGACGACGCTATACGGGCCGGCGGCGACGCGGGCGCACGTCCAGGCTGCCTTCGAGGAAGTGGCGCGGGAAGCCAAGCCCGAGGATGAACTGATCGTGATGTTGATTGGGCACGGCAGCTTCGACGGGCTGGAGTACAAGATGAACGTACCGGGGCCGGACATTACCGCGGCCGATTTGGTGGCGTGGCTGAACCGGGAGCCACCGCGGAGGCAATTGATCGCGAACATGACCAGCGCGAGCGGGGCGTGCTGGCCGGCGCTCGAACACGCCAACCGCGTGGTGGTGACGGCGACGAAATCGGGCAGCGAGAAAAACGCCACTGTTTTCGCGGGATATTGGGTAGACGCTCTGCGCGACGATAGCGCGAATACGGACAAGAGCGGGACGCTGTCGGCTTTGCAGGCGTTTCGCTATGCGCAGGAGAAGACGGCGAAGTTTTATGAAACCGAGAAGCGGCTGGCGACCGAGCACGCGCAATTGAAGGAGCCGGCGGGCGTGACGGCGGCGGGGATGCCGTTGTTGACGCTGGCGGCGGCGGTGACGACGGACGATCCCGCGAAGACGGCGCTGATGAAACACAAGCAGGAACTGGAGGCGAAGATCGACGAACTGCGGTCGCGCAAGGCGGCGATGGAGGAGAGCGATTACCGGAGGCAATTGAGCTCGCTGCTGGTGGATTTGGCGAAGACGCAAGCGGAGTTGGACAAATGAGGCTGGCGGTGGCGGCGATGATGCTGGCTCCGCTGATGGCGGGCGCGGCGGGGGTGGAAGAATGCCGGGCGCTGCGGCATCGCGGGCGGATTTCGGAGGCGCACGAGTGTTTCGCCGGGCTGGCGGAGGGCCGCGACGCGTACTTGCGGGCGGAGGGATTTTGGGGATTGCAACGGTACGAGGAAGCGAACACGGAGTTCCAGGCGGCGGTGAAGGAGCATCCGGAGAACGCCGAATACCGGGTGCGGTGGGGCAGGCTGCTACTGGAGCGGTTTAACCGGCAGGATGCGGCGGCGCTGTTTCAAGAAGCGCTGGACCGGGACCCGAAGAACGCCGGGGGGTACGTGGGATTGGCGCTGGTCGCTTCGGAGAATTTCGATACGAAGGCGGTGGAGTTCGCGGCGAAGGCGGCGGAACTCGATCCAAAGCTGGTGGAGGCGCGGGAGTTGCTGGCGTACCTGGCGCTGGAGGACGGGGACGAAGCGAAGGCGAAGGAGGAAGCGGACCAGGCGCTGAAGATTTCCGCCGATGCCCTGGACGCGATGGCGATCCGGGCGACGATCGTTTGGATGAAGGAGGAGCTGCTTACGGGCGATATTCAATCGCCGTGGATGGACCGGATCCTGCTTGCGAATCCGGTGTATGGCGAAGCTTACTCGACGGCGGCGCATTTCTTCGTTTTGAACCGGCGTTATGCGGAAGGCATACGGCTGTACGAGAAGGCGATCGCGCTGAATCCACGATTATGGGAGGCGCGGGCGCAGTTAGGCGTGAATCTGATGCGGCTTGCGCGGGGGGACGAGGCGCGGGCGCAACTTACCTTGACTTACGACAACGGGTACCGGAACGCGGAGACGGTGAATGCGCTGCGGCTGCTCGATAGCTATCGGAACTTCGATTTGATCAAAGACGGCGGCGCGGTGTTGATGCTGAATAAGAAAGAGGAGGAGTTACTGCGGCCTTACTTCGGAGAGCTCGCGAACCGGGCGATGAAGGCGTACGAGAGCAAGTATCATTATCATCTGCCGGGGACGGTTCGGATCGAGGCGTATCCGGATCACGAGGACTTCGCGGTGCGTACGATGGGGATGCCGGGGCTGGGCGCGCTGGGAGTGACGTTTGGAACGATGGTGGCGATGGACAGCCCCTCGGGCAGACCGCCGGGGCAGTTCCATTGGGGCAGCACGCTATGGCACGAGATGAGCCACGTGTACGTGCTGACGGAGACGAAACATCTGGTTCCGCGCTGGTATACGGAGGGGCTGGCGGTGTATGAGGAGAGCATCGCGTCGCCGGGATGGGGCGACCGGATCACGCCCGACGATATCGAGGCGATCCGGAAGAAGAAGTTATTGCCGGTGGCGGAGATGGATCAAGGGTTCGTGCGGCCGAGTTATCTGGCGCAGGTCGCGGTGTCCTACTACGAAGCGGGGCAGATGTGCCAGTTTATCGCCGAGAAATGGAGTTATGAGAAGTTAGTGGGAATGATTCCGGCGTTTGGGGCGCGGAAGACGACTCCGGTGGTGGTGCGGGAGAATCTGGGCGTGGCGCCGGAGGAGTTCGATAAGCGATTCATGGCCTGGCTGGACGAACGGACGGGGAAGACGGTGGCCCATTTCGACGAATGGAAGAAGCGCGCGCGGGGGATGGCGGCGATGCTGGGAGCGGGTAAGTACGACGAGGCGATCGCCGAAGGGCTGGCGATTCGGGATTACTATTCCGATTATGTGGAGAGCGGCAGCGTGTACGAGATGCTGGCGAAGGCTTATCTGGCCAAGGGCGACAAGAAAGCGGCGATGGGGCAACTGGAAGTTTACGCGACGACGGGCGGGCGGAATGTGGAGACGCTGAAGCGGCTTGCGGCGCTGGAGCAGGAAGCGGGGCGGCCGGAGAAGGCGATCGACGCGCTGGAGCGGCTGATCTATATTTATCCGGAGGACGAGGACGTTCACCGGAAGCTGGGCGAGTTGTACCTGGCGCGCGAGGACAACGACGGAGCGATCCGGGAATTCCATGCGCTACTGGCGTTGAAGCCGCTGGACCAGGCGGGGTCGCATTACGAACTGGCGCGGGCCTATCATCAGGCGCACCGGCCGGGCGATGCAAGGGAGCAGGTTCTCGCGGCGCTGGAAGTGGCGCCGGATTATAAGCCGGCGCAAAAACTTTTATTGGAACTGACGAAATAGAATGACCAACACCAACACGATCCTCGATTCCGAAGACCTGAAGGCGAGAGTGGACCGGTTCCATGCGGCGCGCGAGGCGATCGTGCGCGAAGTGCGCAAGGTGATCGTGGGCCAGGAGGAGACGCTCGATCACGTGCTGATCGCGCTGTTCACGGGCGGGCATTGCCTGATCACCGGGCTGCCGGGAACGGCGAAGACGCTGCTGGTGAGGACGATCGCGCAGACGTTGGGGTTGCAGTTCAAGCGCATCCAGTTCACGCCGGACCTGATGCCTTCCGACATTACGGGGACGGACATCATCGAAGAAGATCCGGCGACGGGGCGGCGGACGTGGACGTTCGTGCCGGGGCCGATCTTCGCCAACGTTCTGCTGGCGGACGAGATCAACCGGACGCCGCCGAAGACGCAATCGGCGCTGCTCGAAGCGATGCAGGAGTTGTCGTGTACGGTGCGCGGGCGGGGATACCGCATCGAGCCGCCGTTCTTCGTTTTGGCGACTCAGAATCCGATCGAACTGGAGGGGACGTATCCGCTGCCGGAGGCGCAGCTCGACCGGTTTCTGTTCAACACGATCCTCGGCTATCTTTCGGCGGACGATGAATTGAAGGTGGTGGATCTGACGACGACGACCACGCTGCCAACGGCGGACACGGTGACGAACGTCCAGGAGATCCTCGAATTTCAGCGGCTGGTGCGGATGGTTCCGGTGGCCGAGAGCGTGGCGCGGCACGCGGTGGATCTGGTGCGGGCGACGCGGCCGGAGGATGGGTCGGCGCCGGACTTCGTGAAGAAGTATGTGAACTTCGGAGCGAGCGTGCGTGCGGCGCAGTTCCTGGTTTTGGCGGGGAAGGCGCGGGCGCTAATGCATGGACGGTATCACGTGGCCTATGAAGACGTGCGGGCGCTGGTGCTGCCGATTTTGCGCCACCGGGTGCTGGTGAATTTTCAGGCGGAATCCGACCGCGAGACGACGGACGACCTTTTGAAGAAGCTGCTGGCCGCGAAGCCGGAGCCGAAGTAAGCGCGGGCGCGTACCCATGCCCGCACCACAAGCACATCCGAGCCAGCGCTTCCTGGACCCGGCGGTTCTGGCGGGGCTTTCGCATCTGGATCTGGTGGCGCGCACCGTGGTGGACGGGTTCATCGCCGGGCTGCATCGAAGCCCCGATTTCGGCTTCAGCCAGGAGTTCGCCGAGTACCGCGCTTACACTCCGGGCGACGATTTGCGGCACGTGGATTGGAACGTGTTCGCGCGAACGGAGCGGGCGTATCTGAAGCGCTTCCGCGGCGAGACGAATACGCAGATCACGATACTTTTGGATGCGAGCGCGAGCATGGGCTACGCCTCGGGCGCGGTGAGCAAGATCGACTACGCGCGTTTTCTGGCGGCGTCGCTCGCGTATATGGCCAACCGGCAGAGGGACGCGGCGGGGCTGATCGTGTTCGACGAAGAGGTGCGCAATTACGTGCCGCCGTCGACGCGGCAGGGGCAACTGGCGCGGATGCTGCACGCCATCGACAAAGCGGAGGCGGGACGGAGCACGGCGTTTCACGCGCCCTTCCTGCATTTTCAGCGGGCGCTGTCGCGGCGGGGCGTTGCGGTGGTGCTGTCGGATTTTTACGACGATCCGGAGACGATCGTGCGGGCGGTGGAACCGCTGCATTACCGGGGCAACGACGTGGTGCTGTTTCATGTGCTGGACGAGGCGGAACTGGAGCCGAAGCTCCGCGGGCCGGCGCTGTTGCGGGACATGGAGAGCGGGACGGCGCTGGAAGTTTCGCCGGAATACGCCAGCCGGGAGTACCGGACGCGGATCGCCGATCATATGGAAGCGCTGGGCAAGAAGACGCGCGCGGCGGGGATGGGATATTTTCCGCTGCCGACAAACCGGCCGCTGGACGCTGCGCTGCGCGAGTACATCACGATCCGGCAGGGGAGACAGTAAGTGGGGTTTTTCTCGCCCTGGTTTCTGGCCGGGATCGCCGCGGTGGGGCTGCCGCTGTGGCTGCATCTGTTGCGGCGCCATCGCAGCGAGCCGCGGCCGTTCAGCTCGCTGATGTTTTTCGAGCCGCGCACGCAAAGCTCGATTTTGCACCGGAGGCTGCGGCACCTGTTGCTGCTGGCGCTGCGATTGGCGCTGCTGGCGCTGTTGGCGCTGGCCTTCGCGAATCCTTACGTGAGCCGGCCCGCGGCGGCGGTTGCGAGCGATCGCATTCGGATTCTGGCGATCGACCGGTCGTTCAGCATGCGGTACGGCGATCATATGGAGCGTGCGAAAAGCCTCGCGCGGGAGGCGTTGGCGCGCGGCGCGGGGAGCGAGCCGGTGGAAGTGGCGGCGCTCGATTCCGACGTCGCGTTCCTGACGAGTGCGACGCGGGACCGGGGAGTGCTTGAAGGCGCCATCGCGTCGATCGAGCCGGGCGACGGAGGGACCTCGTTTGCGGCGCTGACGCGGGCGCTGCGCGGCGTGGCGGAATCGCAGCATAAGGCGCTGGACGTGGTTTTGTTCAGCGACATGCAACAGACGGCGATGCCGCCGGCGTTCGCCGATTTGCAAATGCCGGCCGGGACGCGGTTGACGCTGGCGCGCGTTGGTTCGGGAGAGGAACCGAATTGGACGGTAGAGAGCGTGGCGTCGCCGGCGCGGATGTTCGACGCGAAGAAGGAGCGGGTAACGGCGACCATCGCCGGGTATTCGACGCCGGCGGCGCGGAGGACGGCGGCGTTGACGCTGGATGGCAGGACGCTTGAGACGCAGACGGTGGAGGTTCCCGCCAACGGGCGCGCGACGGTGGAGTTCCATTCGCTCGAAAGCCCGTATGGGTTTCATCGCGGCGAAGTGCGGATCGATTCGGGCGACGCGCTGCCGAAGGACGACCGGTTTCCTTTCAGCGTCGAGCGGGCCGAGCCGCGGCCGGTGCTATTTCTATATCCCGGCAACCGGGCGCGGATGGCGTTCTATTACCGGTCGGCGCTGGAATCCGGAGGAACGTCCGGCTTCACGCTGCAGGCGCAATCGACGGCGCAGAGCGCGGACATCGAGCCGGGGGCTTATGCGTTTGTGGTGTTGTCGGACGTGGGCGAGTTGCCGCGCGAGTTGGAGGCGAGCTTGCGGCGGTATGTGGAGAACGGAGGCGCGGTGTGGATCGCGCTGGGTCCGGCGGCGGCGATGGCGGGACGGGTGCCGGTGACGGGAGACAAAATCTCGGGGCAGGTGAAGGGAGCGCGGGACACGGCCTATCAGAACGCGGAAGCGGCGGACCCGGAGCATCCGGCGCTGCGGAATGTGGATCTCGGGGAAGTGAAAGTCTACGAGGCGGTGAACGTGGACGCCGGACACGCGGCGGTACTGGCGCGGCTGGCGGACCGCACGCCGTTGTTGATGGAAGAGCGGATCGGTTCGGGGAAAGCGCTGATCTTCGGTTCGACGCTCGATAACGCCGGAGGCAACGACTTCGCGCTGCACCCGTCGTTCGTGCCGTTTGTGCAGCAGGCGGCGGGCTATCTGGGCGGGCCGGCGTCGGGCGCGGCGAATTTGACGGTGGGCGCGTTCGTCGATTTGCGGCAACAGGGAAGCGCCGGAGCGGCGGTGGATGTGACGGGGCCGGACGGCAAGCGGGCGTTGTCGCTGGAAGAGGCGGCGTCGATGAAATCGTTCCCGTTGACGCGGGAGGGATTTTACGAGATCCATGCGCCGAACGGGCGGGAGCGGTTGATCGCGGTTCACGCCGACCGCAGGGAATCGAACCTGGCAGCGGTACCCGAGGAAACGCTGGAGTTGTGGACGCACATGGCGGCGCCGGCGGCCGGACAGACGAACGCGGCGGCTGGATCGAAAGAAGAAACGCGCGACGGATTGTGGCGATACCTGCTGGCGATGGCGTTGCTGGCGGCGTTCGCCGAGTCGGTGGTAAGTGTTCGATACTTGTGGAATAAGGAGGCTGCGTGAGCGCACTCGATCAACTCAACGCCTACCTGCGAAGTTTGGAAGAACGGCTGAGGATGCTGGCCTGGAGCCGCGGTCTCGCGATGGCGACGGGAGCGGCGCTGGCGGCGACGCTGGTGCTGGCGCTGATTGGGAACTGGTTCGGATTTTCCGGACCGGCGCTGGCGATTCATCGCGCGCTGCTTTACTTGAGCCTGGCTCTGGCGGTGGCGTTTGGATTGATCGTGCCGCTGCTGCGGATGAACCGGCGCTGGGCGGCGCGCGAGGCGGAGCGGCGGTTTCCGGGATTTCAGGAGCGGTTGCTGACGCTGGCCGAGCGGCCGGAGGAGACGGGTCCGTTTGCGCAGTTGCTGGCTGGAGACGCGTTGCACGTGGCGCGAGGCAACGAGCCGGACAAGATGATTCCGGCGAAGTGGATCGTCGCATTGGCGACCTCGGCGGGCGCGGCGGTGACGGTGTTGATCTGGCTGATTTTCGCGGCGCCGGGATTTATGGGCTACGGCAGCGCGATGTTGTGGGGAAACACGGCGCGCGAGGGGATGATGCCGCTGCGCGATATCGCCGTGAAGCCGGGCAACCGGACGGTGCGGCGCAAATCGGATCAGCGAATCGCCGCGCAGTTGTTGGGATTTTCCGCGCCGGAGGTTCATCTGTTCGCACGGTATCGCAACGCGACGAAGTGGAACGATGTGCGGATGCAGGCGGGCGAAGGGACGCCGGAGTATGAGTTTGTGTTCGCGGGATTGGATGAGACGCTGGATTATTACGTGGCGGCGGGCGGGTTCAAGAGCAAGACATTCACACTGACCGTGCGCGATCTGCCGGCGGTTCGGGCGCTGAAGGTGCGGTACCACTTCCCGGAGGGGCTGGGGCTGGTGGACGCGGTGGAAGATCCGGGCGGAGATTTGCGGGCGGTGGAAGGGACGGTGGCCGAGGTGGACGTTACCACCGACAAGCCGCTGGCGGCGGGCGCGCTGATAATCGACGACGGCACGCGGATCCCGCTTGAAAAACGCGACGGGAACCGGCTGGCGGCGAGCGTGCCGATTCGCAAGGACGGTTCCTATTACGTGGCGGCGATGGACGCCGGCGAGGCGGTGCGGTTGACGGAGGATTACTTCATCGAAGCGCGCAAGGACGCTCCGCCGTCGGTGAAGATCGTGTGGCCGGGGCGCGATACGGGCGTGAATCCGGTGGAGGAAGTGACGATCAAGCTTCACGCCGAGGACGATTTCGGATTGCGCGAAGTGAGTTTGCACTATTCGGTGAACGGCGGCGAGGAGAAGACGGTGAACTTGCTTCCGAAGACGAACGCGCGGCAGATCGACGGGAAGACGACGGTGTATTTGGAGGATTTCAAGTTGTCGCCGGGCGATTTGATGAGCTACTACGCGGTGGCGCGGGACGCCAATTCGACGGAGCGCTCCGATATTTATTTCGCACACGCGGAGCCTTTCGACCTACGCTATTCGCAGGCCCAGGCGGGGGGCGGGATGGGCGGAGGCCAGCAGGACGATAACAACATCTCCGAGCGGGAGAAGGAGATCGTGGCGGCGACGTGGAACGAGGGGAAGCATCCGCACGATGCCGGGAGCGCGGCGAGCGCGGCGCGATTTCTGAACCAGATGCAGTTGAAGCTGGGCGACCAGGCGCACAGCCTTGCGGAGCGGATGCGCAGCCGGCAGATCGCCGGCGCGTCGCCGGAGTTCAAGACGTTCACCGAGAACATGGATCAGGCGGCGGAAACGGCGAAGGCGGCGGCGGGGCAATTGAAACCGATGAAGTGGAAGGACGCGCTTCCCGAGGAGCAGAAGACCTTGCAGCATTTGCTGCGGGCGGAGGCGGCATTTCGCGATATTCAAGTGGCCTGCGGAAACAGTGGCGCGGGCGGAGGCGGCGCGGGCGGGAGCGGACGCGATCTGGAGCGGTTGTTGGATCTGGAGCTCGACACCTATAAGAACCAGTACGAGACGGGCGAGCAGGAATCGGCCAAGAGCGAACAGGCGAAGAAGATCGACGAAGCGCTGGCGCGTTTGAAGGAACTAGCGAAGCGGCAGGAAGAACTGGCGGCGCAGCAGGGGAAGAACGAGCAGCGGATGCAGCAGCGGTGGGAGCAGGAGATGCTGCGGCGCGAGGCGGAGGAGCTGCGGAAACAGTTGGAGGAGATGGCGAAGCAGCAGCAAGGACAGCAGTCCTCGCGGCAGCAACAGGGGCGACAGCAGGGGCAACAACAGGGGCAGCAGCAGGGACAACAGCAAGGGCAACAGCAGGGGCAACAATCTTCGCAGTCGCAAGGCTCTCCATCGGGGCAGAGTGGCTCAGGGAGGATGGGGCGTGCGCAGGGCGGGCAATCGCAGCAGCAAATGGAAGACGCGCTGCACCGGCTGAGCCAGGCCGAGGAAGATATGCGTGCGGGTAACAGCGGCAACGCGGACGCGGCGCGTCGGGCGGGAGAACAATTGCGCCAGGCCCAGCAGACGCTGGAGCAGGCGCAGCAGAAGCAGGCGGCGGGCGATTTGAACGACCTGTCGAAGAGGGCGGCGGATTTGGCGCAGGCGCACCGCGAGTTCAGCGACCGTTTGCAGAAGGCGTTCGGGCAGGAGCAGAAAGAGGGCGACTCGCGATTGGGGCCAAGCCCAGGGCAATCGAGCGCGTCGGCGCGGCGCTTGGCGGATGAGGAAGAGCGGCTGGCGGGGCAGGTGAAGGATCTGGAGCAGAGGATGGCCGATGCGGCGCGCGGGCTGGAGGGCGGGCAGCCGGAGGCGTCCTCGAAGTTGCGGGAGGCGTTGGGCGAGGCGCAGCAGAACGAGTTGGACCTGCGCATGAGGAAGAACGCCGAGTGGGTGCGGCGCGGGCAGGGGATGTACACGTGGATGCGGGAATCGACGACGGCGATGGGGTTGGACAAACTGCACGAGCAGATCGAAGGGGCGCGGTCGGCGCTGCGGGCTTCTCCGGATGAGGCGGGGAAGGCGGGAGCGGGCGAGAAGAACGCCGGGACGAAGGCGATGGAGGCCGAGATCGCGCAACTGGAGAAGATGCGGCGGCAGATTGAGCAATTGCAGGGGCGGGGGCAACAGCGGGCGAACGGCACCGGGCAGCCCGGAGGCGGGCAGCCGGGCATCGAGGAAGGGAACGGCGGCGATCCTCAGGCGGCGCGGCAGGCGACGGAGGAGGGTTTGAACCAGCTCCGGCGATTGGGGCAGGCGGGAGGCCGGGATGGAGCGCAAATCGGCATGGGCGCGGATTTGGACAATTTGACCGGAGCGGTGCGGCGGATGAACGGGCTGGGCGACCCGAACGAATTGGCGAACCGCCTGGAGCGGACTGTGTTGCCGGAGCTGGAGCGACTCGAGGCGGAACTGCGGCAAAAGCTGGAAGGCAAGAACGGAGGCGATGTGCGGACTGCCGCGCCGGAGACGGCGCCGCCGGGCTACGCGGACGCGGTGGCGGAGTATTTCCGCAAACTGAGCAAGGCGCCCTAATCGGTGGATTGGCTGGCCGATTCCTCTTCCCAGGAACGCTCCAGCATGCGCGAATATTCACCCGAAGCGTAAAGGTCGAAATCGTAGGCGCCGGGGTCGACCGCTGGGTGCGGCTTAGCCAGTTCGGTGGCGTAGATCTGGTCGGCAAGGCGGAAGTAATGGAGGATAAATTCCTCGCTGAGCGTGGCGGCGTCGGGCGCCTCGGCGAAGACGCAATTCAGGGCCATAGCGCGGGAGAAAATGCGCCGGTAGCCGTGGACGCCCCACTTTTCCAGCTTTTCCACGACCTTGGAGGGCGGGTTTTGGACCAGGTACGTCGCGAAAGATTGGCGGCAGACACCGGACGGGAAACGGTCCGGGTGCCGTTCGGCGGTCTCCAGGCATTGGCCGATCCAGCGAAACAGATCCCGGCCGACGTAGAACAGCATTTTCAACTCGCAGTAGCGGCCTTCGAGCAGCGCCAGGTCGAGTTCGGAACGGGAGCGTCCGTTCTCTGGCAGCAAGCCCTCGATAATCATTCCCGCGCGCGAACTGTCCATGAGCTTACCGGGATCGTTGGCGGCCGCGAAGGTATGAAGAATCAGCGGGGGTAGCTGAAGCCGCCGCGCGAAGCCGGAGGGGAGCGGATCGGGTGTGGAAGACATGAATCGGTATTCGTCCTATTTTCGCTCCGTGAGTAAGACCTTGACAACGATCGTTTGAGAACCCCGGAGAACTTTGACGACCACCTCGTCGCCGGGCTTCTTCGCCCGGAGCGCGTAGGTAAAGTCGTACAAGTTCTGTATCGGCTTGCCATCGAATTCCGTGAGGATATCGCCGGCCCGGAGTCCGGCCTTGGCGGCGGGGGTGCCGGGGCGGATGTCGGCGCAGCGCACGCCAGGGGGGAGTTCGGTGAAATCGGGGATGCTGCCGAAGTTCGGGCCGTAACCCTTGGAGGAGCCGGAAGACGCGGCGTGGTCGCCGGCGGGCTCGGCGACGCGGACGAAGGTGGGCCGTTCGCTTGCGTCCGCCAATTGACCGGCGATGTCGCCGATGTAGGCGAGTAATTGCACGGCTTCAACGGAGTCGATCTTATCCCAGGTGTCGCTGGGGCGGTGATAGTCGGCGTGCAATCCGGAGAAGAAGAAGAGAGTGGGAATCTGTTTGGCGGTGAAGGAGGTGTGATCGCTGGAGCCGTAGCCGGCGCGCTCGGTGAGGTCGGCGGCGATGTCGTGCCGGCCCTCCTCCTTTTGGAGAATCGCGGCGAAGGTGGTGCCGGTGCCGGTGCCGCCGACGTACACTTTGCGGTCGCGGATCCGGCCGATCATGTCCATATTGATCATGGCGACGGCGCTGGCGAGCGGCAGTTCCGGATGGTTGACGTAATAGCTCGATCCAAGCAGGCCGAGTTCCTCGCCGGCGAAGGCGATGAACAGCACGCCTCGCTGGAGCGGCGGTCCTCCGTGAAAACGCTGCGCGAGCTCCAGCAGGCCGGCCGCGCCGGAGGCGTTATCGTCGGCGCCGGGATGCACGGTTCCGGTTTGCGACGGAGCGAGCGAATAGGGGCCGCCGAGACCCAGATGGTCGTAATGCGCACCGATGATCACGTACTCCTTCGAGGCCGCGCCGGGAATGTAGGCGCAGACGTTGTGGACGGTTTTCACTTCGCGCTCGACATCCACTTTCACGCGCACGGTGAGCGCGGGCGGCAGGGCGAACGAGCGGGGATGCAGATCTTTATCGATACCCGTTTCGATGTCCTTCAAATTTTGCCCGGAGGCGGCGATCCAATCCTCGGCGACGTTCGAGGCGACTTGGACGAACTCGATGCCCGCGTTCTCGGGGCCTTCGGTGACGCCGAATGTTTCGAGCTTGTTCTCTTCGGCCGGGTGGGCGGCGGCGTCGTTGACCAGGATCACCGCGGCCGCGCCGTGCATCTTGGCGTTGGAGGCTTTGCTAAAAAGCTGTGCGTGCGCGGTGTAGGAGTTCCCGTTGAACACGCTCTTTTCGTCGAACTCCTGCGGTTCGTGGCGCAACACAAGGACGATCTTCCCCTGCACGTCGATGCCGGCGTAATCGTCGTAGCGATACTCGGGCGCGGTGATGCCGTAGCCGGCGAAGACGATCGCGCCGGAAGCTGCGCCGCTCGCGGACAAATTCAGCGGAACGAAGTCCTTTTGAAGGCGGAGATCGTGCGGGGCTTGCGGCGCGATATCGTAATCGAGCGCGCTAGCGGCGCCGAGGCGGGCGCTGGTGGTGAGTTGAAAATCCTGGAAATAGCCGTGGCCGGCGATGGGTTGGACGCCGGCGGCGCGGAATCCGTCGGCCATATAAGCGGCGGCCTTTTCAAGGCCCGGCGTTCCATTGCCGCGGCCCTGTAATTCGGGAGAAGCGAGATAGCGGACGTGGGCGAGGTAATCGCCGCTGGTCGAGCTGGCCGCCCCCAGCGCGGCGGCCAGAATCGGAACGAGCAGCGCGCGCGCGAGGAGTCTTCGGGTTGCGGCCATGCGGTTCCTACTTAATCACGGACGGGAGCTTCATCTCGCAGCATTTCTCGCTCGCCTCGCGGGCCGTTTGCTGGTAGTTGAGTTCCTTGTCGATCAGCGACTTCAAATTATCCCAGGGGATGTTGCCAACCACCGGCATCCCGTTCAGATAAAGCGTCGGCGTGGAATCGACTCCGTCCATGCGCTGGCCTTCGATGAGCAAGCCGGGGATCGCTTTCCCTTGCGCGATGGAGGCGTCCACTTCCTTCTCCGTCGCCTTCGTGTCCATGCAATGGCCAAGCTGCAGGGCGTCGATGTTGTGAGCGGAGGCGAACTCGATCACCTTCGGCTTCAGGTTGTCGGCGTTGATTTCGCCTTGATTTTCGTAGATCCAGTCGTAATAATCCCAGAACGTTTTCGCATCCTGGTGGTAGATGCAGCGGCCGGCGATGGCGGCGGCCATGGCCCACGGATGAATTTGGGCGAGCGGGAAATCCTTGAAGAATAGGCGCACCTGGGTCGGGTAGGTCTTCAATAAATTCGCGCGCAAGGCCTTCGCCTCCTCGCGGCAGAGCGGGCATTCGAAATCGCTGAAGACGACGATCGACACCGGCGCGCCAACCGCGCCGAAGCTGGGAGCGCCGTCCGTTTTCAGTTTGTCGAGTTGAGCTTGGAACGGACTGGCGTTCATGTCGAACACGTCGCCGCGGACGATGTGCTTGCCGTCGGCGGTGACGAAGAGCGTGGAATCCTGGGAATACTCGCCGTAGGTGAACTTGATCTTCACCTCCTTCAGGCCGGGCAGGGGCGAAGGCGCGGGGTCGCCGATCTGCATCTGCACTTGAGGGGCGAAAGGAAGCAGGTGGCGCAGATATGCCTCGAGTTTCACTTTGTCGAAAGCGGGCTTCGGGGCGTCGGCGGCCAAGGCCGGGACGAGACACAACAGGAGCGAGAGGAAAAACCGCATATACCGGAATTCTAACAGTTGGCCGGCCCGGCGGCCCGCTCGGTCAGAAATCGATGCGGGCCGTGAGTTGAAGCTGCCTTGGGCCGCCCGCCTCGGCGGCCTGCAGACTGTTGAGTGATGCGAAACCCGGAGTTCCGATCTCCAGATTCGACGGCGGCGCGTAATTTGGGTGATTAAAAAGGTTGGCCGCGGATACGCCGATTTTCAGGTCGATGCGCTCGGTGATGTAGGTGGTTTTGAAAAGCGACAAAGAGACGGCCTGGGTGCCGGGGCCGGTGACACCGCCTACGGCGGAGTCTCCGAAGCGCCCGATGTTGTCTGGGGCGCTGGTAAACGCGGACGGATTAATCCACTGCGTGAGGGATTGGCCGGCGTAGGGGCTGACTCCAGGAACGGTGTCGGCGCGGGAGTCGCCGACCAGTTGATTGAAGCCGGTGCCGGAGGGATCGCCGGGAGCAAGTATGGTCATGAACGGGCCGCCCTGGAAGAGCAGGACGCCGGCCAGTTCCCAACCGCCGGCCAGATGACTTAAGAATGGGTTGCCGCCGTTGAGGAAGGGCTTGCCTTTGCCGAACGGGAGTTCGTAGAGAAACGTCGTGAGGAAGCGATTGCGCCGGGTGAAGTTGACGTTCCCATAGTCGAGGCCGGGGTCGAACGGATCGGAGATCGTGCCGCCGCCTTCGCCCGCGAAGGTTGTGGTGGGATCGTAACCGCCGGCGTTCGATAAATTCCGGGCGTAAATGTAGCTGGCCTGGAACTGGAGACCGGAGCTGAAACGCTTCTGCACCGCGGCGGTAAAGGCGTTGTAGTTACTAAATCCTGCGTTGGTCTGATAGTAAATATAGTCGAAGACGGGGAAAGGAGCGGCGGCGTTGGCGGCAGAGAAGCCCACCGTGTTCGCGTGGACCTGGTTGAGATTCTCGATGACGCCGAGATTGGAGGCGTGGTTGCCGTCGTAGGAGAGACGCAGAGCGATGCCCGCGCCCATGTCGCGCTCCAGGGTAAGATCCCACTCTTGGACGAAGGGATCTTTGTAGTGGATGTCGTTGGCAAGGTCGAAGCTTTGCGTGCCGGGTTGGGCGATGTTGGAAGGATAGGAATACGGGAGGCTGTACTTGGGCGCGCCGTTGACGACGCCGTTCTTGAAGACACCGACGTCGCTCGATTCCACCGCCCAGGCATCGAGGATTGCGGAGCCCAGGAGCGCTTCGATGAAGCGGCCGTAGCCGCCGCGGAGGACGGTTTTGTCGTCGCCGAACGGGCGCCAGGCGAAGCCGATGCGCGGAGCGAAGTCCGTTTTTTGCGAATAGCGAAGGCTGGCCGGGATGCCGGCCTGGGCCGCGGTGAGGATGGGCGTGGGGAGAATCGATTGCGAGAAGCCCGGATTCACGAGAGAAAGGGACTGTTGGTTTGGTACAACCACCGCGCCATGAAAGGTTGCGCCATTGGCGGTGCCGGTGTAATCGGGAAGGAAATTGGCGAGGTTATTCAGGTGGTCCCGGAACATCGGATGATACTCGTAGCGCAAGCCATAGTTGATCGTGAGGGAGTGCGTCACTTTCCAGTCGTCCTGAGCGAAGAACCCATAGTGCGAAGCGTAGGATTGGGTGTCGGCCTGCAGTACGGTGGCGATGGTGGTGGAATCGGGGTAGCCAAGCAGGAACGAGGCGAACGGCGTCCCCGCGCCAGGACCGAGCAGCGAGTTCATCACCGAGCCGTTGAAGGCATAAGAACCGAGACGGAGAGTGGCGAAGACATTCGTGTACAGGCCGGTAAGATAGCGGTAATCGGCGCCAAACTTGAAGTTGTGGACGCCCTTGGTCCAGGTAACCGTGTCGAGAAGCTGAGTGGTGCCGTTCTTAGCCAGATTCGAGGCCTGGCCTCCGGTGTTTTGGAAGCCGCGGATACGGAAGTTCGGCTCGGTATCGCCTGCCGGGATCGGACCGGGGAGATTGGTTAGGCCCAGTTCGCTGGCCGCCTGGCTGGCTTGGATGGCGAAGCTGGTAGCGGTGTGATTGCCGCTGAAGCCGAGGCGGAATTCATTGATGACAGTGGGCGAAACGACCCAGTTCCAAGCTCCGGTGAAGGCGTCGTCGACCTCCGGCTGCGATAGGGGTCCAAGCAACGGAGAACCGGCGGGCGCGTTGCTGACGCGGCGGTTTTTGTAAGTAAACCGGGCGTAGACCTGTTGGGTCGAGGTCAGGTTCTCGTCGACGCGTAAGTCGCCCTGGCTACTATTGATCGGTTCGCTGAAAGATGCGAGATAGTTGTTCGACACCGCGCCCGGCGGGCCGTAGTTTGGCAACGGATAGAGATACTGCAAGGCCTTTTGCGCGAGCGGAGAGATTTGATTGGAAGGAATGATATTGCCGGGGAAACCGGTGATGGGAGCCGAGTAAGCGGAGAGATCGCCTTGGCGAAGGGCGAGCGAAGGAACGCTCTCCAGGGAGACCACGTTGCGGGGCAGGCGTAGGGCTTCGTAGCTACCGAAGAAGAACGTTTTGTCGTGTCCGTTGTAGAGACGGGGAAGCTCGACCGGTCCGCCGAGGAACGCGCCGAAGTCGTTCATCTTGAGAGTGGGCGTGGTGTGGCTGAACGTGTTGCCGGCGTTGAGAGCGTTGTTCTGGAAATTTTCAAACAGACCCCCGTGAAATTGATTGGAGCCGGACTTGGAGATGGTGGTGATGTCGGCGATGCCGCCGAACTCGGCGGCGTTGATGACTTCGCCGACGCGGATCTCCTCGATGGCGTTGAAGGAAGGGAAGAGTTCGGTAAGCGGCCCGTCGGTGCGCGGGCCGACGGTGCTGATGCCGTCGATGGTGACGGAGAGTTGCGTGGGCAGCGCGCCGGCCACGGAGATGCCGCCGTTGCCATCTGTCTGCACGCCGGGTTGCGTGGTGAGCGTGGACATGGCGCTGGTGGAGCCGGAGGCGCGGGTGGCGATGGCCACGGGCAGATCCACCAACTCGCGGCCGGTCTTGGTTACGGCGATGCTGGAGGTGTCGGTATCGACGATGGCTCCGGCGGAGGATTCCACGTTCACGGTCTGAGTCTGGGTGGCAAGCCTCAGCTCGCCGTCGAGGCGCTTGGTCTCGCGCGCGTTGAGATCGAACCCTTCGAATTCGATGGTTTGGAACCCCGCCGCGGCGACCGAGACCGCGTATTTTCCGGCGTCGGTGTTGGGAAATCGATAGCCTCCGGCGCCGTCGGTAAGAGTCGACCGCTTCGCGCCGGTACCCAGGTTCGAAAGCGTGACGGCCGCTCCCGCCACCCCGGTCCCCTGTTGGTCGGTGCCGGCGCCACGCCCGCCGCCGGAAGTGGATTGGGCGCGCAGGAGGGGCGCCGCAAACGTCCAACAGAAAAGAGCCAGAAAGGCTCCGCACAAAAATCTCGCGCGGACCCCATGAGATCCAATAAGTAATCCGGATAACACCGTATCCCCCCGTTGTTAGATTTGTAAGTTCGATGGGTCGGGAAGCCGCGCGAGAATGAGAACGGCTTCAAAAGAAGGGACACAACAGACTAGGTGCCCGGGAGGAACTTGGCCGGCCCGGATTCGCGAACGAAACGGCCGGCAAGAATCGGCTCATCAGGACGCTGCCCCGAATTTCAGTGGCAGTGAAAGTGATCCCGAGTGTAAGGCTAAGCGGAGAGGATGTCAATCTTCCCCCGTGGTGGTGGTGTTAAAAAATGATTGGATAGGCCGCATTCGCACTTGACGCCGGGGCGGGAAGAGGCGATACTCATTGCAATCGGTGCGCGGTCGAATCCGCGACGTCTCGCCCAAATCGGGCAGCGATCCTCCAGGTCGAGGCAGGCCAAGCGAATGGCGCAGGTTTGTTGAAGACACGATTGCGCCCAGGGAAGGGCGCGGCAGGGAGAATCCGCAAACTGGTTATGCTTACGAACGGAAACCGATTACTGGCGTTGTGTTCGATCGCCGCCGGAGTGAGTTGCTTCTCCGCTTACGCCCAAGGCGGGCGCGGCGCCGGCAACAAAGTACCCCCGGAAACCGAGCCGGGGATCCCGGTGACCGACGCGTTGACGGCCGCAAAGTGCGGCACTTGTCACAAGGCGGACGCCGGCGGCAACCTGACCAGAATCTCGTGGATCCGCACGACACCGGAAGGTTGGGAGGAATCGATCAAGCGGATGATCCGGTTGAACGGTCTCACCCTCTCGCCGGAGGAGGCGCGGACGATTCTCACTTACTTGGCGAAGGACCACGGCCTGGCGCCGGAGGAAACGCAGCCGCACCGTTGGTATCTGGAGATGAGGGAGCCGGAGACGGAACCGACGCCGAGCCCGGAGGTCCGCATGGCGTGCGCCTCGTGCCACGCGTTCGGGAGGCCGGAGACCTGGCGCAGAAGCGCAACCGAATGGCACTTACTCGTAAATATGCATCTGGGATATTTTCCGGTGGCCGAGTTCATCAGCTTTCACGCGCGGCGGAGGCCCGATGGCTATGGAGTGTTGACGGCCGCGCCCGCCCCGCCGGGGCAAGCGGCCAAGGCTCCGGTGGATTTGGCGCTCGATTACCTGATCAAGAACAACGGCTTGCATTCGGCCGCGTGGTCCAATTGGCGCGCCGCGATGCGCGATCCCGATCTGAAGGGGACGTGGCTGGTGGAGGCGAGCGCGCCGGGTAAAGGGAAGTACTTCGGAACGATGACGGTGAAAGCCGGCGCCGCTCCCGGGACTTTCCAAACGGAGACTTCGCTGACGCGGGCCGCCGATGGCGCCAAGCTGAACTTTCACGGCAAGAGCGTGGTCTACACCGGGTATGAATGGCGAGGGCGCGGCGAGGAGGCAAAGATCGGGACGGTGCGCGAGGTGATGAGCGTCGCTCCGGATCAGGCGAAGATCGATGGACGGTGGTTCTGGGGAGGGTATCAGGATTTCGGGCTGAACATCGCGGCCCGGCGCGACACGGGCGAAATCATGGTGCTTGGAACGGACGTGCCGTCGGTGCGCGCCGGCTCGAAGTCCGTGGCGGTGAGAATTTTCGGGGGCCACTTTCCCCGAGGGTTGACGGCGGCCGATATCGACCTGGGAGCCGGTACGAAGGTGACGAAGGTGGTGTCCGTCAAGCCGGACGAAATCTCGATATTGATGGACGCCGATGCCGGCGCGATTTCCGGCTGGCGCAGTGTATCGGTGAAGACGAGAACGGCGCAGGAAGCGCTGGCGATCTACGACAAGATCGATTACATCAAGGTCGCGACGGACTCCGGGCTCGCCCATCTCGGAGGTAATACGCATCCGAAGGGCTACGTTCAGTTCGAGGCGCTGGCCTACAACCGCGGCGTGGACGGAAAGCCCAACACGGCCGACGACGTGAACCTGGGGCCCGTTCCAGTGAAGTGGTCGCTGGCCGAGTTCATGACGCGTTTCAACGACGACGACCGCGAGTTCGTTGGATCGATTGGCGCCGACGGCTTGTTTACTCCGGCGGGCGAGGGGCCGAATCCGCAGCGTAAGTTCTCGACAAACAACACCGGGGACGTTTGGGTGGTGGCGACTTACCCTGGACCGGCCCCGGACGCCGAGCCTTTGACTGCGAAGAGTTACCTGGTTGTCACCGTGCCGAGTTATATGAAATGGGACGAGCCGGAGGTGGCGCAATGAGCCCGGCGGCGGCGGACGTGAAGTACCGCGCGGGCGAGGCTCATCCGTTCGAGGGCGGGGGCGGGAAGTTCGTCTATCTGGCGTCCACCGGAGGGATTTTCGGGCTGAGCGACGCGGCTTCGGCGGCGCTCGTGCGCGCGCGCGAAGGCGAGTTCAGCCGCGGCGAGTTGACGGACTGGTTGGTTCGGGAGGGAGTAGAGGGGGTCGAGGAGGCTCTGGAGGATCTGGTGGACGCGCAGGCGCTGATGCCCCTGGGAAGCGCGGCCATCGCTCCGGAGCCCCCGCCGCAAGGATTTCCGCTCCAGTCGCTGGTGCTGAATCTGACGAATCAGTGCAATTTGTCTTGTAAGTATTGTTACGAGTATGGCGAAGACAAAGTGGCCACGCCGGAGGGTAAGCCGAAGTTCATGGACTTCGAAACGGCGAAGACCGCGGTGGACTTTTTCTTCGGCGATTCGACATGGCGGCAGGCGGTTCACATCACGTTTTTCGGCGGCGAGACGCTGATGAATTTCCCGTTGTTGAAGAAAGTTGTGGAGTACGCGGGCGAGAAGGCGGGCGGGGAAGGCCGCGAGGTGGATTTCAGCTTGACGACGAACGCGACTCTTTTGACCGCGCCGGTGATCGAATTTCTCGCGGAAAAGCGGATCGGCGTCACGGTGTCTATCGACGGTCCGCCGGAGATGAACAAGCTGCGCGTGTTCGCGAATGGAAAGCCGAGCTATGACATCATCGCTCCGAAGATCAGACAACTGCTGGCGGCGCACAAGACGAGGCCCATCGCGGCACGGGTGACTCTGACCGCGGATGTCACCGACTGCATCAAGATATTCCGGCATCTAACGCAGGACATGGGCTTCCACGAAGTGGGGTTCGCGCCGGTGACCAGCTCGCCAACGGCGCTCTATGCGATCGGCAACGGAGGGCTGCGTGGCATCCTGGACCAATTCCGCGAGTTGGCGAACGAGTATCTGGCGGCGGCGCTCGATAACCGGCAGCACGCGTTTTCAAACGCGAGCGATACGATCGCCGAGTTACACGAGGGCGTGAATAAGTCCCACCCATGCGGCGCGGCGCTGGGCCTGGTGGGCGTGGGGCCTTCGGGCGACATTTCCCCGTGCCACAGGTTCGTGGATTCCGATACGCACAAGTTGGGCCATGTGTCGACTGGGATCGACCGCGCGCGGCAGGGGGAGTTTCTCGCTCGCGGGCACGTTTCGGGTAAGTATGAATGCCAGACTTGTTGGGCGCGTCCGTTGTGCGCGGGAGGGTGCCACCACGAAGCTTACGTGCGCTATGGAGACACCGGGCATCCGAACTTACATTACTGCGATTGGATTCGCGAATGGACCGACATCTGTCTTCGGGTATATGGAGAAATAGCGGCGCGGAATCCGGGGTTTCTGGATCATTTCGACAGGAGGAAGGCGTCATGAAACATCTACGGGCGATCAATAAGAAGGCGGCTCGCGTGGAAGGTCACGTAGCGGCCGCGCGCGCGGACGTGTTCGCGTTGCAGGAAGGACCGGGCCCGAGGCCGATGACGCAGCCGCCGCACTATCCGGTGGGCTGCACCATCGTGTTTTCTCCTGGTTGGGAAGTGGATTCCTCCGGCGGCACGAGCGGGCTTTGCCAGCCGGCCGAGCGCGATCTTTACGATTGCTACGCCACCTGCTTCTGGCCGGCGCAGGTCCCCGATCATCTGAATAACTATCCGGACTGGACGAAGAAATGCGCGTCGGCGACGAAGGATTGGCGCGAGATCGACCTGGTGTTCCCATGAGGAGTTTCGCAATGAACAAACTAGTTCTGTTGGCGCTGATGGCCGCCTCGGCGTGCCCGGCGAAGACGCTGCTGTATCTGGGCACGTGGCCGCACACGGTGGTGGTGATCGACGAGAGCACTTACCAGATCGTCAACCGGATCGATTTGAAAACCGACGCGCCGAGAAATCTGGTGCTGACGGCCGACCGGAAGAAAGTGATCGCCGCGACGCTGCTTAACTCCGGCATCGAGACCATCGACGTGGCGAAGGGCGAGGTAGTGGATTCGTTCACGCTCGGCGACAGCCATACAAGAGTGTGGATGGCGGGACTGGCCGTGGATCCGGCGGGCAAGTTCATTTACACGAACACTACGACGTCGAAGAAACTGATCGACCGCTGGGAGATTGGAGAGCCGAAGATGGCGGTGATCGACTTGGCCCAGCACAAGATCGTCAAGGAAGTGGAGATCCCGGAAAGCGACCGGCAGGGGGCGGGAGGCGGCTATCGCGGCGGGAATTACCGCGTGTCTCCGGATGGGAAGTTGCTCTATCAGTTCGGCAAGGCGGTGACGATCTACGACACGGCGACGCTCAAAAAGGTGCAGACCATCGAACTGTCCAAGCCACCGTTCCCTGGGATGGAGGAAGTGACGTTCGCCCCCGCGATCGATCCCAACGACGACGGCGACGCGCTGACGGGTATTTTCAATAGCGCCGATCCGGTGGTACACCGGGAGATTTTCGGCATCGCGACGTTTCACTTGAACGAGAAGAAGTTCGACTTTACGCCCATCGGTCCGGCGCTCCCCGGCGTCTCCGATATTCGCTACACGCCCGATCATAAAAAGGGGTTCGCGGTGGGGATCGAGGGGCTGCACGGCAACCGGCGCTGCGAGTTCTTCGGCATCGACGTCGCGAGTTCGAAGCTGGAAAGGAGGCAGGAGTTCGCCTGCCGTCCGCGGTTCTCCTTCGCCACTTCTTCGTCCGGAAACGAGTTGTTCATCTACGCCGCCGGGTTCGAGTTGGAAGTGTACGATGCGGCGACGATGAAATTGACCAAGACGCTGAATCTGGACGCCGACATCACCACCTCGATGGTGACGGTGATCGACCGTCCGGAGACGCGCGCCGGGCGCTAAGGCGGCGGCTTCGGCTATAGTGACAGTTCCGGGCGTTGGAATATGCGGGGCTGCCAGATCGCGATCGTCGATAGCGGGATCCACTTGAATCATCCGCACGCGGGTGGTGTGATAGGGGGGGTGGGTATCGCCCCGGGCGGAGAGCGAGGCGAGGATTTTGTCGACCGCCTGGGACACGGAACCGCCGTGGCCGCGGCGATTCACGAGATGGCGCCGGCGGCGGAACTGTGGATCGTGAGGATTTTCGAGCGCGAGTTGCGGGCCACCATCGAACAGCTTGTGGCGGGCCTGGAGTGGGCGCTCGATCGAAATGCCGACGTGATTAACTTGAGCCTGGGGACGACGAATCCGGAGCATCGCCAACGGCTGCTGCCGATCGTCGAGCGGGCCGTCCGCGAGGGACGGAGGATCGTGAGCGCGCGCAGCATGGGCGGCGTTCCGTGCCTGCCCGGCGCGATGGAGGGCGTGACGGCGGTGGAGGCCGACGCCGCAACGCCGCGCGGGGAATTGCGGGAAGAAGACGGCTGGCTGGCCGCTTCGCCTTACCCGAGGCCGATTCCGGGAGTGCCCGTGGAGAGGAATCTTCGCGGCATCAGTTTCGCGGTGGCGAACGCGAGCGGAATTCTCGGGGCTCGCATTCTCGCCGGACGCGCAGCGGTAGAGACGCCGCAATGACGCGGGCGACGCTGCGTCAATACGGCCGGTTGCTGCCGTTTTTGCGTCCGCACCGGACTAAGTTGCTCCTCATCGGGTGCGTGAATCTTGTCTCGACGCTGGCGGGCCTCGCGCAGCCGTTTTTGTCGAAGTTACTCATCGACCGCGCTCTGTTGGGCCGCGACGTGCGCGTGCTGTGGATCGCCGCGGGATATATGCTGGCGGCTGCGACGTTGGGCTACGTGTTGGGCATCCTTTCCAGTTACTGGTATGTGCGCGTGTCGGCGCAGGCGTTGTTCGACATGCGACTGGCGGTGTACACGCATCTTCAAAAGCTGCCGCCGCGTTACTTCGCGCGGACGAAGCTGGGCGACATCGTTTCGCGCCTGAATAACGACATCGGCGAAGCGCAGCGGAGGATCACCGACACGCTGCTCTCGGCCGCCTCGAATACGCTGTTCCTAATCGGGAGCGTCGTCGCGATGGCGATGTTGAACGGGCGGCTGTTCCTGTTGAGCGTGGCGCTGGTTCCGGTAAGTGTCGTGGCGATGCAGATGTACCAGAAGCGATTGGCGTCGCAGGTGAAGACGATGCGCGAGCGCAGCGCCGACATAGGCAGCTTTCTTGTGGAGACGATTCTGGGGATGCGGCTGGTCGTGGCGTCGGGCACAGAGGAACCGGAAACGCGCCGGTTCCAGAAGTTAAATGGAGGTTTCGTGCGCGCGCTGCTGGACATGCAACTTACTTCGTTCTTGGCGGGCGCGATGCCGGGGATGATACTCGCGGCGTCGAGCGCGGGGATCTTTTTATACGGCGGGAAAATGGTGATCGCCGGGACGCTGAGCGTGGGATCTCTGGTGGCGTTCCTGGCCTATCAGGCGCGGCTGATGTCGCCGGTTCAGAGCTTCATGGGAACGTGGTCGGCGTTGTTGATGGGCGCCGTGTCGCTAGGGAGGGTCTTCGAAGTTCTGGACGCTCCGGCGGGCGTGACGGACTCGCCCGGCGCGCGGCGGTTGAATTTTGTTCGGGGCGAGTTGGAGTTTCGCGGCGTCACGTTTCGGCACGAGCCGCCCACACCGCTGCTCGAGGGCTTGTCGTTCCGTGTGGAGGCCGGAACGATCTGCGCGATCACCGGCGTCAGCGGCAGCGGAAAATCGACCATCGCCGATTTGATCCTGCGTTTTCACGATCCGCAGTCCGGGCAGGTGCTGCTGGATGGGAACGACCTGCGGGAGGTGACACTGGAATCGCTGCGCGGCGCGGTGGCGCTGGTGGATCAGTCGCCGTTCCTGTTCGGCGCGAGTGTCGAGGAGAACATCCGCTACGGGCGGCCCGACGCCGAGCGGCACGAGATCGTCGCGGCGGCGCGGGCGGCGTCCATTCACGACTTCATCGAATCGCTGCCGGAGGGCTACGAGACGAAAGTGGCCGAGCGCGGGGCGACGCTGTCGGCGGGCCAGAGGCAGAGGGTCGCCATCGCGCGCGCGCTGCTAAGGAAGCCGCGCGTTTTGGTGTTGGACGAGCCGACGGCGGCGCTCGATCCGGCGGCCGAGCAGGAGATCGCCGCGACGCTGGCGGGATTGATGGGCGGCTTCACGTCGATCGTGATTTCGCACCGGCGCTCGCTGGTGGAAGCGGCCGACGTGGTGTTGGTGCTCGAAGAGGGGCGGATCGTCGAGCAAGGAGCGCCGGAGGAACTGATGCGGCGCGGCGGAGCGCTATGG
>VFSW01002728.1_pt1 | contig 26588 bp, 27 predicted proteins | sample 5358111 | NCBI WGS metagenome assembly VFSW01 (sample SAMN11554181, study PRJNA540505) | mine drainage metagenome | isolation source: sediment from site ElyBrook_90M | place: USA: Ely Copper Mine, Vershire, VT | collected 2017 | reverse complement strand
AATCGGCGCGGGCTCGATCGCCGGCGGAAGAGCGCCGAGCACTCGCCGCGCGAGCGCCGCCGCGTCGGGCGCGGCCGAGGTGGTTCGCGCGACGACGCGGCCATTGCGCAAGACCGTTATCCGGTCGGCGACGGCGAGCGCCTCGCCGAGCTTGTGCGTGACCAGGATCACGATGCGCCCCTCGGCGCGGAGGCGGCGCAGCGTGTCGAGAAACGCGCCCAGTTCGGAAGGAGCGAGCAGCCCGGTCGGCTCGTCGAGGATGAGGAGTTGCGGATCGAAGCTGAGCGCGCGGAGCATCTCAAGCCGCACCCGCTCGGTCATCGAGCGTCGTTCGATTCGAGACGCCGGGGGCGGCAGCGGGAAGCCGAGACGGTCCGCGAGCGCGCGCGCAGGCTCGGCGACGTTTTCGGGTCCGAGCCGCTTCGTGCCGATTCTGAATCCGCCCAGCGCGAGATTTTCCTCCCAGGTCATGCGCTCGAAGAGCATCGGGCTCTGATGCACTACGGCGATTCCCGATGCGAGCGCGTCGGCGGGCGAGCCCGTCTTGAGCGCGCGGCCGGAGATCACGACGGTGCCAGCGTCGGGGCGAACGAGTCCCGCGATCACATTGGCGAGCGTGGTCTTGCCCGCGCCGTTCTGGCCGAGCACGGCGTGGATTTCGGCGGGCCGGGCTTCGAAGCTGACCTCGTCGAGCGCTAGCGTGCGGCCGAAGCGCTTGACGATCTGGTTAGCCGTGAGCATCGGAGAATTGGCCGGCTTGCGCGTTTGGCGGCGCTCACCGCTCCGCGGCGGCGGGCCAGTGCTCGCGCACGTAGGCGAGCGCCTCTTCGCGAGTCGCCAGGTCGCCGTCGAGCTGATGCTCCTCGACTTCGCCCAGGATTTCCTTGAAGCGGGGGCCGGGCGGGAACCCCATCGCGATAAGGTCGTCGCCGCCGATAAGGCGCGGCGGCCGCAGCTCGCGCGATCCCATCGCGGCCAGCGCGCGCCGGCAGAGGTTGTAGAAGGCCATGTAGGAGCTGGACGCGAGCGTGTCGAGCAGCGACAGCTCGAGCAGTTCGTCGAAGCCCTCTTCGGCGAGCATCCGCTTAAGCGTCGCGGGCCGCATCCGGGGCGCCATGCAGAGCCTCAGATGATAGCGGACGAGATAGGCGACGCGTTCCTGCACCGCGCGCGAGCGTTTGAGGCGGCCCATGATTGGGGCGGCCATCTCGGCGCCCTGCTCGGTATGGCCGTAGAAGGTGACCTTGCCATCCTGTTCCGCGCGGCATTGCGGCTTGGCGACATCGTGGAAGAGGGTGCCGAAGGCGAGCGTCTCGGTGCATCCCGCGTCGAGCATCGAGAGCATCAGCCGGGTATGGCGGTACACGTCGCCTTCGGGATGGAAATTTTGCGGCTGCTCGCATCCGGCCATCGGCAGCACTTCGGGAATCACCGCCTGAAGGATTCCGCTCGCGCGCATCAGGTCGAGGCCGCGTCCGGCGTTGCCGCCGGTCATGATCATCACGGTCTCCTCACCGACGCGTTCGGCGGCGATCGCGGGGAGTTTCGGCGCAGCGTTTTTCATCGCGGCGAAGGTGGCGGGATCGATCTCGAAGCCGAGCCTGGTGGCGAAGCGCACGGCGCGGAGCACGCGCAGATGGTCCTCGGTAAAGCGCTCGTCGGCGGCGCCGATCGCGCGGATTATGCCGGCGCGCAGATCGCGGATTCCGCCGACGAGATCGATCACGCGGTCGGCGGCGGGATCGTAGTACATGCCGCCGATCGTGAAGTCGCGCCGGCGCGCGTCCTCCTCGATAGTTCCGAAGCGGACCGACGACGGGCGCCGTCCGTCGAGATAGGCGGCGTCGGCGCGGAAGGTTGCGACCTCGAACGAGTCGCCGCCGGCAATCACGATGATCACGCCGAACTTCGCGCCGACGGCGGCGGTATTATCGAACAGGCGCTGGACGACCTCGGGCCGCGCGTCGGTTGCGATATCGTAATCCTTGGCCGCGACGCCGAGGATTCGGTCGCGCACGCATCCGCCCGCCAGCAGGGCTTTGAATCCAGCCTCACGCAGGCGGCCGATTATCGCGAGCGCCCGCTCCTGCCGATTGTCCTTATCCGCCATGACTACCGAATAATCTAACCGCCCGAGCCGCCGCGACGCTATTCGTCGGGCCGTGCGGGCTCAGACGATATTGGTGGGCGGCGGGGGCGCCATTGTATAGGTGCGGCGATAGACTCGCAGCAGTGCCGCGAAGAGCGCGATCACGGCGGGCCCGGCGAAGACGCCCAGAAATCCGTAGACCTCGATTCCGCCGGTGATGCCGAGGAAGATCGCGACCGCGGGAAGGTCGGTCCCGTGGCCCATCGCGGCGGGCTTGATGAAATTGTCCACGACCACGACGGTGATGGTGCTCCATATAAGGAGCGCGATCGCCGAGGCCCATCCGGTGCTGAAGGCGAGGTAGAGGGCGACCGGCACGAAGACGAGCGCCGTGCCGCCGATCGGCATAAAGCCGAATGCCCCGGTGAGTACGCCGAGCAGCGCCCAATATGGAACGCCGGCGACGAGATAGGCGCCGCCGATCAAGACCGATTCGATGACCGCGGTCAGGACCAGGCCGCGCATCACCGCCGAGAGCATTCCGGTCAGCGTATCGAAGACGAACGCCTTGTCTTCTTCGCGCATCGGAGTGAGTGCGCGAACGGTTTCGTAATAGGATTCGCCGTCGCGCACCAGGTAAAAGAACGAGAAGAGCATGATCCCCAGATCGATTACGAATGAGAGCAGGTTGCGCGCGATCGAGGCGGCGTTCGCGGCGACGTAGGCGCTTATCCAGTTGGTGCCCTGAGTCATCAGCCTGCGGATTTGGATGAGCGACAGGCCCTTGCTTTCGAGCATCGTCGAGATCGGTTCAATGACGTGATTATAAATCGGCCCCGATTCGAAGTAAGCAGGGCCGCCGGGGCGCACGATTGTGGAGAAAGGGCCGACCGAGCGGGCCTCGACCGCAATCCGGCCCGACAACCATACCGTTGGCACAGCGATCACCAGTGTCAGGGCCAGGGTCAGGATCATGGCCGCCGCAGTCGGACGCTTGACCACGCGCTCGATCCACGGCATCGCGGGATGGGTAATGAACGCGAGCAGCATCGCCCACGTCAGCGGCACGATAAACGGGCTCAGGAGCTCGAAGAGCTCGTACGCCATGAAGGCCAGAAATCCGAAAAAGAAGACCTGGGCGATTCTTTCGCGATCCATCAAGTACGCCGTCCGGGCGATTCAAGTTTGGTGCAACGCTCGATAGCTGTCCACGGCTGGCATCGTAGTCGCATCGTCCTGATTCTCCAATTGGCTATCCACGCACTATTGGATTGGACATTTCCCTATGGCATTCACGCCACATCGGTGTCAGATTGTCACGGCGGCGTTGTTCCCGGCGACAGATGGGCGATACGCCTATGGGACCAAGGTCCAATGGATCGGGGTCGCGGCGCTTGTGAATCTGGCTGCGGACGGGAAAGCGATCGAAAAGGGGTGGCTCGAACAGTGATCAACCGCACGGCAGGCGATCCGGCAAGACGGTCCATCGGTCCGTTGTCCACGTTCATAGCGGCGCTCTTGCTGAGCGCTTTTGTGTCCGCATGCGCGGGTACCAACACGGCTTCATCGGCGCAACCGCAAAGCACCGCGGGAGCGGCGGCTGTCGCGCAGGCGCCCGCGACGGCGCCTGCGGCTCCAGCCGCGAATCCGGGCGCCGGTGCGTCGGACCAGCGGGGCCGGGTTATCGCTTCGATGGATTCGAACTCTCCGCCCGAGCCCGAGCATCTCGTTGGCGTCGGTTCCGAGACCGTTATCACGGTGCACGGCAAAGTCGTTGCGGTGGATCGCAAGAAGAAGCTGGTGACGCTCGAGGGGCCGAACGGCAAGCAGATCACGATCCACGTTTACAATCCTTATAATCTCGCCGCGGCCAAGCCGGGCGCGCGATTCGTCGCGAAGTTTTATGAGATGGTTACGGTCCACAAAAAGCGGCCAGGCGAGGCGGAGCCTTCGGCGTCCGTCGCGCAGGGCGTCTTCACCGCGGCTCCCGGGCAGACCCCCGGCACGGTCGCCGCGACCCGAATCCGGCTGACCGTGGTGGTCGACTCGATCGATCGCGACACGCGGACTGTCTCGATAAAGGGGCCCGACGGCAAGGTCGATACGGTCAGCGTCGCCAATCCGGCCAATCTCAAACACCTCAAGGTCGGGGATGAAATCGTTATCACCTGGACCAGTGCGGTTGCGATTGCGCTCGAGCAGGAATCGGTGGGCTGAACGAGCGCGCGCCATCATTTCCGCCGTGTTAAATAAATTCCTTGCATTCCTCCGATCGGCGTCCGCCGACGGCCCGAATTGACCGGGAAGAGTCCGTTTCATTCGTGCCTGGTTGCTCACCGGCGTGATTTTTGTTAGCCGATCCTGTCTGCGGCTCGACGCGGGACCGCTTTTGTAATGATCCGGAGGCACGTAGCTCAGCGGGAGAGCACTTCCCTGACACGGAAGGGGTCGGCGGTTCAATCCCGCCCGTGCCTACCAGACGAGGATTTGCTACGCTGTCGCTGTATGATGATGACTTCACCTGCTGATGCTCCAAAGGCATTCGCCATTGGCCGATACCCCGGCTGACCGTCCTCCGATGCGCATTCCGCTCCGAATCGATCCATGAGCGCCGGGCTGGCCGTAACTCTGAACGGACGCGTTGTGAGCGTCCCGCGCGGCGCCCGCGTTGCCGATATCCTCGAGCGCGCGCGCAGCCGTGGTATCATCGCGGCACGCCTCAATGGGCGGATAGTCGACCTGGGCCGCACGCTGGAAGAGGACGCGACGATCGAGCCGATAATGGCGGACAGTCCCGAGGGACTAGACGTGCTGCGCCACTCGACCGCCCATCTGATGGCGCAGGCGGTGCAAAGCCTTTATCCCGGCACCCAGGTCACGATCGGTCCAACAATCGAGGATGGTTTCTTCTACGATTTCGCGCCGCCCACTCCTTTCACAGCCGAAGATTTACCGAAGATCGAGGCGCGGATGCGCGAGTTGGCCAAGGCCGACCTCAGAGTCGAGCGGACCGAGGTCGCCCGGCAAGAGGCCATCGAGCGGTTCGCCGCGATGGGCGAAGACTACAAGGTAGAAATTCTCGAAGGCATCCCCGAAGAACGGGTCTCGATCTACAAGCAGGGCGACTGGATGGACCTGTGCCGCGGTCCGCATGTCCCCTCGACCAGCTTCATCAAGGCGTTCAAGTTGACCAGCGTGGCGGGCGCATACTGGCGCGGCGATGAGCATAACGCGATGCTCTCGCGGATTTACGGCACGGCGTTCGCCAGCAAAGAGGCGCTCGAGGAGCATCTGAAGATGCTCGAGCTGGCGCGCACGCGCGACCATCGCAAGCTCGGGCGCGAGATGGGGCTTTTCATCTTCGATCCGATCTCGCCGGGGTCGCCGTTTTTTCTGCCTCGCGGCGCCACGATCTATAACCAGCTCGTCGATTACATGCGCCGCCTCTATCGGCGCTACGGCTTCGACGAGGTGATAACGCCGCAGGTCTTCCGCAATCAGCTCTGGGTCACCTCGGGTCATTGGGACAATTTCCGCGAGAACATGTTTCTCACCACCGACGGCGAACATGCCGAGGGCGATCTCGACTACGGCTTCAAGCCGATGAACTGCCCGGGGCATACGTTCGTCTACCGCGCCGAGAAACGGTCGTATCGCGACCTGCCGTTGCGGATCGCGGACTTCGGCCGCCTCCATCGCGCGGAACGCTCGGGCGTGCTCCACGGACTGACGCGGGTGCGCTCGATGTCGCAGGACGACGCCCACGTCTTTTGTGCGCAGAGCCAGATCGGCGCCGAGATCGACTTGAACCTTCGGATGATCCGCGACGTCTACGAAACGATGGGCTTCGAGCGGATGGAGGCGCGGCTCGCCACGATGCCGGAAAAGCATCTGGGGTCCGAAGAGCTCTGGCGCGAGACCGAGCAAATCTTAGGCGACGCGCTGACCCGCAACGGACTCGACTATGAGATAAGTCCGGGCGAAGGCGCGTTTTACGGCCCGAAGATCGAAATCCACGTGCCCGACGCGCTTCGCCGGCGATGGCAGCTTGCGACGATTCAGCTCGATTACAACATGCCCGAGCGCTTCGACTTGAGCTTCGTGAATTCGGCGGGCGCCGAGGAGCGGCCGGTGATGATCCATCGCGCGATCCTCGGATCGATCGAAAGGTTCATCGGCGTGCTGCTCGAGCATACCGGCGGCGTGTTGCCGTTCTGGCTCGCGCCCGAGCAGGTGCGCGTGCTCTCGCTGAGCGAGAAGATCGAGGGCTATGCGGCGGAGATCGCGGCGACGCTGAAGGCGGCCGGCTATCGAGCTGAAGCCGACTTGCGCAACGAGAAACTTGGCTTCAAGGTGCGCGAAGCTGAGATCGCCAAGGTGCCCTATATGGTGGTCGTGGGCGAGCGCGAGGCGGCGGCGCGAGGCGTCGCGGTGCGGATGCTGCGCGGGTCGAAGAACCAGGCGATGGCGATCGACGAGCTGGTCGCGACGCTCAAAGCGGAGCCGCTGCCGAGCTAGCATGGCGGCCACGCTCGCGCCGATGATTGAGGTCAAAGTAGATGGAGCAAAAATTGACATGACGACGCCCGCTTTCAAAACCGGCGTTGGTAGCATAAAGTCGGCCGCTTTGCCGACGGAGGTGGCATATTCGTAGAGATTTTCGAACCCCGCCCAGCAGGGAACCGGCGATTCGGACCAACGGCCAGATCCGGGTGCCCGAAGTCAGAGTTATCGACGTCGACGGACACCAGGTCGGAATCATGAATACGCGCGAGGCGGTGCGCCTGGCGGAGAGCCGTGGCTTGGACCTCGTCGAGGTCGCCTCGGCAGCGACTCCGCCGGTGTGCCGCATCGCCGATTTCGACAAGTACCGGTACTCGCTCAAGAAAAAGGAGCACGACTCGAAGCGCCATTCGACCGCCAACGCCGTCAAGGAAGTCAAAATGGGGGCGCGGACCGATCGGCACGACGTCGACTTCAAGGTGAATCACATAAAGCGCTTCCTTGGCGAAGGACAGCGTGTTAAGCTCTCGGTTTCGTTTCGCGGAAGAGAAATTACCCATCCGGAACTGGGACGCAACCTGCTCGATAAGATAGTCGCGCAGGTGCAGGAAGTCGCGCAGACCGAAGGGGCGCCGCGGATGGAAGGGCGCAATATGTCAGTTCTGCTGACGCCGCGCTGAACGGGATCTACGGGCTGAAACGAGCATTCTGGAGCAAGTCGAGCCGGGTCTCGAACGGAGACCTTGGGAAGTTAGCGCAGTTAGAGAAGACCGGAGCGATGCCGAAACTTAAGACCAATCGCAGCGCCGCCAAGCGCTTCAAGGTGACCAAGAGCGGTCTCGTGAAACACAAGAAGGCCTATCTGCGCCATCTGCTCACCTCGAAAGGACGGGCACGCAAGCGCCATCTGCGCCAAGCCGGCGTGCTGACGCCGGTCGAGTCGAAGAAGATGCGCGCGCTGGTGCCGTTCCTGTAGTCTTGCGTAACGCCGAATCAATTGGCCGATTCTCAATTGTTGATTTGAATCCGGAATACCGGTTGCTGAATTTTCAGGAAGGAACGTAAATCCGATGCCACGCGCCAAAGGCGGCCCCAAAACCAGACGCCGGCACAAGCGCCAGCTCAAGCTCGCTTCGGGCTTCGTTGGCGGCCGCAAGCTTTACCGGCAGGCCCGCAGCACGCTCGAAAAAGGCCTGACCTACGCCTACCGCGATCGTAAACAGAAAAAGCGCAACTTCCGCGCGCTCTGGATTACCCGGATCAACGCGCTCGCGCGCGAGTTCGGGCTGAGCTACAGCCGGATGATCGACGGCCTCAATAAAGCGGGCGTGGAAATCGATCGCAAGCAGCTCGCGGCGCTCGCGATGACGCGCGATCAGCTCTTCGGTGAACTGGCCGCGACCGCCCGGCGGGCGCTCGAAGCCGCCGCCTGACGCAAGTCTTCTGACGACGACGCGGCCGCCAAAGGGCCATGTGGAAGCGCCACGTGGCCTTTTGTATCGCGAGCGGCACCGGATGAACATCACCATGAGAGAGCAACTCGAAGCGATTCGGGCCGCCGCGATGGCCGAGCTGGGTGACGGCGCCGCCGAGGCTCAGATCGAAAACGTGCGCGTCCGCGTGCTGGGACGATCGGGTGAACTAACCACGATCATGCGCCAGATGCGCGAGGTGCCGCCCGCCGAACGCCCCGCGATCGGCCAGCTTATCAACCAGATCAAGGGTGAAATCGAAGCGCGGCTCGAAGTGTTGCAGGAGCGGCTTCAAAGCGCGGCGCTCGAGCGCTCGCTGACCGAAGCGCGGCTCGACGTGACGCTGCCCGGAAATCGCGTGCCGCGCGGCCGGCTCCATCCGCTGACGCTCGCGGCCGAACGGATGATCGATATCTTCGCGGCGATGGGCTTCTAGGTCGCGGCGACGCAGGATATCGAGGACGACTTCCACAACTTCGGTGCGCTGAACTTCCCTCCCGACCATCCGGCGCGTGAGATGCAGGATACGTTCTTCCTGCCGGGCGGGATGCTGCTCAGAACGCACACCTCCAACGGACAGATTCGCGTGATGGAAAAGCGCAAGCCGCCGCTCGCGGTGATATGCCCCGGCAACTGCTACCGGCGCGACGAGCTGAGCGTGCGCGCCTCGCCGATGTTCAGCCAGATCGAAGGCTTCATGGTGGATCGCACGGGCCGCGTCACGATGGCGCATCTGAAGGGCGTGCTGTCGGAGTTCGCGCGCGCCTACTTCGGCGCGGACACGGCGGTGCGCTTTCGCTCAAGCTTCTTTCCCTTCACCGAGCCCAGCGCCGAACTCGATATCAGTTGCCTGCTCTGCGGCGGCAAAGGATGTCCGGTCTGCAAGTACGCCGGATGGACTGAGATTCTGGGCTCGGGAATGATCCATCCCAACGTGCTGCGCGCGGTCGGCTACGATCCGCAAGAGTTCCAGGGCTTCGCCTTCGGCATGGGTATCGAGCGCACCGCGCTGCTCAAGCTCGGCGTCGATGACCTGCGGCTCTTTTTCGAAAACGACCTGCGCTTCCTCGAGCAGTTTCCCTCGGTCACGCGGGCGAGCCTATGAAACTCCCGTTGAGCTGGCTCAGCGAGTTTGTCGCATTCGATGCCGCGCTCGAAGAACTCTGCCGGCGGCTGACCGTGGCCGGGCTCGAAGTCGAGGATGTCGCGCACAAGCATCGGTCGTTCAGCGGTGTGAGTATCGCGCGCGTCACGCACGTCGAGCGCCATCCCAACGCCGACCGCCTCAACCTATGCCAGGTCGACGGCGGCGCGATCGGACGCTTCAGCGTAGTGTGCGGCGCGCCCAACGTGACGGCCGGGATGACGGCCGCATTCGCGCGCGTGGGTGCTCGGCTCGCGGCGAGCGGTCATGGCGGGCGCGCGGCCGCAGGCCTCGACGATGCGCAGCCGCTGGAAGCCGCGATTATCCGCGGCGTGCGCTCGGAAGGGATGTTGTGTTCGGAACGCGAGCTTGGCATCTCGGACGATCACGCCGGAATTCTGGCGTTGCCCGCCGACGCGCCACTCGGCGCCGATTTCGCCGAATACATCGGCGCGGAAGACACGGTCCTTGATATCGCGATCACACCGAATCGCGGCGACTGTCTTTCGATCCTCGGACTTGCGCGCGAGGTCGCGGCGCTGTTCGGCGCGCCGCTCACGATGCCGGCGATCGACCGCTCGATACTGAAATCAACGCCGGGCATCCCGGCGCGGGAATCGGAGCTCAAGGTCGAGATTCTCGCCCCGGAGCTATGCCCGCATTACGCGGGCCTGCCGATGAGCGACGTGCGGATCGGCCCTTCGCCGATCCGTATCCGCCGGCGGCTCGAACTATGCGGGATGCGTGCGCTCAACAACGTCGTCGATGCGACCAACTACGTGATGATCGAGCTGGGACAGCCGCTCCACGCCTTCGACCGGGCGCGGATCGCCCGCGGCACGATCGTCGTGCGGCGCGCCGAACAGGGCCCGCATGGCGCCGATCGCGAGTTCGTCACCCTCGATAACCAGCGGCGCGAGCTGACGGCGGCGGATCTGCTTATCGCCGATCCGGAGAAGCCGCTTGCGATCGCCGGCGTGATGGGCGGGCTGAACTCGGAAGTCGCCGAAGCGACCACCGATATCGTGCTCGAAAGCGCCTACTTCGAACCGATGACGATCGCGCGTACGGCGCGGCGGCTCGGTCTCCGCAGCGAGGCGAGTTACCGCTTCGAACGCGCGATCGATCGTGGCGGACAGCTTCGGGCGCTCGCGCGGGTCGCGAACCTTATCGCCGAAACCGGCGGCGCTCGCGCCAGTGGACCCGCGATCGACGTCGAGCCGCGCCCGGCGGCTGAGCGCTAGGTCGTTATCGATTTGGGACGGGTAGCCTCGCTGCTCGGGGTCGAAATACCGGCTGCGGAGGCCGCGCGGCGGCTCGAATCGATTGGCGCGGCTGTCGCCGAGTCGAGCGACGGCACGCTGACCGTGATCGCGCCCTCTTTTCGTCCCGACCTGAACGAGGTCCCCGACTTTGCCGAAGAGCTGGCGCGCGTGAAGGGCCTGAGCGAAATACCCGCGGTTCTGCCCGCGCGAACGTCGGGTGTGCCGATCCCCGACGCGCGACGCATCTTCATGGGTGCGACGCGCGAGGTGATGCTTGGGGGCGGCTTCACTGAAGTGCGCACGCTGGCGTTCGTCGCGCCCGCCGACAATCAGCGCTACGGCGGATTGGGCGGAGAGCCGGTGCGGGTCACAAATCCGCTGTCGGCTGAGCTCAGCGAGATGAGATTAAGCTTACTGCCCGGTGTTTTGACAGCACTCCGCTTCAATTTAAATCGCGAGGCTACAGCTTTCCACGCTTTCGAGATCGGCAAGGTCTTTGCGTCTACAGACGGCCAAATGACCGAACACGAGCGGCTGGCGGCGGCGAGCTATGGCGACTACGCGATGGGCACGGTGGGGCAGACGGCGATTCGAGCAGGCTTCTATACGCTCAAGGGATTGCTCGAGGCATGGTTCGAGTCGTTGGGCGCGGGCCGGCTGGTCGAATTCGCGGAACCTGCCGGGAATTTAAAGCGTTTCCTTCATCCGGGACGTTCAGCTACGGTGATGCTGTCGGGTCAGACAATCGGATATCTGGGAGAATTGCATCCTGCTGAGTCGCTTCGGATGGATTTAAGCAGCGCCTGCGTGCTATGCGAAGTTGACTTAGGTCTGCTTCTGGAACTGAGATCGTCTACGCGCTTGAGAGTCGAGGCGCCGCCCCGCTTTCCGGCAATCCGGCGAGACCTGGCGCTGGTGCTGGAGGGTGATTTCCCGGCGATGGAGGCGGTCCGATCGGTGATCGAGACCAGGACGCCATATCTCGAGAGCGTGGAGATCTTTGACGTCTACAGTGGCGAGTCGATAGCGCCGGGCAAGAAGAGCGTTGCCCTGGCTTGCAGATACAGGGACCGTGACCGCACGTTGACAGACGAGGAGGTCAATCGCATCCACGCCGGTCTGGTCGAGCGGGTGCGACAGAAACTGGGGGCGGAGTTGCGGCAGTAAGAATCGGTTCTGGTCGAGCGGATTGGGGGACTATACGCCGCAGACTATGACGAAAGCTGACCTCGTAGAGTTGATCTACGAGCGGGTAGGCTCGTCCAGAAGAGAGGCTGGTGACGTGTTGGAGGCAGTCTTCGCAATAATCGAAGAGAGCCTACGCCGCGGTGAGAAAGTCAAAATCTCCGGTTTTGGAAGTTTCTCGGTAAATCACAAGCATGCACGGCGAGGACGCAATCCGCAGACCGGCGCGGAAATCACGATTAACTCGCGGCGCGTGCTATCCTTCAAACCAAGCAATGTACTGAAGGCTCTGGTTGCGAACGGCTCCAAGCCAAAGAAATGAGTTCCACGGCGCGCAAACCGCGCAACGCTCCCGGTAAACCGGTCGAAACGCCGGCGGCGGGAGAAGAGCGCCTGCTGAGGATCGGCGAGGCCGCAAGGCTGCTGGGCGTCGAGACTTACGTCCTGCGGTTCTGGGAAACGCAGTTTCCCATGGTGCGGCCCCGTCATACCCGCTCGCGACATCGCTTTTATGGTCCGCGCGAAATCGAAACGCTAACCATAATCAAGCGCCTGCTGCATGAGGAACGCTTCACGATCGAAGGCGCGCGCAAGCATATCAAGGCAGTTGGCCTCGAGGGCGCGCTGAGCAATGCCCGCGGCGTTGCGGGCGGGCCTGCGCGGCGCGAAACCGCGCGGCCGGCTCCTCCATCGCCGGATCGCAGCGACGATGTCCGCAGGGTGATGATCGAGACGCGCCGCGAGCTCGAATCGCTCCGCCGCATGCTCGACCGCAAGTAGCCGCTCCTGCTCAGGCTGGACGCTTGGGCGACTCCGCGCCGGCGGGCGGTGGGTCATCAGCGGCCGCGGGTGCATCATCAGCGGCCGCGGCGGTGCGGTCGGGTGGCGCGGGCTTATCGGCGTTCGACAGTCCGTTGCCGCTGGATGGATCGTGCGGCGGCGGCTGGCGCGTCAGCGCCGCGAGGTCGGCGACCAAGATCTTTCCCAGCACGCCGTGCTCTGCGCGCTGAATCTCATCGAGCACCGCGCTGACATTGGGCGCCAGCGGTAGCGATGCTCCCGCCAGCCGGAGCGCGTGAAACACGTCGGCGAGCGGGACCACCACGGAGTCGCGGGTGAGAAAAAGCCCGTGCTGGTGAACGCCCGCGTGCTTGGGCGACTCGACCACGAGTCCCGCCTCCTTGAGCGTGGCGATGATTTCGGCAAGGGCCTCTTCGCTGATTCCGAGTTCGCTCGCCAGGCTCGCCGTCGTGACCGCGTCGCGCCGGCCGGCCATCCGCTCGCCCAGCCGCGTCATGAGGGTCAGCGCAACGCCGCGCCAGGCGTCGTGGCGCAGCGCGCCCGCGGCGCCGCCGAAACCTCCCACGCCTTCGATTGCGGCGGTCAGCTCGCCGCCAAGCAGCACGATTATCCAGCTCATGTAAATCCAGGTGAGCAGAATCGGAACCGCGGCCAGTGCGCCGTAGATCACGTGATACCTGCCGATTCCGACTTGAAAATGGATAAAGGCCCACTGGCCGAGCTGGAGCAGGATGGACGCGGCCAGCGCGCCGATCGCCGCCGCGCCCCATCGCACGTGCGTATTGGGAAAAAAAATGTAGAGGAAGAAAAACCCCGCCCATAATCCCAGTCCCGATGCGAGATAGCCAAACGCCGCGCCCGCCGGAATGTATCGAGCGATCGCATGATGGCTTGCCGCGCCCGCCGCGAGCAGCAGCGGCAGCGTGACCGTCACGCTCACGTAGTCGGCGAATTTGCGCAGAATGGAGCGTCCGCGGCGCACGTGAAACATGTTGTTGAAGGCGCTCTCGACCGTGCCGATCGTCAGCACGACGGTAATCAGAAGCGCCGCCGCGCCGACCGCGCCCAGCGTGCTCGCGCTCACGTTCGACACGAAGGACAAAAGCTGGTTCGTAATCTCGGGCGAGTTCGCGGTCAGATAGCGCGAGATTATCGGACGGACGCGATCGGTTTCGCCAAGCCCGTTCAGAATCGATAGTCCAACCGCCAGCACGGGCACGATCGAAAGGCCAGTCGTGTAGGTGAGCGCCGACGCCCACAGCGAATCGTTGTTATTCACAAACCGCGCATAGGTATCGCGCAAGGCCATGCTCACGCGCGAGTTGATCGCACCTGTGACGCGCTGGTTGTGCTGCGCGCGGTCAATAAAGTCGGCGAACTCGAAGCGTGGCTTCGGCATCGTGGGCGATCCGTCCTGGCGCCGCGGGATGGCCGCGGCATGCGGGCGGCGCGGCAACTCCATTGTGGGACGGGTCCATCGAGGCTGACAAGAGGGCGCCCAGGCGCAACCTCGCGCTCGATTCGGCCAATCGGAGGCCTCCCCGATATCTCCCGGACGGAGGTTGCGCCTGGTGCGTCCGCCGCGGACGGGTTGGCGCGAACGCCGGTGCATGTAATTCTGATCGACGCACCGCGCGTCCGGCGCGGTGCGAGTTCACGGGACGAAATGAAGATTCTCGGAATATCCGCCTACTATCACGACAGCGCCGCCGCGCTGGTCGAGGACGGCGAAATTATCGCCGCCGCGCAGGAAGAGCGCTTCTCGCGCAAGAAGCACGACGCGAACTTTCCGCGCCACGCCGCGCAATGGTGCCTCGCAGACGCCGGACTCACCATCCACGATCTTGATCAAATCGTCTTTTACGATAAGCCGTGGATAAAGTTCGAGCGCATGCTCGAAACCTATCTCGGCTACGCGCCGCGCGGACTCGGCTCGTTCCTGACCGCGATGCCCGTGTGGCTCAAGGAGAAGCTCAACCTCAAGACCGCGCTCAAAAAGGAGCTGGCCGCGCTTGACGGCGGCAACCTCGACCAGGTTCCGCCGCTGCTCTTCACCGAGCATCATCAGGCGCACGCCGCGTCCGCGTTCTTTCCGAGTCCCTTCGAGCGCGCCGCCGTGCTGTGCCTCGACGGCGTCGGCGAGTGGGCGACGACCTCGCTATGGCTCGGCGAAGGCAACCGGCTCGAAGCGCGCTGGCAGATCGAATTTCCCCATTCACTCGGCCTGCTCTATTCCGCCTTCACCTACTACACCGGCTTCAAGGTCAACTCGGGCGAGTACAAGGTGATGGGTCTCGCGCCGTACGGCGAGCCGCGTTACGCAAACGCGATCATGGAGCATCTGATCGACGTCAAGCCCGACGGCACGTTTCGGCTCGATACCGGCTACTTCAATTACGTGACCGGCCTTACCATGACCAACGGCCGATTTCACGATCTCTTCGGCGGACCGCCGCGCAAGCCCGAATCTCCGCTGACGCAGCGTGAGATGGATTTGGCCGCCTCGATTCAGCGCGTCGCCGAGGAGGTCGTCTCGCGACTGGCGCGCACCGCGCGGCGCGAACTCGACGCCGAATACCTGTGCCTTGCGGGCGGCGTCGCGCTCAACTGCGTCGCCAACGGCAAGGTGCTGCGCGAGGGCGCGTTCCGCGATATCTGGATTCAACCGGCGGCGGGCGACGCCGGCGGCGCGGTCGGCGCGGCGCTCGCGGCCTGGCATCTCTACTCCGGCAAGCCTCGCGAGGTCGCGCAAAGTATCGGACGCCCAAGCGGCGACGCGATGCGCGGATCGTTCCTGGGGCCCGAGTTTTCCGACCCGGAGGCGGCCGTGCAGCTCGACGAGGCGGGCGCGCATTACGAACGCCTCGGCGACGCGGAGCTTTTCGAGCGCGTCGCCGCCGCGCTTGCCGATGGCGCGGTGGTCGGATGGTTCCAGGGGCGGATGGAGTTCGGGCCGCGCGCGCTCGGCAACCGCTCGATAATCGGCGACCCGCGCAATCCGAAGATGCAATCGGTGATGAATCTCAAGATCAAGTATCGCGAGTCGTTCCGGCCGTTCGCGCCGGCCGTGATGGTCGAGCGCGTCGCCGATTACTTCGAGCTCGATCGCCCGAGTCCCTACATGCTGATCGTCGCCGACGTGCGCGAAAACCTGCGCAAGCCGGTCAGCGACGACGACCGCCGCCAGTTCGGAATCGACCGCCTGAATCTTCCGCGCTCGACGATTCCCGCCGTCACCCATATCGATTATTCGGCGCGGATCGAAACCGTCGATCGCGCGACCAATCCGCGCTTTCATCACCTGATCGAGGCCTTCGACGCCCTCACTGGATGCGCCGTGCTGGTCAACACCTCGTTCAATGTGCGCGGCGAGCCGATCGTATGCACGCCCGCCGACGCCTATCGATGCTTCATGCGCACCGAGATGGATTACCTCGTGATCGGAAACCTGCTGATGGCGAAACCGATGCAGCCGGTGGTCGCGCGCGACGAATCCTGGCGGCGCGAGTTCGAGCTGGACTAGGCGCGCGATGGAGGCGGGATCGGACGCGCGGGCGTCCAACTCGGAGCTGAGAAAGTTCGGCTTAATCCTGGGCGCATTGTTCGCAATCCTGTTCGGCGCAGTGCCGATCCTGCGCCATCATGGCGCGCCGCGATGGCCCTGGATTGTCGCGGCGATACTCTGGATTCCGGCGCTCGCATTTCCGCGCGCGCTCGCGCCGCTGCACAAGTGGTGGACCCGGCTCGGCCATGCGATGGGCTGGTTCAACACGCGGCTGATTCTTACCGTAATCTTCCTGCTGACCGTCGCGCCGCTGGGCGCTATGATGAGGCTCTTCGGGCGCGACCGGATGAAGCGCGGCTTCGATCCGCGTTCCGAGAGCTATCGGGTCGAAAGCCGGCGCCGCCCGCCCACAAGCATGGAGCGTCCTTTCTGATGTTGGAGATTTTGAAAGATCTGTGGGGCTTCGCCAGCGAGCGCAAGAAATTCTGGCTGATACCGCTCATCGCAACGCTGCTGATTATCAGCGTGCTGGTCGCGGTCGCTGAGTTCTCGACCGTCGCACCGTTCATCTACACCCTCTTTTAGATCATGCGCGGAACCGGATCGTGAGTAGAACGCGGCGCTTCTTCGCCAACCTGCTCCTCGCGCTCGCGGGGATTGTTGCGGCCTTCATCATCGCCGAAATCGGGGTGCGCGCGGTCGGACTCGCCAAGCCGAGCCTCTACACCTTCGCGCCGAATCGCGGATGGGGCCTCAAGCCCGGTGCCTCCGGATGGCAGCGCGACGAGGGCAAAGGCTTCGTGCGCGTGAACAAGTGGGGCTTTCGCGGACCGGACTGGAAGCTCAAGAAATCCGCCAACGTCTTTCGCGTCGCGGTCTTCGGTGATTCATTCACCGAGGCGCCGCACGTTAATTACGACCATACGTTCTGCGCCGTGGCCGAGCGCGAGCTGGCCAAATGTCCCGCGCTCAAGGGCAAGCGGGTCGAGGTGATGGACTTCGGCACCGACGCTTACGGAACGCCGCAGGAGTTCATGACGCTCGAGAATCACGGATGGCAATTCTCGCCCGACCTGATCGTGCTCGCGTTCTTTTCCGGCAACGACGTGCGCAACAATTCGGTCGTGCTCGAAGGCGACAAGTGCCGGCCCTTCTATGTTTACAATCGCGCGGGGCAGCTTGTCCTGGGCGGCCAGTTCGATCGCTCGCGGATGTTCTGGCTTAGCTGCATGATGCGTTTCGAGTCGCGCCATTCGCAGGTGCTCAATCTGCTGGGCGACGCCAAGAGCGATCTCCGCGAGAAGATTCGCAACTGGGAGGCGCGCCCGCCCGCACCGCCGCCCGCACCTGCTCCGCAGGCGCAATCGAATCCGCCCGCGGCGCCGGTTTCGTCAGCGCTCAAGCCCGCATCGCTGGCCCCAAACTCTTCGGCACCGGCGCCTGCTCAACCGCATCCCGTGATCGCGCGCGAGCCCGAGCTCGAAGACAGCATCTACAAGCCGCCTGCCACGCCGGTATGGGTCGATGCGTGGCGCGTCACGGCGGGCGATATCGAGATGATGAACGCGAGCGCGCGCGCGCACGGCGTTCCGTTCCTCGCTGTGACGCTCGCGAATCCGCCGCAGGATATGCCCGACCCCAACGCGCGCAAGGGTTATATGGAAGAGGTCGGCTCGACTGATCTCTTTTACCCCGACGAGCGAATCAAGGCGATTGGCGATCGCGACGGCTTCGCGGTGCTGAATCTGGCGCCGCCGCTGCAAGCCTACGCCGAGGCCCATCACGTGTACCTGCACGGCTTCAGCAACACCAAGCTCGGGATTGGACACTGGAACGCCGAAGGCCATCGATTGGCCGGCGAGCTGATCGCGCAAAAAATCTGCGCGATGCTCTCGGCAAAGGCGGCCACCACTGCGTCCGATTCAGTGCGCGGCGATCCGAAGTAGCGGACGCCGCGGACTTTTTCGGAGACGCGGTCGTGCCTCAGGGTTTGCGGGCGGCGCGCGATTCCTCGACGATCTTTTTCGACTCGGCGACCTTCGTCTTGCGCGCCGCCGCGTCGCGGCGATGGGCAAGGACGGTTGGATCGGAGAGCGGCGAGTGGCTATGACCCGGAGGTTCCGGCTTCGACGCCGGTTCGCCGCGCCTGGCCGCCTTTTCCTCGCGCGACGCTATCGTATCGTCGTACTCGGCGCCGCGGCCGTGCTTGTAGGCGGCCAGCCGCGACGCCGATTGGTCGTCCATCCAGCATAGCCGCGCGGCGGGCGGAATCTTAAGCTTGGTCACGTCGGGACGCCTCGGGTCGGACACCTCGGCCTCAGGGCGCGTCCTCGTGCTGCCACTGACCGCGAAACTGACCGCGGACATGATGCGCCGCGCCGATGCGCCGCATTCAGGGCATCGCCGGCTTCTCATCCGCGACTCGCTCGCCGGCGCCAACACCTCGAAGGTCAGGCCGCACGGCTCGCATCGGCATTCATAGAGCGGCATCGGAATTCACCTTCCAGCGCTATTCCACGCGATGCGGATGCTCCTTCCAGTCGTCCGGATCATGTGTGATCCAGAGCGTCGCGCCCTGCATATCGCGGATCGCCTTGAGCCGATGAATCGACTTCATCGATTGAATCGGATCGGTGTCGATCGGCATCCCGGCTTCGAGGTCGAGCGCGGCGCGCAGATGAACAGTATCCCCAGTCAGCAGGAAGGTTCGATTGGGCAGGTTCACCATCAGCGAGCATTCGCCCGGCGTATGGCCCGGAGTCAGCAGGAATTGCATCGAGCCGTCGCCGAAGAGGTCGAAGTCATGGTCGAGCTCGAGCCATTTGTAACCGCGGGTCGGGACGAAATCGTTGAGGATAAAGGCCCATCGGCGATCCGCGTCGGGCCAGTAGGCGTAGCGCAACTCGTTCGAGCCGACCAGGAAGGTGGCGTTGGGAAAATGCGTCAGGCCGCCGGAATGGTCCAGATGCGAGTGCGACAGGATGACGTATTTCACGTCGGACGGCTTGTAGCCGACGCCTGTGATCTGTTTGTCGAGGGTCTCCGACTTGCTCCATTTGATCGGCAGATGCTCCGCGACCTGGCCCCAATAGCCGACCGCGTCGTCGATGACTTTGGGATTGCATCCGCTGTCGAACAGCACCAGCCCCTTGGGATGCTCAATCAGGAACGATGGGCAGGGAAGTTGCAGCAGGGTGGCGTCGCCACCATGCATCAGCAAGGAGGCCGGCGCGGTAAGTTCGGCGCCCGGGAGCGCCCACATTTTTTTTGCTTTCGCCATCTTCTTATTATCTCCGATCCAATGCGAAATTCCCGCTTCGGTTATTTCGCGTAAAGTTCCGATTGTCCGTTTCGCCGCTCCGCTTGCTTTACAAACTGCGCGCGGCCGCGGCCGATGATTCTCGAACCGGCGTTAAGCGCTATCAAGGAAACGGTTAATAGACAAATGCTTTCGCGCGAGCAGTCGGTCCGGCCGCCTATCCGCGCGAGGCTTTCCCGATCCGCTCAGCCTTTGAGTTGCTTATCGAACAGCGCGAGCGACTTTTGCCATGCGTCGCGCGCGTCCTTTTCGCTGTAAACGTCTTTGCGCGTATCGTTGAAGAATCCGTGCGAGCATCCCTTGTAGACCTTCACCTCGCCCGGCTTGCCGAGCCGCTTGAGCGTGGCCGCGAGCCGGTCGACATCCGCGCGCTGAATCCATCCGTCGTTCTCGCCGTAGGCGTAGAAGATCGGGCATCCGAGGCGCGCTAAAGTTTCGTCGGGCGGAATTTCGCCATAGAACGGGGCCGCGGCCTTGATATCGGCTGTTATACACGGAAGCAGCGTCGCGTAGCTGCCGCCCATGCAGAAGCCGATGACGCCGATCTTTGCGGCGTTGGCCTCCTTGCGGCCCTTGATCCATCCGATCGTGCTGAGCAAATCGTCGAGGCCGTCGGCGGTGGTCAAACCACCCATCAGTTCACCCGCGACATTGGGATCGGCGGTGACTTTGTGTCCCTGCCGCGAATAGAGGTCGGGGGCGATAGCGAAATAGCCCTCGCGGGCGAAGCGGCCTGCGACCTCGCGGACATGGTCGTTGAGGCCCCACCATTCCTGGATCACGATTACGGCCGGTCGCGCGCCCGCGCCCTCCGGATGGGCGACGAAGGCGCCAAGTTCGCAAGTCTTGCCGGCGAAGGTGACCGCGCTGGAGAAAATCTTTTCAGCCATTGCCGTATCCTCCTTTGATTGAGCCGCGCGGGCGGCCGCTGCGATGACGGCCACAGCCGGCGGCCATCATCATTTGCTCGAAGCGACTTCCACTATTTCATCATTCTCTATTCCGCGGCCGAGGTCGGAATGAAGCCGACCGTGCCGTTGCGCAGCGTCACCTGGAACCATCGGCCTTGAATTCCGGTGACGTGGACCCATCGGCCGCGATGCACCTTGGCAAGAATCGGACTGGTCTGGTCGGCAGTCTCGTGAACCGGCGAGTTTTGCGTCAACAGGAACTTGCGGTTGAGCGGCCGAATCGGCGTGGTCGCAACGGCGGGCGTCGGCGCGGCGGCCGGCGTGGCGGCTGCTGCCGGTATCAGATGCGGATCGAGCGCCTGCACTTCGGCAATCTCGGACTGCGCTTCGGCCTGCCGTCCTGGCATCGAGTTGAGCAGGTAGGCGAGCGCCAGATGATAGCGCGCGTCGCGGGGCGCAAGCCCGATTGCGGTGCGCATTTCGGATTCGGCCCGATCCGTCTTGCCAGCCTTCTGCAGTAGCCTGCCGAGCGCCACGCGATAGTCGGGATCGGCGGGAGTCAGAGCGACGGCGGCGCGAAACTGCTCCTCGGCCGGGCCAAGTTGCGATTCGGACTGATAGAGTTGGCCGAGCGCCGAGTGAGCCGCGGCGTTACCCGGGTCGAGTTCGAGCACCTTCATAAACTCGACCTGCGCGGAATCGGGCTTCTGCTCGAAAACGTAGAGATTTCCGAGCGCGACATGGACGCGCGGGTCGTTGGGCGCGAGGCTCTCTGCCGCCTGGTAGTTTTGTTCGGCGGTGCTTAGTTGCGCCTTCTGCATCGCCTGGTCGCCGGCGCCGAGGTAGTCGTCAACCGACTTGTGAGCACAGCCGGCGACTGCCACGAGCGCAAGGGACATGGCGCATAATCCGGCTTTGAAGAAAAATCGAGCGCTCGTTTTCCGTCTCATTCATCCTACCTTTCCGATACCGGAGCGAGGCCGGACCAAGCCGCTCGCATGCAATCAGGAGTCCTGCAAAGATTGGCCGGGGCGCGCCAACCCGTAAATGTTTGAGCACCGCATGCAAGCCTGTCAAGGCGAAATTGCGAACCAGGCGTTTGGCTCGGCAAGAACGGTAAGTTATATAGAGCGCCGTGCGTGCAATTCTCATCGCCGCCAAGCATCTCGCCTTCGCCAAGACCCGGCTTGCCCCGGATTTGCCCGCCGCCGAGCGCGCCGCGCTGGCCGAGGCCATGTTCCGCGACGTGCTGGCTGCGGCGCTAAGCGCGCGATCGGCCGATCATGTGGCGGTGGTCACCTCGGACCCGCGGCTGCTCGAGATCGCGCGCGGCGCTGGCGCACTCGTCCTCGATGAGGAGTATCCGCGCGGCCTCAACGCCGCGGTCCGAATCGCGACCGAGGCCCTGGTCGCGCACGGCGCACAAGCGGTCTGCACGGTGCTCTCGGATATCCCGCTGGTCACCGGTGAAGATATCGACGCGGTGATGGCGGCGATGCCCTCTTTGCGCGGCGCAGTGATGGTGCCGTCGCGCGACCTGTCGGGAACCAATATAATCGCGAGGATGCCATCCGATATTATCCCTACCCGTTTCGGTAGCCAGAGCCTCGCGCGCCATCGCGAGGAGTGCGAGCGGATCGATCTGCCCTGGCGGATCGCGCCGCTCAAGCGTCCCGCTATCGACATCGATCTGATGAGCGATCTGTTGGAATTTGCGAGCGTCCCCGGCGTGACACATACCTTCGGCCAGCTCGCGCGGCTCGGAATCATCCACGGCTAGGCGCTCAACAAATATGTCACGCATCTTTGAGCAGATTGAGCGCCTTGGAGCGCTGGTCATCGACCACATAACCGCACTGGGCAACTTCGTTACTTTCCTGTTCTCGGCGCTGATTTATATAATCCTGCCGCCGTTCAAGCCGCGTCTCGCGCTCCGGCAAATCCGGATCATCGGCGCCGAGTCGTTCTTCCTGGTCGCCCTGATCGGCGCATTCACCGGGATGGTGCTGGGACTGCAGGGCTACAACACGCTGCGCCGCTTCGGCTCGGAAGGGGCGCTCGGGACGGTCGTCGCGCTGGTGCTGGTGCGGGAACTGGGACCGGTGCTGGCGGCCCTGATGGTCGCGGCGCGCGCGGGCTCCGCGATGGCGGCGGAGTTGGGCTCGATGCAGGCGAGCGAACAGATCGACGCGATGACGGTGATGGCGATAAATCCGATTCAGTACCTGGTGTCGCCGCGGGTAATCGCCGGCGTAATCAGCTTTCCCCTGCTGACGAGCATCTTCGATGTAGTCGGAATATGGGGCGGATACGGCATCGGGGTCGGACTGATGGGCGCGCCGGGATCAAGCTATCTTAACGGAATCGCCGCTAACATGACCGGTCATGATATTACGATCGGACTCATGAAAGCGCTGGTTTTCGGCCTCGTCGTGATGTGGGTTTGCTGCTATAAAGGCTACCATGCTCAACGTATGGCCACCGGGGTGAGCCGAGCGACAACCGAGGCGGTGGTCCTCTCGAGCGTGCTGATACTCGCATCGGACTATTTTCTTACTTCGATTCTTCTCTAAACGATTCTGCTATACGATCAACGGTTCAATGGCTCAGACGGGATCAAACGGCGCCACCCCCAACGCAATCGAGGTCAGCGATCTTCGCCATAGCTTCGACCATCAGCAGGTCTTGCGCGGGGTAGATCTCAATTGTCCGCGCGGCCAGGTCACGACTATTGTCGGCCCCAGCGGATGCGGCAAAACAGTCCTGCTGAAGCATCTTAACCTGCTGCTCAGACCCGACTCCGGACGTATTAATATCGAGGGCGTCGAGGTGTCACGATTGCGCGGCCGGGCGCTCGACCAGGTGCGCAGCGGGTTCGGGATGCTGTTTCAGGGGGGTGCGCTGTTCGATTCGATGAGCGTGTTCGACAATGTGGCCTTTCCGCTGGTCGAAAAGGCGCGGCTTAGCCGCGACGAAATCTCAAGCCGCGTGCATGCGATGCTGGCGAGCGTCGGACTCGAAGCGATGGAGAAGAAATTTCCATCCGAGATGAGCGGCGGGATGCAAAAGCGGGCCGCGCTCGCCCGGGCGTTGATTCACGAGCCCCGAATATTGATGCTCGACGAGCCCACAACGGGCCTTGACCCGACGCGGACTGGATCAATCCATGCCCTGGTGCGCGAGACTCAGCGGAGGCTTGGGCTTACCGCGGTGCTGGTCAGCCACGATGTACCGCAGGTATTTGAGATTTCGGATTGCGTGGCCTTCATGCACGAGGGCCGGATGCGGCTGGTCGGAACGCCCCAGGAGATGATGGCGACGGAGGACGAAGTGTTTCAAAAATTCCTCGCAGGCAAAGCGGCCTTGGACGAAGACGCCGCCGCCCTGGATTGAGAGCTATCGATGTACGCTAGCCGGACAACCAAACTTCTCGTTGGCATCTTCGCGCTGCTGGGAATCCTGGCGCTGGCCGATTTGTCGTTGCGGCTCGGCAAGCTCGAGCTTTTCCCGCCCCCGAGCTACACGCTCTACGGCAATTTCGACAATATTACCGGGCTAAAGGTGGGTGACCAGGTCCAGATAGCCGGGGTCAAGGTCGGCAAGGTGTTGGATACCTCGCTTCAAGACTACCGGGCCCGGGTCGCGATGCAGATCTACAACGGGGTCGAAGTAGATTCCGATGCTATCGCGGCGGTAAAGACCAGTGGCATAATCGGCGATAAATATATCGACATCGCGCCGGGCTACTCGAATCGTTATCTGCCCAACGACGGAACGTTCATCCATACTCAGTCAGCCTTCGTGCTCGAGGATGCGATCGGCGCGCTGATCAACAATTCGGGCTCGTCGAGCGGATCGGGTTCCGGCAGCGGCTCGTCCAGCGACAATCTGAGCACGCCGGGTTCGAGCAGCGCCAAGGCAAAGAAAGCAAAATAGGAATGCGCATGATTAAAGAGAACGGCAAGATTACGGCTCCGGCACGACGGAATCCCCGCTTTGGCGCGATAAGACCGCTCACGATATTCCCGCTGGCGGGTATTATGCTCGTTGCGGCCCTGGCGATGGGCGCCCGGAGCGCCCGGGCGGCCAACGATCCGCAGCAGCAGGTTCAAGACCTGACCGGAAAGGTTCTGCCCATCCTGCGCGACACCGCAACGCCCCTGCCGCAGCGGCGCAAGGAGCTTATCGATCTGCTGGCGGGCCATTTCGACTTCAGCGACATGGCTCGCATGGCGCTCGGCTACCACTGGCGCGACTTATCGGCCGATCAGCGAAGCGAGTTCGTCCAGCTCTTCACGGCCTTTATTGAGAACGCGTACATGGGCAAAATACAGGACTATAAAGGCCAGGATATCCAGGTCACGGGCGAGCGAACGCTTCAACCCGGCTATTCGGAGGTCCAGAGCAGAATCGTGCAGCCCAACAAGCAACCGATCAGGCTCAACTATTTGTTGAAACAGGACAGCAACGGCGACTGGAAGGTTTACGACGTCACAGTGGACGCAATCAGCATAATCGCCAACTATCGAAACCAGTTTAATCGGGTTATCAATGATCAGGGCTTCGACAAGCTGATGGCCGACATGCGGACTAAGCAGGAGCAACTGCAGGAGTCGTTGGGTTCATAGCGAATCGCAAGAACCGCACGAGCGGCTAAAGACGCGGTAACACTGACCGGATGTCAAAGGGGCCAACGGACGAAAATGAATTATCAAGACGATTTCCAATTGAAGTGCGGATCGTTACGGCGGCTCGTGGCGATTTTCGCAGTGCTGGCCGTGTGCGGCGCCTTCACCGCCGTGCGTGCGATGGCCGCCGATCCGAACGCCGCCCCGATGCCCGGTGAACCGGCAGGCGCCGCTTCCATGCCGGGTGAATCCGCGGCGAACTACAACGATCCGCTCGAGCCCTTCAACTCGGCGATGTTCACCTTCAACATGAAACTCGACAAATGGGTGGTGACGCCGGTTGCCCGCGGTTACTCGCTGGTGATGCCGGAGCCAGCGCGGGTGAGCGTCGGAAATTTCTTCGATAACGTCAATTTCCTTCCGCGCTTCGCCAACAACCTGTTCCAGCTTCGCTTTCAGAACGCGGCGACCGAACTCGCCCGCTTCGGAATCAACACCACGTTGGGAGTCGCCGGACTGTTCGATGTCGCCAATAGCTGGTTCGGACTCAAGCGGAGCCCCGACGACTTCGGCCTGACGCTCGGCCATTACGGTGTCTACTCGGGCCCGTACCTGATGCTGCCGTTCTTCGGACCGTCGAATATCCGCGATGCGGTAGGACTGGCCGCCGACGGCGCGATGAATCCGATGGCGTGGGTGCTGCCGTGGTGGATAACGGTACCGGTCGATGCGGGCTCGGAAGCGATCGAGGCGGTGAACTACCGCTCGCTCCATCCGAAGCAGTTTGAGGAGGCGGACCGCTACGCAATCGATCTTTACGGGGCGGTTCAGGACGCCTACACGCAGACTCGCGCGGCGCGCCTCAAAGAGATCAACAACGGCGATTAGCCGGGCGCTTGCGATTGGGCGAGCGCCGTTGGGTGCGCGCGCAATCGCCGGTGTGCGCTGATGCGGGCAGGGCGCGGATACCGAAGCGGCCTCCGGGCCCTGCCCGCGGCCCGGGGAATCGGGTGGGGGCGTAACTACGCGACATGCTCCCAGGCGTGGTACGAGCTTCTCACCAGCGGTCCCGACTCGACGTGCCGAAAGCCCATCGCGAGTGCGTCCTTTCTCAACTCCGCGAATTCATCCGGATGCACGTAGCGTGCGACCGGCAGATGCTCCTTCGATGGCCGGAGGTATTGGCCGAGCGTCAGGATGTCGCATTCGACGCGCCGCAGATCGGCGATAACATCCATCACTTCGGCGAGGTCCTCGCCCAGTCCGAGCATCACGCCCGCCTTGGTCAGAAGAGTGCGAGCCGATCCGCGCGCCGACGCCTTGGCGTGGGCGAGCACGTCGAGCGAGCGCTCATAGTTTCCGCCCGGACGGGTCGTACGATAAAGCCGCGGCACGGTTTCGATATTGTGGTTGTAAATATCTACCGGCGCGGCGACGACGGCTTCGACGCTCGCGTGCGCGCCCTTGAAGTCCGGCACCAGCACCTCGACGCGCGCGTTGGCGACAACAGATTTGATAGCGGTCGCGGTTGCGGCAAAATGCGCGGCGCCACCGTCGGGCAGATCGTCGCGATCGACCGAGGTGACGACCACGTGGCTGAGACCAAGGCGGGCGACGGCATCGGCGATGCGGCGCGGCTCATCAGGATCGAGCGGGCGAACCCGTCCGTGCGCGACGGCGCAGTAAGTGCAATTGCGCGTGCACACGTCGGCCATCAGCATGAAGGTGGCCGTGCGATGCGAAAAACATTCGCCGATATTCGGACA
>VFSW01002727.1_pt1 | contig 26588 bp, 24 predicted proteins | sample 5358111 | NCBI WGS metagenome assembly VFSW01 (sample SAMN11554181, study PRJNA540505) | mine drainage metagenome | isolation source: sediment from site ElyBrook_90M | place: USA: Ely Copper Mine, Vershire, VT | collected 2017 | reverse complement strand
GTCTTGTCTTCTGCGTTTGCCTTATGGGTTGTGTGCCAAAAATCGCTGCCCTGGCCGCGCCTGGCGCTGGCATCGCTGGTGATGGGGTTGGGGATTGCAGGCATGCATTACACCGGCATGGCGGCCCTGCGCATGTCTCCACCCATCCACTATGTTCCATCCCTGTTCATGCTATCCATCGTGATCGCATTCCTGGCATCGGGAGCGGCGTTGTGGATTGCCTTCAACCTCCGTCGCAATCTTCCCCAGGTTCGTTTGCGGCGTGCCATGGCTGCTGCGGTCATGGGTCTTGCCATTGCCGGAATGCATTACACCGGAATGCTGGCCGCCCAGTTTCCGCAGGGCAGCATTTGCGGTGCGGCGAATGGCGCATTGAATACCGGATGGATTGCACTGGCCATCATCATCATGACGCTGACGGTCATGTCACTTGCCCTGATCATCTCAGTGCTGGATTACCGTCTGGAGATGCGCACAAAGGAATTCAACCTCAATTTGCGCATTGCAGCCACCGCGTTTGACTCGCAGGAAAGCCTGATGATCACGGATGCCAATGGCGTCATCCTGCGGGTCAACCAGGCTTTCGTGGAATCAACGGGTTATTTGCCCGAGGAAGTCGTGGGGCAAACACCGCGACTGTTCAAGTCGGGGCTTCACAAGCCCGAGTTTTATCGCGCCATGTGGGACAGCATTTACCACAAGGGCGCCTGGCAGGGGGAAATCTGGGATAAACGCAAGAATGGTGAGACCTACCCGAAATTACTGACGATCTCCGCAGTCAAAGGAGACGATGGCGCCATCACCCACTATGTCGGCTCACACATTGACATTACTGAACGAAAGCGCATCGAACATGCACTGGAACGGCACACCCGGCTTTACGCCACCTTGAGTCAATGCAACAAGGCCATCGTGCATTGCACCGGCGAAGATGAATTGTTTCAGCAAATCTGCCTCGCCGCCGTGCAGTCCGGCGGAATGAAGATGGCATGGATCGGAAAAGCAGATCCAGACAGCAGAAAAATCATCCCGGTAGCGCAAGCCGGGGCAGGCACGGAATACCTGAATGAGATCGAAGTATCCATGGATGCGGCCACACCAAGAGGCCGTGGACCGGCAGGCAATTCGTTGCGCGAAAGGCAGCCCTTCTGGTGCCAGGACTTTCAAAATGACCCGACCACCGTTCCCTGGCGCGAACAGGGACTACAGTATGGCCTGGGTGCTTGCGCATCCTTGCCGTTATACAGAAATCAGCATGCCATCGGCGTTCTCGTGGTGTATGCCAGCGAGGCGCATGCCTTTGACGAGTTGACGCGCAACCTGCTGGTTGAAATGGCCTCGGATATCGGGTTTGCCCTTGACAATTTCGAACGCGAAAGCCGCCGTAAAGCGGCAGAGAATGCCCTGATCGATAACGAAATGCGGCTTCGTCTCACCACCGAGATGTCGAATATCGCCATCTGGGAGTATGACGTGGCCAGCGACCAGATGACCCGCTCCGCCAACCATGACCGGCTTTACGGGATGGCCTGGCAGGACGTCTGGCACAGTGCAACATTTCTGGATGCCACCCACCCCGATGACCGGGAACGCGCCAGGAACATCATCTATTCGGCTTTGGCCCCGGGAGGAGAAGACGCATACGCCTTCGACTTCAGGGTGATACGACCTGACAACAGCGTGTGCTGGCTTTGGGTGAAGGGGCTGATTACCCGGCGGGACGCTTTGGGCAACGGGCTGGTCATTCGCGGGGTGCTGCTGGACGTCAGTGAGCGGGTGCATGCCCGCGAAGCCCTCCGGGAAAGCCAGAAGCATCTCGATCTGGCACTCCAGTCCGCCGGCATGGGGGTGTGGAGCTTCGACATGATCACCAATACCCGCCATTACGAGGACCAGACCTGTCGTCTGCTTGGAATAGACCCACGCACTTTCACCGGTACTCCCGATGAATTTTTTCGGGTCGTGCATCCTGACGACCTGAACATGCTGAAAAGCACGTTGGCTCGTTCCATCGAACTGAACCTGCCTTATGACCTGGAATATCGCGTGGTCTGGCCAGACGGCAGCACCCACTACATTTCCAGCCGCGCCAGAATCGACCATGGAGACGATAACCAGGCTTTGCGGCTCATGGGAGTGTTGTGGGACGTCAGCGAACGCAAGCATGCCGAGGAAGCCTTCAGGGAAAGCCAGGTGCGTCTTGACCTTGCCATACGCTCAGCCAGCATGAGTGTGTGGAGCCTGGATATTGCCACCAACAAACGATATTTTGACGACCAGTACTGTCAGCTGTTGGGTATTGATCCTGCAACCTTTACCGGAACAGAGGCTGAATTCTTTCAGGCCGTGCATGTCGATGACCGAGCAATGGTCAAAAACAACCTGACCCAGACCATCGAACAGAATGTCCCGTACGAGTCTGAATACCGGGTGGTCTGGTCGGATGGCAGCGTCCATTACATTGCCTCCCGGGGCCGGTTAGTGTGCAATGATCATGGGCAACCGCTGCGGATCAATGGCATCGCCTTCGACGTATCCGAGTGGCGAGAAGCCCAGAACCAGATTCATAACCTTGCTTTTTATGATCCCCTGACCGGGCTTCCCAACCGAAGGCTGCTCATCGACCGGTTGCAGCATGCAGTGGCAACCTGCGACCGAACCATACGAACGGGCGCCGTCCTGTTCATCGACCTGGATAATTTCAAGACCATCAACGATACCCTCGGCCATGCCTTGGGCGACCAGCTTTTGAAGCAGGCGGCAGAGCGATTGACGTGTTGCGTTCGAACAGAAGATACCGTGGCGCGCATCGGCGGTGACGAATTCGTGGTCATGCTGGAGGATCTCAGCGAGAACGAATCCGAAGCTGCCACCCAGACGGAATCCATCGCCGTTAAAATTCTTGCCAAACTCAGCCGACCCTACCAGATCGCTTCACATGAATATCGCAGCACCTGCAGCATCGGCATCGCCCTGTTCAATGATCGTGTACAGGGTTCGGACGAACTGTTGAAGCAATCCGATATCGCCATGTACCAGGCCAAAAAGGCCGGCCGGAACACCCTGCGGTTTTTTGATGCCCAGATGCAGAAAATCGTGACTTCCCGAGCCATCCTTGAAGGCGAACTGAGAAAGGCACTTGAACTGAAGCAGTTTCAGCTCTATTACCAACTTCAGGTGGACAGTTTCATGCAACCCATCGGCGCCGAGGCATTGATCCGCTGGATACACCCGGAACGCGGGATGGTATCCCCACTGGAATTCATTCCCCTCGCAGAAGAAACCGGGCTGATCGTCCCCATCGGACAGTGGGTACTGGAATCTGCCTGTGCCCAGCTGATGGTCTGGCAGCAGGAGGAGCAAACCCGCGAGCTCGTTTTGGCAGTGAATGTCAGTGCCAAGGAATTTCTTCAGACTGATTTCGTGAAACGCGTACAAGACGCCGTTCACAACAATGGCATCAACCCGGCGCGGCTAAAACTGGAACTTACCGAAAGCCTGTTGCTGGAGGATATCGAAGACACCATCGCCATCATGAACACGTTGAATGACATGGGTGTCCAGTTTTCATTGGACGACTTTGGCACCGGATATTCCTCTTTGCAATACCTCAAACGCCTGCCGCTGGACCAGATCAAGATCGACCAGTCGTTCGTACGCGATCTCGCCTTCGACAGCGGAGACCGGGCCATCGTGCGCACCATCATTGCCATGGCGACCAGCCTCAACCTCAACGTCATTGCCGAAGGCGTGGAAACGGAAGAACAGCTTCAATTCCTTCTGAACAAGGGATGCACCCACTATCAAGGTTATCTGTTTGGCAAACCGGTACCCATCGATCAATTCAAGCTCGAGACCAATCAGGGCTGAGTGCTTTGCAGTCACTCCGGGATGTGATGGTGACCTACCTTGATGCTGCCCGCGCGTCACGGACATGTTGGTCTGTTGCATCCCGCACCATTGCCACAGAACCCCGAGTCGTGCCCGTCGCATCCTTCACCATGCCAAAGGTCAAATCCACATAAAGCCTGTTGCCGTTCTTGTGGACTGATCGCGTTCGCAGCACCCTGCCCACATGAAGGGGCTGGCCGGTGGCCATGGCATGATGAAAACCTTTCCAATGCGCGGCCCGAAAGCGTTCGGGAATGAGGAAGTCCAGGGATTTTCCGAGAACCTCGCTGGCGGCGTATCCAAAAATGGCCTGTGCGCCACGGTTCCAGAGGCGGATCAGGCCGTCATGGTCTGCGTAGATGATGCCGTCCGGAGACTGATCCAGAACGTCTGTGCAAGAAATCAAAGTTTCAAGGACCATCATCGTGATTTTATATCATGTTGTGATATGTTTCTCAAGGGGCGTTCAAAAGGGACCGGCCAACACCCATCCGGCCGCATTCTGTAATACTAGACGCGTCAGAGGCGGTTCCATACGAATTCTTTTTGAAGGGGTGGCATACGGATGTTTGTCGGCATGTGGATGACACAGGATCTCGTCACCATCAGTCCAACGGATTGTTTGAGTGACATTGCAAGCCTGATGTCCCGGCGAAGGGTGCGCCGTCTACCGGTGGTGGAACCGGCACCCGGCGGTGCACGACTGGTGGGCATCGTTTCACACTCGGACGTACTTCACGCCTACCCCGCCCACGTCAACCCGTTTTCCGCAGTGGCCTCAGAAACATTGGCCTTAACAGGGCAACCTGCAGAACTGAGCATCATCGCGGCAGACATCATGCATGCGGACCCGAAGACGACATCACCGGAAGTGCCCATTGAAATCGCTGCGAAAACGATGCGAGACCACAAGATTGGCGCATTGCCGGTCATCCACAATAAAGTCCTTGTGGGGCTCATCACGGAATCTGACATGTTCCGTGCCTTTACCAGTATTTTCGAATCGACCTCCCCGGGCCTTCGAATCACTATCGACATTTCCAGAAACGAAGACGTGTTCCCCCTGGTTGCTTCGGCAATTGCAGCACACCATCTCAAACTGGTGACATTCGTGACGCTACAGAAGCACGCACATCCCGTTTGCGTTGTGGAAGTTTCTGGCGAGGATGTGGATGGTTTGGTCGAGGACTTCTGGAAATCCCATCATGCGGTGATCAGCGTCATCAAAATCAGGCCTTGAGATTGCCCCCCGTCTGTACCTGTCAATACTCGTAGCGCCAGATCATTTTGCCCCGACTGGCAAGAACTTACGACCCTATTTAACCGCGTTGTCATAATTGCTGTATACCCTTGTCCGTCCCTTGCCGAAGGCTTGCAGGTTCCGATACGCGCCATTTCAAATTCAATGAGACCGTATCCGCCCTAGATAATCAATATTGGCGCCCTTCTTGAAGCGGCGATTCCAAATTTTCTCATATTCTGGTAATGAATCATGCAGCTGTTGCTCATCGAAGATGATGTGATGATCGGCCATAGTTTGGTACGGGGTCTCAAGGATTCCGGTTTGGCTGTGGATTGGGCTCAGGATGGCAACCAGGGACAGGCATTGTGCGAGACAGGTCGATATGACCTGATATTGCTTGATCTGGGGTTGCCGGACAAGTCGGGATTTGAAGTACTCGAGTCCATGCGTGCCCGCGGCAATCGCACTGCCCTGATTATTATTACAGCGCGGGATGAAATTGACGATCGCGTGAAAGGGCTTGAATTTGGTGCGGATGATTATCTGATCAAACCGTTCGGCTTCAAGGAACTCATGGCGAGAATCAAGGGGATTCTTCGTCAGTATGACGTTTCGTTCACTTCCACCATGAGCAATGGCGAAATCACCATTGATTCAAAAACGCATTCCGTCACTTATCGTGGAAAATCCATGGTCATGCCTTCAAAAGAGCTGTCATTATTGTGCGCGCTCACCGAGCATCCGGGAATCATTTTCTCGCGCAGCCAGATCGAAAAACATCTGTATGGCTGGAACGAGAAAATTGAAAGTAACGTCGTCGAGGTACTGATTCATTCCATCAGAAGAAAGTTTGACAATCAAATCATTCGCAATGTCCGGGGCATCGGCTGGATGGTAGCGAAACATCCATCGTGACATCGCTCAGAACCCAACTCGTTGTCTGGTTAATCGGCCTGCTGACGACAGTCTGCCTGTTGGCGGGTGGCATTTCCTTTCTGCTGGCGCGTGATGACGCTGAAGAGCTGCTTGATCATCAGTTGCAGATGCTTGCGGGAAGCGTCTATGAAGGCTTGCACTTACGCGATTTGCAAAAAAACAGTTCGGAAGAAAGCGAAGAGGAAAAAGAATCCGACTACGTCATTCAGGTTTTACCCAAAGGCGAATCCATTCGTTCATCCCGATCGGACGTGATTTTGCCCATCGAAAAGTACACGGGGTATTCTGACACGGAAGTCAATGGAAAAAAATGGCGCAGCTACACCATCGTCTATTCCAACCGCACCGTTCAGGTTTCCCAATCAGACGAAGTTCGGAGTGAAATCGCGACGGACGCCGCATTGCACGCGATGTTGCCTATTGCTGTACTCATTCCACTGTCATGGCTACTGATTTTTATCGGGGTTGGCCGTCTGTTAAAACCCATAGCCGCGGTCACCAGGGCGCTCACTGAAAATGAAGCGTCAAGTCTTACCATGCTACCCGCCCATCGCGTTCCTGACGAGGTTGTTCCCCTGGTTACGGAAATGAACGGTTTGCTGCTTCGCATTCGCGAGACCATTGAAGCACAACGCAATTTCATGTTTGATGCCGCTCACCAATTGCGTACACCCCTTGCCGCGCTGCAGCTTCAAATTGACAACGTGTCCCAGAACCGATCAGGAGCAGACCTGGACATGCTGGTTGCCGATTTACAAGCCGGCGTGCTTCGTGCATCCCGCCTCATCAATCAGATGTTAAAAATGGCACGCTACGAGGCCGCCCGGGACACCGTGAAAACCAGGGTGGAACTGGGTGAAATTGTCAAAACCTGTATCAGCAATTTCATTTCCATTGCCGAGAAGCAAGGCATTGACCTTGGAATGACTCACGATGACACGGCCCATATCAGGGCCAATGCGGATGATCTTGGCATCCTCTTTGACAATCTTCTGGACAATGCTATCCGCTATGCCCCCAGGGGCGGACGTGTGGACGTCAGTGTTGTCGTTTCAGGAGAGCAGGCCATTGTCGAAATTGTGGATAACGGCCCCGGCATTCCAGACCATCTGCTTCATCGGGTTTTTGATCGCTTCTTTCGTGTGGCAGGCCATGAAACGGAAGGCAGTGGCATTGGACTTGCGATTGTGAGTGCCATCTCCAGGCAGGAGAACGCTCAGGTTTCACTCTCCAACAGGAAAGACGGAAACGGACTGATTGCTGCAGTCTGCATTCCGATCCCGACCGCCTGACCACCCCCTCCGTCAAAGGTACGGGGGCTGCGTCACAAAAACTTCATAAATCCATCACTTCTGCCTAAGTTTGCCTGCGTACCTTTCGTCCATCGAAACCCGAACCAGGAAACCGACGACATGAATTCCAAATTCAAACTCAAGCCACTGACAAAATGGTTGGTGGGGTCCATCTTCTGTGCATCAGCGCCTTCGATGTTGTGGGCCTATGACCTTGGGACCGTTACGGGAAGTGGGGGTTCTACTGCCGCGCCCGTGGGTTCTGCACCCGACGTTGCTCCTACCCAGGGTTCTCTCACCGCTACCGAACCCCAGTCGGTCATCAGCCAGCAGTATATTGAAAACAATCTCACTGGCATGTCGAACTATATCGAAGCGGCTGCCATAGCGCCTGGGGTATGGGCCTATAGCCCCAACGGCCCCGGCGGAAACGACAATCCTGGCTTGAGCATGCGCGGCTTTCAGGATGGTCAGTACAACGTGCTGTTTGATGGAATTCCATTCTCTGACGGGGCAGACTTTACGCACCATGCCACGTCCTATATGACTGCCCAGGATACCGGAAAAATGGTGGTGGACCGTGGGCCGGGCCGCGCCAGCACGATCGGCGATGCCACTTTTGGCGGCACTATTGCCACTTATTCCAAGAATCCGCTCTCAGACCCTGCTGCTACCGTCAGGCTTCAGGATGGCAGCTTCAACTCCCATCTGGGTGGTTTTCAGTTCGATACTGGTGTGATGCAAAACTATGGCGACACCAGTGCATTTATCGACTACAACCATTTCTCCACTGATGGAGCACTGACCAACAACAACATGAGACGCAACAACCTGTTTGCAAAACTCATTAAGCCGCTGAACGAAAACACCTCCATTACGATAGTGGCCATGCAGAATGACTCTTATCAAAATGCGTCATTAGGCGCTACCGCCGCCCAGATTGCCCAGTTCGGACCGCGTTACGGTTTGAATACAGACCCTACCAGCCAGGCCTACGTTGGTTACAACAACGACAAGTTCACCTCGCATTTCGACTACATCGGAATTCAGAGCCGCCAGGGAAGCTGGAAGCTGGACAACAAGCTGTATACCAATTCCTACGAGCATGATGCCATGCAGGGTCAGGATCCCAACGGCGCCACAGCCAACGGGACGGCGAATGGCCCCAACAACATTCCCGGGGTGACAGGACTGACTCAATACACAACCTATGGTGACGTATTTCGTGCCACTAAATCCATGGGCAATGATGACCTTGGAATGGGCGTCTGGGTGGAACGCCAGTTACACCAGTCCTGGAACAACAACGTGGACCTGACCAACGGGCAGGTGATGGGGAGCGGTGGCGCAGAATCAAGCGCCATGAATACGGTCCAGCCCTATGTAGAATATGTGTGGCGGCCCAATGCCACCTGGTCCGTGACCCCTGGCCTCAAGTACAACGATTTCAACAGGACGCAGCTTCTGGTAGGCACGGGTTCCACCAGTGGTACCTACAGCGCAGTGCTGCCCTCCCTGGACGTTCATTATTACGTCAACGATCACTGGTCGGCCTACGGCCAAGCGGCCGAGGGCTTTGTTGCGCCTCTCCTCAGCTATCTGGCTTCTGCTAATCCTTCGGCCATTGCTCCCCAGAAGACCAGAAACTATCAGATGGGGTCAGTATTCAAGACTCCCCAGTTGGCCCTGTCGGGTGATGTGTATTACATCACCAACAATAACCTCATCCAGCAGGTTGGCACGGTCAACACCCTGCCGGTGTACCAGAATGCCGGAACGGTGCAATACAGGGGGGTAGAGGGCGAGGCCACTTACAACCTGGGAAGTGGCGTCAACTTGTACGGAAACATTTCCTACAACGCCACCACCAGCGATGCCGCCACCCCGATTCTCAATGCACCCCTGGTCACGTCCGCCCTGGGGCTTCTCTATAACCAGGGCCCTGCCAATGCTTCACTGATTGCCAAGCAGATCGGCTCGCGCATCACCGGACAGGACGCATTTAACAACAACGTGACGCTGGGAAGTTATACCGTCGTGAATTTTACGACGGGCTACAAGTTGAGCGCCCTTCAGGGATGGGCCAAGAATGCCACCGTGCAGTTTCAGATGGACAATATCTTCAATCGCACCGACATCATTGCCCAGAATGGACGCACAGGTACTTCAAGCCTGGGGACGGCCCCGAGTGGAGATCCTTTGTTCTGGACCCTCTATGGCCGCATCTTCAGCCTCAACCTGAGCACAGCGTTCTAAGGAGATTAACGTGAGCTTTCAAAGCATCCAGGCCGCAGTACAAAGTTCCGGCGGCATTCTGTATCTGATGGCAGTGCTGCTGCTGGTGGCACTGACGGTGTCCATAGAGCGCGGCTGGTTTTTGTGGAGAATCCTGAGCCAGGGCGGCCAACTGATCAAGGAAATCACCGGCGCCCATAAGCTCGGTGGTGATACCTACACCTATCTGGTCGAGAAAAACCCCGCCCTTCCCCACGCCAAAGTACTGGAAGTTGCCATTCGCCACGATCTTGACCATGACTTTGAACGCATCAATGACAAACTGGAAGAGGCCGTGATGCGTGAAGCGCCAGGAGTGGACCGATATCTCTGGATTCTGGACACCATCGTGACCCTGGCCCCCCTGCTGGGATTACTGGGCACCATCATCGGCATGTTCAATGCGTTTCAGGTACTAGGTGACCCAGGCAACGCGCCCACCAAAGTCACCGGCGGGGTGGCCGAGGCCCTGATCGCCACGGCGGCTGGCCTGACCATTGCCGTCATCGGCCTGGTAGCACTCAATGGACTGAACAACCGTGTACGGATTGTCATGCATCAGATGGAAACACTGAAGATGATGCTGGTGAATCGGATTTATCCCCATTATCAGGAAGCGTATGACGAGCAGAAAAGGGTGATCTCCGACCTTCGCTTACGCGCCAGCCCTGTGGAACATCGCTCATGAAGTATTTTGAAGTAAAGCGGGCACGGATAGAAATCATTCCGATGATCGATATCATGTTTTTCCTGCTGGTATTTTTCATGATGATGACGCTCAACATGATTCCCTCAACGGGAGTGTCTTCCAATCTTGCGAAAAGCTCAACGGCCACGCCCATGGATATCCCGAAAGTACTGGTCAACGTGAACGATGAGGGAGCAATCACGGTCGATGGCGCGTCACTCCAACCTGCCCAGCTTACCGCCCTGCTGGGCACGAAAGGGGACCCCGGCAAAATCGTAGTCACCATTGCAGCAGAAAAGGAAACCCCGTTCCAGGTCATGCTCAGGGTCATGGATGCCTGTCGCCAGGCAGGAGTAAGCCAGATTGGCCTGGCTGCGCGCAAAGAATCGGGAGGCTGATCTTGAGCTTGACTCTTCCCGTGCCGCGAGCAGCGGCTGCAGCCCTGCTCCTGGAAATACTGGGCGCACTTGCGGTCCTTTTTTTTCTGGGTGCCCAGATTCAGGCAGTACCTCAAGTGCCCCTTGTGACCAGCGTCACACTCCAGCCCGCTGAAGTTCAACCAGTGCCGAAAGTTCCAAACCCTCCGGTGCCAAAGCCCATCCCGGTCCACAAGGTATCGCGGGCAGAGCCATCGCAACCGGTAAAACAGGAGCCTGCGCACGAAACCGTGCAAAAGGCACTGCCCGTTTCAAGCGAACCTCCGCCCAAAATCGTGCAAGCGGCGACCGCAGTGCCAACACCCCCTGTCAGCACAGAAATCTCAATGAGCTTTCAGAGTCGTGTGCGTGCCGCGGTTCAAGACGCCGTTGTCTATCCGATGGCGGCTCGAGCCAGTCATTTATCAGGTCAGACCCGCGTAGGGTTTACCTATCTGGACGGACGTGCTTCCGATATCAAGGTACTGGTCTCCAGTGGAAGTACGCTGCTTGACCAGGCTGCGATGATTGCAGTAAGGGCTGCGAATTACCCGTTAACCGACAAGGAATATCGTGGCAGACTTCTGACCTTTCAGCTATGGGTGCGATTTCTTCTGAGAGAGGATCAGGAATGATCCAATCTCCAGGAAAGACATATTCACGCAAGCAACGTTGGCTTCACTGGCTCATGGCTTTGATGATCGTCAGCTTGTTGATTGCCATCGAAATCAAAAGCGATTTTCCGAAGGGAGATCCCCGCATCAGCCAACTGGTCGAGTGGCATAAACAGGCTGGATTGTGGGTTTTATTTCTGGTTTGGTTTCGACTCTACTGGCGCTATCGCCAGGCAACCCCTCAAATCCTGCCTCCTTTGTCACTGGCTGCCAGGGCCGGCGCCCATGCAGCGCATGTCCTGCTTTATCTGATGATGATTGGAATTCCGGTTCTTGGGGTTCTGTTCTCGCAGGCCAAAGGCAGAGCCATTGATTTCATGGGTTGGCCCGTTCCAATACTGTTGGACGAATCGACCGGATTGCCCTATGCGCTCACGCTCAAAACCCTGCATCAATGGCTGGGTAACGCCATGATGTATCTCATTGGAATTCATTTTGCCTCTGCCCTGTTCCATCACTGGATCAGGCGAGACAACACCTTGATCAGAATGCTGGGGGGTCATAAACCCGTTGCAGACCGATCGTTTTTTCAAACCACAATCAAACAGGAAACATGAAATGAACTCACGCAAGACAATGATTGCACTCACCGCATTTGCTGCATTGGTAGTCAGTGCACAGGCTTCTGCTTTTGACGGCAGCCAGTACGCGAAGGAAGCCACAGTGAGCATCGAACAAGCACGTGCCCTGGCAATCAAGGCGTATCCCGGAACGATCGTGGAAGAAGAACTCGAACACAAGTTGGGTGGAAGCGGCCTGCGCTATTCATTCGATATTCGCGCCAACCATGTGACTCATGAGGTCGCAGTGGATGCCAAGACAGGCAATATCCTCGAGAACAGTCGCGAATCATCCAAGGACAACGATTAATCCTGATGTTCGATGGCGGGCAGACAAAACAATGGCCTGCATCCATGCAAGCCATTGCTTTGTGAGGTTACGCTGACCCCATAACGGTATCAGGCCGTTGCCGCCAGCCCCTCATGTGCACCGATCTCGACAGCGCCGGTCGTTTCGAGAATGCCTTTTGCCCTGGCCACTTCAACTGGCGTGCCGTGAGCAATAACAAGAAACTTGTCTGATTTCAGGGCGGCTTCATACTGCACGATACTGTCCTTGGGTATGCCGATGCTGTACAACCCCGCACCCAATGCGCTGAGCCCTCCCACCACCACGGCACCTTCCAGCGCGCCGACGATCCAGCCGACCAGAGGCCCTAGTACGACGAGTGGGCCAATGCCCGGGATGAAGAAGAGTCCAGATCCGAACACAAAACCCCAAAGGCCGCCCCAAAAGGCGCCTTGTTTACCCCAGAGCCTCATGCGATCTCCCGTATTGTAGTAGCCGACCACGTGTTCTTCCGTGTGATAGTCCTTGCCCACAATGGAGAGCTTCTTCATGTCAAAGCCTGACTTCTGGAGTTCCTTGATACTTGCTTCAGCGTCCACATGAGAATTGTAGACACCTACTACTGCATTGCTTTCAGCCATCATTGCCTCCTGGATCGTTTTTTGCGTGATGCCACTTCTCACCGGCGCCTGACTGGGCTGGCTTAAAAGTGATAGGCAACGCCCATGTTCCAGGCGGTATTGTGGTTATAGTAGGGGTTCGATGTACCTGTGCCGTAATACTGCATTCCCAGGCGCGCCTCGATTTGCCGCGTTGCGTTGTAACGAAGCCCAAAGCCGTAAGTTCCACCCGTATCGCCGCTGGTCATCCCGTTGGCTGAAACCCAGGTACGGTCCACACCGACCTTTCCATAAAGGCCCAGCAGGTTCTTTGGATCAAAATAGTAAGTGCCGATCAGGGACACATCGAATTCGTTGGTATGCCCCGAATAGCCATAACCTGAAAAATTTCCCAGCGTGTTGTAAGCCGCCTCAATGCCCCAATTACGGCTGAGATCCTTCCCTATGAATGCGCCAAAGGCATTGCCCGTGTCGCTGGTCAGGTTGGATGCGGCCGTCACGCCTTGACCTGCAGTGACGCCCAGGTAGTAGCCACTGGAATTTTCAGTAGCCCAGGCTGTTGTGGCCGCAGTGACAGACAAAAGTGCGGCGAGTGCGATTTGCTTCTTCATTGTGAAACTCCATGCGTTGTCGTTCAGTAGTGAATGTTCCAATTAACCAGTTGAGTATCACAACAACGCAGCGGTTGGTCTGTGCGTTAGCACGCTTTGGGGCTTGAGGGGGTGTAACTGCATATGACGACAAGCGCTGGGTCATGCGCTTGGAGAATTTATATTGACTGTGTACGCTAGCGAACAGAATTGCGCTTTGAGATACAGCACGCTGTGTCTGGGCATTCGCCGTTGTATCACCCCCCCGGTTACTCCGGAGAATTCCTGCAGCACGGAACCCGGGGCGGCCATGCCGTTCCGGGTTTTTTATCGTCGGCGGCATCGATGGAACGCAGTGTGTCCAAAGCAGCATCTCGCCACACGCCCCCAAGCGACACCGCCTTCTCCGCAGCGATCCTGGCTTCATCATAGTGGCCAAGCTTTCCCAGAACGACCGCAAGGTTGTTCAAGGCAGGCGCGCTGTCAGGATCAACCTTCGTTGCAGACTGAAAGGCCTTGGCTGCCGCCAGATCATCTCCTTCGACAGTGGCCGTGTTCCCCAATCCCATCAGCAGCAGGAAATCATTTGGCCAGCGTTCAAGCGCCGCTGCATAGGATTTGCGAGCAAGTGCTGCACTGTTCCCTTTCTCATAGGCGATCAGTGCTGCGACAGTTGGCGCTTCCTGGGCTGTCTTGGGCAAATGTCCGGGCGCCAGCACAACCATGCCCCAAAAGCTGCTGCGCTCCCAGGTATGCTCGAACGTGGACAGGGACATCTGCAAACGCATGGTCGTTCCAGAACGAAGGATGATTTCGGATTGATCGAGGTCGTAGCCAATCACCAGTGCATAGTGCCATCGTGGTATCCATGACAGGCCAAGGTTTTGAAGCACCACCACAGGATTTCCAGATGCCACTTCAGTCAGCAAGGATTCAAGATTTGGCGGAATGGGCACCGTCAATGCGCCGTTACGGCGCCCCGCGGCCATCATCTCCACTTGCAGGCTGCCTTCCAGCTTGGGTATGTAGACCTCATCTACCAAGGCATCAGGCGTGATGGCGACACCGGCGTTTTGCAGCGCCATGGCCATCGTCGCAGGGCCACATTGGTAACGCTCTTGCGGGAAAAACGGCACCTTGGACAATTCGACTTGTCTGGGCAGCGTGCCTGGCGCTTCATGAAGCAGCGCGTTGGTCTGCGTTGCACATCCACACATCAGGATCAACACCACCACGGCTGCTGGCAGGCGCCAGTACCGTGGCGACGCCAGGCTTGAAATCATCTTTGAATAGGATGCGTAAAGGGAAACACCTTCGTGAATCCAAGCAGGTCAGTGATCAGCAGAATGACGAAGATCAGCACCAAGGCGCCGATGATGCCATCGCCGCCAGCAGGCAGGCTACTGATCTTGTTATCCAGACTGGCTACTTCTGCATCGCTCATCGTCGCAACACGGGATTGCGCATCCGCCTTGCTGATTCCGAGCGTCTCGAACTGGGATTGGACGTCTGGCCTTTCGAGTAAGGCATTGAGATGGGCACGCCCGGTTGGCGCAGTGGCTACGGCCTCACCGGTACCGATCATGACGGCCTGAGCCGACTGCATCAGACCGATGAAGGTCAATGCTGAGATCAGGAATGCGATAAATGATGACTTCAGGACTCTGGCCATGATGACTCTCCCTTAATTATTCTCGAATTTGAGTGTTACGGGCTTCCATACCCACTGGGATTATCATGTCAATCCTAAACCATGTCTGTTCGATAGCGAACATAGATTCACAGGTTTGGCGTCGCAGGGTTGTAGGTGATTGCAATCACGGCTGCCCGTCATGAGACATGAAGAACAATCGCTCAAGCACATCAGTCTGATGTCGATGGGGCGCCGTGATCGCATAGAACCGTTCCTGCAGTTGATCGGATTGGCCCACGATGACAAGGATCCCCGTTTGCAATTCATCCTGGACAACGACTTCCGGCAACAGCGTGAGCCACCCGCTGTCTCGCGCAATCAAGCGCAGCATCGCCATGTCGTCGACCTCGGCCCGCAGGCGCGGTTTGACTGATGCTGACTGGCACAGCGCATCGAACTGCGCTCGCAGGGCATGTCGTTGTCCTGGAAGCGCAATCTCAACATCGTGTAAATCTTCCGGAATGCGCAAACGCCTTCCTTGCCAGGTTTGTGCATGGCCAACCAGCGATACGGCCTGGCTTCCCAGGAGTCGACAATGTAGCGGACGGTCCGGATTGGCCGGCACCGTTTCGTTAGCAAGCACGACATCCAGCTGGTACCGCATCAGGCTTTCCAGCAAACCTTCCAGTAAGCCCGACTCGAGCGTCAAAACGACCGAGGGATCGTTAAGCGCCGGCCTTATCCAGTTTTCCTGATAATTGCGTGACAGCGTGGCCACACTGCCAACGCGCAACCTGGTGGTTCCGTCGCCGCGCCCTTGCAAGCGCAGCAACATTTCCTGGCCAAGGCCAAATATGCCGTTTGCATAGGACAACACGACATGGCCCGTGGGGGTCAGTACCAGACTGCGGCCTTCGCGCACAAACAAAGGCTCACCCAACCGGTCTTCCAATTGCCTGATTTGCGCAGAGAGAGCGGACTGGGAGGTATGAAGTTCTTGAGCGGCACGTGTCAGGTGTCCCAATTTGGCCACTTTCCAGAAGTAGAAGAGATGATGGAAGTTGAGTCTCTCGAGATTCATATATTCGTATTTTAAGAACGATTAATTCACATCAATGTATTTTACAGAATAACGCCGAGCCATCAACATGTCTCCCATCATTCATCCGGAGATTGGCATGAGCTTGCGCAGTGAACTTCCACAATTTGTGGCCTTGGCCCCTCCAACCTTGATGCTGGTTGCAGCAATGCTGTCCGGCTTTTCAAGAAAGAAGGAGATCACCCTCTGGCGGGGTTTTGAATGGTTTTCCGGCCTCGCCCTGGCCTGCGCTACTGCATCGCTGGTCATCTTCCTGGCAAACCCGACAAGCCAACCGGGAGCGACGGCAACTTCGCTACCGGGTCTGGTGGTCAGCAAGGCAGGCCTGTGGTTTGCCATCCTGGTTCAGCTTCTGGGCACAGTCATCGGCGCATTCTCTTCGCGTTACCTGCAAGGGCAACCCGGCCAGGCGCGCTACATCACCCAGCTTTGCAGCGTTTTGGCCGCAGTACAGATCCTCCTGCTGGCCGACAACTGGTTGGTCATGATTGCGGCCTGGGCCTGGGTGGGCGCTGCCTTGCAGCACCTGCTTTGCTTTTACCCGGACCGACCCTTCGCCATACTCGCTGCGCACAAGAAACGGATTGCAGACCGGTTGGCAGACGTCCTGTTGCTGGCTGCTGCCGGGCTGGCCTTCCTGAGCACCGGTCATGCCTCGCTGTCTGAAATGCTGCAACAGGTCAGCCCGCAACATCTCGACCCCACCCTTGGCCTATCGTCAATCTGCCTGGTCCTGGCTGTCATCCTGCGCACATCCTTGTTACCCGTCCATGGCTGGCTGATCCAGGTCATGGAGGCGCCCACTCCGGTATCTGCATTGCTCCATGCGGGTGTCGTCAACCTTGGGGGATTTGTCCTCATCCGCTTTGCACCGCTGTTGGAAGCATCGGATGCAAGCCGCTGGATATTGGTGGTATTCGGACTGGTGAGTGCCGTGTTGTCCGGTTTTGTGATGCTGACGCGAATCAGCATCAAGGTGCAATTGGCTTGGTCCACTGTCGCACAAATGGGCTTCATGGTGCTTGAATGCGGACTGGGGCTTTACCATCTGGCGTTGCTGCACCTGATGGGCCACTCGTTGTATAAGGCAAATGCCTTCCTCTCTGCTTCCGGCACCGTTCGTCAAACCCGCCTCAGAAGAATGCAGGGCCTGCCCGGCATCCACCCTGTAAGCCTGCTCACAGCGCCGGTGTTGTGCCTCGCTGCCATCATGCTCGTTCAATGGCTGATGAAAGCTGACGCCTGGCCCTGGTGGTGGACAGGGGTACTTGCGCTCTCGTGGGCACCGCTGTTCTGGCTGCCGATGCAAACCGGCAGTAGCCGCATTGCGGATGGCTTGCTGGCAATCTCCGGTTTTTGCATGACGGCACTGCTCACTGCAGCAGCCCTGCTGTGGCAATGGTTGCCCTTGGGAGTCGCCAACGAGCCCAGCCTGGCCACTGGTCTGGTCGCCCTGGCTGGCATGACGCTGATGTATCTTGGACTGGTCGCCTTGCAGACCAAACCGATGCTGCTAGCCTCCTGGCGGCGCTGGAGCTACGCCGGGTTCTACATCGACGAGCGCTATACCCGCATCGCGCTGAAGTTGTGGCCAGCTCGCTGGACCAACACGGCATCAACAGCCTTTCATCCCGCAACGCCCTGAACAGGAGAACATTGTGAAAATAGCGGATATCGGAATCGATCGGGCCATGCAGGATGCTGTGAATGCGGCCTGTGCCCAGGCTTGCAGTGCCATCGCCCCGGCCTGGCCACTTGACCAGGCCATTGCAGTCAATCCCCACTGGGGCCGGATCGAACGGCCAGTGCGTGAAGTGGCTGCACGCATGGCCGTTTTTGCCAACATCCGGGTATTCCCGTCGCGCGATTATCTGCGCCAGGCCTGGAACACAGGGCGCATTACAGCAGACGACCTGCAAACCGCGGTGACCGCACCGAGACCCGCTGGCGCCCCAGTACCCAGCCTGCAGGCATGCATGGAAGCCTTGAATCAACCACAGAAAATCACACGCCTGCCCCTCCTGATCGACATCCTGGACGAAGATCCATTACGACACACGCGCCTGTCCTGGCGGGAAGCGATTACCCATCAGGTCAGCCAAACCTGTGCTGCCTATTTCGATCAGGACCAGGCCGATTGGCAGCCTGATCGCCAGTCTGGCTTTTACGGCTTCTGGCGAGACACATTGGCGCACGATCACGGGATTGGCGTACTGATGGGCTTGCCCGACCTCGGTCAGCGGCTTGCTGCCTTGCCTGCCAATAGCCAGGCAGCAGAGCAATGGGCCATGGAACGCCTGGGTTTGCCCGAACCGGTGTGGGCCGATTACCTTGAAGCTGTGCTTTTGACGGTCAATGGCTGGGCTTCCTGGTGTGCCTACCTGGGGTGGCATGCGCGCCTGGAGGGGAAAACGGATCACCACTTACGCGAACTGCTGGCCGTTCGCCTGGCCTGGGGGACCATCCTGCTGGAATGCAAATCCGACGCATCGGCGCGGCGCGCTTTCGCCGAGTTGCAGCACGCCTGGAGCCAGGCGCCAGTCCTGCTCAAGAAAGCAGAAGACGCTTTATGTGTAGACGAGCTTTGGCAACTTGCCCTCGAAACCGGCTATCAAAGGCAACTGGCGAGCAAGCTCTGCGCCACGCCCGCAGCCGTGACGAAGCCCACTGTCCCCATTGAAGTCCAGGCGGCCTTTTGTATCGATGTTCGCAGCGAACCGCTTCGACAATGTCTTGAATCGGCGTGGCCGTCGATTCAGACCATCGGTTGCGCCGGATTCTTTGGTTTGCCGGCAGCCTATGTGCCGCTCGCCACTGACATTCGGCGTCCCCAGCTACCCGGGCTTCTGGCACCGACCATGGTGATAGAAGATGGCCTTGTGGAAAGACTGAATCAGGAGCATGGAAAAATCCAGCACAAGCAGAAACAGGCGCGACAGGCCAGACAGCGCCGTTTTTCGTGGGCGAGGCAATGGCGTTCTGCCAGTCGCTGGGCAAGCGGGGCTTTTCCTTTTGTCGAAGCGGTTGGACTGGCTAATCTTGGCAAGCTTGGAGGCTGGCTGAAACCTTCTTCCGCCAAACGGCACAACGACGACCTCTCTTGCCTGCCCCCGCATTACCGGGCGGTGAACCGTCCGCTGCTAAGCGGCATCGATACGCAAACCAAGGTGGACCTCGCCGCAGGGATTTTGCAGGCCCTGGGCCTTGACCACGATCTCGCCCCCCTGGTGCTGCTCATCGGCCATGGCAGCCAAAGTGCCAACAACGCCCATGCCGCAGCGCTCGACTGTGGTGCCTGTTGCGGGCAGACCGGCGAGGTGAACGCTCGCGCGCTGGCGGCGCTGCTCAATGAATGCAGCGTGCGGGATGGTTTGGCTGCCCTAGGGATCACCGTACCCCGGGAAACCGCTTTTGTGGCCGGATTGCATAACACGACCACTGACGAAGTCGAATGGTTCGATCTCGACTTGTTGGCCCAAGGCGTGCCAGCACAATGGCCTCGCGTACAAGCCGCCTTCCATCAGGCTTGTGACAAAATGAGGCGCTGGCGCGCCCCTTCCCTGGGTCTTAACCCGGATGAAGGGAGTGCTTCCTTGTTATCCCGCCTGCGCCAGCGCGCCAACGACGGCGCCCAGACCCGGCCTGAATGGGGGCTGGCCGGCAATGCCGCCTTCATCATCGCTTCTCGCCAGCGTACGCGGGGCCTGTCGTTGCAAGGCCGCTGCTTTCTGCACGACTACGAGGCAGCAAACGATCCTGATGGCACTCTCCTGGAACAGCTGATGACTGCGCCGATGCTGGTCACTCACTGGATCAACTGGCAGTACCACGCGTCCACCTGCGAGCCGGGACGCCTGGGTAGTGGCAACAAGCTGCTGCACAACGTGGTCGGTGGCTGCATCGGCGTGTTTGAGGGCAACGGTGGAGACCTGCGAGTAGGGCTATCCCACCAATCCCTGCATGATGGCCAACGCTGGGTTCATGAGCCGCTGCGACTGACCGTGGTGATCGAGGCATCAAGACAGGCCATAGACCGGGTAATCGAGCGGCATGGCGTGGTGCGAAACCTGGCGACACAGGGCTGGCTGCACTTGTGGCATCTGGATGCAGGGCGCATCACCCGATACGACCATTCAGGCTGGCAGGAATGGTGATCTGCCCTTCCTGGAAAGGGCCGTCAGGAATCAATGGCGGCCAGTTTCCTTCTCAGGACTCGCATCAGCCAGCCCAGGAGCGGCAGTTTTAAATAAAGCTCCTCGGCCGCGTCCCAGTAGTCGCGGTGAAAGAAAACCTTTCCCTCCGCATTCAACTTGAGATGCGAGGCTCCTCGAATCACCTGTTTTGGATGGACCCCGCTTCGCACGCTGCGGTAGTGAAGCTCCCACACCAGCATCACGTGCTTGCCATCCTGCAACCGTTCATGGATCTTGAATACCGGTTCGTCCACCTGATGAAACATGTGGGTAAAGATTCGCTGAATTGAAGCCAGTCCGTGTACTTCGTTGAACGGATCCTTGAAATACGCGTCTTCGCTGTAGAATTTCGAAAACAGGGCCACCCGTTGAAGCGTGAGTTCCTGATAAAAGCGGACCAGATCTTCCAACACCATCTCAGCCCCCCGTCGCGTACCGAACCAGAGAAAAATACCATCTGTAGGGCAGGCACGATAACAGTTTCATCGCCCAGGTAAAGCGTTTGGGATAATGGATTTCAAAGCGGCCTGAGGAAAAACCTTCGAGCGTTGCCCGCGCCGCTTCCCCGGGGGAGAGCAAGGCCGGCATCTTGAAGTCGTTCCTGGCCGTCAGTCGCGTGGCGACGAAACCCGGATTGATCACCCACACACCAATTCCCTTCGCCGCGAGGTCAAATTTGAGAGATTCAGCAAAGCTGATCAATGCCGCCTTGCCGGGCCCGTAGGCCATCGCCTTGGGCAACCCGCGATAACCCGCCACACTTGCAACAAAGGCAATGCCGCCACCCGCCATCAGGAAGTCAGGCAACAGGATGGAAGTCAGCCTCACTGCACCCAAATAGTTCACACCAAAGAGGCGTTCAGCCTGTACCAGATCGAAATGGTCGGCATGCATCGGCTGATAATCTCCCGCCAGATAAATCACCAAATCGATCCCACCTAGTACGCTGCGTATGGCTTCGCGCGCCATGACGAGGCTGCTGACATCCGTTGCATCGCAGGGTTGCAACAGCGCCGCTTCAATGCCCAAATCTGCCAGGCGGCCAGCATCCCTGCCAGAAAGGACCAGCCGTGCCCCATCCCGAGCCAGCGCTTGCGCCAGCGCCGCGCCGATGCCCGAAGACGCCCCCAGCAACCAGACCCGTTTGTTGCGCCAGTCCGTAATTTTTGGATTCATGAACGCTGAAACACCAGGGTCACTTCACCCAGACTGAAGCCCCATTTTTTCATGTAAGACCGGTTGAACATCACCTTGTCATCCATCAGGAACATCCAGTCGTCAAAATCCACATTGAAGACCCTGCCGTCGACCGGGAGCGCCAGAACATAGCGCCAGTGCAGCGCGTTTCCGGAAACATCCCCAATGGCCTCACCGACGACATCGTCTGCCCTTCCACGAAAACTGCCATCCGCCTGTCGGGTCAATATCCAGACCCGACGCGAAGTGCTGCCGTCTAACCAACTGAAATTTTCCTCGATCACCCCGCTGTCACCCTGCCATTGCGCATCGATCACCACATGAAAGCGCTTTTTCACTTCACCCGAGCGCCCCTGAAACATCCCCCAGGCTTCCAGCCGACCATTGAGATAGTGGGTCAAATCCAGCTTGGGCTGCTCGGCACGATATTGTTCCACAGCATTCGTGGCGCATCCGGACAAGCCCAGGGCAAGCAGCGCGGTCAGCAAACGTTTCATGATTCAACCTCCGGAATTGGACTGCTGGTGCCTGATTTCAAACTGCACCACATCGATGTTGCCTGACCTGAAACCGGCTTCGGAATAACTGAGATAGAACCGCCACATCCGGCGGAATTTTTCATCAAACCCGAGTGCCGCAATGCGCGGCCAATGACGCTCGAAGGATTGCCGCCACTCTGACAGCGTGCGCGCATAGTCTTCACCAAAAGCATATTCGTCGCTCACCACCAATCCCGCCTTGGCAGCCTCCCTCCGGAATGTCATGCAAGAAGGCAGCATGCCCCCAGGAAAGATGTACTGCTGGATAAAATCCGTGCCTCGACGGTAAATGGAAAACAGTTCGTCTCGTATCGTGATGGTCTGTATCACTGCGCGCCCGTCTGGTTTGAGTGCCCGCGCCACGCTCTTGAAGTAGGCAGGCCACCAGCGCTCGCCCACTGCCTCAAACATCTCTATGGACACCACATGGTCAAACGGCTCGCACGTGTCGCGATAATCCTGCAAACGAAGATCGGCTTCAGGCACCCTGGCCCTGGCCCAAGCCAGCTGGGTGGGCGACAGGCTCAGCCCGGTGACCGCAAGTCCCTGCCGTTGTGCCAGCTCGGCAAAACCGCCCCATCCGCAACCCACTTCCAGAACACGCTGCCCGGGTTTTGCCTGCAGGCGTTGCAGGATCCTCCGGTACTTGCTTTGCTGGGCGTCGATCAGGTCATCCTTTCCCTCCCACCGGTACAGGGCGCTGGAATAGGTCATGCTGGGATCCAGCCAAAGGCTGTAGAACTCATTGCCCAGGTCGTAATGCGCCATGATGTTGCGTTTGCTGCCGGAACGGCTGTTGCGGTTTAACCAGTGGCGCAGGCGCGCTGTCAACAAGTGAAACCAGCGCCCATAAACCACAGATCGCAAGCGTTCGTGATTCTGTGCCAGCAGCGTGAGCAGGCGGGACAGATCGGTGGTGTCCCAATCACCATCAAGATAGGCTTCGGCGAACCCGATATCGCCCCGCGCAAGCACCTTCCTGAAAACGGCTTCGTCGCGCACATGCAGGACGACGCCGCAGGGCCCCTGTCCGAACCGGTAGTTGTTGCCGTCGGGCATGGCGATCTCCAGAAAATCACCCTGCAGTCCTTCGAGAACCTCAAAGACCAGGCGCGCATCCCGAGTGAGGCTGCCAGTGAATCCCAGAAGGGCCGTGTCGTTCATTCCGCATTTTCCTTTAACGCGTTGGTGTGAGCTGGCGCCCTTCCAAAAAAGGGAACCCGTTTGGCCCAGAGCTTCAAGGCCTGCCAGTGGATGCGCACCATCACCATCACCGTAAGCCACGGCATGCGAACGAAAGCGCCGATCAGTGCAGCGTTCGTCCACGGCGCGGACTTTCCGGAAATGGAAGTCAGCAACAATTCACCCTGCTCATCGTCATAGTCGATGCGGACGAGCATGTTTTCTGCGAGGCGATAAAACCGGAAGCGGTAGCTTCCCTGGACTTCGCAAAAGGGAGAAACGTGCAAGCGCTTTTGTTCTCTCCAGATTTGGCCGTCACGCATGGGGGCCCCATCGGGATGATGCAGCAGGTAGCCATGAGTACCGCCAAAGGTATTGTTTACTTCGGCCAGAACGGCAATCAGCTGGCCATCGCGATCATGGCAGTACCAGAAACTGATCGGGTTGAAAACGTACCCCAACACCCGGGGAAACGTCTGCAGAATGACCTCGCCATCATCAGGCAGACCTCGTACACGAAGCTGGTTCCTGATCCAGGGCAATAACGGGCGGCCGTCACGAGGTCCATGATCTTTCTGAAGAAAGCTGAGCAGATTGAATCGGTCTACCGAGAACACGGAGCTCCTCGCCAAACCCAGATCGCTCAGCGGCAACTGGATGAAGAATACGGGATAGATGAAGGCATTGGTCACTGGCCGCAGTCGGCGGTGCCTCACATGGCCCAGTAACAAACGCGGAGACAATGACATGATGGATTCAGGCGCTCACGCGCCCAAGGGACGCCGCCGCATTTACCTCGACAGCTTGCCACGGAGCCCTTACCCCCAAGCCGTTTGCCACCCGCAATGCCGATTTCAGGCCATCTTCATGGAAACCGTAACCACTCCAGGCACCGGCCAGCCAGATTCCCTGTTCCCCCTGCACGCCCTCCAGTTGCTTCTGCGCTGCAATGGCAGGGCCATCGAATACCGGATGTGCGTAATTGAATTCTGCAATGATCCTGTCAACAGAGGGTTCGCGTACCGGGTTCAGGGTCACCACTACCGGGGTATCAAAAGGCAAGGTCTGCAGGCGATTGATCAGATAGGACACGCCGACCGGTTGCTCACCGGGCAATCCCGATCCTGAAAAGTAGTTCCAGGCTGACCACAATCTGGCATCTCGTGGTAACAATTTGCGGTCGGTATGGAGTACTGCCCGGTTGGGTTGATAGCGGATCCGGGACAGCAACGCCCGCTGTGCAACAGGGGCTGTGGTACCGAGGATGTTCAGGGCCTGATCGCTGTGGCAAGCCATCACCACATGGTCAAAATGGTCGGCCCCACCGGCATGCACGACGCGCAGTCTTTCTGATTCACGCACGACGGCTGTGACCGCACACCCCAGGCGAATATCATCCAGCGTGGCCGCGATTTTTTTGACATAGTTGCGCCCTCCCCCTTTCACCGTACGCCACAACGGCCGATCGAACACCTGCAACAGGCCATGATTGCGGCAAAAGCTGACGAATGTGGCCAAGGGCGTGTCGAGCATTTGGCCGGTTGGGCATGACCAAATGGCAGCGGCCATGGGCAGGAGATACCACTCCGAGAATGCCCTGGAGTATTTCCCTTGCTCCAGAAACGCCCTCAGGCTGTAATCGGATTCTGGATGAGAGGCCAGCCACGTCACGCTGTTGCGATTGAATCGCAGGATGTCAGAGAGCATGGACCAAAACTGGCCGCGGACCAGGTTGCGCTTTTGCCCGAATACCGTTGCCAAATTGCTTCCGGCCCATTCCAGACGGGGGCGCTCGAGGCTGACCGAGAATGACATCTCGGTCGTGACGCTTTCCACACCCAGCCATTCAAACATCGCCATCAGGTTGGGATAGGTTTTTTCATTGAATACCAGAAACCCCGTATCGACCGGATGGGTTTTACCCTCCAGTTGGACATCCACCGTGTTTGTATGCCCACCCAGATACGCGCCAGCCTCAAACAACGTGACATGATACTGTTGGCTTAACAACCAGGCAGCAGCAAGGCCCGAGATACCGGCACCGACCACCGCGATGCGGGACCTTCGATTTGCGCTGTTTTGCATTGACGCGGGAGTCATAATAACCTGATATGTCCTAGACAAATTGTGAATAGTGGTACAATTTATACTAATTCTAACTGTTTTGTCTAGGACAAATGAACTCTGCTCGTTTCAATATTGCTGCTGTCGAACGTGATACCGGGCTATCCAAGGATGTCCTGCGCATGTGGGAGCGCCGCTACGGCTTCCCCTCACCCAGTCGGGACAGCAACGGGGAACGCAGCTATCCCGCGGAACAGGTTTATCGCCTGCAGTTGATCAAGAGGCTGACGGACCACGGACACCGGCCGGGCGCATTGATGGGAAAATCCCTCGAGGATCTGGCGCTACTCTCCCAGCCCCGATCTCAAAACCAGCAGTCCGGCCCTTCCGACGATCCGGAGGGATCCACGGAATTACTGGCACTGATCAAGCAGCACGACGCAACCGGGTATCAGCAGGCGATGCAACAACGCCTGGCTCGCAAGGGATTACAGCGATTCGTACAGGACACGGTTGCCCCGCTCATTCACCTGGTGGGTGAAGCCTGGGAGACCGGGCGCATCGAGGTGTTTGAAGAACACCTCTTCACGGAAATGACCACGCGACTACTGCGCCAGGCGATTGCGGTGCTTCCGGCCGGCCCACGATGGCCGCGCGTGGTGTTGACCAGCGTGCCAGAAGAGCCGCATTCACTCGGGTTGCTCATGACCGAAGCGCTGCTTGCGCTGGAAGGCGCCGAATGCATCCCGCTGGGAACGCAAATGCCCTTGCTGGACATCAGCCGGGCAGCGCGCGCCCATCAGGCGGATGTGGTGGCATTGTCTTTCTCGACGGCGTTTCCGCGCCGGCAAACCCCCTTGCTGCTAAAGCAATTGCGCCTGGCGCTTCCCGCACACATTGCTTTGTGGGTGGGGGGACGAGGAACCGCGAGGCTACCCGGAATAGACGGCGTCGAACTGCTGGCAGAACTTGACGACGTGTTGAAGGCCTTGACGGAACTGCGCCGCCTGAACCCGCCATCTCAAATCCAGGTTATCGCGCCTGGTAATTGAAGTTGAGCGTCATGATCAGACTTTGACTGTTGACGCCAAACAAATCCCCTACCCGCTCGCGTGCCATATTATGGATGTAGGCCACGTCCAGCTTGAAGGCTGCAAATTTGGCGGTAAACCCCGCTCCTGGCGAACTCTCATCCAATCCAAATCTCA
>VFSW01002726.1_pt1 | contig 26592 bp, 26 predicted proteins | sample 5358111 | NCBI WGS metagenome assembly VFSW01 (sample SAMN11554181, study PRJNA540505) | mine drainage metagenome | isolation source: sediment from site ElyBrook_90M | place: USA: Ely Copper Mine, Vershire, VT | collected 2017 | reverse complement strand
GAACGGGCGTTCGCCAGTTCAATTCACCAAATCAGGATTATTATTTTGTAAAGACGAATGGGAAGTAAAATTCCAGCGGGTAGGTGCGTGCGGACGCAATCACGTAAGCCGAATCGCCGTAACTGAAGTGAGCCAGGATCCGGTAGGTATACAGCGTGTCCGGCGTCAGGCCGTTATCAACGAAAGTGGTCGAATCTGCCGGAAGGTTGGCGATCGGATCCCAGCCTGACTGGTTCTGCCGCTCGATCGTGTAAGATATCTCCCCGCTGATATCTGGCCAGGACAGGCGAATGCTGCTACCGCTGCGCCTGGCGGCCGTGAAATCTGCCAGGGAAGGGCATGGCAAGGTCGAGGCCGCCGCGCTGTTGCTGGGCGAGAGCGAATCCCCCTCGTCGTTGTAAGCCCACACCCGGTACAGGTAATCCCGCCCGCAGGCGACGGATGCGTCGGTGAATGTAGTTGTGACAACTCCGGTGTTGCCCAGGGGAGTCCAGGTGTCGCTGTCCAGGCGCTCGACCCGGAACCCGGTCTGGTAATCGCCAACCTGTGCCCAGTTCAGCACCACCTGGTAAGGCAGGGGCGGGCTGGCGGTGGCGGTCAGGTTGGAAGGCGCGGGCGGCACGCACGCCACGTTTACCTCGGCCACGTTGCTGTAGCCGGTAAAACCATCCCCGGCGTAATAAGCCCGCAGGCGGTAGCGGTAGGATGTGTTGCAAACCACGCTGTCATCCGGCAGCGTCTGGGTACCGGCCGGCAGGCTGGCGACTTCGCCGTAGTCTCCCCACGCTTCCCCTGCCAGGCTGGCGCGTTCGAGGCGCAGGTTGGTCTCCCCCTGCCCATTATCCGTCCAGTGCAGGGAGACCTGGCCGGGAGAAGCGGGCGCGGCAGATAAGCCGGTTGGGGCCGCTGCGGCGGAAGGCCCATCTCGGAACTGCCCTACGATAGGGGCGGTATTGTTCAAGGTGAGGTGGTTATCCTCTGAGTCGCTTACCCCGGTGGCAACCCCGGCATAAGCGACGGCCGGGTTTGACCAGTGATTGATAGTGTTATAGCATGGGCCATCATAGGCCATGATGGTGTGGTAAATCTCGCCCGGCAAGCAGTAGCCATAGGAATATGAATAGGCGCCCGGGCTGCCTGTATGGACCCGGTCGTGCTGGGCGCCCATATTATGGCCCATTTCGTGGCCAAAAACGTAGAAGTTGCTGTACCAGAAATCCGTCACCACGCTGTAAGCATACGGCTCGAAGGCATGCGCCACCAGGCCGTCTCCCGCCATTACCCAGGCGATCCCGGCTATACTGGGGTCGACGGCAGCCACCAGCATGACTACCAGGTCGGCCGCGTAGGTATTGCGCAGCGTCTGTACCTGGTCCAGGATTCCGTCCGTCCCGTTGGGATAGTTGCTGAGTTGATATAACATGGTCTCAAGCGAATTTTCGCCCTGCGTGCTTTCGTTGTAATCAACCTCTTCAGTGTGGACCACGCGCACGCGCTGGCTGACCTGGCTGTTGATATACCCCTGGTTGGTCTCGGTGACCAGGTCATCGATGGCCGCCAGCATGGCGCTCGTGCCGCCCATATTGGCGCGGATAGCAGGCGTATAAACCACCAGCACGTCGATGTAAGAGCCATCATCATCCCCATAAATTCCCTGGGCGGAGATCCCCGGGCTGACCGGCGGAAGGCGGGTGTCATTGGCTAAAGGGGCCTGGCCGGGTTTTACCTGCCCCACGATTTGCAAGCCATCCGGGGTCAGGCTCAACGTATAATGTCCGCCAGGCAGGCTGGCGTGCCCCACCAGCGCGTCCCCTTCAATCGCCAGGCCTACTTCACTGTCGGGAATGCCATCCAACACCCCCGACAGGGCGTACCCGCCGGTGAAAGTACGCTGGACGTGTTCGATGCGGGCAGTATAAGCCGCGTCGGGGAAGAAAGGCAGCGCCAGCATTGCGCTCCCGGTTGGGTCGCCGGCCAGGGCATTCAGGGCCGACTGCAAGGCGGGCCGATTGACGGACACGTAACGATAACGCCCCAGGGTCGGGTTCACCGCCGCAGCGCTGACCAGTGGCCCGCTTCCATCGCCGAACAGCGGCGGCGGAGGATTGGCCTGCGCGATTGCCTTTCGTCCGGCTCCTCCCGGAAGAAAGAGCAGGCCGGTAATGGTCAGCAGCGCCAGGAACAGGCGGTAATTTCTCACCAGATCACCTTTTTTATCCCCCGAACCCGCGCATAACGATCAGGATCCAGAATCCCCCCACCGCCGCGGCGGTTACCGGCAGTGAGGTCGTTACTGCCAACAGCGCCACGACCCATGAATGCATCATCAGGTAGGGCGAAAGGCAGGGTGAGGCCGCCATGGAAAATTCAATCTTGCGCTTGTGCAGGGCGGCCGCCAGCAGGCCCAATCCGACCGGAATAGACATCGGCCATAAGCTGGCATTCCAGCCTACCCCGGTCTGCGTCGCAAAACGCAGCGGCCATGGGCCAAAAATGATCATGGAAAGCGCCAAGGCAGCCGTGATGGGCCAAAAAACACGCCCGACTTCACGCCAGCCGCCCTTCCGCCAGGCTTCCACCAGCCAGAAAACCGCTACGCCAATACCAACCTGTGGTTTAATCGAGACAAAAAACAATCCGATTTGAGGCGGCAGGATGAAACCAAGCACTGCCAGCCAATCGATGTTACCGACCAGTAATTCATGCATTACCGGGGGAGACACCAGCAGCAGCCCGATTGCCAGCGGCTTTCCGCCCAGGCGATGCGCCACGTAAGCAAAGCTCAGGATGGTGATGATCGCCAGCAGGGCGCGCCCGACCGGTACAGGCAGCAAGGCCACCGGGATTAGGGGCAGCAATGCCCAGGGTGCATTAAAAAAAGCGTATGGATCCCACGATCCTTGTATACCCAGGTCGAGATGATAGGGAGAACGACCGGCCAGCAGCTCAAATACTGCCGGGCGAATAGAATACTGCCAGTCTACGCCCGGAGGAAGGAAGACAGCCATGGCCGCCACGACGAGCGCCAGGACGATAATGATTAACAGTACCGCCCGCAGGTTGTTTCTGGTATAAGTTAAGGCTGCATTCAATCTTCTTTGCCTGCTGGCTTATTTGACCGCATTCGCAGCAGTGTGCTGAACATGAACCCCACGGCGGTCAGGCCTGCCAGGATGATTTTGGTGGTGTCAAAGATCGGGGTTACTCGCACTCCTTCGGTGCTGGCCACGATCACCGCCACCGGCCGGCTGAAGGTTCTACCGCCGCCCCCACCGCCGGACCATTTCGACCCTTTGGATTCTCTCCCATTCATGTCACCCTGGGAGGCGCCGAAACCCAAACCGGAAAGGACTTCGGCGGTGGGGATGATGACCGTGTCGCCTTTGCGGATCGGTTGCCCGTAGACCGTATCGACGTTGGCCGTGGCCAGGAAGTGCGCTAAGGTATCGTTGATCGTCTCCTGCACCGGATTGGTTTCTTTGTTTTGATCTTTATTGTAATCAAAATCAACTTCGTCGGTCATGCTATACCTCCTTAGTATTTCTCGGATATGTTCTTAGTTTCTTTTCGAAAAATTAACCAGATCAGCGCCGAACCCAGCAGCCCGGCGCCCAGGATCAGGATTTGCGCCCGGCGGGTATAGTCATAGATTGGCAGAACCTGCGCTTCCTCGCCGGGGGCCTGCACCCTGACGGCGACCGGCCGGTTCCAGATCAGGCCGCCTACCTGGCCGGGAGCGCGGATAACCAGCGCCTGTGAAACTGGGGTCAGTTCCAGGTTTCCAGCCGGTACCGGTCTACCGCTCGATTTTTTTATGGAAATAGACAACCCGGACATAGCTCCCCTCCTCTTTATGATCGGATCATACGCGCCTGGCGGTGCGTCCTTGCCATCTTAACCAGCCTGCCTGGATTGCAATTCCGATCAGCATCAGTACCAGCACCAGGATGGCCGTTGACTGTTGGCCCAAACTGAGGTTATCGGCCACCAGTGTGGCTCCGCTGATCGATGAGAGGACGATCACAGCCCAGTCGAACAGCGATGTCACCAGGGCGGCTCCGATCAGCCCGCACAAAATAAAAAGAATCTGCGGATTGACGGGGATATTAAAATGGAACATGGCGATCAGGGACGAGATGATATATCCGCCTGCCACAAAACCGGCCAGCACCACCATCAACTGTTGGAAGGCCCGCGCCAGTCCCGCCCCGAACAATCCGAGTATCAGGCTTGCCACGATGATTACACATTAGGGCTGGACTTAGAAAGCCAACCCTGCCAGGAACAGGCCCAGGATAAACCCCATGGCCCCCACGAACAACCAGAAAAGCCGGTGCCCGGCGACCAGTAGTGCTATCCCCAACAAGATTTCGAATACCAGCATGGCCCCTCCACGATTAGAACCTCTCCGAAAAATCCGGGAGTACCTTAAAAAATGGTTTCCCAATTTGTAGGATTGGTTCTTATATTATATCAGTCGCTAAGGTGGTTGGATTTGTGCTGAGTCATGCTTATCTTACTACATTGCTTTTTTCTATTCTAAAAATACTTCTAAACCCCCTCTTCTAATTGGCCATTTAATAATATACTTTGGGGGTTATTTTCTAGTCGCGTTTGTTCCATAAGATCTGTTGGTTGGATAAGTTCAGGTTCTCTGGGATTTAGCGGGGTAGGTCCCCGGATTTAGGAGTCACCACGGCAACTTCCGAAGAGTCTGAGTTTATCCTGATTGTTACTTTGTGGGAGATGATATGGCGTCGATCAAAGCAGTCATACAACGGAAACCGGTGCTGGCAAGTGTTATCCTATGGGCTCTGGCAGTTATTTTTACCCTGGTAAGCTTCACCTTTCAGGATCAGACCGGGCCTACCTATCCACTGGATCGTAATTTCCAGACGGCAGTGGGTCTCGTCCATTACAAGGCTGTGCGCAGTGAGAATATTGGCACAAGCTTGAAGATCACCCTGTTCAACCCGGTTCCGGCGGGCGTATCTGGCTATGTGCGCTACCGGCGCTATTTGTCGAATGACGAATGGTCGACCATGCTGTTCCAACCGGCAACGTATACGATCTCGCGGCGGGGTTCGACCGAATCGGTGACCGGCCTGGGAGTCGAACTGCCCAGCCTGCAGGAGCGGGCGGGTAAGTATGAATACTACGTTTATATTGGCGATGGTCTGGGTGATCCGGTTTCGGTGACCGGGGATAAAGCGATTTACGCCCGATATAAGGGCGAGGTTCCGTCCGCCGTGCTGGCCCTGCACATCCTGATCATCTTCGCCTCCATGGCTCTGGCCGCCCGGACCGTGTTGGAAACGGCTATTGATGGACGTTACCATTGGATGTTGTGGGCCACGGTGATCACGCTGCTGCTGGGCGGATTCCTGCTGGGCCCGTTGGTGCAGTATTATGCTTTTGGGGTCTGGTGGTCGGGTGTGCCTTATGGATTTGACTGGACAGATAACAAGGTGCTGGTTGAGCTTGCCTTCTGGATCCTGGCTTTATTCTTGAACGTGGGCGGGCGGCGCAACCGCTGGTCGATCTACGCCGCCGGGGTGGTCACGCTGATCGTCTACTTCATCCCCCACAGTGTCTTCGGCTCAGAATATAACTATCGCACCGGCACTGGTCACGGTATATAAAAACTCCCGGGAGTTCCCCACTCCCGGGAGTCAACCTATGGCACGGCAACTTTATCCTTAGCGATGCCCCTGGACGGTAGCCAGGCTTAATGCAGCAAATAACATAAAAACCAAAATGATGACAAGATAAACAATTGTGGCCATTTTCCCCTCCTCTTGAGAAAAAAGACATTCGTGCAGGCTCGGCGTATCTGCATTGAAATTACTTATTACATAATATATAACCCTCTTTGCAAGCAAAAGGGACGATAAAATATAGGGTTTTATGCTTTTCTAAAGGGGAGAATTTAAAAATATCAACCTGCGACGTTCGACCCCCGGAAATTCGCACTCTTCTTTCTGGTGAAAATTATTTGCCGGAAGAATGTGTCTAGACCAATTATACAACATTAAATTCACATGAGACTATTCAATTTTGCAAACTTATTGACAGGGCAGCTATCCTGGGTTATCCTTAGCCCGCATCCGGGCGGGACCGGCGCGGCAGAATCCACTAAACCCCGTCAGGTCCGAGAGGAAGCAGCGGTAAGGAGGCCACTCTGGGCGCCGCCGGCAAACCTGCCCGGATGTATTTATCCAACCCATGCAAACACCACCCATTTGTAATTACGAGGGGTCAGACTACCAGACTTCCTTCTGGGAACGAGGCGGGCGCCAGTATGAAGATGCAGTCGAGGAGGTGGCTTTACGCCGCCTGCTGCCAGCCGGAGGGAAGCATCTGCTGGAACTGGGCGCCGGCGCCGGGCGTAACACCCCCCGCTACACCGGTTTCGAACAGGTTACCCTGGTCGATTATTCGCGCACCCAGCTTGTCCAGGCCCAGCAGCGCCTGGGCGCCGGGCCAGGCTACCGCTACGTGGTTGCCGATATTTACCACCTGCCTTTTGCCGCCGGCTCCTTCGACGCCGCCACGATGATCCGCACCCTTCACCACATGACGGATGCTCGCCAGGCGCTCAACCAGGTGCGCCAGGCGCTGCAAAGCGGAGCAATTTTCATCCTTGAATTTGCCAACAAGAAAAATATCAAATCGATCCTGCGCTACACCTTCCACCGGCAGACCTGGAACCCATTTTCCCCTGAGCCGGTCGAATTTGCCCCGCTCAACTTCGACTTCCACCCGGGTACCGTGCGCACCTGGCTGAATCTGAGCGGTTTTGCCGTCGAGCGACAGCTCACCGTTTCACACTTCCGCATCGGCCTGTTCAAGCGTGCACTGCCCTTGGGGCTGTTGGTGCGTATGGATGCGCTGGCGCAGCTCACCGGGGACTTGTGGCAGCTCAGCCCCAGCGTATTTGTGCGCTCGCGGGCGACCGGAGAAGGCCAGCCTCCCGATCCGGCGTACCCGTTTATTTGCCCGGCGTGCCGGCAGCCTTTGCCCGATACCCCACCTGAGCTGACTTGCCCTGGCTGCGGCCGCAAATGGCCCGTGCAGGACGGAATTTACGATTTTCGTCTTGCGTAAAGTCGAAAAGATTCACTTTTTTATGTGCAAAAAATCACAAGTTTTTTGCACATAAAAATAGTGATTTTTTGATTTTCACTATCCTAAAAAGCTCAAGCGTTGTAAAATGTCTAAACAATTGCAGGCGGAGGTCTCTATGCAGGAGTTGAAGGATCGCATCGTCCGGGAAGGTAAAAATCTGGGGGGAGGGATCTTGCGCGTGGATAGTTTCATCAATCACCAGGTCGACCCGGGATTGATGGACCTGTGCGGGCGAGAATTTGCCCGCCGCTTCGCCAGCGTGAATGCCACGCGCGTGCTTACCGCTGAAATCTCCGGCATCGCCCCGGCTTTGATGGCGGCCCTGCACATGCATCTGCCGGTGGTGTATGCCCGAAAAAGCAAACCGATCACGATGCCTGAAACAGTCTACCTTACGACGGCCCCCAGCCACACCAAGGGACGCACCACCGAGCTGATCGTTTCCCCGGAATACCTGGGCCACGGCGAGCGTGTGTTGATCATCGACGACTTCCTGGCCTCGGGTGAAACCATCCTGGGTCTGGTGCGCCTGACCCGCGCCGCCGGGGCGACCCCGGTGGGAGTGGGTGCCATGATCGAAAAGTCATTCGAAGGTGGTCGACGGGCATTGGCCCATTTGGGCGTGCCGGTTGAGTCACTGGTGTGCATCACTTCCATGGAAAACGGCGAAGTCGTTTTCGCTTGATTAGTATCTATCCGAAAATTCGAAAGGTTTCACTTTTTTATGTTCAAAAAACCGCAGGTTTTTTGAACATAAAAAAGTGATTTCCTAATTTTAGGAAAGGTTCTAAGCGTTTACTATGATTGATTCGATTGCCGTCTTAGACTTTGGTTCGCAGTACAGCCAATTGATTGCCCGACGCGTGCGTGAGGTGCAGGTTTACTGTGAACTTTTTCCCTGGGACGCCCCTGCTGAAAAGGTACAGGCGATCGAGCCGCGCGGCTACATCCTTTCCGGCGGTCCGGCTTCCGTCTATGCTCCGGGAGCGCCTTTCATCCCTGCCTATGTGCTCGAATCGGGTCTGCCGATCCTGGGCATCTGTTATGGCATGCAGGCCCTGACCTACGCCCTGCACGGCCAGGTGGCGCCTACCGGCGAGCGTGAATACGGCCCGGCCCAGGTAGAAACGGTGCTGGATAACCCTCTGCTCCCGCCCGGGTCTCAGCCGGTGTGGATGTCACACGGCGACCGCATTGAAACGCTCCCATCCGGGTTTGCTGTCCTGGCGCGCAGTTCCAACAGCCCGGTGGCGGCTATGGGTGACCTTGACCGCCGCCTGTTTGGGGTGCAGTTCCACCCCGAGGTACACCATACCCCGGCCGGTAAAGAAATCCTGCGCCGTTTTGTCATCAAAATTTGCCAGGCTCGCCCTGATTGGACGCCTGAATCGATCATCCAGCAAGCGGTCGAGCGTGTGCGCCGCCAGGTTGGGCCGGAGCGCCTGCTGGCGGCGGTCAGCGGCGGCGTCGATTCGAGCGTAGCTGCCGCCCTGGTCTACAAAGCCGTTGGTAGCCAGCTTGCGGCAGTCTTTGTCGACAACGGCCTGCTCCGCCAGGGTGAGCGCCAGCAAGTGGAAGCTGCCTTCCAGGAACGCCTGGGCGGCGGGCTGAAGGTGGTGGATGCCGCTCCCGTTTTTCTGCAAGCTTTGCAGGGCGTCAACGAACCAGAGACCAAGCGGCGTATCATCGGCGAAACTTTCATCCGCACCTTCGAAGGAGAAGCGCGCCGGCTGGGCCAGCCGCGTTTCCTGGTACAGGGCACGATTTATCCGGACGTAGTTGAATCGAGTGCGCCCGACCGTAATAAAGCCGAACGGATTAAAACCCACCACAACGTAGGCGGGCTGCCCACCGACATGACCTTCGAACTGGTCGAACCGCTGCGCTATCTCTTCAAAGACGAGGTGCGCGCCGTGGGTGAAGCGCTTGGCCTGCCCTCCGGATTGGTGTGGCGGCAGCCCTTCCCAGGCCCTGGTCTGGCGGTGCGCTGCCTGGGCGAGATCACTCCCGAGCGGCTGGCGCGCTTGCGCGCCGCCGACGCGATTTTTACCGATGAGCTGGCGCAAGCCGGCCTGTTTCGTTCCCGCAGGGGTAACGATGAGGGCGGGATTGCCCAGGCTTTTGCCGTGCTGCTGCCGGTGCGCTCGGTGGGCGTGATGGGCGACCAGCGTACATACCAGGAAGCCGTGGCTTTGCGCGCCATCACCAGCGAGGATTACATGACCGCCGATTGGGCGCGTCTGCCTTACGATTTGATCGCCCGGGTTGCCAACCGGATTGTGAACGAGGTCAAGGGTGTCAACCGGGTGGTGCTGGACGTGACCAGCAAACCCCCGGCCACCATCGAATGGGAATAAGGAGTGCACATTTCTCCTGATCTCAACTATGAACTGCCGCTGTGGGCCGCCGGCATACCTGACCTGGCCGGCCTGGACGAAGCCGGGCGCGGCGCCTGGGCCGGGCCGGTGTCTGCCGCGGCGGTGATTCTGCCGCATACGCAGCATGCCGACCTGTGCACCCGCTTGAAAGGCGTGCGTGATTCAAAACAGATGACCCCCCGCCAGCGCTTTGCCTGGGCAGTTACAATCCGGCATATCGCCCTGGCCTGGGGCGTGGGTTTTGCCAGCCACACGGAAATCGATGCCATGGGCATCCTGCCTGCCACCCGCCTGGCTATGCAGCGCGCCCTGGCCCAGCTGGCCTTGCCGCCTCAGCACCTCTTGCTGGATGCGGTGCACCTGCCCGCCGTAGCCTTGCCCCAGACTGTGCTGATCAAGGGTGACGTGCATTCGTTGAGCATCGCCGCCGCCTCGGTGCTGGCCAAGACCGCCCGGGATGAGCTGCTCATCGCCTGGGAACAAGAATACCCCGGTTACGGGTTTATGCGCCATAAAGGCTATGGTACGGCTGCCCATCGCCAGGCGCTGCAGGATAAAGGCCCCTGCCCGCTGCACCGCTTTAGTTTCGCCCCCATCCGCGATCTGATTCCTTCCGAATTTTAGCCCCTTTAAAACGATGATATAATCTTTTTCAATGATCCGAAAGATTTTTGCTCTCTTCTTTGGCCTGGTGATGGTCGCCCTGGTGCTGCTTGCCGTAGATTTCCCCGCCGCCGCCGCACCGCTGCCCCAGGCTTATTACCAGACTCCCACAGCCGGCGCAGATGGGCGCATTTTGTATACCGTCAAAAGTGGGGATACCTGCATCAGCATTTCTCTGCTGAACAATATCGCTATGGATCAACTGCGTAAGCTGAATAACATCACCGGCGCCGATTGCCCGGTGATTGTGGGTCAGAAACTTTTATTGGCCACAGTGCAAACCGCCACAGTGCCTGTCGGGCCTGTCCCAACCGAAACTCCCATGAAACCCAGTCCGACTTCCTATAATGGCAATGCTTCAGTCTGCATTATGCTCTTCGAAGATATCAACGGCAACGGCATGCCCGATGCCGGCGAAAACCCCCTGGCAGGCGGCGCGGTTAGTATTACTGACCGCCTCGGGAAAGTGTCTTTGACCGGTTCAACCACCGGTGGAGCGGACCCATTGTGCTTTGCTACAGTTCCTGAAGGCGATTATAACGTCAGCGTGGCCGTCCCGGCCGGGTACAACGCCACCACCAACACCAACTATCCCTTGAAGGTCACCGCCGGTGACCAGACAGTGCTGGATTTTGGGGCGCAGATCAGCGCCAAGGCTGCCCCGCCGCCGCCCAGTGAAGGGGGCCATTCCCCAATGTTGGGTATTCTGGGCGGGTTGCTGGTCGTCTGCGGGATTGCCCTGGGTGTGGTGATGCTTTTTATGCGCCATTGATATAAAGATTTTAATAAAGATCGTTTTTTGGATATTGAGCGGCCGTAGGCCGCTCAATATCCAAAATAACGAAATTAATAATCTAAGGATATGTAGCGCAGGCTTTCGCCGGTGACATCATCGACAGCCTGGAATACCAGGGTCAGGTTGCGGGAACTCACGGATGACTGCACGACCACATAACCGGAATAATCAGCGCCCGGGAAGAGGGCTGCATCTATCGCCGGGGCCGGGCTGAAAACCGTGGTGAAATCATATAAGATACCGCTGCTGTCAGTAGTGGTGAAATAGTAATTATCGATCCCAACCGGCCGGTCCACTGTACCACGGTAGCGTACGTAAACTTTTACAACAATATAGGTCATGCCGTTATCCGGAGGCAGGTTATAGGCGTTAGCCATAACCATATCGAGGGCGGTTTTTCCCTTGATTACGTCGAGTATCGACACTTCCCATTCGTTGGTGATCACCTTGACGCTGCGAGGGGCCGGTTGAGAAGGCATCGTACCTATATCGGTTGCCTGGATGTCTGCCAGGTTATCGGGCATGCTGATGGATGCGCCGCCCTCGATGGCGATATAGCGGATGCGGTCCGGGCTGTCATTGGCGATTTCATCCACCGCCAGGATCAGGTTGTGCTCATTTTTTCCAACCACGAAAGCAGCCCAGCCTTGCGTTTCCTCGCCTACCTGGAGCACATTATCCAGGGCCGGGTCAGGGACGGTCACATCCTGCGGGTTATAGGCAATCAACCGGTCGCCGGTCACCTTGAAATCACTGGCGCTGATAGAATGCTGGTCTTTATCGGCGTAGTTGCACTTCACTTTTAATTTAAGCAGCAGGTATTCAAAATTTGAAGGGGGCGTCAAAGTGGTCGAATTAGCTTCTTCAAGGACAGTCCGGGCGTCACTGCCGCGTTTCATTTCAAGCACCTGTACAGTCCAGTTAGGCACTGAGGCTTCCTGCCCGTAAGGGGACGGTTTGTCGCGCCTGAGCCCGGGTGCAGTCGAAAGGGGAGTGGGTGTTCTGGTATCCGATCCCACTATTTCATCGGTGGGTTCGGCTATGTCGACAGGCTCGCCGTCAATTCCAGGCGTGAAAGTAGGCTCGCCATCCACAATCTCATTCCCGTTGGGAGCTTCGGGAGTATCGGTGGTAAAGTCCGGCTGAATTTCTGTGATGGTGCGGGCGTCGGGAATGGCCGTGCTGCTCGGTTCGACGGTGAGGCTTGGTTTCAACGTGCGGGTAGGGCGAGGGGTCAGGCTGGGTTTAAGGGCGATCAGCCTGGCAGTCGCCGACGGTGGCGAGGGGATGGTGGGGGTAGTTGTATTCTGAACGGGTGTGCTGGCGCTGCCGCAGGCATTCAACAATAAGGAGGTCAGTATGGCAACAAAGGTCAGCAGTCTGAAACTGCTCGACCGCCTGTAATAACCAAAAAAATTCATTTAAGCTCGGATGTGCAATTGGGGCAGCGCGTGGCCTTGATCGGAATTTGTGTATAGCAGAAGGGGCATTCCTTGGTGGTGGGGACGACCGGCGCTGGGGCTGGCGTCCGCTTCATATGGTTGATCCCGCGGATCAGCAAGAAGATGATGAACGCCACGATGACAAAATCGATGATGGTGTTGATAAACACGCCGTAGTTGATCGTAGCTGCGCCGGCAGTTTTGGCGTCTGCCAGACTTGGGTAAGTCTGTCCTGAAAGGTTTATATACAGATTGGTGAAATCTACTTTGCCCAGCAAGACCCCCAGGGGTGGCATGATGATATCGTTGACCAGGGATGTAACGATCCGGCCAAAAGCGGTGCCAATGATAATGCCAATGGCCAGGTCGATCACGTTTCCCCGAATGGCAAAATCTCTGAATTCTTTTAACATAATCCAACCCTCCTGTCGTTCCCTAAAAATTGGATAATGGTTTAACCTTAATATACCACTTTTATAGCTGTGAAAAACTACGCGTTTCACACCTATAAAAGTGATTGCTTCTTCAATTCCTGGAGCTGATTTTCTAACTCCTGGCGGACCACCTGGGGGTTTGCCTGGCCGCGGGCGAAGCGCATTACCTGGCCAAAGAACCAGTTGGCAACCGTCTCCTTGCCATCCAGGTAGCTGGATACTTCTTGTGGATTTTCTGCCAGCGCCTTTTTTACCAGGCCGGCGATAAGATCACTGTCCGAGATCTGCTGCCGGTTTCCGGCAGTGATGATCGCCTGGGCCGTCTGCCCGCTGGACAGCATTTCGGCCAGTACGGTTTTGGCTGTGCCCAGGTTGATCTCGCCGCTGCCGGCCAGGATGACCAGCCTGCCCAATTCCTGTGGGCTAACCTTGATTTGCTCGATTGTTTTTCCGTTCTGGTTCAACCAGCCAAACAGCTCACCTATGATCCAGTTGGCGACCGTGCGCGGCGGCGCCTGCACAGCGGCCTGTACAGCCTGTTCGAAATAATTTGCCACACGGGTGTCTTCGGCTAACAGGCGCGCATCCCCTTCTGCCAGCCCGTACTGGTGCTGCAGGCGTACAGCCTTGGGGCGCGGCAACTCTGGCAGGTTGGCCGCTACCCGGTCGACCCATTCTTTTTCGACCACCAGCGGGGGCAGATCGGGCTCGGGGAAGTAGCGGTAATCGTGCGCTTCTTCCTTGCTGCGCTGCGAGAGGGTTACCCCGTTGGCCTCATCCCATCCCAGGGTTTCCTGGACAATTTTCTCGCCCTGGTCGAGGCGCTGCGCCTGGCGCTGGATTTCATAGGCGCAGGAGCGTTCCAGCGCCCTGAAGCTGTTCAAGTTCTTGATCTCCACCCGCGTACCCAGTTCGCGGCTGCCTGCCGGGCGCAGGGAAACGTTAGCCTCAAAGCGGATCACCCCTTTTTCCATGTCGCCTGAATTCACCTCCAGGCAGCGCAGCAGGGTGCGCAGTTCCATGGCGTAAGCGCGCGCCTCTTCAGGCGAGTGCATATCCGGCTCGGATACAATCTCCAGCAGCGGCACGCCCGCCCGGTTCAGATCTACCAGGGAATAGGATTCGTTATCGCGGGTGACGTGGGTCAGTTTGCCGGTATCTTCTTCGAGGTGGACCCGGCGGATGCGCACCTGCCCCAGGGGGGCGTGCTCACCCTGCGGGCGCCCCTCTGGGGCGGGTACGCGCAGAATGCCATGTTCTGCCAGGGGGTATTCGTACTGCGAAATCTGGTAGCCTTTGGGCAGGTCGGGATAGAAATAATTTTTGCGAGCGAAGATGCTGGTGTGGGCCACCTGGCATTCCAATGCAACCGCCACGCGCAGCCCAAATTCAACTGCCTTCTGGTTGAGCACCGGCAGCACGCCCGGCATCCCTGCGCACACCGGGCAGACGGCAACGTTCGGCCTGGCCTGGACCGAATCAATCACCTGGCAGGCGCAGAACATTTTCGAGCGGGTGGATAGCTCGGCGTGGACTTCCAGCCCTATGACCGGTTCGTATTGCATCCGCTCAGTCCAACTTTCTTACGAATCTTTCGATCCTTTTCAACGCCTCTTCGATCTTTTCATAAGACGTGGCGTAGGAACAGCGTACAAAGCCTGCCCCACCTGCCCCGAAAGCTGAGCCCGGCACCACCGCCACGTGTTCCTCTTGCAGCAGGCGGTTAGCGAAGGTTTCATCATCCAGCCCGGTGATGCTGACTTGCGGAAAGGCATAAAAGGCGCCGTGCGGTTCGAAGGTGGGCAGGCCGAGGTGGTTCAACCCACCCACGATCAGCTTGCGCCGCCGGTCGTATTCGCTGATCATGTCTTCGACAAACTTCTCGCTGTCGGTCAGGGCAATGACGGCCGCCTCCTGGGCGGTAGTAGGGGCGCACATAATCGTGTACTGGTGCACGCGGTTCATGGCGGTGATCAAATCGACCGGACCGGCGGCGAAGCCAATGCGCCAGCCGGTCATGGCGTAATCTTTAGAGAAACCGCCCAGCAAGATGGTGCGCTTGCGCATGTTGGGCAGGGCCGGGAAGCAGACGTGTGGCAGGCCGTACACCAGCCGGTCGTAGATCTCATCCGAAATGACGATCAGGTCGTGTTCTTCGGCGATGCGGGCCACTTCCAGCAGGGTCGCTCGGCTGGCAACCGCCCCGGTCGGGTTATTCGGGAAGCTGAGTAGGATCGCCTTGGTGCGTGAATTGACTGCCGCTTCTATTACTACGGGGTCCAGGTCGAAGTTGTTTTCCATACAGCAGGCGATTTCTACCGGCACTCCACCTGCCAGCAGCACTTCTGCCTGGTAAGACACAAAGCAAGGCGTCGGAATGATCACTTCCTCGCCCGGATTCAGCAGGGCGGTCATGGCCAGGTACAGCGCTTCCGAGCCGCCCACGCTGATGACGATTTCAGAGTCAGGATCGTAGCTGACGTGGTAGAGCTTGTCGATGTGCAGGGACAAGGCCTGACGCAGTTCCATAATGCCGGCGTTGGAAGTATAGTGGGTTTGGCCGTTGTGCAGGGAGCGGATGCCGGCTTCCAGGATGGGCTGTGGGGTGGTAAAGTCAGGTTCTCCAATCCCCAGCGAGATGACTTCTTTCATGGTGGCGGCGATATCAAAGAATTTGCGAATCCCGGATGGTTTCAGTGTGGCGACCCGCTCAGACAGATATGTTTCACGCATTTTAAACCTCGTTTATTTCCCAAACATCGTTGAGTTCATTATAGAATAATTCAAACCTCCGGCCATTCTCAGCACCTACCCGGAAACAGAGCATCCCCGGCACCCGCCAGCGTTCCTGGATGTCGTTGATATACACGCGCTGACCCTCCCATTGGAAGGCGATTGGACGCTCGGCATATGCGCCGCCTGAATAACATTCTACCTGTGGCGCTAACTTTTCACCCATGATTGGTCTCCCAGGTCGAAGCAGGTAGACTGCCCCTCGATGGTGACGTCGCGTCCCAGCAGTGAATTTTCCAAAATCATGTTCTTGACAGTGACGCAGTCCCCCAGGATCGAATTACGCACGATGGCGCTGGTGAGACTGCAATCATCTCCAATGGACACGTACGGCCCGACCACCGAGCTTTCAATCTGGGCGGTTGGAGCGATAAATACGGGTGGGATGATGGCTACCCCATTGTGCTGGGTGAAGGTGGAGTTATCATGCCCGTGTTCCAGCAAATAGCGGTTAGTCTCCAGCAGGGATTCGGGCGTACCGGCATCCAACCATACGCCTACCGGTTGGGTGCGCATCTGTTTCTCTTTTTCCAGAAGGATATTAATCGCGTCTACCAGGAAGAATTCGCCTTTAAGCATGATCTTGCGGCTCATTTGTTCTTCGATGGCGGCAATCAGGTCTTCACTGGAACGGAAATAATAATAACCAACCACCGCCAGGTTGTTGGCCATATCGGTTGGTTTTTCGATCAGGCGCACTACTAACCCCTGTGCATTAATCTGGGCCACCCCGAATCGGCGCGGGTCGGGCACGGCTCTTACCCAGGCGACCATATCAGATGGTTCGTGTGTAAGAAAGGACAGGTTGGTCTCGATCAGCGTATCGGCAAAGGTCATCAGCATGGGGCCGGATAAGAGGTCGCGCGCCTGGTACAGGGCATCAGATTGGCCGCGCATCGTTTCCTGAACCACGTAGCTGGCTTTTTTTTCCGGATAGTGTTGTTCCATGAAGGCTTTTATCTGGTCGCCTTGTGGGCCGATGATAAAAACATATTCGACGTTATTCGGATCGGGCAGGCTGCTGAATTGGTCGAGCACGTAATCCAGCACGGTCTTTCCGGCCAGGTGAAGCAGGGGCTTGGGCTTGCTCCAGGTATGCGGGCGCAGCCGCGTCCCCAGGCCGGCCATAGGAATGGCGATTTTCAGAGTTTGCGACATGCCTTTTTACCTCTTTGATTGCAAATTTTCTTGGTCATTGCTCATCCAAAAAGTCTTCGATCAGTGTGATTGCATCGTATAAAATCTCGCTATCGAAAGCCAGCCGGGCGCCGGCGGCCTGGAAAAGTTGAGGCAGGGACCGCGTGCCTCCCAGCGCCAGGGCCTGGCGGTAGCTGGCGACCGCCGCGGCCTGGTCATCCAGCGAGTTGCGCCACACTTGCACCGCTCCCAGGGAAGCCAGACCGTATTCTACGTAATAGAGTGGTGTGGTATGAATGTGCAGCTTACGATGCCAGCCGGTTACCTTGATGTCTTCCAGCCCGCCCCAATCTACACCGGGCATGAAGCGATCCCACAATTTGCTCCAGGTGGTGTCGCACTGGCCCGGGTCGCAGGCTTTCTGCGGGTTCTCGTAGACCCAGTGTTGGAAAGCATCCACCACCGCCATATAAGGCCAGAAGGTGATCATGCCTTCGAGCTGTTCAACCATGGCGCGCCGGGCATCGGACTGAGCATAAAAGCCGCCCTGGTCGGCTGCCAGGTAAGGCGAGGCCAGCAGTTCCATACTCATCGAGGCGACTTCGGCAAATTCCATGGGCACGGAGTGCTGTTGGGCGAAACGCAGGTTGGCCGATTCAAAGACGTGGAAAGCGTGCCCGCTTTCATGAAGTAGTGTCATTACGTTGTCCTGCAGTCCAACAGCATTCATGAAAATAAACGGGCGCTGCACAGCCGGGAAAGAGGTGCAAAACCCGCCGGGCGCCTTATTCTTGCGGTTTTCCAGGTCGAGCAGGTTTTCGCCGACCATGATGTCAAAATAGCCACCGAGCTGCTCATCTACCTTGTGGAACATGGCCGAGACTTTGGTTTTTAATTCAGTGGCATCTTTAAATGGGCGCAGCGGGGGCCGGTTGAGTGGATCGACGTCCAGGTCCCACGGGCGCAGGCTGCTCACCCCCAGGCGCAGGCGGCGGCGCTCGTACACGCGCAGGGCTGCGGGTACCACCACCTGTTCGATAGCGTTATGGAAGCTGTGACAATCAGCGGGGGTGTAATCGAAACGCAGCATTTCCTGCCAACGGTAAGCCCGGTAGTCGGGCTTGTCGGCGTTGTGGGCAATCTTAAGGCGTACTGCCAGCAGTTGCTGCCACAGTTGATTGATGGCGTCCCGGTCGGCAAGCTGTCGTTCGAAGGCGGTCCGCCAGGCTTTCTCGCGTATGTGCCGTTCCGGGTCCTGAAAGATCGGGCCAAGCTGTGACGGGGTCAGCTCCTGGCCTTCCCATTGGACGGTCTGCGCCCCCACGATCAGGTCGTACTGGTTGGAGAGCTTGACCTCTTCGGCGAGAAGCGGCAGGTTCTCACTTCGGAACAAGTCGGCTTCGGCGTGCAGGTTGCGCAAAGGAATTTCGAACCCGGCCGGCTGCAGTCCGCTGGAGAGCAGCTTTTGCTTGAGCGTTTGTGCAGCGGCTTCAGCCTGCGGGTACACTTCGTCGATAAAGCGATTAAAACGCTGCTGTGCGGCGCTGTCGGTCGTGTTTACCGCGGTAGCCAGGTAGAGACGGGAATATTGTTCGTCAAGGCAGTAATCCACTTTGGTCCAGTCCGCCAACCAGCCTTCAACGTTTGCGTCTGAAAGGCTCTGCGCAGCCAACTCGTTATAATAGGGCGCGTACTTCGACCAGCTCCATTGGATCAGGTCTTCGGCAGACGTATAAATATTTCCAAACATGTTTTCCCTCTCTTCTTTGCCTCAACCCAAAGCAGGGGTATGCTTGTGCCAGTCTGTGGCCATCTGATAAGCGTGCCCGACCCTGAATAATAAATCTTCGCCGAAATGAGCTCCCATCAACTGCATCCCAACTGGTAGGCCCTGCTGGTCGAAACCAACCGGGAATGCCAGCCCTGGCACACCCGCCAGGTTAGCCGGCAGGGTAAATACGTCTTCCAGGTACATGGCCAGCGGGTCGTCGCCGTGCTCGCCCAGGCGGAAAGCGGTGGAGGGGGCCACTGGGGCCGCAATCACGTCGACAGCCTGGAAAGCCTGTGCAAAATCGTCCTTGATCAGCGTACGCACTCTTTGCGCCTGCCCGTAATAAGCATCGTAGTACCCGGCGGATAGGGCGTAAGTGCCCAGCATGATGCGCCGCTTGACCTCTGCGCCGAACCCTTTACCGCGTGTGTTGAAGAATACTTCCTGCAATGATTTGGCCGGCTCACGCAACCCGTAGCGCACGCCGTCGTAACGCGCCAGGTTGGCCGAGGCTTCGGCCGGGGCGATCAAATAGTACACCGGTAGAGCTTCGGCGGTGTGCGGCAGGCTGACCGGTTTGATCTCCGCTCCCAGGTCGTGCAGCACCTCAATCGCCTGGCGGATGCATGCTTCCACCTCGGGTTGGATGCCGCTGATGAAATATTCTTCCGGCACTCCCACGCGCAGGCCATTCAGATTATCCCCTCGCAGAGGCAGGACAATTTGAGGGACCGGCACGTCCATTGAAGTGGCGTCATGCAGGTCATAACCTGCCATTTGAGTGAAGATCAGTGCCGCGTCTTCAGCGCTGTGCGCCAGCACACCGACGCTATCCAGCGAAGACCCAAACGCTACCAACCCGTAGCGTGAAACCCGCCCGTAGGTGGGCTTGATGCCGGTTACTCCGCAAAAAGCAGCCGGCTGGCGTACGCTGCCGCCGGTATCGGTGCCCAGGGCGGCCGGGACCATGCGCCCGGCGACCGCCGCGGCGCTGCCCCCCGACGAACCGCCCGGCACCCGCGCCAGGTCCCAGGGGTTGCGGGTGGGACCGTAGAAGGAATTTTCGGTGGAGGAACCCATGGCGAACTCGTCCATGTTGGTTTTACCCGTCACCACCACTCCGGCGTCCAGCAGGCGTTGTACCGCCGTGCCGGTGAAGGGCGGGACGAAATTTTCCAGGATGCGCGAGCCGCAGGTGCAGCGCACGCCTTTCAAAGTCAGCACGTCTTTTAACGCCAGCGGCAGGCCCAGCAGCCCGGGCAGCGGCAGGGATGGCGAAGCATCCCGTTTCCAGGCCTGGCGGCGCCGGTCAGCCGCTTCGGCCATCTGCAAGGCCAGCTCGGGCGTGGGGGTAATGTAGGCGTGCACCTCCGACTCAAGACGCTGGCTGCGCTCCAGGAAAGCCAGCGTCAGTTCCCGGCTGGAGCAATCGCCGCGCTCCAGTGCTTCCAGGCTCTGGCGCACCCCTAACTCAGTCAGATCGGTCATGGTTCTTGCTCCAGCACGGGTGGAACGCGGAACTGGCCGGCCTCTGACTGGGGCGCGTTGGCCAGAACTTCTTTCAGATCCAGGCTGGGGCCGGGTTCGTCCGGCCGCAGCCGGCCGGCAGCCGGTGTCACCGCGCCGGAGGCTGCCGTCTGGCTGGTATCGATCGATTGCAGGCGCGCCGCATATTCCAGTATTTCTGAAAGCTGCTGGCGAAAGCGCTGTTTTTCTTCATCCGTCAGCTCTAACCGGGCCAATTCAGCAATATGCTCAACTTCCGACAGAGTCAGGCTCATGATCAAAGATTATAACATTCCCCTCCTCAGGTTTCACTTTTTTTATGTGCAAAAACCGCAGGTTTTTGCACATAAAAAAAGATTTCCTTACTTTCTGATCGGTTTCTCTTTTTTCATTTCAGGTAATACAGGTATTTTGCCTGAGTGGTCAGCATCGTATCGAGGGTCTCCTCGGCGGCCTTTACGCTGTGCACCACCGGGTCGACCAGCATGGCTTGCAGGGCGGCTTTCTTCGAGCCGGTCAGCACGGCTTCGGCGGTCAGGTCGTGGACGGCGTACTGATTGTTGAGCAGCCCGCCAAACCCCTTGGGTAGCTTACCCAGGCGCACACCCCGCACACCATCTTTGCTGATGATCGCCGGCACTTCCACGGCGATGTCGCCGGGCAGGTTGTCGATCAGGCCATCGTTCATCACGTTGACCGCCAGCTCTTCGTGCCCCGAGTTAGTCAGGAGGCCTTCCAGGATGGTCTTGATCGTCCAGCCTTCGTTGGTGCCTTCCACGCGTTCCGGGGTGATCTGGTGCGCGCACCAGAATTCGTAGGCCCGGTAAAAGTCGAGGATACCGCGGTGGTCGACCACGTCCTGCGCCCACTGGATGTACTCTCCAAAGTGGCTGTCGGTGGTGATCGGCAGCAGGTCGAATTCTTCGAGGATCACCTGGAAGAGCTTGCGTTCCACCCACACGGCCTGCCGGGAAAAGCTTTTGCGCAGGTCGGCGTCATCCGAGCCTTCCAGCGCCCAGAAGAAATCGTGCGGCACGCCCTCAAAATAGGCTGGGGCTTTGGCGCGCACATCCGGATAGGCGTCCCTGCCGCTATCTTTGTATTGGATCTGCAGCAGGCAGCTGAAATGGTTCAGGCCGCCGGCGCGGAAGCTCAGGTTGGCAAGGGGAGTGTGTAGCAGTTGAGGCAGGTGTTGGGGCAGCGAGGCGATCTCGTGGCACAAGCCGGTCAGCTTCAGCTCAGGGAATTTGCGCTTGACCGTCGTGCAGATGCGGCTCATCGGGTTGCTGAAGTTGAAAACCTGCGCCTCCGGGCAGATACTCATGATGTCGGCGCAGATATCCAGGATGGGCGGGATGATGCGCAGCGAGTGGAACAGGCCGCCGGGGCCGCCGTTCTCGCCGTAGACCTGGCGGATGCCGTACTGCAGAGGAATTTTCCAGTCCTGGTCCCACAACTCGAAGCGGTTGCCGACCTCGATCGAAATCACGCAGATTGTGGCGCCTTGCAGGGCTTCTTTGCGGTCGGTGGTGGCTTTGAGCTCGAAGGGTAGGTGCTGCTGCTGGATATGATGCTGGCCGATCTCGTACACACGCTGCAAAGCCACCGGGTTGATGTCGTGCAGGGTGATCTTGCTGCCCTCGAAGACTTTGCTCTTGAGGACGTCGCCCAGTGTGCCCAGGCCGAAGTTGGCGCTGCCTGCGCCGATCAAAACAATATGCTGCTGCATAGGATGGGTCTCCTGTTTGTATAGGTTGGATAGAGGTTAGATACAAACCTATTCTACAACAGCTTTGTGTATTGTTCACCTCTAACCCGGTTTTTTCTCAAAACCGGGGTTTTGTAGTGGGCAGAAGCATGTTAAAAGAGGAATGTGCCTTTGCTCTTTTCTGGGTTGGAATCACCACCTTCATCCTTCCCCGCTGCTCGCTACGCAGCCCACAGTGGGCGACGGTGGATGGGTACGCTTCAAACTAAACAAGGAAAGGGCCAAACTCCAGGGTTTTAGAGGCCAACTGAGAGAAGCGACTATAATTTGGTGGAAAATTGGTTTCCGGAAGAAAGGATCATGCCATGGGTATTTCAAAAACGCTCGTCCAAAACGGCATTGAATATTTTTTTGACATCGACATCCCCGATCCTGAGACAGCCTCGATCCAGATCGATGCTGTACCAAAGCAGGCTATGCCAGATACTACGATCGTCAAGATTCGCGTCCATAACCAAACCGGCAAACCGCTCCCGGTCGGGACGCTTTCCCTCCACTGGGAACTGCCCGTGGTCGATATGCATGGTATGTTGTACTTCCCACCCTCCCCGGAAGACATGGGCCGCCTGCCCTTCTGGACTGGCCATAAGGGGTCGTGCGCCAATTCCAGCCTGCCCTTCTTTATACTCTACCACCGCAGCAGCCACAACCGGTTTGCCTTTGGCATGCTCAACCAGGCGCCGGAGACCCGCTTCGATTTTGAAATGTCGGAACTGACTGCCGCCTATACGTTTCAGTTCGAGTGCCCGATCACTTCCGGCGCGGATGGCGCCTGGGAAGAAAGCTTTTATTTATCAAAGGCAGCCCTCCCCTGGCCTGAAATCGTCAGCGATTATATCCGCTTCGTGGATGCCGCCTGGCCGCAGGCGCGCTTGAAAGTGCCTGCCGAGGCCTTCAACCCAGTGTTTTGCACCTGGACAGCCATCCACCACGCCGTCGATCAGGCCTGGGTGGTGAAAAATGCACGCCTGGCTGCCGATTTGGGTTTCAAAACCTGGATCACGGATGATGGCTGGTTTACCGAAAAGGCTTCGTTTGCCGATTACCGCTACAGCGGGGATTGGCAGCCCTCATTAAAAAAGTTTCCCGACTTTGCCGGCCACGTCCGGCAGGTTCAGGCAATGGGTTTTAAATATCTCCTGTGGGTAGCGCCTTTCATGGTCGGGCAGGAATCCGCTGCGGCCAAAACCTGTGCCCATTTATTGCAAAAACCCATCGAGCGCCTGCACTTTGCCAACCTTACCCCATGGAAGCTGGAAACCGGCCAGATCATCGGCAGCCTGCTCGAGGATCGCCTGCGCGAGTACAACCTGGATGGGTTCAAACTCGACTTCATCGATTCGGTCAGGCCCGCAGAGAAACCTGAGCAGGCCGACTATCAATCGGCCGGCGAAGGCATCTATACCATCTTGAGCGAAGCCGTCGACCGCTTGAGCCGCATAAAAGGGGACGTACTGATCGAATTTCGCAATTCGTATACCAACCTGGCTTCGCGCCGCTACGCCAATCTCTACCGCGCCTCGGACGTCCCGGTCAATTTTTCACTCAATCGCTGGCAGGTCGCCATGGAACGTTTGCTTACCCCTGACCGGGCCGTGGTGCTCGACCCGGCGCTCTGGCATCCGGATGATACGGACGAGAACGTTGCCGTGACCCTGATCAACACGATTGTCAGCGTGCCGATGGTGTCGGTCGATCTGCAGAAGTACCCGCAAAGCCACCTGGACCTGATCCGTTACTGGATCGGCTTTTATTGCGAGCACCTGGATACGATCGTGCATGGCGAATTTCACCCCGAATTCCTGCGCGGCTTCTTGCCGGTGATCCGTTTCACCGGTCCACAGGAGCGCATCACCGGCGTTTACGAAGATTATCCCATCCGCCTCGATGAGGGGCCTTTGCCCTTGTGGATCCTGAACGCCTCCTCCCGCCCGTATATTGACATCCTGCCGGGCGCCTTCTCAGGCTCGCACCTGGTAACCGTCCGCGACAAATTCGGCACAGTCACGTCCCAGGCATCCCTCCAATTCCCAAAAGCATGCCTTTCCGTAGAAGTCGGCGGCAGCCTGGAAATCAGATAGCAGTTTCCTCCTCATATTTCACTGCAAAACAGGTCATGGTTTGCCGCCAATTTTCTTTCTTGCCTGTGATTAACCGACCCCATATGCCTAATCTCATACCAACTTGAAGGCCGATGTGAATAATGGCCGTTTTGTTCGACACGTGATATATTTGTTCGTTTACAATTTTTTCCCCTGGGAAAATTTGTTTGGTACTCTCGAATATTATCTCCGGATCATGCCATTCGATGGGTTGCTCTTTCTTTAAATGTTCATCGTTCTTGTCAAATGGCACCCAATTAGATAATGAGCCGCCAGGTTGGATAGTATATTGGAGGATTTGAATCATTCCCTTAGGGTCAAGTAAGCGTACGCGAGATTTGTTTTCGATCTCAAAACGAACCAACAACAAGTGCTTATGAGGATCAGTCCAAGTTGGCGTAATTTGGAGGCTAAGAACGGGAGCTAGTTGAAAATAGACAAACAGTGTTACCAGGCCACCTACTACTATTGTCAGAAAAGTGAAGATATCTAGAAAAGTCATTTTCATACTCTCAGAATTGCCAGATTTGTAGTTATCTCATATGTCTCAAATAGATATCCTAATGAGATATGGAGAAACGGCGGCTAGGGACCTTTTGAATATTATATACATGAATTTAGAATTTACTTGCCAATCATTAGGTTTTTCACCCCACTACACAAAATTGCGCGACAGAATGCACCGATTGCTTTATTTGAAAAGTTTCACCTTGATAGCTGTAGTCAACCCCAACACTTATCAATTGAAAATCAGCAATCTACAATTCAGACAAAAATCGTAGACTTTTCAATGATTCTGGCTTAAAATAGGGGCTGGCTGAAAGCTGGCACCTGATCCCTGACACCCTCCAGCCGAACGCCAACCGTTAAACAAAGGAGTCCGCATGCCAACTGAAAAAGATATCATGGCTGCCCTGTCGCTGGTAAAAGATCCCGAGTTGGGACGTAACCTGGTTGAATTGGGCATGATTCACGACGTAGTCATCGAAAAGAATGGTAAAGTTTCCTTCACCGTAGCCCTGACCGTGCCCGGCTGCCCGCTGCGCGAGAAAATCGAGTCGGACGCCCGCCAGGCAGTTTTGGCGCTCAAAGGCGTCAAAGAAGTGGCGATCAATTTCCGCTCGATGACTCCCGTAGAACGCCAGGCCGCCATGGGCGGCGCCCAGCAGAGCCTGCCAAAGATCAACCAGTTCAACCACGTCAAGCACGTGCTGGCGATCATGAGCGGCAAAGGCGGGGTCGGCAAATCTTCCATCACCGCCATGCTGGCCTCAGCGCTGGCTCGGCGTGGTTTCAAAGTTGGCGTACTGGACGCTGACGTCACCGGACCGAGCATCCCCAAGTTGTTCGGCATGCCGGCCGGCGGCCTGCGCTCCAGTGAGCAAGGCATCCTGCCCGCCGTGACCCGCACCGGCATCAAGATGATTTCTACCAACCTGCTCCTGCCCGAAGAGGACTCGGCCATCATCTGGCGCGGGCCAATGGTCTCCGGGGCGATCAAGCAGTTCTGGACGGACGTTTTATGGGGGACCCTGGATTATCTGCTGGTCGACCTCCCGCCGGGCACCTCTGACGCAGCCCTGACGGTGATGACCACTCTACCGATCAACAGCGTGCTGCTGATCACCACCCCGCAGCAGTTGGCCGCCATGATTGTGCGCAAGGCGCTGAATATGCTCAACCAGGTGCACAAGCCCATCACCGGCGTGGTGGAAAACATGAGCTATTACACCTGCCCCGATACCAACAAACCGCACTATATCTTTGGCCCCAGCCACGCCGAGGAAATTGCCCAGGCCGCCGGGGTATCCGTGCGGGCGCAGATACCGCTCGATCCCAACATAGCCACGATGTGCGACGCCGGGCAGGTAGAAGACGTGCGCATGCTCGAAATTGAGGCCCTCGCCGACCAGATCGGCGTAGCAGTGCCGGTCAAGGCATAAAAATACTCAGGATATTCCGCACTGCAACTGCGGAATATCTTTAGAATTTTTACTTTCCCTTCCAGTGAATTACCTGCGCGACGGCATTGTTCGGGATGCGGTTGTAGGCTTCTTGCAGCGGCCAGTGATTGGCCAGGCACAGCAGGGCCGCCAGAGCCAGGCCATGTGTCACTACCAGCACCGGGCCAACGGGGTAGGCTACCGCAATGTCGTCGGCGGCGCTCGACAGGCGGGCAGCCACCTCCATCAGCGATTCACCGCCGGGGGCGCGTGAATACAGCGGGTCTTCCAGGCGCTGGCGCGTCGCTTCGGTAGATAGCTCACTCACCTGGCTGACCAGCAGGCCTTCCCAGGCGCCTTTGTTGATCTCGCGCAGGCGGCGGTCTCTGTGCACGGGCAGGGCCAGGCTTCTACCAATTTCTTGGGCGGTTGTGTAAGCCCGCAGCAGGTCGCTGCTGTAAATTGCATTAAACCTAAATCCGTTTCCGGCCAGGATCGAGGCCAGGCGGCGTGCCTGTTCTACCCCAGTAGAATTCAATGGAATATCGGCATGCCCCTGCCAGCGCCCCTCGATGTTCCAATCGGTTTGTCCGTGACGTACCAGCCAGATTTCGGTCATGCGTTGTGTACCTTAATCACTTTGGGAAGGCGCGGAGCGAAGATATATTTGGTCAGTTCGGCTGCCAGCGAGGGGATGAGCAACAGCGGCAGCAGTTCCGACCACTGCTCCC
>VFSW01002725.1_pt1 | contig 26604 bp, 23 predicted proteins | sample 5358111 | NCBI WGS metagenome assembly VFSW01 (sample SAMN11554181, study PRJNA540505) | mine drainage metagenome | isolation source: sediment from site ElyBrook_90M | place: USA: Ely Copper Mine, Vershire, VT | collected 2017 | reverse complement strand
GAGCCCGGGCGCAGATCGGCGTAGACACTGCCCGGCTGAAACAGGCCCGCGCGCATCAAAGTTGAGAGCTTCCGCGACCGCGTGTTCAACGGCAAGGTGACCAAGATCGCGCCCATGGGCGTGGAAAAGGACAACGTGACGACCTTCGAGGTGCGCGTGTCCATTGACAACGCCGGCGGCGAATTGAAGGCCAACATGACAGCCAACGCCGAGATTCTTCTCGACGAGCACAAGGGCGTGCTGACAGTGCCCGAAAACGCCGTGGTCTACGACAACCAAAAGAACGCATTCGTCAATGTGCCAGACAAAAGCCAGAAGGAAGGCCAGCGCAAGGTTCCCGTCAAGGTGGGCCTGTCGAACGGCTCGGTAACGGAGATCACGAGCGGACTGAAGGAAGGCGAGCAGGTGGTGCTGCAGCAGTAAGGCAGTCATCGTTGATCAATCGCCGGGAGATGCGTCAAAGGCGACCTGTCCGCAGGCGCACAGCGGTGTTCAGTAGCGGACACCGGACGCACCGCCGGATCCCAGCCCGTGACCTGAATCAGCAGGATCCATTGAGGTTGCAGCAGCAACGGCTTTGGCAAAAGAAATGCCTCGCAAGAGAAAGTAGAGCTTTCGTTCCTGTATCTGAGTGTTTGCAACGGGGTAGTGTCTCTGGAATCAGCAACGCGACCAAAGGCTGACCACCGGCCGCTGAAAACTGACCACTGCATTTTGAAGCGAGGAGCACGATGAAACATCTCTGGATAGCAACGGCCGTCCTGGCCCTGGCAGCGCTTCCGGCGCTGGCCTCGGAGGCCACGTTCGAGCGCAACTTATCTGTCAACGGACGCGTGGATCTCACCGTTTCCACCGGCTCCGGCAATGTCCACCTGACCCGCGGCTCAGACAACCATGTGCACATCTACGGCAAGGTCCACTCCAACTGGGGAGGCAGCGACGAACGGGTGCGCGAGATTGCGGCCAATCCGCCTATCGAGCAGACCGGCAACATCATCCGTATCGGCGCGCGTCACGAGAATTATCACAACATCAGCGTCGACTATGAGATTCAGGCGCCGGCCAACGCCTTTCTCGATGCCAGTTCCGGATCCGGCAACATCACCGATGACGGCATCGGAGCCAACTCCAAACTCACCACCGGTTCCGGCAATATTCACGCCACCAGCCTGCAAGGCGGATTTACGGTCAACACCGGCTCCGGCAACATCTACGCTGACCAGGCCGGCCAGGGCGACGTGAAGGCCCAGACCGGCTCGGGCAACATCGAACTGCGCAATCTGCACGGCGGTCTGCGTGCCGGTACCGGATCGGGCGACATCAAGGTAAGCGGAACGCCGTCCGTGTCCTGGCATCTTGAGACTGGCTCGGGCAGCATCGAGTTCTGGCCCGGCAACACCGGCTTCACGCTGGACGCATCTACCGGCTCGGGCAGTGTTCACACCGACCGCGAAATGCTGACGCAGGGCGCGTCCGACCGCCATCACGTAACGGGCAAGATCGGCGGCGGCGGCCCCACGGTGCGCATCGAAACCGGTTCCGGAAGCATCCGGGTTCACTAAGACCAGAATGGCCCTGCGCGCCCTTGACGGCCAGTAAGTTTGTTACTCAGGCGAGATCCGTACGACTCCTCTGGGAGGGTTTCGCCTGCTTTTTGCCTGCCTGTTTCTCAAGCGCTCCGCTACTGGATGAAATAATACGGGTCGGGATACTTTACCGAATACTCCGCTTCCGGCTTGCCCCGAAGATCGCTCCACTGATCCCCAACATTCAGCACGATCCGATAGCCCTGCGCTGCAATCGCGGCCCTGGCGGCGGACTTGTATGCCAGTGCCGTCGCACGAGCCTCTGCGGGCGCGCGCAGAATCAACTGCTGCCAGCCGTCGAATCCCTGACTGCGTAGATTCTGCTCGGTGGCCGCTCGTTGCGACTCCGGCCTGCCGGTGAGAAAGAAGACGCTCACCCCGAGCCGCCGGGCCACTCGAAAGATTCGCAGGGTTCCGGGAACGGCCGGCGCAGCGGCCGAGTCCACCCACGCGTTGAAGGCCTTGGCGTTGTAGGCAAAATCGGCCTTGACCATTTCCTGATAGTTCGACAGCGTGGTTTCATCGATGTCGAAAACGAGCGCCAGTTTCTCCTGGGGCTGCGGATGCGCGGCACGGTGGCGCAAAAAGGCGATGGCTCGATCCGCCTGCACATTCAGGTCTCTGGCATAACAACCGCACGCGCACGTGCAGTCGTGATACTGCTTGAGCTCGTCTTTGAGCTTGTCGAGATTGGCGATGCGTTCGCCGGAAACCGGTGGGGCAAACCTGGGTGCCGGTTGCTGCGCGTGTGCGCCGCTGCATGCGAGTGCGACTCCCAAAGTCGAGGCAAGAAACAGTCCAAGTTTCTTCAACTGAATAATCCCTTTCTGGAACATGGAGACGCGCATCCAGGCGAGCGACCTCCGCGCAAACATCATCGCATCCATCGCTGGGCATTGGCCGTGCGCGCTTCCTGTTCCGCGCAGCGGCCCCGCCGGCAATCCGCTACCGTTACACTGGAATCATGATTCGTGTTTTTCACCCCCTCCCCATCGAATCGTTGAAACTGCTCGTCTTCGATCTGGATGGTACGCTCATCGATTCCGAACAGGACCTCTGCAACAGCGTCAATGCGGCGCTGCTGCACGTGGGCCGCGCACCGCTTCCGGAGCCGGTCATCGCCAGCTTTGTGGGCAACGGAGCCCCCATGCTGCTGCGCCGATCGCTGGCCAGCGGGGACGGAATCGACCCCGACGAAGTGGACGAGGAGCACCTGACCCAGGCCTACCCGTTCTTTCTGCAACACTATCGCGCCCACAAACTGGACTTTACCTATGCCTACCCCGGTGTGCTTGATTCCCTGGCCGCGCTGCACACCGCGTCCGACGGAACCACCAGGGCGATGGCAGTGCTGACCAACAAGCCGGTGGGCCCGGCGCGGGGCATTTGCGAAGGACTGGGCATGGCGCGCTACTTCCTGCACATCTACGGCGGCGACAGCTTCCCAACCAAGAAGCCCGATCCCCTGGGGCTGTGCTCGCTGATGGAGGAGACTGGCGCACGCCCTGAAGAAACCGTGATGATCGGCGACAGCATGGTGGACGTGCTCACGGCGCGCAATGCGGGAGTCTGGAGCCTGGGTTGCGCTTTCGGCTTCGGGCCGCAAAATCTGATGGAGACGCCGCCCGACGTGCTGGTGGACACCGCCGCGGACTGGGTGGCCGCGCTCACGCCCGCAAAGAACGGCTTGCCGCGGTAGCCGCTCTACCCCGTCGATGCAGCATAGGCGGAACTTTTCCAGAGCCGGCCTCGTAGAAGCTGAAGAGGTGGCAAGATGACCCGCCGCATTCTCATCACTTGTTTGTCGGCCGCGGCGCTGGTGTTTGCCGCGGCTCCCGCTCATGCCAGCCGCGACGCCGTCCAGTTTGCCAGCAACAGCGACGTGCCCCTGGGCTCCTCGGTCCATGATGCCGTGTGCTTTTTCTGCAGCGTCCACGCTGAAGGCGCTATCGACCACGACGTCGTCGTTTTCTTTGGCAACGTGTACATTGCCAGCCAGGCTAAACACGACGTGGTCAACTTCTTCGGTAGCGTCACGGCGGACGACAACGCGTTGATCGGCCATGACCTGGTGAGCTTTTTCGGCGTCATTCACCTGGGCCAGAACGCCAGCGTGGGCAATGACATGGTCGCGATGTTCGGCAGCGTGCGTGCGCCTTCCTCGGTCAACGTGGGCGGCAACCGCGTTATCCAGCCGGGCTGGGTTCTCGGGATTCCCTTCCTGATCGTCGGTCTGATCGTAGTGCTGATTGTCCGGGCAGTCCGCGACCGTCGCCGCCAGCAAATGCTGATGGGCTACACCTTCCCGTTTCAGCCATAGACCACGCTGTAGGCTACACTCTGAATCAATGCACACCAACCCTGCCCTGCCGGTGCGTCCGCTGCGTATTGTGCTACCCGGCGGCAGCGGACAAGTAGGCCAGATGCTGGCGCGCTATTTTCAGGAGCGCGGCCATCACGTAACCGTCCTGACCCGCGGTCCCTACACCGCGCCTTGGCAAACGGTTCATTGGGATGGCGAAAATCTCGGCCCGTGGACCGAGCATCTTGAGGGCGCTGACGTCTGCATCAACCTGGCCGGGCGTAGCGTGAACTGCCGCTACCACGAGGCCAACCGCGAGGCCATCTATAACTCGCGCATCCATTCCACGCGCCTGCTCAACTACGTGATTGCCTCACTCGCCGACCCGCCGCCAGTGTGGCTCAACGCTTCGACGGCCACCATCTATCGCCACTCCCTCGATCGCGCAATGGACGAAGCGACTGGCGTTCTCGGGGGTAACGAGTTCATCTCCAAAAGACGGCGCACACCCGATACGTGGAACTTTTCCGCCCGCGTCGCCAGAGATTGGGAAGCGGCATTTTTTGAGACGATCACACCGCGCACGCGCAAAGTAGCCCTGCGCTCAGCCATTGTTTTCAGTCCCACGCCGGGCAGCGCTTTTGCCGTACTGTCAAATCTGGTGCGGCTGAGCTTCGGCGGCACGCAGGGCAACGGCCGCCAGTTCGTCTCCTGGATTCACGAGAACGACTTTGCCCGCGCCGTCGAATTCCTCATCGCCCGCGAAGACCTGCATGGCCCCGTTAACCTCACCGCGCCCCATCCGCTGCCCAACCGCGAGTTCATGGCAGCGCTGCGCGACGCATGGAACGTGCCCAACGGCCTGCCGGCCCCGGCGTGGCTCATCGAAATCGCGGCCTACTTCTTCCGCACGGAATCCGAGTTGGTACTCAAGAGCCGTTGCGTCGTTCCTGACCGCCTGCTCGACGCTGGATTTGAGTTCAACTTTCCCGACTGGTCCGAAGCCGCAGAAGACCTGGTGACCCAGTGGCGACATAGAGATGATTGATGCTGCAAGGGCACCTCAGCGATACAAGCAAGTCTCGGTGCCCCATCCGGGCCTGACCACTGACAACTGCCCACTTATCACTTCTTTTGTGGTGTTATATTCGTCACCGGCAAATCCCAGTGCGCCGCCAGAATCTCAAAGCGCCGCTGTTCCTCTTTCTTATAGGTCGCCTGATCAGGCCATAACTCCTTAATGAAAGCTTCTTCGTCAGGGTTAGTCGTTGTGGCCAGCGTCGAGTTCTTATAGCCAATGGTTACGCGATAGTCCCAGCGCCCGTCTTCCGTGGTGTGGTAAGCCGGCGACTCGATCTTCAGGGAAACAATCCGCCCCGTGGAAGCAATCTTCTGAAGCAGCGGGAAGTGGTTCTTGAGGAACAGATCAAGGAACTCCTGCTGATGGCCCCATTGAACCTTGTAGTAGTACTCCACGGTGTAGGGCTGGTCGGCCCCGCCCTGCGGCGGCGCTCCCTGGGCCATCATGGGCACGGCAAATGAAGCGGAAACGACCACGGCGAGAACGGCGAGAAGAATCCTGCGCATACAGCCTCCTGGCAGCAAATGAGTCTTGCGGCGAATGAGTGCCATTGTAGCGCGTGAACTTTTCCCGCCGACAAAACCGCCTCCTAATTTCCTGAAGCCGGAGCCGGAATCCGCGGCCGGATGCCCTCACCGATGGGCCCTTTGTGATGCAGCTGCGTGTTGAGCCACTCGGTCATCTCGCGTTCCCAGTCGGGAACGCCGGGCAGCTTGTTCCAGCCGCCGGTGCCGTGCATGCCGCCGGGAATCTTGATAATGTCACAGCGCACGCCAACTTTGTGCAGGGCTGTCTGCAGATTGGTCGCTTCGGAGAATGGAATGTACTCATCCTTGTCGCCGAGTATCTGAAGAAACGGCGGATCGTCCTTCGAGACATACGTGATCGGCGACGCCTCTTTGATCGCTTCCTTGTACCCCTTCTTTGCAATCAGCGGGTCCAGCAGCCGATGCACGTCCGCATTGAGCGGAACGAATTCAAAGCTGCTCTGCGCAAACAAACTCACCACGGCCTGCGCCTTTGCGCTCTCCCAGTCAACAGGATCGGCGGCTTTCGGGTCGCCGGGCGCATTCAACAGGCCCACCATATTGCTCAGGAACCCGCCTGCCGAGCCGCCCACCAACGCAATCCTGTTGGGATCGGCATTCCACTTCTTCGCGTTGTAGCGGATATAACGCACAGCCCGCTGCACATCCTCGACCATGTAAGGGTAGGGATACTTGGGAGCCAGCCGGTAGTTGACCGAGAACACCGCGTAGCCGGCAGGCGCGAGAAAGTCCGCGACATAGGCTTCGCTTCCGCTCTTGCTGTCGCCGCCGTGGTAGCCGCCGCCATGAATGATGATGGCGATGGGATGGATGCCTTTGCCCTTCGGGGCGTAGTAGTCCATGGTCAGCGGCTGCCCGTCCGCCGTGCCGTAGAGCAGCCCATCCTGTGTCGGGGTTCGGGTATCCGCCGAAAACGCCAGGGGGGAAGTCATGCAAAGCGCAGAGAGCGTGAGCACGGCCAGCTTTAGAGAACTTCTCAGCATCAATCAATCTCCTGGCCTTCCATAGTAATGCCTCGAAAGCGCATGACGGCGGCCAACTCGCAAGGCGGTATCCCACAGGCGCAAACTCACACGGAGTAATTCCCTGCACCTTCTTCGCCGCCATGTGAATCCAAAGCTGCACAGGAGAAACTTCCCCAATGTCTCAGAAGATTGCATTCATCACCGGCGGAAACCGCGGACTCGGTTTCCAAACCGCACTCGACCTCAAGGATGCGGGCGTGAAAGTCGTCATCGGATCGCGCGACCTGAAGCAGGGCGAGGCGGCCCTGGCCAAGCTCCGCGCCGCGGGCGTTGACGCCGACCTCCTCCAGTTCGACATCACTAACTCCGCGGACTATAAGGCCGCCTACGACTACTTCGACTCCGCCTACGGCCGCCTCGACATTCTGGTGAACAACGCGGGCATCGCCGCCGGCAAGTTCCCCGGCGATGGTCCCGAGCACTCTGTCGCCGACGTCCCACACGACCTGCTCCACAAAGTCTTCGAGACCAACTTCTTTGCCCAGGTGGCGTTGACCGGCGCGCTGTTGCCGCTACTCAAAAAGAGCCCCGCAGGCCGCATCGTCAACCTCTCCAGCATCCTCGGTTCGCTCACGCTGCACGCCGACCCTGGCTCACCTATCTACAACGCCAAGTCCTTCGCCTACGACGCATCCAAGACGGCGCTCAACGCCTTCACCATCCATCTGGCCTACGAATTGCGCGGCACCAACATCAAGGTCAACTCCGCACACCCCGGCTGGGTCAAAACGGACATGGGCGGCGAGCACGCCCCCATGGACATCAGCGAAGGCGGTAAGACCAGCGCCGCGCTCGCCACCCTCCCCGAAGACGGCCCCACCGGCGGCTACTTCCACCTGGGCCAGCCGCTGCCCTGGTAAGTCGCCTGCTCACCGACGAACGCCGACGATGACGGAGCTGAATCCAGCAAGGTATTCGATCGCTCCGTCATTCGGCAGCTCCCGCAGGATTGATCTCACTCGACACCGGGGCGCGGTACAATTCGAGCCAATCGGTGTTCGATCAGGAGATCCCTATGCAGAAACGTTGGGTCAAAGCCGTCATTGCAGTTGTCGCTCTGGTCATCGTCGTCGTTGGATTGGTCCCATTCCTCGTTAATGCCGATACCTTTCGGCCCATGCTTGAAGACCAGTTATCCACCGCGCTCGGGCGCAGGATTGCGCTCGGCCACCTGAGTTTTTCTCTGCTCTCCGGCAGTATCGTGGCACAGAATATCTCTGTCGCTGACGATCCAGCCTTCAGCACATCGCCGTTTATCCAAGCCAAATCGCTGTATATCGGCGTTGAAATCGTACCGTTTCTCTTCCACCACCAGGTACGGATCACGAAACTCACCATCGACTCCCCGGCCATTCATCTCATCCACGCGCAAAACGGCACATGGAACTACTCCAGCCTCGGCCGCTCCACCACGCCCGCTGCGCCCCAGCAACAAAGTGCCTTCCCTGACCTGACCGTGAGCGAATTAAAGATCAAAAACGGGAGCGCCACCGTCTCCTCCATCCCTGCGACCGGCAAGCCGTTCGTCTACTCGGACATCGACCTCGCCATCCAGCAACTCTCGTTTGCCAAGTCCTTTCCATTTCAGCTTTCGGCCAGCCTGCCGGGCGATGGATCACTCAAACTGGACGGCGCCGCAGGCCCGCTTGCGCAGAAGGATGCCTCTGACACGCCCTTCCGCGCCACCCTGCAGCTAAAGCATTTTGATCCGGTTGCCGCGGGCGTCATTGATCCCAGTAAGGGTATCTCCATGGTCCTCGACATCAACTCGCAGCTGGCGTCGGACGGAACCGCCCTATCGAGCACAGGAAAGATTCAGGCTGCAAAGCTTCAGTTGGCGCGCACCGGTTCTCCCGCGCCCCAACCGGTCAATATCGACTACACAATCAGCGACAATCTGGATGCACGCACAGGGCGCGTCTCCGATATCGCTGTCCACACCGGTTCTGTAGCCGTGCATGTAACGGGCAGCTATCGGCTCACCGCGCAGGCCATCGTGTTGGACCTGCGCCTCGCCGCGCCCAATCTCCCCATCGATCAACTGGAGCAGTTACTGCCAGCCTTTGGAGTTCGCCTGCCCAGCGGCTCTTCCCTTCATGGAGGCACCCTCACCGCCAACCTGGCCATCACCGGCCCCGCCACCGCAACCACCATCACCGGACCTGTCGAGATCGACAACACGCAGCTTGCCGGATTCGACCTGGGTTCGAAGATTCAGGGCGTGAATCCCTTTGGCGGAACCGGCGGCGGAACCGCAATCCAGACCGTGCGCACCAACGTGAATTCTTCCCCGCAGTCCACCCAATTCACCAATATTTACGCATCTGTTCCCCAGATTGGAACTGCAACCGGCAGCGGCACCGTCTCTTCCTCGGGCGCTCTCGACTTCAACCTGGTCGCCACGTTCAACTCTTCCTCAGTAGTCGGCGCAGTGGCCAACCAGGCTGTGAATGCGGTCAGCGGCATCCTCGGCGGCTTCTTCCATCCCAATGCAAAACCAGCTGCCAACACCAACAGAGGCATTCCACTGACCATCACCGGAACCACGACCAATCCATCCATCCGCGCCAACATAGGCGCCATGCTGAAATGAACCGGTCGACAGGAGTCAGGAGGACCTCTTTTCGACGCAGAATTTGCGCCGAAAAGAGGTCCTGATCGACGATGCGGATCATGCTGAGTGGTTGGGAAGCACAGGGCTTTCGTGCAGGTTCCTATTTGCCATTGTGCGCCCGCGGCGCGTTATTTTCTGCAATGCCGGCGGGAGGCTGCGGTGGCGGCGTGATACCCAGGTTTCAGAGGCGATGGCTGCGGTGCCCAATCTTAGGTTGAATCGTTGAGGGCCACCCGCCGCAAAATCCCGGCTTCTTTTACCCTTACTTGTACCCCCTCAAAATCAGGCAAAAGTACCCTTAGACGGAGCCAAAATTGCTTCGAGCTATGTCTGCAGTTTCGCCTCATCTTCGCCGAAGCGCGGTATAATCCCTACATGGACTTTCAGCTCGTAACCCACTACAAGCCGCGTGGAGATCAGCCTCGCGCCATCGACGAGCTGGCCGAGGGCCTCGCAGCGGGCGAGAAGCACCAGGTACTGCTGGGCGTTACCGGCTCGGGCAAGACCTTCACCATGGCGAAGGTCATTGAGCAGTCCAACCGCCCGGCGCTGATTCTGGCGCATAACAAGACGCTGGCGGCGCAGCTTTATCACGAGTTCAAGCAGTTCTTCCCCGGCAACGCGGTGGAATACTTCGTGAGTTATTACGACTATTACCAACCCGAGGCCTACATTCCCGCAGGCGATCTCTATATCGAGAAGGAAGCCACGATCAATGAGGAACTGGACAAGCTGCGGCTCTCGGCCACGCGCAGCCTGTTCGAGCGGCGCGACTCCATAATTGTGAGCTCAGTCAGTTGCATTTACGGCCTGGGCTCGCCGGAGGCCTACTACGGCATGTTGCTGCTGCTGGAGAAGGGCCAGCACATCAGTCGAAAAGACATTACGCGGCGACTGGTTGAAATCCTCTACGAGCGCAACGACGCGGACTTCCGTCGCGGCACCTTTCGTGTGCGTGGCGACGTGATCGAGGTCTTTCCCACCTACGATGAAACGGCCTACCGTATTGAGCTTTTCGGCGACGAGATCGAGTCGCTCTCGCAGATCGACCCGCTCTTTGGCACCGTGAAGCAGAAGTACGCCCGCCTGCCCATCTATCCCAAGAGCCACTACGTGGTGCAGCCCGAGCGGCGGGGCGAGGCCATTGAGTCCATTCTGGCTGAACTGAACAGCTGGGTCGCCGAACTGGAATCGCAGGGCCGCATGGTGGAGGCACAGCGCGTGAACCAGCGCACACGCTTCGATCTGGAGATGATCAAGTCGATGGGCTACTGCCACGGCATCGAGAACTACTCGCGGCACTTTAGCGGACGGCTGCCGGGCGAGGCTCCGCCCACGCTGCTGGACTACTTTCCTCGCGACTTTCTGCTGTTTGTGGATGAGAGCCACGCTACCATTCCGCAGGTGCATGGCATGTGGTTCGGAGACCGCAGCCGCAAGCAAAACCTTGTGGATTACGGCTTCCGCCTGCCCTCAGCCATGGACAACCGCCCGCTCAAGTTCGAGGAGTTTGAGAACCGCGTACAGCAAGCCATCTACGTCTCTGCCACGCCCGGCCCGTATGAACTGACGCGCTCGGCCGGGGTGGTGGTGGAGCAGGTCATCCGCCCCACGGGCCTCGTCGACCCCGAAGTTGAGATTCGTCCGGTCAAGGGCCAGATCGATGATCTGCTGGCCGAAATCCGCGACCGAACCAAACGCAACGAGCGCGTGCTGGTGACCACGCTGACCAAGCGCATGGCCGAAGACCTTGCGGGCTACTACACCGAGGTCGGCGTGCGTTGCCGCTACTTGCACTCTGAAATTGAGACCCTGGAGCGGGTGAAGTTATTGGCGGGCCTGCGCAAGGGCGAGTTCGACGTGCTCATCGGCATCAACCTTCTGCGCGAGGGGCTGGACCTGCCGGAGGTCTCGCTGGTGGCTATTCTTGACGCCGATAAGGAAGGTTTTCTGCGGTCGGCTGGGTCGCTGATCCAGACCATGGGCCGGGCGGCGCGCCATCTGGAGGGCCGCGCCATTCTGTACGCCGACCGCATCACGGACTCCATGCGCCGCGCGATGGACGAGACCGATCGCAGGCGGACCATCCAGCGGGCCTATAACGAGGAGAACGGCATTACGCCTCAGTCGATCATCAACACAATGGATATGGGGCTTGCCGAGATTCTGAAGGCAGAGTACGGCGACGTGACCGAGGAAGAAACGGCAGGCCTGCCGGAGTTCGCCTCCCAGGCGGAGGTCGACCAGTACATCACCAAGCTGGAGACAGAGATGCGCGAGGCGGCTAGGAAGTTCGAATTTGAGAAGGCAGCCCGCCTGCGCGACGCCATCAAGGAACTGCGCGACAAGGAGTTCCTCTTCGGTTAGGCTGACGGCACGCACAGGCAACCCGCGCGCGGCTTTGCGTCATCGTAGCTGAATAGAACGTTCGGTGCGGCCGGCCCCAGCCGTAGGCCGCGCGGGCTCAGGGGTACATGGCGACAATTCTGCTAGTGGACGACGACCCTCTTCAGGCGTTTGTGAGGAAGTCCATTCTGGAAAAGCGGTTCCGCGATGTGCAGCGGGTCGCCGATGCTTCAGAGGCTCTGTGCCTCGTGGAGCAGCCGCAGTTTGCCGGAAAACTTGGCCTGGTCATCTCCGGCCTGCAAATGCCCGGGATCACCGGACCTGCGTTTGTAGCCGAGTTGCACTCCCGCATGCCGTTGCTGCCGGTTCTGGTGTTGGGTGGCGTCAGCGACGCCCCCGCCGATTACACGGCTGAGGGCGTGCGCTTCCTCTCCCGCCCGTTTGCCATTGAAGAAATGCTCACCTTGGCCAGCCAGATGCTCAGGCCCAACGGCCGCTGAATCTCTGAACCCTCAAAATTCGACCTCCGCCCCCATCCCAAGTGTGAGCTAAATCACACCCCCAAAGCCTATGATGGATTGAGAATGACATTGCTGGGATGCCCTTAAAAGGCACCCAGCCCGCATGCGAGAATTATGGTGGAGTCTTAATGGCAGCCTTCGGTAGTTTTGCACTTCTCATCGCCCTGGCGCTGGCCGCCTACAACCTGCTGGCCGGTGCGTTGGCCTTGCGGTTGCTGGCCACCGGACAACCGGCCCGCATCTCACCCGAGCGTTTAGCAGACACTGCGCGCCGCGCAGGCATCGCCGGTTTTGTGGCCATCACGGCGGCGGCGTTCGCGCTGGTCTGGTCGGTCTTTACCAACGATTTCTCTATCACTTACATCCTGGAGCACTCAAACCGTGCCCTGCCCGGAGCTTACAAGTTCTCTGCGCTGTGGAGCGGTCAGGAGGGATCGCTGCTGCTTTGGGCGTGGCTGCTGGGGACTTACGGCTTTGTCCTGCGCCTGACGCACAAGAAGGACGTGAAGCTTTACGCCTATGCGGGCACGATTCTGGCCGGGGTTCAGGTCTTCTTTCTAGCGGTGATCAACTTTGCCGCGCCGCCCTTCGCGCTGATGAAGGGGGCGATTCCGGACGACGGCAACGGACTGAATCCTCTGCTGCAGTATCCGGAGATGGTGATTCATCCGCCCATGCTTTACCTGGGCTATGTCGGATTCACGGTACCCTTCGCGTTTGCGCTGGGCGCCCTGATGATGCGGTACCCCGGTGAAAAGTGGATCAAGATTACACGCAGCTGGACCATGGTGACGTGGCTCTTTTTGACGGTGGGCATTTTTCTGGGCATGCACTGGGCCTATGCCGTGCTGGGCTGGGGCGGTTACTGGGGCTGGGACCCGGTTGAAAACGCCAGCTTCATGCCGTGGCTGACCGGCACCGCCTTTCTGCACTCGGTAATGATGCAGGAGAAGAAAGGCATGATGAAGAGCTGGAATGTGTGGCTCATCTTCTCCACCTTCCTGCTGACCCTGCTGGGCACGCTGCTTACCCGCGCCGGACTTGTCAGTTCAGTGCACGCCTTTGCGCAGTCGTCGATCGGCAACTGGTTCGTAGCCTTCATGGTGATTGTGCTGGCGGTCTGCATCTTCACCTACATTCTGCAGCGCAGCCACCTGAAGAGCGAGCATCAGTTGGAGTCGCTGGTGAGCCGCGAGTCCAGCTTCCTGTTCAACAACCTGGTGCTGCTTGCCGCCTGCTTCGTCATCCTGTGGGGAACGCTGTTCCCCATCCTCTCGGAGTACGTTGAAGGCAGCAAGGTCACGGTGGGGGCTCCATTCTATAACCGCGTGGCTGTTCCTATCGGCCTCTTCCTGCTGTTTCTTACGGGCGTGGGTCCGCTGCTTCCCTGGCGCGCCACTTCGCTGCGCGCCATCCGCCGCAACTTCGTGCTGCCCTCTATCGCCCTCTGGTCCACCGTCATTGTGTGCCTGGCCGTGGGCGTACGGCCGTGGAAGGACGGCGCCTTCGACACCGGCAACTTCTACGCCCTGGTAGCCTTTGCGCTGGCAGCGGGGGTACTCACCGCCATTCTGTCGGAGTTTCTGCGCGGAGCCGGAGTCATCGCCAGACAGACCGGACGCAACTACTTTGCGTCCACTTATCTGCTCACCCGCCGCAACACCCGCCGCTATGGCGGATACATCATTCACATCGGCGTGGTAATTGTGGTCATCGGGCTGGCCGGCGCGGCCTTCAACCGCAGTGAAGAGAAGGAACTGGCCCTGCACGACAGGCTCGCCATCGGTCCTTATACGCTGGAGTGCGTCGGCTTTACCCAGGACTCGAACCTCAACTACAACTCCGAGTACGCGCTGCTGGATGTATATAAGGGCGACAAAAAGGAATTCCAGGTCACACCGGAAAGGCGCGTTTACCTGGCCAGCCAGCAACCGCAAACCATGGTTGCCATCCATTCGGTGCCCGGCTGGGACCTGTACGTGGTGTATGAGGGCACAAACCCTGACACCGGCCAGCCCATCATCAAGGCGTTCCTGAACCCGCTGGTGAGCTGGATCTGGGCTGGAGTGATCTTCATCGTCTTTGGCACCGCGGTTGCGCTGGTTCCTAGCCTCACTCCAGCCACCGCAGCATTGCGGGTGCCGGCGGCCCGACCGGCTACCGCGGAACCGGCCCTGAAGGGAGGCGACTGATGCGCGCCTCCGGACGTTTTACCTTCGGGATCAAGACGCTGCAAGCGTTGGCGCTGGCTGTTGCGGTCTGTTTCTCCATGGGCGCCAGCGACGCAGGCTCCCGCTTTAACGACCTGGGGCACCGGCTGATGTGTACCTGCGGCTGCGCGCAACTGCTGGGCGAGTGCAACCATGTAGGCTGCACGGAGTCCGGACGGGAGCGCAATGAGCTGAGCGCCGCCATCGCCTCGGGCGTCAGTGACCAGCAGATTCTGGCCAGCTTTGCGGCGAAATATGGCACCACGGTGCTGGCCGCTCCCCCGACGCACGGCTTTGATCTGGTGGCATGGATCGCGCCGTTCGCGGTCTTTACAGCGGCTCTGCTTGGGACCATTCTGCTCGTCCGCCGCTGGTCGATTGGCCGCACACAGGCCGCCGCCGTGGCCGACGACCCGGCTACCAAGGCGATCAAGGAAAAGATTCGCCGGGAGACCGGCAACGACGGAGGCTTTTAAGCCATGACCGAGACCCAGGGCTTTGTAGCCGGCTTGATGCTGGCGGTGGCGCTCATGATCTACACCTTCTGGCCGGAGAACATCTTCGCCAGCCAGCGCGAAAAAACTCGCCTGGACTACCTGCTGGAACGCAAGGAACAACTCTACGAAAACCTGCGCGACCTCACGTTTGAGTATCGTGCCGGCAAATATCCTGAAGAGGACTTTGAAGTCCAGCGGACGCTGCTTGAAAACGAAACAGCGGTCTTGCTGGCCGAAATTGAGCACCTCCAGCAGGCTTGAGCCATGTTGCTCCCTTCCGCCTGAGAGCGCAATCAAGCTGTCATTCTGAGCGGAGCGCAGTGAAGCGGAAGGACCTGCATTTTTTTGCTTTTCTCATCACGAACCCGAACTGGACACACCGATAGGATTTCTTCACGACCATGAAATCAATCAAGTTTCTTTTGCACTCCGCCGCTATAAGTTTTCTTTTTGCGGGCGCACTGGCGCAGGCCACCACTGTGAACGGCACGGTGACCAACAAGACCACCGGCAAACCCGTAGCGGGCGACACCGTGGTGCTGGTCGACGTGCAGGCCAGCATGGGAGAAGTGGCCCACACCACCACCGACGCCAAGGGCCACTATTCGCTGAATCTGCCCGGCAGCAACCCTTACCTGATTCGCGTGACCCACCAGGGTGCCGGCTATTTTATTGCTGCGCCCCAGGGCGGCGGCCCCGGCGACATTCCGGTCTACGACGTGGCCTCCAAGGTGGAGGGCGTCTCCATTGAAGCCGATGTGCTGGAGATTGAAACCGACAATGGCCAGCTCCGCGTGACCGAGCGATTCTTCGTTCACAACACCAGCTCACCGCCCCGCACCCAGTGGAGCCCGCGCTCCTTTGAGATCGTGCTGCCGGCCGAAGCGGTTGTGGCGGGCACAGCGGCGCAGCGCCCCACGGGCCTGCCCACTTCCGTGAAGTTGGAGCCGACCGGCGCCAAGGGCCATTACGCCTTCAACTTCCCCATCCAGCCCGATGAGGGTGAGAAGGACACGCTCTTCCAGATCGAATACGAAGTGCCATACAGCAGCGGCAAGTTCACCTTTCATCCACAGGTGTCGCTGCCCACTCAAAGCGTAGGCATTCTGCTGCCCAAAACCATGACTTTCACCGCCGGCTCGGGATCGGTCTTCCAGCCCATCCAGGAGGACCCTGGGATCCAGACTTTTGTGGCCAAGAACACCGTTCCCGGCAAGACCCTGGAATTCACCGTCTCGGGCAGCGGATCGATTCCGCGCGAGGCTCAGGGCGGCGCCCAGCAAGGCGGAGGCCAGGGAGCCGGAACCCCCGGCAACCAGCCTGGAGGCGGCATCGGCGAACCGATCAACACCCCCGACCCGCTGAGCAAATACAAGTGGTGGATTCTGGGCGCTCTGGCCCTGCTGTTGGCGGGTGCCGCGGCATTCCTGCTGCGCAAGCCCGCAGGGGTTCCCACTGCACCCGTCTCCGGCGCTGCGTTTGAGCCGAGCGTGGCGGCTTCCTCTGTCCTTGCGTCTCCGGCAACCAAAAATGCGGCCCTGCTGAACGCCTTGAAGGATGAGCTGTTTGCCCTGGAGAGCGAAAAGCTTTCCGGCAAACTCAAGCCCGAGGAGTACACCGAGGCGAAGGCTGCTTTGGAAACTGTGCTGAAGCGCGCGCTGCGTCGTACTTCCTAAGGCCTCTGTTGAGGACAGGCCCTAAGACAAGCTGAAACAGATGCCGGCGAGTAACTCTGCGTTACTTTCCGGCATTTGTCGTGTTGCCGTGTCCTGCTTCAACCGCCGGAAATTCGTCGCCCGATGCGGTTGTGAGCACCACCAGACCTGTCGAAGGCATGGAGACAACCTGCTTTCGGTCTGGATGTTGCTGCACTTGCACTGGCTGTGGGAATTCTCCCGCGTACCCAGTTTGCTCGTGATCAACATACCGGTAGGTCGCAAGAGTGGAAACCTCCTGCAGATTCACCTCAACCACGGCTGCCCTGCCGCTGTCGTTTACAAGCGCAATCGTCCACTCTGGACCGCGCTTTGACAGCCACCGCGCTGCCACGGCCTTCACTGTCCCCTTACCCGCTTCATCAACCCGGACGATCTGCGCGCCGCTGGGCAAATAGCGCGACAACAGGGCCCAACTGTAAAACCACGGGCGCGGCTTCATCCCCTCTGCCGAGGACGAATCCCAGAAGCCCCAGATTTTCAGCCCTCCGTGACCGTTTCCATGCATGGCGTCGTCCAGATCCCACGCATCCGCACCCATCCAGCCTGCGCGCGCCACCTGTACCACGTAGTCCGCCATGCGCACGCCATAGTCGAAGTCGTGGACACGCGGTTGCTGGTCGAGCTCGTTGTTCTTTCCGGTGCGTAATCCGGATTCGGCGATGAACCGCGGCTTCGATGCCCCGTTGGGGTCATCCTTGAGGATAGTCTTACCGTCCTCGATCAGGCTGCGCTCGATTTCACCGCTCGACACCTCCTCGTCGCTGGCATAGATGTGCTGTTCCCAGGCGCCAAAATCGTCGTGCAGTTCACGCACCGACCGATCGAACCACGTCCGGTCTCCGGAGTTGTCAGGGCCGGCAAGCACCATTCGCTGCAATCCGCGGCGGTCCAGTTCCTGGCGAAGCTGGCGGACTCCCGTGGACCACGCAGCGAAATCCGGAGCACCGTGATGCCACATCCACTGCCCGTTCGGTTCATTCATCATGATGTAGTGATTCACCACGGTGTAATGCTTTTCGCGTATCAGGTAGTCCACAAAGCCTGCGATCATCCGCGCCCAGCGCGGGTCGTCAGGGGAGTGGATGCCGAGTTCGCCGGGCGGAGACCACTCGCCCAGATAGACCTGAATATCATGCTTCTGTGCGAAGTCGAGAACCGCATAGACGCGCTGAAGTTCAGGCGCATTCGGGTCGCTCGTCCACCGGTAGATCGGATTCCCTTTGCTGTCGAACCCGCTGCAATAGTCCGACGCACCCGACATGACGCGCAGAAAGCCGGGGCGCATCCAGGCCAACCGCTCGAGCATGGTGTTCCAGCGGGCCGGATCGGGCGCTCGCATGTAGGGATCAAACTCCACACCGAGTCCCAGAAAGCCCCCCATTGGTTGCGCATCGGCCGATACCGAGATCTGCTCATGTTCAACCGCCGCGCTGCTCGTTACCTGGCCCGCGGCCCACGCCGATACAACCAGCATCACTGCCATCACTCCTGCACATCTCCTGCTGCCTACCACGGAATACTCCTTTCTTCCCCATCACGCTGCTGGCCGTCACAGATACAGAGTCACCATGCGTTCCGGCCCGGCTCTGCCATCAAAATTCGACATGATCACGTTATCAGAGAAGACCGCCCCCACCGTTAGCCGCAGGTATGATTTTCGTCCTCTTCTTTGTCCTGGAGCAGGCACTGGCTAGCGATGCCTGCGAGCACGGCGAACCAGCAAAGTGCGACAATAGAATCGGGTTAGGAGGAAACTCCATGAATACCTTTAAGACGGCATCTCTTCTCACCGGCCTTACTCTTCTTCTCATCCTGGCCGGGGAATACTTCGGCGGATCCAATGGCGCCCTGATCGCCTTTGCCATCGCGGCAGCAACCAACTTCTTCAGCTACTTCTACTCCGACAAGATCGCGCTGGCCATGTACGGGGCGCAGCCCGTCACGCGCGAGGAGTTGCCGCGCGCCTACGAAGTCGTCGAGCGGCTCACGGCCAAGGCCGGCATCCCCATGCCCAAGATCTACGTGATTCCCACCGAGTCGCCAAACGCTTTCGCCACCGGCCGCAATCCCCAGCATGCTTCAGTCGCCGTCACCCATGGCATCCTCGCGCTACTGAACGATGAAGAACTGGAGGGCGTGCTGGCTCACGAACTGGGCCACGTGCGCAACCGCGACATCCTCACCAGTTCCATCGCCGCAACGCTCGCCGGAGCTATCACCATCCTGGCGCGCATGGCCTTCTGGTTCGGCGCACTGGGCGGCGTGGGCGGTGACCGGCGCGACCGCGAAGGCGGCGGCCTGGGCGCTATTTTCATGCTGCTTCTGGCGCCCTTTGCAGCCATGCTGATTCAACTGTGGGTTTCGCGCACGCGCGAGTATGAAGCCGACGCTTCGGGAGCGCACCTTACGGGAAACCCCTATGCACTGGCCAGCGCTCTTGAAAAAATCTCCAGCGTCAGCCGCAGGGTTCCGCTCGTGGCCTCGCCCAGTTCGGCGCATCTGTTCATTATTGCGCCGCTGCTCTCTGGCCAGACTTTCGCCAGCCTCTTCAGCACCCACCCGCCGGTTGAGAAGCGCATCGAGCGGCTGATCGGCAGGCCGTCGGTGCATGGGAGCTTGCAATAGGGGATCAGGTAGGAAGTGATCAGAGGTCAGCGACTCGCAGAGTGAAGGTGCAACCTTGAACACCTGCTAACTTGTCGCATATCTGGCTCCGTTTACTGACAACGGATCACTGAAAACTGAATTCTGTTCCCTGCTCGCCCTTCCCTTGTATCCTTCCCTCATGAAGACTCTTCTTCGCACATTGCTTTATCTCGCACTCATCGTCTGGCTGGGCGCGGAGATCTTCTTTCCCATCGTGGCCGCAATCACCTTTGGCACGCTGCAGCCGGACACCCATACGGCCGGCTCCCTCGTGGGCCATCTTCTGCGCATCCTGCATGGCATGGGTCTGGTTTGGGGAATGGTGGCGCTGGCCCTGCTGGCGCTGGCTCCGGCGTGGGGCATTTACAAGCCGCGCGCAGTCCTTGTGCCCATGGCCCTCATCGTGCTCATGATCGCCTTCACCGCGTACTCGCAATTCAGCATCATTCCCTCCATGGAGCGTGACCGCATCGCCGCGGGCGGCGCCATCGGCGTTGTTGACGCTACCGACCCCAGCCGCATGCACTTTAACAAACTGCACAACCGCAGCGAGCATGTGGAAGAGGCTATTCTGCTGCTTGGCTTGGTCACAGTGGCCCTTGTGGCCAGGGCGGAAACTTCGCGCGTGTAGCGAAACCGGAATCTGCCAACAAATACGTACTTCGAAAATGAAAGGTGGCCTTTTTGCGAGCGAGAAAAAGGCCACCTTTGCTTTCAGCATTCGCTACGTGAGGAGTGCGGTCTGATTACGATCTAGCGTCCAAGACCTTGACCACCGTCATCTCCCCGCCGGCCAAAGTCAAACATATCGAACAGATCCCCGATCGCGGGCCCGTTCACTGGAACGTAAGGGTTCATCTCGTTCTGCTGCGGGTTGGGTAGATTGTCACGGCTGCGGTCGGTAATGGGTTTCAGGTCCCAGTTCCTCTCGATGAACTTGAGAATGGAGACGTGGTCGGTGTAGGTGTGTGATATGCGTCCCGGCCGTGTGTGCGCGGATACCACAATCAGAGGCACGCGCGTTCCATCGCCGAAGAAATCCACCGGCTGAACATAGCCTGAGTCGTAGTAGCCGCCGCCCTCGTCAAAGGTGACAAAGATAGCCGTGCTCTCCCACAGTTTCGGGTTGGCCTTCACTCCATCCACAATCTTCTTTACGAAGCCTTCAAACAAATCCAGTTTGGAGGAAGACGGGTGACCATCAACCAGCCCGCTCGGTTTTACATACGACACCGCCGGCAGCGTTCCGTTCTGGATGTCCGCGTAAAGATCAACCGTGTCCTTGATGTGCGCCGAGCGCAGCGCGGGATTGGTCATGATCGAGGTGGTGTACTGCAGGAAGTTGCAGATGTTGCAGTACAGGCTCCCCAGCTGCGAGTTGGGGTTCATCACGTAGTTGTTCCATTGGTCGCCGTAGTACTTGAAGGAGATATTCTTCTCCAGCAGCTCATCGCCAATGGTGCGCACCGTCGAGGGCGGAATCGTATAGGTATCGGTGGTGTCCACCGTTCCGTTACCGAAATAGCCCGGGTTGTAGTTGTTCATCAAGTAGTAGTGACCCGCAGCACACTTGGGATCAACCTTGAACGGCAAGGAACTGAGGTACGCGCGAACTCCCGAGACGCCCGGCTGCGCCGCATCGGAACAGTTGCTATAGCTGCCCCCGCTGTAGCCATCCTGGGTGTAGTAGTTGTTGGTTCCTGCCTGCGCATCAGGATTCTCGATCTCGTTCGCCGGTGGCACGGCAGGATTGCCATTGCCATCGCTGTACCACATCGCATCGCCCGTTCCGATCGCAATGTGGTTCATGCCGGTGCCGCCCAACGCGGCCTGGTGGTAGTTATCACTCAGAGCAAAGTGGTCCGCCAGATATGTCAGGTAGGGCGCATCTCCCTGCTGAACGTTATAGAACCCCATCGAGGTCGAGCCTTCGCCCGTGCTCATATCGTTGAATCCCGCGGGCTGGGGCTTGCCATTCGATCCAGCGCCAATCGTTGTCTCCACCCACGGAAACAGATCGGCCTTGCAACCGCTGGGGTTCGAACTGGAGGAGTTCTTCGCGCTGCAGTCCAGTTGCTGGGTCATCTGGTAGTAGCGATGCACGGGGCTCGCCGCGTAAGCATCATAGGCGATGCCCGGAGTGATCTGAAACGGACCGGGAGGAAGGGCCGTCGCGTTGGGAATCCGCGTATCCACCGCCCCCTTTGGCAGGCCAGTGCCGCCTGTGGTGAGGTAGCTGTAATAGGTGTCATTGGGCAGCCCCGGCTCAACGGCCTTGGCCATTGCTACTGAGGACAAGTACGGCACCGTGGGGCCACCAACCAGCGGCGGAGGCAGCACGGTGTAGGGCCCTGTGATCTGTGGGCTTGTCTCGAAGCTGCCGTTATCTACAGCCTCGTTCTGCACGGCCAGCGCGTAGTTCGGGCCCGGAGTCCCGTCCGCATTGATAATTCCTTTCGATAGCAGGTTGCTCACGCTCTGGCCTTCGCGTGGCTTATACGTGGCAAACACGTGGTCAAAGCTGCGGTTTTCACCAATGATTACGATCACGTGCTTGATCGGCGTGCGTGCGTTCATATCCTGTGCATCGCCACGGTAACGGTCCTGGGCGAATGCGGGTAAAGGAAGGCCCGCAAACACTTGCAGCCCAGCGAGAATCGCTGTACCGCACTTGAAAAGTATGGGATTGCTGTAATTCTGAGACATCAAACTCTCCTCGGGGATTCGGGAGCCTAGCTGCGCCTGTCACTTTTTAGCGCAGATAGCTTGCGTAGAATAGCGACGGCATCCTCTGCGGGAGTTAAACGCCAGAAGAAAATCAGAATGAAATTCCGCGAATATCACAGCCTGGTCAGAGGCGGGCGAGTGACAGCTTTGCGGGCGCGGCGCACCACTGCGTGGCACGGGGATCACTATCCCGCTCTCCTCGTCCTGTATCATCGTAGAGGCCCTTGTGTGCGCAACCCATCCTGAAAGGGCCACAATGGAAAGTTCATGAAGACTGGCATTATCGGCCTGCCGCAGGTGGGCAAAACGTCGCTGTTCAAGATTCTGACCAAGGCGAAGCTCGAAGAGCGCGGCTACTCCAACCCGCGCGAGGCGCACATTGGCGTGGCCCGCGTGCCGGACGAGCGGCTGGACAAGCTGTCTGCCCTCTACTCGCCGCGCAAGACCACCTACGCATCCGTCGAATTTGTTGACGTGGCCGCTATCGGGCAGGAGGCACTGAAGGAAACTGCGTTCCTCACCAGCCTGCGCAACGTGGACGCGCTGATTCATGTGCTGCGCGCCTTTGAAGACGACTCCATTCCCCACGTCGGCCCCATCGATCCAATGCGCGACATCAAGAGCGTTGAATTCGACCTGATGATCAGCGATCTGACGCAGGTTGAAAAGCGGCTGGAGCGCCTTGAAAAGGACCTGAAAAAAGGGCGAACCAGCGAACTGGAACGCGAACAGGCCCTGCTGCTGCGCTCAAAAGAGGCGCTCGAAAAGGAGCAGCCGCTGCGCGAGTTGGAGATGACACAGGAAGAAAAGAAGCTCATCAAGGGCTTCATGTTCCTGTCGCAAAAGCCCATCTTGTACACGCTGAATATCGGCGAGAGCGCCACACTGGGCGACGATCTCGACGCCGCGGTCAGCCGCTTCAAGCTGGACGAGGTGGCACACCGGCCCAACGCCGGCGCCACCGCCATCTGCGGCAAGGTTGAAGCCGAGTTGGCAGAGATGGACGACGCCGAGGCTGCGGATTTCCTGGGCAGCTACGGGCTGCACGAGAGCGGCCTGGTCCGCCTTATTCGCAAGAGCTACGAGTTGCAGGGGCTCATCAGCTTTTTCACCGCAGGCGAAGACGAGTGCCGCGCCTGGACGGTGCCTGTCGGCTCCAAGGCGCCGCAGGCCGCCGGAGCCATTCACTCCGATCTGGAGCATCACTTCATCCGCGCCGAAACTATTCGCTGGGACAACCTGCTGGCCGCCGGCTCCGAGGCTGCGGCACGCTCCCTGGGCACGCTTCGCCTTGAAGGCAAGGAATATATCGTGCACGATGGCGATGTCATGCACATCCGGCACAGCGGGTAAGGGCGGATGCTCAGAATCTCCATGCTCCTTGGGTTGCTGGCCGCCCTGGCCGATGTAGCAGGCGGTCTGGTGCTGGTGCGCGCGCGGGGCGTGGAGCGCTATCTGCGCTACTTTGTGGCGCTCGGCGCGGGCTTTCTAATGGCCACGGCACTGCTGGAGATGACCCCCGAGAGCCTGAGGATGAGTCCGAGTCTCGGCCCCATCCTCATCATGGCCGGGTACTGCGTGGTGCACCTGCTGGAGCACACCATCAACTCGCACTTTCACTACGGCGAAGAAACGCACCACGACGAATTCGTCACGAAGCGCACCGGCTACTCGGTTCTGGGCGGGCTCAGTGTACACGCCCTGTTCGACGGCGTGGCCATCGGCTCCGGCTTTGTGGTGAATCGTTCGCTAGGCTGGTTGATCTTTCTGGCGATCTTTCTGCACAAGGCGCCGGAAGGATTCACCATGGCGTCGGTCATGCTGGCCAGTGGACGCACCCGTGCTGCCGCATTCTACTCAGCCGTAGCGTTGGCCGTGGCTACTCTGGCGGGGGTACTGGTCATCGAGCTTGCGCCCCATTGGATGCCCTACGGCCTGCCCATCTCGGCCGGAGTGGCCTTATATGTCGGCGCTAGCGACCTCGTGCCGGAGGTCAACCGGGAGCCCGGCATCCATATGGCGCTGGTTTTCTTCCTCGGCGTCGCGGGCTTCCTGCTGCTGCGCATGATGCTTCCGGCCCTGTAGCTGCAGGAAGCCGCCCGTCAGACGCGAGCAGCGGCGAGTTGCACCGCGTCCCGCTTCTTCGCAGACTCTCCATTCAGCACTCCGCGCACTGACTCCAGCACGCGCTCCGGCGTAATCATGCGCATGCAGACGGCGTCGTTGCAGGCTGAGTTCTTCTGGTTGGCGGCCGTAACGCAGGGCGAGCAGGCAAGTTCGACGGTGATCGATTCGGTGTTTCCCAGGCTGCCGTAGAGCCGCGGCGTCTCCGGTCCGAACAGCACAATGGAGCGGATGGGCGTGATAGCCGAGAAATGCGCCGGCCCGCTGTCGTTGGTTACCAGGACCGCGGCAATGTTGTAGAGAGGCGTGATGGCCATCAGCTTGTGCATCCCCGCAAAACTGCGGAAGCGCGGATGCCCTACCTTCTGCTGCATCTGCAGGGCCTCTTCGCGTTCAGCGGGAGAGCCGGTAATCAGCACCAGCACGTCTTCCCACTCGCGCACCACCAGGGCGGCCAGCGCAGAGAAATTGTCGCGCGGCCAGCGACGTTGCGGCAGCAGTTCGGAACTGTTGGGGTTGATGAGAACGATGCGGTGGTAGCCCGGCCTGTAGTCCGGATAGACCTGGCGCACCAGCCCGCGCACCTGTTCTTTGGCCTCTTCAGAGACCTGCTGAATGGGGACGCGAATCTCCTCATCGGAAACCTGGGTCTTGGAGTAGGGCACCTCCGGCTCCGTCGCGAGCAGAGCATTCACCATGCAGATGAAGTTCTTGGCCATGTGAATATGGCCGTTGTAATTGACGCGGTGGGTCATCATCTCGCCGCGGTAGAGGCCCTCCGCATGGAAGCGGTGAAAGCCCACCCTCCTGCACGCGCCAGAGAGCCCGGTGAGTAGCGCGGAGTAACGCGAGAACAGCTCCATGTCCACCACTGTGTCGATCTTGGCCTTGCGCGCCCAGCGCAGAAAGCGCAGCGAGTCAAGCGCGAGGGCCGCAACGCTGGTCTCGCGGATGGTGATGATATTGGCCTCGGGAACCGTGGGCAGCAGGCGAAGGCTGTCAACATTCCGCTCGAAGATCAGAAAGAAGATCTCCGCGCCCAGAACATCTCTGGCCTTTTCGAGGGCTGGGTTCGCAATCACTGTGCTGCCCATCTCCGACAGTTCGACAAAAAGGACCCGGCGCGGCCTTTCCGGTCCCTTGGGCTTGCCCAGCAGGCGCACCGCCTGGGTGCACAAAAAACAAAGCGGTATTCCGATCCAGTAATCGATGGCCCGCATGGTCCGAAGCTTCATTTCATCAGCCCTTTGCAGCCCAAATGTTCCAGGGCGAGTCTAACCTTGCAGACGCGAGGGCCAATCCCGACGGTTTTATTGCTGTGTAGCTTAACTCAGTTGAAGACATGGCCTATACGTGTCCACTACAATTCGGATTATAGTTTGCCGAAAGCCATTCGAGCCTTCAACGGACCGGGCAGCAGAGCCCATGGCACTCGCTCCGGGGCAGGCCCGAAAGTAGTCCGGTTTACGCGAAGGGTTCGTGGAGTCCGTCCATCCTCGGCGCGAGCGGGTCGCAGATTTGGCAGCCGGGTGCAGGAATTCCGAATGGAGCGCAAGGACTGAACAAGGTGGAGATACTTCGCAAACGCAACATTTTGCTCGTCTTGGCATTCTCTGTAATCGCCATGGCGGTCATGGGCTACCATCCAGGGATCGAAGACGACGGCGTTTATCTTTCCGCCGTAAAGAGCGACCTTAACCCCGCACTCTACCCTCACGACTCGGAGTTTTTCAGGGTGCAGTTGCAGGCTACGCTCTTTGACAAGTGGGTTGCCGACTTCATCCAGTTGACCCACATCCCGGTGCCGGTCACGGAGTTTCTCTGGCAGTTCGGCTCTATCGTGCTCATTATCTTCGGCTGCTGGAGCATCGCTCGCATCCTGTTCCCTGAGGCCCGAGCGCAATGGGCCGGAGTTGCCCTTGTGGCCTCCATGCTCACGCTTCCCGTGGCAGGCACCGCGCTCTACTTGGCAGACCAGCATCTGCACCCCCGCAATGTCTCCACAGCCATCATCCTGATTGCAGTCTCCCGCATCATGGCGGGCAAACGCTGGCAGGCGGTTCCGCTGCTTATGCTGTCGTTTGTACTGCATCCGATCATGGCGGCCCTGGGCATGTCCTTTTGTTTCTTCCTCACCATGGCCACGATGGAACCGGTTCACGTCTGGCTGCGCTCCCTGCGCGACTCCCTCGCGGTTGCGGTCCCGCTGGGCTGGATCTTCGAGTCGCCCACGCCAGTCTGGCACAAGGCACTGGAAACGCGAAACTACTTTTTCCTCTATCGATGGGCCTGGTACGAGTGGTTGGGCGCCATTGCGCCGCTCTTCCTCTTCTGGCTGCTCTGGCGGGTCGCGCTCAAGCGCGGTGACACCCAGTTGGCGCGGTTTGGCCTGGCCATCTTTGCGTACGGCGTCTTTCAGCAGGCTGTCGCCATGATCATGCTGGGCTCCCCGGCATTGGTCCGGCTCACGCCGCTCCAGCCCATGCGCTTTCTTCACCTGATCTATTTCTTCCTCACGCTGGTTGCCGGGGGATTGCTCGGAAAGTTCCTGCTCAAAGCCAGCGTCTGGCGCTGGGCATTATTCCTTCTGGTGATCAATGGGGGCATGTTTGCCGCGCAGCGGGCGGCCTTTAGCGGCAGCGAGCACCTCGAACTCCCC
>VFSW01002724.1_pt1 | contig 26609 bp, 29 predicted proteins | sample 5358111 | NCBI WGS metagenome assembly VFSW01 (sample SAMN11554181, study PRJNA540505) | mine drainage metagenome | isolation source: sediment from site ElyBrook_90M | place: USA: Ely Copper Mine, Vershire, VT | collected 2017 | reverse complement strand
CTATATTAAAATAGATCAATCATTCATAAGAAACATTAACGAAAACCAATCAAACAGAGCTCTAACAGAGGCCATCATTACAATGGCTCATAAGATCGGAATCAAAACCATCGCAGAAGGGGTTGAAACTGAAGAGCAACATCATTTACTCAAATCCTTTGATTGTGACTATGCCCAAGGATTCCTCTATTCTAAGGCTGTTACTAGTACTGAATTTGAGTTGTTAATACAAAAAGCAAATTTTAACTCCTTGGGCATGAGTTCGAGTCATGACTGGCCCACTATGACATAAGGCGAAGCAGACAAAAGTGCACTATTTCTTTTGACGCACACCAAATACACGGTTAATTTTGCTACTGTTAGTAACAAATAGAATGGTTTGGTTTTGTGGCACATTAATGACCCGCTTTATTTAATAGGTTTGTCTCTTTCAAGAAAGCACGGCGGACTTATGGGGCTTACTTTGTTAGGGACCCAGACAACCATCCATGGGACATATTACTGTCACCTTAGTGTCTATATTATGACAACGGTACTGGGCAACAAGGCCTTATCGTTTTATCCCAGCAAAAAGTTACTAATCCTCAGCTATACCAGGATAAGTCAGCTCACTAGTATAGGGTGGTAAATAAGTGGGAGTGAGACAGTAGTTCGTAGCGCCATGCTAGTATGCCGTGTCGGGCTAATTCTCGCGTTAAACATCCTTGATGGAAATGAAATATTCTATACTGGTCCTAGCGTAAATTTACTTCTATCAGTTCAAATTTCTAAGTAGTGTTTTAAATGATATAGATTGAAATAAACTCAGTCTGCTCTTGAATTTACGAAAATTATCCCAATTTAATAAAATATGGCATGATTAATGTAGTTTTTTGCTCTCTTTTTGAGGTGATGGTTATGAAGCGTTTAATTAATTATTTTTTTATAGTACTGTTTTTTGGTTTGATCAGCTCCGCATTTGCTGAGCCAACCATGGATCAAGTTTATAACGCCGCTAAAACCGGCCATCTGTCTGAAGCACGCAGTATGATGGCAGAGGTGGTACAGGCTCACCCAAATAGTGGTAAGGCTCATTTTGTCAATGCGGAAGTGTTGGCTCGCTCTGGAGATATGGATAGCGCCCGATCAGAGCTTGCTGTAGCTGAAAAATTAGAGCCTGGACTGCCCTTTGCTAATCCGCGTTCCGTGTCTGAATTAAGACAACAACTATCTATGTCGCCCAATAGGATGTCTAACCATCGTGAGTCAGGAACTTCTTGGGGGACCATATTAATTATTGGGATAGTGGCCTTGTTATTTATTATTTGGATGGTGCGCCGATTAACTCAGCAAAACCCGGTGGTGATAACACAAGCCCCACCTGGCGGTGGCTATTATCCAAATGGCTCGCCCATGGGTGGAGGTCAACCGCCAATGTATCCTTCAGGCGGCGGTGGCGGCGGGATGGGTTCTGGTTTAATGGGTTCTCTGGCAACGGGTGCTGCCCTGGGAGCTGGCCTTGTAGCAGGTGAAGCGTTAGCGCACCGCTTGGTGGATGGGCCCAGTGGTAGCTCTGGCATGGTCAATGATGGTATGGCGGGTTCGCAAAACGTTAATGGCGACATGGGTGGGCAAGACTTTGGCGTCTCAGGATCCAGCTCTTGGGATGATTCCTCTGGCTCTTCCTGGGACAGTGGCGATGCAGGGGGTGGTTTTGACTCAGGTGGCGGTTCTGACTGGTCCTGATAGGAGGATTTGAATGTCTTTTAAGAGAGTGAGGGGGCATATTAAGTGGCAAAAAATAATGCAATTCAAATTGGTATCACAGAAAAGCAACGTCTAGAAATTACTAATGGTTTAAGTCAGCTGTTGGCAGATACTTATACGCTGTATTTAACCACCCATAACTTTCATTGGAATGTCACTGGGCCACAGTTTAATACTTTGCACACCATGTTTATGGCTCAATATACAGAGCTTTGGAACGCCGTAGACCCTATTGCTGAGCGAATTAGATCATTGGGTTTTTTTGCTCCCGGTTCTTACGCTCAGTTTGCAAAATTAACCAGTTTGCCAGATGTGCCAGCTAAACCGCCTAAGGCTACATCAATGGTAGAAACACTGGTGAAGGGTCATGAGAAGGTAGCAGCCACTGCAAGACGTATTTTTGAACTGGCGGATAAGGCCAATGACCAACCGACGGCTGATTTGTTAACTCAAAGGATGGATATCCATGAAAAGACAGCGTGGATGTTGAGATCTCTACTTGAGTCATGATTTCAGGGCTCGTTCAAATATTGCTCTGGCAGGGCTTGGGAGAGTTAATTTCACATGAATGGTTAACCACCATTCCTGGACCTGTAATAGGTTTAGTTCTATTACTGTTATTTTTGATATGGCGAGATCGCGTTCCGGATGCCATGGGCATGGTTGCTGATGGCTTAAGTCAGCATTTGGGGTTATTGTTTGTTCCCGCGGCCACTGGTGTTATTTTATTCTTACCCCAATTAAAAGAGCATGCTCTAGCCGTGGTCACTGCACTTGTTGTAAGTGTCATTGCAACTGTGGCCATCACAGTGATAGTGTTGCGTATTTTAAGTGGTAACTCTAGCCATGAATAAACCTCTACAAATTCACGAGATTTGGGTGTATTTGTCGGGGAGTCCATTATTGGCCTTGATTCTCACTTTATCAGCCTATCAAATAGGTTTTACCGTTTATCAAAAAACTAATCGCTCTCCCCTGGCTAATCCCGTAGCAATAGCGGTGATTTTGGTGGCGAGTGCCTTAGAATTGATTGGGATGCCCTATGCGAAATATTTCCAAGGAGCGCAGTTTGTACACTTTTTGTTAGGAACCGCAACGGTGGCTCTCGCTATTCCTATTTATCGGGGTTTTCGTGGTTTGCGTGGGAGAGTCATTCCGCTCCTTATTGCTCTCCTATGTGGGGCTACTACCTCTATTGCTTCTGCAGTGTGGGTGGCACGTTACATGGGTGCCAGTGATGATATTGTGGGCGCCTTAATTGCAAAATCTGTCACAGCACCCATTGCCATGGGGGTAGCAGAACGTATTCATACTTCACCAACCTTAACCGCCGTGTTTGCAGTGATTACCGGCATTCTGGGAGCGGTCTTTGCGCGTTATGTATTCGATTTTATGGGTATGCGTGTATGGTGGCAACGCGGTTTTGCTATCGGTCTCGCCGCCCACGGTATCGGTACTTCCAGAGCCTTTAGTGTGCATCCTGAGGCAGGTACTTACGCGAGTCTTGCCATGGGCTTGCATGGTATTCTTGGTGCCGTAGTGATTCCTTTAATTGCTTCATATATTCCCTATAAATTATGTATGATTTAGCCCCTCCCTTATTGAGTCAAGGAATTCAGCTAGCTTTGGCCCCCGTTTTTCTTTTAACCGCTGTGGCAACTCTCGTGTCGGCACTCACTTCACGATTAGCAAGAGTAGTTGACCGCTCGCGCTTTTTACAGGGGGTGTTAAAAGATGAAATACATCCGCATTACAACAAGGAAGACTATCGAAAAGAATTGGGGTACCTTGCAATGCGCGGTAAACTAATTAATATATCTATGGCATTGGTGGTGTTTTGTGGGCTATCTATTGGTTTGACGGTACTTGGATTATTTTTTTCTGAAACTGTATCAGGGAGAGTGCAGCTTTCGAAGATTGTATTGGATACTTTTGTAGTGGGGATTGGATCCTTCGTCCTATCTTTATTATGTCTTTTATTTGAGGTATTCGTGGCTTCCTACTCTATCCGCTATAAAGAAGAATGATTTACTTTTATTAACACTTTCTTCATTAATAAGAAGAACTTAGGCTTATAATCGAAGTCATAATTAAGTGTATAGTCCTTGGGTAATGATATGAAAAATACAATGATCAACCCCCTTTCTAAAATTGCTTTATCTTTTTTCTTCTTAACGATTTCAGGTATTGCTCTGGCTTTCTCTGGTGGAGGTCATGGAGGAGGTCATGCTGGAGGAGGGCATGCCAGTCAAGCTTTCCAAGGTCGGGGTGGTTATTACAATCGAGGTGGCTACTATGGTCGAGGTGGCTACTATGGTCGAGGTGGCTACTATGGTCGAGATGGGTTTGAACGAAACTATGTGGGCTTTGGTTTTGGGTATGGCCTTGGCTTGGGTTTTGGCTCTCCTTTTTGGGGAGATCCCTTTTTTTCGCCCTATCCTTATTATCCACCCCTTTATTATCCACCCGCTCCCACTGTGGTCATCAATCAGCCTCCTTCGCCACCTGTGTCACCACAGGGCACCACCTATATTCCTCCTTTGGTTTCAGGGAACGGCGCGTTACCAATGGATCCTAACAATGGGAACACGGGCTATTTTTATTGTCCTGATAATAAGGGTGTTTATCCACAAATTAAGACTTGCCCTGGGGTTTGGCAGCATTTACCCTTGGTTCCCCCAGGTGCGATTCAGTAGTCTGAATTAACGATAAACCAATACAGGTATTTCTGAATGGGTAAGAACTTTTTGCGTTTCGCTACCTAGAAGAAAACCTGTTAATCCACGACGGCCATGGGAGGACATGAGTATTAAATCGCATTGCTCAGCTTTAGCTGTGTTAATGATTCCTTGATAGGGGGAAAACTCAATACTTTTTACAATATTGCAACTCACCCCAGCGGCCTCAGCTTCTGTTTGTGCGGTCTGTAAGTGTTTATCAGTTTCCTTTTGTAACTCATCCATGATGCTTTGGGGTGTTTCAACGGCAAACTCAGTCATGGGTAAAAACTCTACCACTGCCGAGTAAATAGTTATTTTAGCGTGCAGCTCTTTGGCCATGGCAATGCCGCCTGACAGGGCTTTGTGAGACAGAGGTGAGCCATCAATTGGAACAAGAATGTGTTGAAACATGGTAATCTCCTGGAACTGAAAGAGTCGATATGAATCAATTATAGCGTGAGCGTTCATCTCAAGGTAAACTGTAATACGATTTTAGAAAGGTTATAAAAGAATGATTCCTGAACTTGGTCACTTTGCACTGATTATCGCTTTGTGTTTGTCTTTGTTTTTATCGTTTTTTTCTCTTGCCGGCGCGCAGAGAGGATCCGCTCTATGGATCGCCATGTCGCGACCTATGGCTATTTTGCTTTTCCTGTCTGTGGGACTGTCTTTTCTGTGTCTTGCCTACGCCTTCTTAACCAGTGATTTTTCAGTATTGTATGTCTCGCAACACTCTAATTCACAACTACCTATTGAATACAAGTTCTCCGCTGTGTGGGGGGGGCATGAGGGTTCTTTACTCCTTTGGGTATTACTCTTAACACTGTGGACAGCCGCTGTGGCCGTGTTTTCAAAAAGATTACCTGATCCGGTAGTTTCGCGTGTTTTAGGTGTCTTGGGGTTAGTGATTTTTGGATTTTTATTATTTATTCTCTTCACCTCCAATCCTTTTGATCGATTGATTCCGGCGGCCACTGAAGGGAGTGATTTAAACCCTCTTTTGCAAGATCCTGGCTTGGTTTATCACCCGCCCATGCTCTACATGGGTTATGTGGGCTTCTCAGTGGCTTTTGCCTTTGCTATAGCGGCCCTAATTTCTGGGAAGCTTGATGCGGCCTGGGCAAGGTGGTCCCGCCCTTGGACTTTGGCCGCCTGGGTGTTTTTAACGCTGGGTATCTGTTTTGGTTCCCATTGGGCTTATTACGAGCTGGGTTGGGGTGGCTGGTGGTTCTGGGATCCTGTGGAAAATGCCTCCTTTATGCCCTGGTTAATGGGCACCGCCTTGATCCACTCCTTGGTAGTTACAGAAAAAAGAGGGGCCTTTAAACGCTGGACAGTGTTGCTGGCCATTAGTGCTTTTTCCTTATCTTTGCTGTGGACTTTTATTGTTCGTTCAGGGGTACTCACTTCCGTTCATGCCTTTGCCACAGACCCTAAACGTGGGATATTTGTATTGATCTTCTTGGCTTTTGTGATCGGGGGCTCCCTCACTCTTTTCGCTTGGCGTGCACCAAAGGTTGGCGATGGTGGTAGCTTTAAATTGATTTCGCGAGAAACCTTTTTACTGGTCAATAACGTCCTTCTAGTGGTGGCGGCGGCCTCTGTGTTACTGGGCACTATCTACCCTATGGTCATTGATGCCATGAACATGGGTAAGCTTTCCGTAGGGCCACCTTATTTTAATTTGGTATTTGTGCCCTTGATGCTCCCGTTACTTTTGGTATTACCCATTGGTACAGCCACCAATTGGAAAAGAGACAAAGTTTGGCAAACTATTAAGGAATTACGTTGGGATGCTGTGATTGCTCTAGTTGTTGGTGGCTGCGCTCCGCTACTGATGGGTCAATTTCATTTGATGTCAGCGGTAGGGGTGGCTGTTGCGGCATGGATTATGTTGGCGGTAGTAAAACAAATTTGGGCGTGGCGCAAAATGGTTAATATCCCAGCCTGGTTTTGGGGTATGCAGCTCGCCCATTTTGGTTTAGCTCTCTTTGTGATTGGGGTCACCATGGTCAAAAGCTATGAGCTTGAGCGAGATGTAAAAATGGGCCCAGGAGATACCTTGACCGTGGATGGGACTACTTTTAGTTTAGTGGGTGTTGAACAAGTTCCAGGACCTAACTACGAAGCGGTTAGGGGAACGGTCACCTATGCTAATCACGGTTTATTAGACGGTCAACTTTTTCCAGAGAAGCGCTCTTATTTTTCTTCAGCGATGCCCACTACCGAGGCGGCAATTCATTCTAGTTTGACGCGCGATATTTATGTCTCGCTCGGGCAGCCCTTAGGGGACGGTTCATGGAGTATGCGTGTTTATGTGAAACCCTTTGTTAACTGGATTTGGGGCGGATGTCTATTTATGGCTCTTGGTGGTATTGTGGCGGCCAGTGACAAACGTTATCGTATTCAGGCTAAAAAAGAGCAGAAGACAGCATGAAAAAACCCGTTAACTTTTGGTATGTGATTCCTTTATTGGTGTTTGTGGGTTTAGTAACTTTTATGGGACTTGGGTTACGTCATGATCCCCATGAAGTCCCCTCGCCACTCATTAACCATCCCGCCCCTGATTTTACCTTGCCGCAATTAGGTAACAATCAAACACTTTCTAACCGGGATATGTTAGGTCAGGTATGGCTGTTTAATGTCTGGGCATCTTGGTGTGTCTCCTGTCGGGATGAGCATCCCATTCTCCTGAAGTTTGCTCGCGACTACAATGTTCCCTTGATTGGTCTGGATTATAAAGACCGTCCTGTGGACGGCGAAGGGTGGGTTAATAATTATGGCAACCCCTATACTAAGATTGCAGAAGATATAGATGGTCGAGTAGGGATTAATTATGGTGTTTATGGCGTACCGGAAACCTACGTTATTGATAAAAAGGGAGTGATACGTTATAAACAAATTGGTCCTATTACCGATGAAGTCCTAAAAAGTACCCTATTGCCCTTAATTAAAGAATTACAGCAATGAAAATAGCAATTACCCTAATCTGTGCCGTGTTGTTGTCTCTCCCCTTGCTGGCTAAAGAGGCCACTCCTGTGGCCCGTGATCCTGTGACTGAGGCCCGCTTGATTCGTTTGGCTACCGATATGCGTTGTCTGGTTTGTCAAAATGAGTCCTTGGCTGCCTCTGATGCAGATCTTGCTAAGGACCTGCGAGAAGAAATTCGCCAGCTCATCGCTCAGGGTAAAACAGATAAAGAAATCACCGATTATATGGTACATCGCTATGGTAATTTTATTCGTTATAAACCGCCCGTTGATATAACAACTTACGCCCTGTGGTTTGGTCCTTTTTTACTTTTATTGGGGGCTCTTGGCGTATTAATTGCTGTGGTGCGTCAACGTAACGCTGCGGCAGAGGAAGCTCCCTTAACTTTGCAACAACAACAACAAGCTACCGAACTTCTCCGTGAGTAATCTATGATTTCATTTATCATTGCAGCCAGCCTTCTTTTAATTATCATCGCAGCAATATTGCTATGGGTGGCACGCCATCATCATAAGGTTAATGATAACCAAAAGGCCCTTAATGTGGCCGTTTACCGTGACCAACTCACTGAGTTACAAGAAGAGCTGAAAGCTGGCTCCATGGCAGAAGAGGATTTTACACAGGCGAGTAGTGAAATTCAGCGTCGTCTGTTAGAGGACACGGTAGAGCAACATAGCGTTACGGAAAAAAGTTCTGATCGGCGCTGGATTTGGGGTGCCGTGGTATTAATCCCACTCTTAACTGTTTCCATGTATCTCTGGCGTGGCCACTGGCAAGTGTTTCAACCTGAGAGTATGGCACCCACTGATCAACAAATCTCTGCCATGGTGGAAGGGTTGGCCGCCAAGCTTGCTAAAAATCCCAATGATCCTAAGGGGTGGTCGATGCTGGCCCACTCTTATATGACACTTAACCGACCTCTTGACGCGGTGAATGCCTTCGCTCATATAGAAAATACGATGAACGATGATCCCACTTTGATGGCCGACTATGCCGAAGCTTTAGTAGCCAGTGGAGTAGATAAGGGGTTTGTTCACGCACAAGTGTTGGTGGCTAAGGTCTTAAAGCTTGAGCCTGGTAACCCAAAGGCACTCTATTTACATGGTGGTTTTTTGTTTGCTCAAAACGATTATAAAGGGGCGGAGGAGAGCTGGAAAAAACTGATTCCTCTGATTGACCCTTCTTCCTCTGACGCTAAATTTGTGTTAGATAGTATCAACCAAGCTCGTATTAAACAGCATTTGTCCGCCATGAGTATGAATGACTTTCAGGGGCAGGAAGGTCCAGTAAGTACCCCCGAGTCCTTGGCCAATTCAAGTGCAGACACGAAAGCCACTGCCGTGAGTGGAACCGTCACTCTTGATGAGAAATTAAAGTCCAAAGTTAGCGGTCAAGAAATTGTGTTTATTTTTGCCCGGGCCACGAATGGCCCGCGTATGCCACTAGCGGTTTTACGAATTCCCGTAACTCAATTACCCTATCATTTTGAGTTAACCAAAAATATGGCCATGAGTCCTAACTTTAATTTAAGTACCGTGAGTGAAGTGACCGTTGAAGCAAAAATTAGTAGCTCAGGAACGGCTACCCCCTCTGCGGGAGATTTGATTGGAAAGAGTGTGGCCGTGAAACCCGGTAGCCATGATGTCCAAGTGTTAATTAACCAAGTGACGCCTTAAAAATGCCACTTGGTGGGTGAATATAGAGTAATCATTAATCAATTCATTTTTAAGGTTTTAGAGGTTTGTTCCACTTGCTTGGCTTGATCAAGAGCCGCTTTTGCTTCTGGTGGCATGTAATTGGAATCGTGTTTAGCTAGCACTTCGGAAGCCACAAACATGCCATTGTTGCCAAGCTTTCCCTCCGCAACCACCCCTCGCCCTTCCTTAAAGAGATCAGGCAGTATGCCCGTGTAACTCACCGGAAAATCTCTACGGGTATCCGTGACGACAAAATAAGACACCACACCCTCGTGTTTTAGCGTGCCTTGTTTCACTAATCCACCAATTCTAAAGGCGCGATCATGGGGAGCTTCGCCATTAGCAATTTGCGTTGGGGTATAGAAGAAAACGAGATTACTACGAAAGGCTTTCACCACAAAAGTGGCGGCAACACCCAGCACCAACATGGCCCCTAAAATAAAGAATAAGCGTTTTTGACGGGGTTTCATGGCTGTCCTCCTAGACGTTTCACTTGACGTTTTATTTTTTGGCTACGGGAGTTTAATATCCATGGCTCGATGATCATGGCTAGGGTACATATACCAAAGCTGCCCCACACATAGAGCCCATACCCTCCCATATGAAAAAAATCTTCTAAACTATTCCACTGCATTTTTTTTAACCCATTCGCTAGTCATTTCTCGTTCTAGAATAATACAGCGCACACGTTTTAGTACTATAGCAATAGTGTAACTCCAAAAGGCCAATGCCATAATAAGCATTCCCATTAGCATGGTATGCGCCATAGTGGGCGCTTTTGTCATAGAAATGCTGGCACCTTGGTGTAGAGTGTTCCACCAAATCACTGAAAAATAGATGATGGGAACGTTCACCACGCCCACTAATGATAATATCGCGCCAGCCTTGTCACGGCGCCGAGGGTCATCAATGGCTGAGGTTAAGGCCAAAAACCCTAAATAAAGAAAAAATAGAATCAATTGTGAGGTCAGACGGGCATCCCATACCCACCAAGTGCCCCACATGGGTTTGCCCCACAAAGAGCCGGTCACCAGCGATAATAATGCAAACAATGCTCCGGTGGGAGCCAAGGCTTGGGTCATCATGCCAGAGAGTCGTGTATTAAAAACAAAGCCTAACATTGACCACAAGGCCATCACGCAATAAATGAACATGGACATCCAACTAGCGGGTACATGTACAAAAATAATGCGATAACCTTCACCCTGCTGAAAGTCGGTGGGGGCCACAAAAAAACTAATCCACAAGCCTACCGCTAACAATAGGATAGTGATGGCCGTGAAAACAGGAATTAGCTTGCCTGCCAAAGGATAAAAACTGGCCGGCGCCGCATATTTAAACCAATTCATCGTTAATAGTTCCTATTCTAAAGCTACCTTAAGGGCGATGGCGCTTACCCAAGGAGCAAAAAATAACGCCAACAAATCCAGAGCTGCCAATAACCAAAAATATCCTGACATATCAAGGCCAGCGCGATAAGCTTCCGTTGCCCCCGCTCCAAAAATCAATACTGGAATATAAAGCGGTAAAATTAATAATGATAACAGGACTCCGCCGCCGCGAACGCCTAAAGTCAGTGCCGCACCTATGGAGCCAATCAGCGACAGTATAGGAGTACCCAGTAATAGAGTTAACATAAGTACTCCAATTATAGGACCGGATAAATTAAATTGAATTCCCAGAAGTGGCGTAATTAATACCACAGGCAGACCTGCCACGAGCCAGTGCGCCATGATTTTACCTAAGATAATCACCGTAAAGGAGTGTGGTGAAAGGGAGAGTTGCTCTAAGGTGCCATCTTGATAGTCATGGGCAAATAATCGTGGTAAACCTAAAAGGGTAGCTAGTAGCGCGCCAATCCACACCACCCCAGGCGCTATTTTACTCAATAGCTTAGGGTCGGGACCCACCCCCAAGGGCAGCAGATTCACTACGATTACAAAGAAAAATAAAGCGGTTAACAGTTCTGATTTATGACGCAAAGCCAGGGTCAGGTCACGGCGAACGAGAGTGAAGAGTGTCGCAAAGAGGTTCATAGGCTAAGAACGATCCCCGGACTCATTTCTATCTCTTGGTGACTTGTCATGAGTAACAATCCACCTTGTTCAACATGACGGTTTAATAAATCGTATAAAGTATTGATGGCTCGCCGATCAAGGGCATTAAAGGGTTCATCAAGAACCCATAGAGGGCACGGTTTGAGACTTAAGCGTGAGAGCAATACGCGCCGACGTTGTCCAGCGGACAATACCCTAACGGGTAATTCTTCGCGACCTAATAAGCCCCAGCGATCCAATACTTGTAAAATGGCTTCTTCATTGACCTGAATACCGTCAAGGCGGCTCATGAGAGTGAGATTCTCGAGGGCGGTGAGCTCCTCTTTGAGGGCGCTGGCATGGCCTAAGTACAGTAAATCTTGATGAAAGCGATCAAGGTCCTCTTGGAGTCGGGTGCCCTGCCAACGCACCTCTCCCGTCAAGGGCGAGGCAAGACCGGCACACAATCTTAAGAGACTGGTTTTACCGGCACCGTTTTCACCGGTAACGTGACACCATTGATGAGTTCTCAATGAAAAAGAAACTCCTTCAAAGAGTAACCGCTCACCGCGCTGGCAACTAAGATTAATCACTGACAAATTCATCGTTCTATTCTACAATAAAAAATTGTATTCCTAAGAAACACTTAAACTCCCATGAAAAAAAACCTTGCGGTTTCCGGAATGACCTGTGCTTCCTGTGTCGCCCATGTTGAGGGGGCGCTATCCAAGGTGGAAGGGGTGAGCGCGGCGCTGGTGAATTTAGCCACGGAGAGCGCTGAAGTGGAGCTCGATGATAAGTCTCTCTCGGAGGGGATTGATGCACAACTAGTACGCGCTGTGGTAGCGGCGGGCTATGGTGCTAAGATTCAACAAAAGGACGTGTTTCATCAGGAGGATCTGCGCATCATGGCGGAAATCCATGCTGAACGTCGCCAATTGATAGGTAGTCTCCTCTTGGCAACGCCCTTGGTATTATCTATGCTAGTCACCCTCATCAATGCTAAATGGATGCTACCTAATGCCGTGGCCTTTGCTCTGGCTACTCCAGTGCAGTTTTATTTTGGTCGACGCTTTTTAATAGGTGCTTGGCGCCAGGTTAGCCATGGTTCTGCTAACATGGATGTATTGGTGAGCTTAGGGACTCTTGCGGCTTATTCTTTAAGTCTCTATCAATGGTTGGTGCAAGGTAGTCATGATACGTATTTTGAAGCCAGCGCTGTAGTCATTACACTCGTCTCCTTAGGGAAATATTTAGAGCATCGGGCACGCCGCGAGGCAAGCTCTGCTATTCGCCAGTTACAATCCTTGCGCCCTGATATGTCGCGCATCATTGATAAGGGCCGTCCTGTCCGCTTTAACCGCTTAATTGCCACGCAATATTTAATGCCCGGGGATCGAATTCTGATACCTGCCGGCGAGCGTATTGGCAGCGATGGCGTGGTGGAGGAGGGTGAGAGTGAGGTGGATGAATCCTTAATCACCGGCGAGAGTGTTCCGGTGCCTAAAAAAACTGGCGATAAGGTGCTAGCGGGGACTTTAAATGGTATGGGTCGCCTCGTGATAAAGGTCAGTGCGAGCAGTGAGCGCAGCACGCTCGCTAACATCATTGAACGGGTGGTGGCGGCACAAGCGAACAAACCCCCTATTCAGCGCCTCGTTGATCGAGTGAGTCAGATTTTTGTGCCTGTGGTACTGGTGGTGGCCGTGATCACATTAGCCGTTAACTATTGGTTAGGTGTTGGGCTGGATATCTCGCTGATTCGTGCCGTATCTGTGCTGGTAATCGCTTGTCCCTGTGCCCTAGGTTTAGCCACGCCTGTTTCTATTATGGTGGGCACAGGCCTAGCGGCCCAACGGGGTATTTTGATCCGTGATGCCAGCGCGTTAGAGGAAACCCATCGCGTTCAACGCGTGGTATTTGATAAAACGGGCACCCTGACGCAAGGCATGCCCGCACTCGTTCACATCCGAGTGGCGGGTCATGACAAGGTAGGAGAGATCCTTGCTATTGTAGCGGGACTGCAGACGGGAGTGAGTCACCCCTTGGCCTTGGCCGTGTTAAAGAGAGCGCAAGAGGAAGGGGTCACGGCCTTGGTGTGTGAAGAATCTAAAGTATTAGCTGGTCAAGGCGTGGAGGGGGTCATCAACATGGCGGGAGTGAGAGAGCGTTACCGCTTAATGAGTCGCTCCAGTTGTATTGCCCAAGGAGGAGTGATTGCGGCGGATCAGCTGACTCAGACAACACCCGAACAATTGGAGGGCAGTGATACCCACTCTGTATTGGTGAAGGTGAATGGCACTGAGCTTGAGTTATTAGCCGAGCTGAGTTTTGCCGACCTCCTGCGCCCTGAAGCCCTTGAAGCCATTCAACAATTACAAGCGCAATCCTTGAAGGTGGCTATACTTTCAGGGGACCACCAGGGCTCGGTGCGTCGGGTGGCACAGATACTTGGGATTGATGAAATGAGCGCCAGTCTCACGCCGGCAGCCAAACTTGAGCGATTACACAGCTGGCAAAAAGAGGGAGAGACGGTGGCTATGGTGGGCGATGGCATTAATGATGCCCCGGCCTTAGCGCAAGCTAATGTGGGTATTGCCATGGGCTCTGGAACCGATGTGGCCAATTCTGCAGCCTCTATTACACTACTGCGCGCGGATTTACGTTTGGTGGCCGAAGCTATTTATTTATCGCGCGCGACCTGGAAAACTATTCAACAGAATCTCTTTTGGGCTTTTTTCTATAACGTGATTGGTATTCCGTTAGCCGCCATGGGTTATCTGAGTCCCATTCTGGCAGGTTTTGCCATGGCCGTCTCCTCAGTGACGGTGGTTACCAACGCACTATTATTGCGCAGAAAATAGACAAAGCTGAATCTTTCGCACTAAGTTAAGTTCTGGGCTCTAGAAATATCTCAAGTTCGCCCGTTAATAGGGCGTTTTATGGCGTTGTCGAGTTGTGGCACAGTAGTTGCTTTATCTCATCATCAGCTTTTGTTTTAATAATTACAAGGAGATATAACACATGAGTAGATCAGTGGTTCAACCTTCAGTCTCCCTCACTGAGCCCTTTACGGGCCCAACACGTTGGGTTCAATTAGTGCTGGGCTTAGTGTGTATGATGGCTATTGCCAGTCCTCAGTACACCTGGACACTTTTTACTAAGCCATTGATGGGCAGTATTGGCGCCAAGTTGCCGGAAATTCAAATTACTTTTTCTATTTTGATTGTTATCCAAACATTTTTTTCGCCGATACAGGGCTACTTTATTGACCGTTTTGGCCCACGTTTTTTAATTAGTGTGGGGACTTTTTTAAGTGGGTTGAGTTGGGTGATGGCTTCCTATATTCATACCCTCACTGGTCTTTATTTGACCTATGGATTAATCGGTGGCGTTGGCACTGGCATTGTTTACATTGGTATTATCTCGCAAATGGTCAAATGGTTTCCAGATCGCCGGGGTTTTGCTGTGGGGATGGTGGCTGCAGGGTATGGTTTTGGTGCTTTCTTGACCACTTTCCCAGTGGCCTATGGAATTTCTCATTATGGTTATCAAATGACGTTATTTGTTTACGGCATCCTCTTTGCCATTATTGGGGTCATTGCCGCTCAAGGATTAAAACAACCCTTTACACCGACTACTCCAGCGACCTCTGTGACAGAACCTGAGGTTCGCGGGGTGAGTGGCAAGGTTATGCTCAAAACGCCCTTATTTTGGTTGATGTTTATCATGATGACCATGCTCTCCACCTCAGGCTTAATGGTGATTTCTCAAACCGCCGCCATTGCTCGAGATTTCGGTGTGGCAAGTGTGTTGGTGTTTGGTATGGCAGCGCTACCCTTAGCTCTCTCTGTGGACCGTATTACCAATGGTTTAACCCGTCCTTTCTTTGGCTGGATGTCAGATCGGATTGGTCGAGAGAACACTATGTTTATCGCCTTTTTAATGGAAGGTTTGGCCATGTTAGCATGGTTGCAGTTCAGAGGTGACCCCTTACTCTTTGTGTTATTAACCGGCGTAGTTTTTTTTGGTTGGGGCGAGATTTTTTCCCTTTTTCCCTCTACACTAACGGATACTTTTGGCGAAAAATACGCCAGTAGTAATTATGGATTGTTGTACATGGCGCAAGGGGTAGGTTCTGTCTTGGGCGGACCGGTGGCCGCACAGTTACATGAGGTCACACACAGTTGGTTGCCGGTGTTTGCTGTGGTGATCACTTTAGATATTGTGGCGGCACTGCTTGCTTTATTTGTTTTAAAACCCCTCCGTCGCAAAGTACGTTATTGTTAAGGAAAAAATATGCTCAATACGGTTGTTGGTACACAGGGGATGGTGACTTCTCCCCATTCCCTCGCTTCACAGGCAGGATTATCTATTTTAAGGCAGGGGGGAAATGCCATTGAGGCCATGGTGGCGGCCGCCGCCACTATCGCTGTGGTTTATCCTCATATGAATAGTATTGGTGGGGATGGTTTTTGGGTGATTGTCCCCCCAGATGGTGAGCCGATTGCCATTCGTGCCTGCGGCGGGGCTGCACAACAAGCCACCATCGATGCTTATACCAGCCAGGGCATGAGCACCATCCCCTTTCGTGGTCCCTGGGCGGCCAATACTGTTGCCGGTACCATTGGCGGCTGGAAAACCGCTCTTGAGATTAGTCATGAACGCGGTGGGCAGTTGCCACTCTCTACTCTGTTAGCTGACGCCATTCATTATGCTCTTGAGGGCATTCCGGTTACCCCTAGTCAGTCAGTCTTAACGGCTAAAAAACTGACGGAATTAATTGATCAACCAGGCTTTGCTGAGACCTTTTTGACCGAACGCCAAAGCTATGCGGTGGGCGCAAAATTTTGCCAGCCGAAACTTGCTACAACACTGCAACGGCTGGTTGCTGAGGGGTTAGATAGCTTTTATCGTGGTCCCTTGGCGGAGGATATTGCACGGGATTTGGCGCTCATTGGCTCGCCAATAATCCTTTCTGATTTACAGCGTTATGAGGCGCCACGCGTGACGCCCCTCTATTTAAATTCGCAATGGGGTACGCTCTACAACATGACCCTGCCCACTCAAGGGGCCGTGTCGCTGGCTATTTTAGGGATTGCGGAGCGTTTTGGTTGGCAAAGTATTCAAGAAGAAAGTGCTGATTATGTGCATTTGTTGGTGGAGTCCACGAAGCAAGCCTTTAAATTAAGAGACCGTTTTGTTACAGATCCTGATACCGCTCCCATCGCCGCGCAAGATATTTTAAGTGATGAGCATTTGTCTCAAGGCGCTGAGGAGATAGCGCTGAATAAGGCCCTTGCTTGGGGTCAAGGTAAGGGTCCTGCTGATACGGTTTGGCTTGGAGCCATTGATAAAAATGGCCTGGCAGTATCCTTTATCCAAAGTATTTATCATGAGTATGGTAGTGGCTGCGTATTGCCTACCACAGGGATTAATTGGCAAAATAGGGGCGCCTCTTTTAGTTTAAATCCTCAGCACTTGCTGGCCCTAGCACCCTATAAGAAACCTTTTCATACCCTGAACCCTGCTGCCGTGAAACTTAAGGATGGACGCGTGATGGTGTATGGCACCATGGGCGGGGATGGTCAACCACAAACCCAAGCCGCAGTCTTTACCCGTCATGTGATTTATGGGCAGCCCTTACAGCAAGCGGTCACTGCACCGAGATGGTTGCTGGGGCGCACATGGGGGCAAACCTCGGATACCTTGAAATTGGAATCCCGCTTTCCTAAGGAATTGATTGAGGATCTTAAGGCGCGCGGTCATGATGTGGAGTTACTCAATGAGTTTGACGAGACCGTGGGGCATGCGGGTGCTGTAGTGCGTCACCCTAATGGTGTTTTTGAAGGAGCGAGTGATCCGAGATCAAATGGCGTCGTAGCTTCTTTTTAAGGTGAGGGGTCGACATTTCTGGGCGCCTCCGGAATAACTTCCAGAAATCATAAAAAGAGGCGGATGGGAGTGCCTCATCACATGGATTTACATGGCGTGCACCATTCGTGATGGGGCTTCTAGCAAATGACTCGTAGCGCTGAGGTCTAGTGGTCATTCACTACATAACAATGGAACGGATCCTCGTTCATCACTTGATCTGCCGGTTGATCAATAGTGTTACCAATTGATTAAGGGTGAATTGGTCAACGGCGCCTCCCAGGAGGCATTGATAAGTTGTTGACGCTTTGATGTGTTTTGTAGGTCAAACTAAGAGACGAGATGGGAGAGTTGAGTGAGTGAGGGGATAAGGATCATCAATATCAACGAAGGAAGAAAACAGCCGAGCATGGGCATCAGTAATTGTAAATTAAGCGTCGCGTGACTCTCTCGAATAGTGTGTTGTTGATCAGTAAGATAGAGCCCCATTTCACTCATTAATCCTTGTTCTAGCTCATGACCAAAACGGTATTGGCTTTTTAAGAGCATCACAATTCTCTCTAAAGCTGGGTGAGGATTGCGTTGATGAAGTGCATCCAATACTTGATAGACATTCAATCCAGATTGCAGTTGATGGCAAGCAATTAACCATTCTCTTTTTAAGGGATGTTGTGCGTCAAAAAAAATACTCAATCGTTCAAGGCTTTGTGGGATAGATAACCCTGCTCCGTTACACAGCAGCAATCCCTCTAATACCAAAGGCAGAGAGTGTGAAATACGCTTTAGTCGGGTCTTAAAACGTTGGTTAAAAAAATGAATCACCAGTATTGGTATAAACAGATCCAGACACAGCAACGCATGGACCCATGGACTCCTCTTAAAGCACTCAAGAATGAGTGCGATAACAAGGAACAGGAGCACAACGAAGGTCAATTGTTTGAGCCGGTGATGAAGACGTTGTTGCCGGATATCCGTATCCCACCCTCGTTGATAGAGCATTAAGGATAGATGGCCAGTGAGCTGCGACTGTGACACAAGAGAGAGAATTAATCGAATATTAGTCATTAATAATGGCGCGTGCCTTGTGTCAGTTTATGGGTCCACAAACTCCCGATCAGCCAGAGAAGAACGGTTCCTATGAGCAGGGATAAGCCTAATTGAGTATTGAGAGCCTCATGCCACAGTTGGGGATGTAAATACCAGGTGACGCAGGCCATCATGGGAGTGAGAAGAGAGAGGATAACGCCTGAGGCACGGGCCTCTTTCGTGGCATGCTTTACCTCAGTGAGTAACAGTTGTCGTTGACGTAATTGTGGCGTCCATTGTTTGAGTAAACGTACCATATCTCCTCCTGTTTGTTCATGCAATTCAACGATAAAGATAAAGCGCTTCAACAGTGGATCCTCAAGGGAGTTTAGCCAATGGTTGAGGCTGTCGCTGGTGGAAGAGCCCAAATTAATTTCATGAAGTACCTGCTGTAAACCAGAGTGAAGAGGGCCGGTAACATGCTCTAACAGAGCCTGAAAGGCTTGGCGCAGAGTCAAGCCACTTTTTAGAGAAAAGCATAACAGATCAAAAAAACGACACCACTCCTCAAGGTTGACTTGGTTCTGGGAAGCCGTAAAAAAACTCAGGAGACCACGCTGAGGGCGTGTCACAGGTTCTGTGGGAGAGTACTGATGAAGAGGTAGGGTTGGTAGTAAAGGAGACAAAGAGGAATGATGGGATAAATAACTTTTGATAAGAATGATACCCATCACGAGAGACAGCATGAGATTAATAAAGAAAACAACCGTGAGCAGTGTCATAGAAAAATATGTTGTGCCGCTTGTCGATATTTGGATAACAGTGAAGTGGCCGTAAAGGCTTGCCCATCATAAGAATACAAACAGACCAGTGGGCTGTATTTCTTTGGATGAAGTTCATGAATAGAGACAATCCGTCTTTGCCCTAGGGAGTCTCGTTCTAAATGAATGATGACATCTATAGTTTGTTTGAGTTGTGCACTTAAGTTGGCCAGTGAATGCTCCTGGTGATTGGTGATGAGTTGCTCTAAACGAATGAGGGCATGTTCTGCGCTATTGGCATGAATAGTGGTCATTGATCCCGGGTGGCCAGTATTCATGGCCTGCATCAGGTCCCAGGCTTCTTTGGCGCGTAATTCGCCAAATATAATTCGGTTAGGGCGCATGCGTAGCGCATTTTTTAATAGTTGTTCGCCAGTGATTTCTCCTCCTCCCTCAGTGTTAGCAGGGCGTGTTTCAAGGCTAACAATATGAGGATGGTGAATACGTAATTCTGCAGCATCCTCTATGGTAATGAGCCTCTCCTGATGATGAATGTGTGAGGCCAACACATTCAGAAAAGTGGTTTTACCAGAGCCGGTTCCACCACTAATTAAAATATTGGCTCGTTGATTTACATACATTAAGCATAGCTCAGCCATGGCATGACTCAAAGACTGTTGATGAATAAGTTGTGTGAACCCTAAGCCTTGCGAGGGGTTAAAGCGACGAATAGAGAGAATTGGGCCATTGATGGCAAGGGGCGGTAAAATAGCATTTAAACGTGAGCCATCCTTAAGGCGGGCATCCACCATGGGATGAGTTTCATCTAAACGACGACCCAATGGTGCAATGATTTTATCAATGGTATGTTTAACGTGTTGCTCATTGTCAAAGGTGGCAGGGTAGAGATCTAATACGCCATTTTTTTCTATATAAATTTGTTTGGGTCCATTCACTAAAATATCGCTAATGGCAGGATCACTAAAAAGTGTCTCAAGGGGTCCTAGTCCTAATATCTCATTTTCAAGATCATGGCTAAGATCATGGGTTTGAGTGGTGGATAAAGTGAATTGATAAGGGGTCAGTGAGTCTTGAATCCAATTCTTTAATAGTTGTTTTTTGTTTTCCTCGGGCAACTTAATCAGTTGCAACATTCGGGGATGATCAATAATTTGTTGATGCAATTGCTGGCGTAGTTGAATTAAATCCATTATTCATATTCCTAATAAAAACCCCCAGCAGCCTCAATGGGGCGAGTGAACGATAAACCATTTAACGGCATGGAAAAGTGGAGAGAAAAGTCACTGAAAAGCCAAGAGGGAGATTGGCAGGGAGTGGACCCCGTTTGGCATAATTGTAGTTGTAGTGAGGTAATACACGATGAGAGCATATTATTTTGGCAATAGTATTGATTGCTACTCGCAGAAAAATGACTGGGCACAGCGACGTTCTCTCCCAAAGCATTTATTAAGCTAATCGTGAGCTCACTGGTGCTGACTAAGGAATTTAAAAACCCAATATTTTGTCCTAATTGATTAGTGGTCAATGTATTGATTAACTGACTGGGGGACAGAATTGTGGTGCTCTCAAGGCGTGTGGCGTGCCATAAAAACCATTGGCTACTAAAGCCATCCCACATTAATAGAGCGCTGTAAAGATAGAACATAATCATTAGTAAGAAAATGGGTAATAGGAGAGCGAACTCGACGATCAAGGATCCTTGTTGTTGAATGCGATTATTCATACCGACACCAATTCGATAGCGCACTCAGCGTACTCATGTTGCTCAGTGTGGCGGTGATACCCACTTCAATAAAGGTGGGAGGATTAGGGTTTGCTACGGTGCAATCAGCGGTTGCAAAACGCTGACCTAGAGCGTTATAGCAATTAACGGTGTACTGGACAGCTAGCCACCCAGAAGAGCCATTGGATAAACCAGGAAGAGTACTGATGGCAGAGAGATTGGTTGGCCATTGATGACTGGAACTCAAAGAGAGGTTACGTGCTAAGGTTTCGGCTTCACCCATTAATTGAATTCTGTAGAAAGTGGTTGTAAAGCTCTTGACGCCAAACCATAAGGGAATAAAGAGTAGCGGAATAATCAAAAGCAGTTCTATACTGCTGGTTCCTCTTTGTTTGTCATTCATTGACATAGCCTCGGCTTAAAGGGACTTAATCTGCCGGCAACGGCAAGAGAATGACGGGTAGTGATGGCTGGTGCGGGCAGAAATGGGGCGAGCATGGTGAGGAGTTTTCCGACCCGTTGACGGCCACTATCGATGGCCACATAAACTAATCCTTGGGGCTGATTGGCAGCCTGTTGTGCGGAAACAAAAGGACAGGTTATTTGTTGCTGGGTTACGGTCCCATTCAATGAGCTGGTGAGATGGGGGCAAGGACCAAAGCTAATGGTGATGACAGATAAATCAATAGCTGAATTCTGTTGACTGCGTTGCAATAGGTTGTTAATGAGTGTCGTAGCACGTGAGAAACTTTGTGGAGTTTGATCGAGTTCAAAGGCTGCAGCGAGTGCTGCATCATCCAAGGCGCGATCTAGGTTAATGCGCTCTTCCACCAGTTGACCTAAAAAAATCATCATGAGGATGAGTGATATGGTTATGGGCAATATAATCAGTGCCATGATGCTTATGCTGCCTTGTTGTGTTAAGAGTGATGGATACCTCATTGAATTGTTCCCCGGATAATTTCAATGGGTTTTATGTTTTTCGTTAAGGTGTGATTAAGAGCCTCTGGATGTAAAAGAATGGTTAATTGCCAATGGTCACGTAAAATGGGCAGTTGCTCAAGTTGGTGATGAGTAAGTTTGACGGTCAAGAGTTTTTGGTGGCCATTTAGATCAGTATGAATATGTTCTATTTCAGTATTTTGAATAAGAATTGCATGTTGCGGATGATTGGTTTCTCGATACCATAAATCAATGGGTAGCTTAGTGCTCAGTAAATCCATGTCGATATCACTGTCATTCATATTAAGAGTGATTAATCTTGGTGAGTTAAAGGATTGCGTAAGGGATTCGCGGGCAGATACGTGATTCTCTAAAACGGGTAATCCTTGATAAACCGGAACATGAACAATGCTATGTATTAGTGGCTTTGTATCAGAGAAATAGCCCTTAGGTAGCGTCGTGCTGGGCCATATTTGTAATGAGAGATCCCCCCCACTAATTTCATGACCTATTACAAGATCGCGGTTGGCGACAATGATTGGCTTGCCCGGTGGCTGAGTTAAGAAGAGTATGCGCCACAGTACGATGGCACTCACCAGAGATAAAGCCCATAGCCACCACCAGGTTTTATAGTGACTGAGAACAATTCCAAGACGTTTTATCATTAGCGCGCTCCCGAGGGGAAAATGCATGATTCATTTCCCCCAGCGGTAGGATAGTTAAATTGCCGCAGCAATCGTAGTGGCGATGGTGGTGAACTTGGCGTTCAGGTTGCTCCCTAGTAAAGTGGTTCCAGCAATAATGGCAAGACCGATTAATGAGGCAATTAATCCATATTCGATTGCGGTGACACCTTGTTCTTGCTTGATAAAGGACTTTAACTCATCCATTAAACACTGAAAATATTCCATGATAGTTCTCCTGATTAATCCATCGTCATTCGATGTGGATTCAGCATAGGAGTTTTGCTCATCAGATAACAGTGAGAAATATCCTCTTTTAAAGAGGAGAGTGATCCTGTTATTGCAGTGACATCTGTCATATCGGTTCGCATCACTCAATCAATTGTGTGATGGAATAAACAATTGATGCTCATGGGAGAAAGCGATTAAGGCTGGCTTCCCTTTGAGCTCTAACTTTTTATAAATATCTGATAAATAGTTTCTCACGGTCGATGGGCTAAGATGAAGGTATCTGCCTAAATCGTGGGTAGTGGCGTTGGGATAACGAATGACATGGGCGATGACTTGCTTCTCACGGGTACTCAATTGACTCATATGAACTTTACCCGCAGGACTATTGGTATCCGTTTCGCCGTTGATGACGCGATGAATAAGTTTCAATCCCAATTCCGGGGAAAACCATATTTTAAGCTGGGCCACTTGCTCTAAGGCCATCATAAAAGTTCCGGGTGTTTCATTCCACGTTACCACGGCCTTAGCCCCGGCTTTTAATAAGGATTCTTGTTGGATCAAATCACGGTAAGGAATCATAATTAACAAGCCAATATTCATGTCTTGTAATTTCTGTGGTAAGTTGAAATTAAACTGCAATAAACTCGCGTCCGCGATGAGGACATTAGGTTTTTTTCTTTCTAGTGTGGATAAAATTGAATAGCTGGGTGGTTCATTGCCCACCCACTGAATAGAGCGCTGAGTATTTTCTATCAGTGCTTTAACGCCAAGAATAGCAATTTGATGATGACTCGATGCAAATACCCGAATCTGTGATGATTCAGCCATACTGTTCTCTCCCCCGAGTTAAGAAAAGTGATTGGTACAGTTATCATTGTTTTTATATGTACATCATGATAGCCAGTTTGTTTGTAAATGTAATTAAAAGATTTGTAAGGATTGTAAAGATCATAAGTTATGGGTAGAGGGCTAACTATGTGGCTCAGTAGGATTAAATAGATGCTTTATTCCACATCACTTGCGCGCAGTTCCACATAGCCTTATGGATTCGATGCTTAAGATGTATCGGGAATGATGATGAGATGTTATCTTACCTTCAAATGGTTTAATCGGTTGACTAAACGGTAACGGTGGGCGGCTTTCATTGTTCCCTTTCACACAATACCAATCATGTCTCCCGTGAAATCCATCAATAGCTGAACCTCAACCAACCTGAGGGAGCGCTTATCCCTCAGGTTGGAGGCAAAAGAGAGTAAAGAGACTAGCAAGCAAAACGGTCTTATCTTGCTCTTTGGTATTGCGGAGGAGCGAAGGGTTTGTCACCCAATTCAAGAGCTGCTGTCCATGGCCAGTGTGGATTTTTAAGGGCAGCCCGGGCGATAGCGATCATGTCAGCTTGCTCTGATTTCAAAATGGTTTCGGCCTGTGCGCTATGGGTAATAAGGCCCACTGCCATGGTAGGAATGTTGACATTCTGTTTAATGGCTTGGGCATGTTCTACTTGATAGCCAGGGCCCACAGGAATTTGTTGATGGGCCACGAGTCCTCCTGTTGAAACATGGATAAAGCCAGCTCCTCTTTTTTCGCATTCCTGTGAAAAGGTAATACTCTCTTCGATAGTTAACCCACCCGGCGCCCAATCTACGGCAGAAATACGCATCCCCACCACCATCTCCGCAGAGAGAGCATGTTTTACAGCACTTAAGATTTCTAGGGGATAGCGCATCCTGTTCTCCAGAGAGCCGCCATATTGGTCTTGTCTCTGATTTGATAGCGGTGAGAGGAATTGATGAATTAAGTAACCATGAGCGCCATGAAGTTCAATAGCTTTAAAACCAGCACGTTCAGCACGTATGGCGGAGTTAACGAAATCTTGTTTAACTGTTTCAAGATCCTCAATACTCATGGGGTGAGGAGTTAAACTCTCCTCATAGAATTTAATGGCTGAGGGAGCCCACGTTTGCCAGCCACCCTCCTCAGGAGAATAGGGGCTCCCTGGATCCCATGGCCGTCGAGTAGAGGCTTTGCGTCCTGCATGAGCCAATTGAATAGCCATTTTAGCTTGCCCAAACTCCCTCGCAAACGCCACAATGCGCCCTAAGGCCGCCTCTTGCTCGTCATTATATAATCCCAAACAAAAGGGCGTGATTCGTCCCTCAGGGTTGACGCCAGTGGCCTCTACAATCACAAGCCCCGCTCCTGAAATCGCGAGTCTTCCCAAATGCATGAGATGCCAATCTTGAGCTATACCATCTACGGCTGAATACTGGCACATGGGTGCTATCACTAAACGGTTGGCTAGGGAGAGAGACCCCAATTGATAGGGGGAGAAGAGTAAACTCATGGTGATCCTCATTAATTAGTACGTATACGAATCATTTTAAACGATTTTAGCGTCGGTGAGTGAAATCTAGGGTCTTAAGTCGCATTTTTTTTAATCCACATGGTGATCAGAATCCCTGACATGATGAAAGCAATACCCAACAAGTGATATGTGTGAATGGTTTCGTTCAGAAAAAGGTAGGCCAAAAGAGTACCAAATACGGGCATTAAATGAATAAACAAGCTTGCTTTACTGGGGCCGATTTCACTGACTCCACGGTTATAAAAGACATAACTTAAATAACCTGGAAAAATACCCATATACAGCAAACCTAACAAATCTGTTACAGAGAGGTGTAAGGGGTGCTGTAAATGGCCCAGTTCCCAAATAACGGCAGGCATTAATACCACTATACCAATTAGCACCATGGCCGATAGCAATAAGCTGGGTGATATTGAAGCTGGTCGCCAATGTAGTAATACGGTGTATAAAGCCCAATCAAGAACAGCCACCAGGACCCAGAAATCACCAATGGTGACATGCATACTGAGAAGTTCTGCAGGTTGTCCCTTGGCAACAATAGTGAGGACTCCTAACAGAGAAATGACTATCCCTATGTATTCACCTAGGCTTAAATGTTTTTTCAGTAACACCCAGGATAAGGGCATGGTGGCGATGGGAATAAAAGAGTTGAGTAGTGCCCCGTTTGTGGCCGTGGTGGTTTGTAAGCCCAAGTAGGCAAAAGTGTTATAGCCGCCTATACCCAAAATACCTAGAGCGCAGAGGATTCTCCAGTGACGACGAAGTTCAGGATGGTGTTGTCGTATAGCCCCTAAGGTTTTTGGCACAATAAATAGGGAAGCCACTAGCCAGCGGCCCATGGCCATAGTAAAGGGAGGAATATCATGTCCCAAGGCGCGCCCAAGAACCATATTGCTGGCCCAAAAAAGAGCGGTTAATACCAAAAGAAAATAAGCATTGTTTAAGAGAGAGGATTTCATGGTTTGGCGTCAGGTTGTGTCGAATACCTAAAACAAATAAAGCGAAGAGGGATTGACTGTGATTAACTGTACCCATTCCGATTTGATTTGACAGTTACCTGATGAGTGGAAGTAACGGTTAGTTTAAATCTAGTCATTCAAAAATATGACTCTATCATGCCATACCTTTTTTCTGTCAATTAATGTGTGTAAGGGAATTCTACTGCAACACATTTATGCCCTGATAGCCCACAAGATGACTTCCTGTTTGAACTCAGAGATAGCGGCATGTACATGTCATTGGGTGCGTTGAGAAAGGCAAAGGGATTTAAAAACTGACGTGGCCAGAAATGCTTGCGCGAGACGCCAGATCCGTCGTGGGCATGGCCTTGCCCAAGCGCGCTTCGCGCACAAGTCGCCCCAACAAGACCAGCGTATCCTGGCTGTACTTAAGAGAAGGGACGGTAGATTGGCTTAACCATGACAATGTCTCATTAACAAGTCATTATGCTTCCCCTGTCTTGTTAATAAGTCAATTTATACCAAAACCCTAAAGGCAATCTGACAATTCGATCTTACTTAGAATACATAATTTAGAGTGTGACGACTTTCCAAATTTAATGACATGGGCGAAGGATTTCTCTAAAAAAAATTTCTAGAAGAGCTTTTGGCTTTCAGGGAGTTTCAAACTACTGAATCAGTGTTTTAGCTCTGAGTGGTTGGCGTGGAATAATTAATTGCATTTGATCAATGCTCGTCCCCCGGTCAGGATGAAGAGCTGATTTTGAATGGTGCCCGGGGCCGGACTCGAACCGGCACACTGTTGCCAGCGTCAGATTTTGAGTCTGATGCGTC
>VFSW01002723.1_pt1 | contig 26612 bp, 38 predicted proteins | sample 5358111 | NCBI WGS metagenome assembly VFSW01 (sample SAMN11554181, study PRJNA540505) | mine drainage metagenome | isolation source: sediment from site ElyBrook_90M | place: USA: Ely Copper Mine, Vershire, VT | collected 2017 | reverse complement strand
CCTATATAGTGTAGTGATAGAATCTATTGGTTCTAGTCTTTTAGATTAATATTAAGTGCTTAGTATGGGAAAGTTCCAGTTGGCAGACGATCAGTTGGTAAAGATATGGGTCTGCAGGAAGTGCAAGGGCAGGAACAGGGCAGGCGTCGAGAAGTGCAGAAGATGCGGCTACAAATACCTCCGCCCGAAGAGAAAGGAGAAGAGAGTAAAGAAGTGATGTTTCTAAGTTGATAATATGGTAGATTTAAACCCCATAGAGACCCTTGTCGTCCAGGCGATGAGGGATATAGGCGCGACGAGCGAGGAGAAGAAGAAGACCGCAGACGACATAGCGAAGAAGTGCAGCAGGCCGAAGAGCATGGTGAACAACGCGCTCGTTGCCCTTTCTCAGAAAGGAGTCGTCAAGAGAGTAGCAAGGGAAAAGGCCTCGGGCTATTTCGTAATACCTGGGACAGCGTAGATGCATGCCCGGCTCCGATTCCATAGAGTTCCTTGCTAATTACAAAGGATGGATTGAGAACCGCTGCGTCGAGATATACGAATCCACCAGCCCTGCACAGGTGGCTCATGTGCTCGCTTCGATAAGGAACATTGTGGACAGGAGGGCTTTTGAAGTGCTTGGCGTCGATACAAAGGCATTGGAAGTTTATTCTGAGAAGTTGGCAAAGGCTTTCCCAAAGAACGATTACAAATCGCTTGCACTTGCATACAAATCCTTAGGCTCTTCAGATTCAGATTCTGAGATAGCAAAGGCTTCTGCGGACAGGGAGGAGATCAGGCCTTTTGCAAAAGTATTTTTACTAAGGTCGACTGCACTGAAACTGGGATTGATGTGGTACGTGTCTGCAGATAACAAGGCGCTTGCAACGGGCGCAGCAGCAGGAAAAGCAGGCGCTACGCCGCCGGGGATAGCCTTCATGGCAAAATACAAGGAATGGATATCGATAAAGAAACTTTCCGTGACCGATGATACCAAACCGGAAGAAGTCTCTGCGCACCTTTCATCGATAAGGATGACAACTGACAGGAAGCTTCCCCAGATACTCGGGATAAACACCGAAGACCTTGACGCTTATGCCAGTGCTTCCGTGAATAAGATGAGGAAGAGCGCTGCAAACATAGAGAAGATAGTTGACATATTGTGCTCCGAAGAGACGAAGAGCCAGATAGATTCTTCCATACCGTCAGAGAATGTAAGGGGCGTTGCAGTGACGTATCTTTTCGGCCGTATGCTGCAGAACATCAAGCTCGACCTTGAGGTGAGCCCCGATACGCTCATGAGCATGTTCCCCGGCCTGAAGATACCGAAGCCGAGGGGAAGGATGCCGGGCAAGAAGAAAAAGCAGAAGCAGTAGAGCAGAAGCAGGATAATATTATATATTGCCCTTAATCTTAATATGCAAAACGGGGGAGTTAGGCTAGCTTGGTAGGCTTCAAGCTTTGGGAGCTTGCGACCCGCGTTCAAATCGCGGACTCCCCATCTATGAAACCAGTAATTGTTCTAAAAAGAGACCCAGGTGGATTGTATAGAAGAGAGAGAGGCTATGGAGAAGAGGGTTGCCGCCGCCTAATGAATGCGGCAGGTATACTCGAATCGCTTGATAGGTTAAGCGCAGATGGGAAGCTGCCGTATCCTGGAAGGTTGGAGTATCATCTCAGCGAGCATACTATCGGAAACGAAGGGGTGGCCAGGCGGGCAAAGCATTATGCCGTGCAGGAAGGCCTTTCGATGAGGGAGCAGGAGCTTGCCTGCATAGCCGCAGTATTTCATGACACAGGATTCGGCGGGCCTAAGGGCAGGTACGATAATAACGAGCCTGTAGGGGCAGAGTACGCAAAGGATTTCATGAAGGAACAGAGGGACGGATCAGGCAACGCGGAATATACAAAACAGGAGATGCGCATCGTCGAAGCTGCGATAATGTCGACAGCTGCGTCGAGGGATTATGAAAGCGCAATGGTAAAATTACAGAATGTTGACGGAGAAATGGAGAGGCTCAAGAAGGAGGGGTTCGGCGGAAATGCGATAGAGAGTGCAAGGAGGATAGCTAATGTAGTCTGTGACGCAGACCTCGACAACCTTGGTAGGAAAGATTTCTTCGAGCTCGGGGCAAAGGTAAGGAACGAGATAGGGTCAGTCAAGAATGTACAGATGCCGAATCGGCTTGCAGAGCTGAAGTCGCTTTTGTCCATCTTTGAAAAGCACGGAGGCTACAAGACAGAGTCTGCGCGGAGAGAGCGGGGCCGGCAGTACCAGAACAACATGGATGAGATAGTTGCTTCGATAAAGAAGCTTGAAGGACGACGAGTGTTCTAACCTTGCTTTAATCTGCCTATTTTCCAAGGCTGCGGCTTAGCCTTTTGAATATCGAGATTTTGTATTTTTCCGAAACGGCTTTTCTGACATATTTGTCCTCGTCAGAAAACGCCCTTTCTATCTGCTCCGGATTAAGGTCCTGTTTCAGTACAGCGGTCATTCTTACATGTTTGTTCTCATCAGATAGGGCCTTGTCTGCCTGATCTTTATTGAAGACCTGGAACTCTGCTGCAGCCTTCCTTACATCAGGACTTCCATTAGATTGCATTTCATCGATATGCCGAGGTAAAAGTCCTTTCTGGTATCTTGCCATGGCTACCCCTACTTCAGATTCATCGTTTAATAGAGCCTTGTCTGCCTGCCTATGGTTGAGCTGATAATGTCTTATTGTGGTTGCGATGACGTTCGGGGAGCTGTCCGATATGGCGGTGTCCAAGTGCGATTCTTTCAGTTTTTGATATATTACCGTCTCTCTTCTTACTTCGTAGTCTTTTTCGTGCTTGAGCACAGCCGTAATCTGGCTGTCTGTCAGTTCCTGCACCCTGACTGCAATAAGCCTTACGCTTTTCTCAGGATCTGTCAGCAGCCTGCCTACCTCCTGCTCAGGCAGTTTGTTATACGCGGCTTCTGCCCGTGCAAAACCGTTCTTATCATTAAGTTTCTTTACCGTTTCAGGGCCTATTTTTTTAGTTTCCATATAATCACTCATAAACATTCGGGTCTGAATTCATTTGCTGCCTTGGTCGTGCATCTTGAAGAGCCTTACATACGCGGCCTTGAAAGGGTGCAGCTTCTCGGTTGTTTCTGCGACGTATCTGTCCTTGTCTGAAAGAGCCTGAAGGATGTGCTCAGTTTTGAGCTTCTGATTCAGTATTACTGCAACCTTCACTTCCGTGTCCCTGTCTTTTCTAAGCAGATTGCTTATCTGCTGAGGCAGCAGTCTCTGGAATGTGGCTATCTCCCAACGCAATATGCTCTTTTCACTGCCCAGCTCTGCGTCTATCTCTTCTTTTGTAAGCTGCTTTGCGCACGAAATGCCGCGGTTATGCGGCGCTGCATCGTAATCTATGAATGCAAGCTCCAGCTGGCTCTCCATTGCGCCTGAGGCCGCACCTTTTGCGGCGATGCCGTTCTTGAGCATATGTTATCAGTAATATGCTTCGCTTCCCAAATATTTAAAGGCGATACAGAGCTTTTATAAAGCCCTGAGTTCAGGCATGTTGTTGTCCGATTGCGTTCATTGCATTGCAGAAGACCTTCTGCCGTTGAGCACGTCATTTAAGCGCTTGTTTGCTTCCTCCCAGTTTATGTTGTCGAGGAATACTTTTACATATGCGCCCTTGTCCGTTCCATAGTCTATGGCGTATGCGTGCTCCCAGCAGTCAAGCGCGATTATGACGTCCTGCGCGATTGCGGGCACGTTAACGCTGTGCTCATTGATGACCCAGTTGTGCAGTTGGTTCCGGTTCCTGTCCAATGCGACAAGTACCCAGCCAGGCGTAGAAGCTGCATCGGCCTTCGTCTCCGCCTTCCATTTGTCTATGTTGCCGAACGAGCTGTTAATGAGTGACTTGAACTGATCGTCAGGCTCGTTCACAGGCTCGAGGTTTTCAAAGTATGCCTTGTGCAGGTAGCTGCCGTTGTATGCTACCGTCTCCCTGCGTTTCAGCTCGCTGTACGGGCCGTAGCTGAAGTTTGCATTCTTCTGCAGTATTTCTGGATCCGTGTCCATCTGCTTCCTTAAATCGTCAAGCCTCTGCTCTATCTCGTTGAGTTTCTTCACATACCCTTCATACAATCCTATGTGCGCCTTTATCTGCTTCGGCGTAAGCCCCTTTATCGCGCCTTCATTCAGCAGGGCTGAAAAATCCTTTATCTTATGTTCCACTATCATTTCCTCACTTATGATTTGTTGCATGGAAGTTATTTAAATTCTACAATCATTTTCAGATAGCTTTCTCTCGTTTCCGCAGCCAAGGTTCAATAACCTTGCTTTGCTCAGGGGATAATTATTTAAATCAGGGGAATCATATGCCCTTTACCAGTCTGGGGATAGGATGACAGAGGTTTATAGGGCATATCCGCATGCGCTCAGGAAGCTTGACGAATCAGGCCTTACGGCAAGGATAGAGAAGGCGCTGCATGGATCGACAGTCAAGCCGTTGAGATTCGTTTCAATGGATGATGTAGAAAGGACAGTAAACAGCATGGAAGGCGAGGGGCTTCTCGGGACGATGAAAAAAGAGGACAGGGACAGGTTCAGGGCAGAGCTTTCGGGAGCAATTCGTAAAAAAGATTCATGTTGGACAGTTGAAAGGGCAGGCGGCGGCTTCGAGGAGCGTGCAGTTGCCCACGATTTCCTGCTTTTGACAGGATACAGGAACCTCGCAGTGCTTCAGAAGGAGGAGCTTTTCGATTACAATAAATTCGGGTTCTCCAGCGTGTCTGAATTCACAGGCACGGTAGGCGCTGCAATAGAGATGGGGCTCGCGAACAATGGCAACAATAAAGGGCTTGCGTGGAGCACAGTGAGGAATGACGGAAGAGACATATCCAGCGATATTACAGGAGATACGTATGGCGACCTTAGGATATTCCAGTATGATGTAACCCCGTACCAGACCCAGGACCCTATAGGAAATACAGTTTATTATAGAAGGCTGGGCAGCAGGGACAAGATGGCTGTCGAGGCTTACCATAACACGGAAGGGCAGCTCCTTGTATCTGTGCTCAAGTATGTGAATCAGGAAAACATAAAGCCGCAGATTCTTGAGTTCGGGGCGCGGGGCGCAATGCTGTTCATATCTACGCTTGAGCGCAGGGACAAAGTTTACATGAACGAGAACCTGTTCGGCTTCAAGCGTGCGTCAGTTGACATGCTGTTCTCTGCATGGAATATGCAGATACCAAAGCTAAATGCCATGGGCATGCCTTCCACTGAGAAACCGGGGCATTATATAAATGCACAATATGGCGAGGGCTATGGAGTTTACCTGAGCCATGAAGGCGACATGGTGATAGCGATGAGGGAGAAGCGCAAGCCTGTCAACGTTGAAGAAGCAGTGACCTTTGCGCCTGAAGAGATTGACAGTGTGATAAAGGGTATTTTTTACCAGGCGGTACGCGGGCTTGGAAGGACCACGGAGAGGGAGCTTGTAGAGATACTTGACTACAGGTTCTCGCCGGAATTTGGTAAACTGGCACGCAGGGCATAGCCGTTTGCTGTTTTTTTCTTATATCTGCTTCCGTTTTTGTGAACGATACTTATTTTAAATTTGCAACCGCTACCCGTTTAATTACAGATAGCGTGTCTTTTTATGAAGCTTTCTTGGATGATAGGAGGAGCGCAGGGGCTTGGCGTAGACACATCCGCAAACCTTTTTGGTTCAGCTGTTGCAAAAGCCGGCTATTACATATACGGCAACAGGGAGTACTATTCAAACATCAAAGGCAGGCACAGTTATTTCAACGTGGTGATGAGCAACAGGCCTCCTAGGAGCATATCAGAAAAGGTCAACATACTTGTGGCTTTCGATTCTGAGACCGTGTTCCAGCACTTTACCGGCGTAACTGATTTTCTGATATATGACAAGAACTCGGAGATTGTAAAGGCAGAAACAGTAAGGTCGATGGAGAATGAGATTACTGAAAAGGTTGTAAAGGAGCTTGAAGGCGCAGGGTTCGGCACCAGCATTGCCGATGTTGTACAGTACTTGAAAAGGAAGAATGTCACATGCATACCTGTTAATTATGTAGACGGCATAAACGCGATAATAAACCAGTTGAAGATACCGCCACCTGTTGCAGGGAAGGCGAAGAACATAATAGGGATAGGCGCGTCATATTCGCTGCTCGGCCTGAAAAAGGATTTCCTTGACAATGCAATAAAGGAATCTTTCGGCAAGAACGACCTTTTCTACAGGATGAACATGCTTGCCGCAGAAGCTGGCTTGAAATATGCAAAGAGCAATTACAATATGGAAGAGCTGCAGCTGAATAGCGAAAGGGTGCAGGTTGACGGCAATACATTGTCTGCGATAGGCAAGATTGCAGGAGGACTGCGCTTCCAGTCATATTATCCGATAACGCCAGCATCTGACGAGAGCACATACATTGAGGCAAACCAGGTGCTGCAGGTAAATTCAGGCTCAGGAACAGGCAGCGGGGGCGTGGTTGTGGTACAGTCAGAGGATGAGATAGCCGCAATAAACATGGCTGTGGGTTCATCGCTTACAGGAGCAAGGTCTGCGACGGCAACCTCAGGTCCAGGTTTTTCGCTTATGTCAGAAGGAATAAGCTGGGCGGGAATGAATGAGGCACCTGTGCTCATAACGTATTATATGAGAGGTGCGCCAGCAACAGGGCTTCCTACAAGAAGCGGGCAGGCAGACCTGAAGTTCGCGCTGAATGTAGGACATGGCGAATTCCCGAGGATAGTGATTGCATCTGGCGACCATGAAGAGGTATTCTACGATTCCATATACGGGCTGAACCTTGCGGAGAGGTACCAGACTCCTGTAATACACATAATAGAGAAGTGCCTTGCAAATGCATACTCTGTTCTTGACATGAAGCTCTTCACAGGTTCCGACATAAGCATAGAGCGCGGCCTGCTTGTTGAAGGCGGTGAAGATTACAGGAGGTTCGCCCACTCTGATAACGGCTTATCTCCTAGGGCATTCCTTGGAAAAGCAAGGATATTCTATACAGGCGATGAGCATAATGAAACAGGTCACATTACAGAAGAGTCATTGAACAGGCTTGCGATTTATGAGAAGAGGCTGAAGAAGCTTGAAACTGCTGACAGGGAGATAATGGAAGAATCGATGGTAAATGTTTTCGGCGATTCCGAAAATGTAGTGCTTACATGGGGCTCAACAAAAGGAGCTGCGATTGATGCAATGGAGGAGCTTAAGGAAAAAGGCATAGACATAGAGGTTGTGCAGGTCAGGATGTTCAGCCCTTATCCAAAGAATTACATGAAGAAGATACTTGCCGGAAAATCAAGGATAATAGCTCTTGAAAACAATTATTATGCGCAGGGCGCAGAAGTGCTTACGGAGAAGACAGGCATAATGCCAGATTCATACATACTGAAATGGACAGGCAGGCCTGTGCTCTTGGATGAGCTTGTTGATGCATTGGAGCGCGTTATAAAGAAAGGGGAGAAGAAGGTGGTTCTGCATGGAGGAGCATGAGCAAAAAGAATTCAACGACTGGTGCATAGGTTGCGGAGACTTCGGGATACTGCGCTCAGAAGAGCTGCTTGCAGAGGAGCTGAAGCTAGATTACAAAAACTTTGTGGTTGTTTCCGGAATCGGCTGCTCGGGAAAAGCACCGCACTTCCTTACGCAGAAGATCTCAGGGGTGCATACGCTTCACGGCAGGGCGATGGCATTTGCAACTGGAATAAAGCTCTCCAACCCTTCATTGGAAGTGCTCATAGAGGCAGGGGACGGCGACACCTTCGGGATAGGCGTGGGCCATTTCGTTAATGCTGGAAGGAGGAACATAGACATGACAATAGTTGTTCATGACAACGGAGTTTACGGGCTTACAAAAGGCCAGGCGTCACCAACGCTAAAGCGCGGTGAGAAGACAAAATCGCTGCCGAAACCGAATATAAACGATTCGATAAACCCGATAGCGCTTGCGCTTGCTTCAGGTTATACCTTTGTTGCCAGGGGCTTCGCATACGATGTGAATGGGACTAAGGAACTGATAAAGAAAGCCATTCAGCACAAGGGGATGGCACTTGTCGACGTTCTACAACCCTGCCCAACCTACAATGACATTAACACGAATGATTGGTACAAGGCGCGCGTGTACAATCTTGACATTGACCCTGTTGTGAAGTCCATTGAAGAAGTGCCTGAGAAGGTGAACGCAGCAATTTCAAAGTCATATGAATGGGAGCAGAAGATACCCCTAGGCATATTCTACCAGAATGAGCTTGTGCCGACTTTTGAGGAAAGGCTGAATGAGGACATTCCTGACTATATGTCCAATTATCCTGCAATGCAACCCATTGATTCAAACGGCAAGACTGCTACCAAGTACGAGAATTTGATAAGGGCGAGAAAGGTCGCATGAGTTTATGAGTCCCCTGAGCCGCAGTTGCAGAATCCCAGTTCGTCTATCCTTCCGTTGCACATTGGGCACTGTATGTCAAGGAATTCCACTTTGTGAAACTCTTTGCCATACATCTTTACATGCATGTCCTCTTCCATGTTACCGATAACATAGCTCATTTTACATATTTATTACTTTCTATGTATAATATTCACGCGGGTCCGTAACTCAGTTTGGCTAGAGTGGAAGGCTTTTAACCTTTAAGTCGAGGGTTCAAATCCCTCCGGGCCCACTATGTTCTTCTAGAGTCAAAACAGGGCTCAGTTACAGAGCGTTCCTGGCCCGTAGGAATGTTTAAATATTTCCTATGCAATATAATACTATTGATGGCAGGCATAGAAAAGATTGGCAAACGACCATTCGACCAGAGAGAGTACGGAGCCGCACTCCTGAAACCTACTTTTGAAGGTGACCATTATAAGTTTACTCTTCTTCTACCAGTCACGGAGAAGTCAGAAGAGAGGAAGGTATCAAGGAATGTTTTTACAGAAGCTGATCTTAAGGAACTTAAGAGGTTGTTTCGCGATGATTTAGGCGGTGCTACATATTTCGAACTTAATGGGCCTCCTCCAATACAAGGAGATTGGATAGATAAAAAAGGGAAAGTTGTTGTTGACTGGCACATCAGAATTGAGTTATACACAAAGAAACATGAACGAGCTTTGGGATATTTTGAAGAGTTAAAAGCAAGGCTTTTGCAACATGCCAGAGAGGTAAGACAAATGGAACAAGAAGACATTGTAATAGAGCGTGCTACAGTCAATTTTGTACCACAAATACCACTTAAGGCACTAATAACGAAGCCAATAGAAAAGCTTAAAGATTTGAAGAGGTAATTGATATGTTAGCAACAGTTGACGATGTAGTAGGCCATGATATGAATATGCTGCATGGAAAAGATATTGGAGCTTTGCCTGAGTGCTCAGTATTTATAGTGCGATTCAGAAATGAAGACGACGACATAAGGGCAACAAGAGCCATGGCCAGGGCAAGCGGTGATGGCATTGCTTTTGATGGAAAAGGGAATAATAGAGTAAATAGAGTGCAGTATGAAGAGCTACTGAAGCTTAGAATACCTCATGAACTCGTTGCTGCCCCAGATGGTTATAAACTACTTTCGGCAAAAACACTGAGAAAATAAATATGTCTAATTATAAGTTTCAAGCTGATTCCATTCAGCTGTAATCATATGCAAAGGATTAAATATTTTCTTTTCCTAAAGTGCTTGTCAAACGGCCATAGGAACAGGGAAACGCCCGAACCCATCCCGAACTCGGAAGCTAAGCCTGCTCACGATATGCAATACTGCTCGAAAGAGTGGGAAAGCATATTGCTGTTTGGCACCATTTTAGAAGGATTAGCTGTAGCAATCGGCGCTGCCAAGGCAAGATTCTGGCTTATTCTGTTTATACCTTGACTTCCCCTTTTTTTATCTTCGCAATCATCTCCCTTGCGCTTATGCCTTCGCAGGTTATGTTCATTGATTTGCACGTGCCAAGGACCTGAGTAACTTTCTCTTTTAGGCTTTGACCGTATAATTTCGAGTCTTTAGCCTGCGCCACATTCTTTGCCTGTTCTATGGTTATGTTCCCTGCTACCTCGTCCTTCGTCTTTGCGCCTTTCTGTATCCCCAATTCTTTCAGTATAAGTGCACTTGTAGGCGGCGATCCGACTTCAACAGTGTACTTTTTTGTCCCAGGATTAACTATCACCTTGACCGGCACCTTTATCCCTTCGTATGCCTTGGTCTTGCTGTTTATCTCATCTATGATGGACGCTACGTTCACTCCCAAAGGCCCAAGCGCAGGTCCGAACGGCGCGCCGTTCGTGGCTTTGCCTCCTTCAATAAGCCCATTTACTATTACATCTGCCATTTCTACACCTTTTCAGCTTTCTCTATCACTCGTGCCATGTTCGACTTTGTAGTGACCGGTATCGGCACTGCAACGTCCATAAGCTCGACTGTAATCTCATCCTTCTGCGGGTCTGTATTTATTACCTTTGCCTTGTAGCCCTTGAACGGGCCTGCAAAGAATTCAACGAGGTCGTTCGGAGATATGTCCTGTGACTGCTGCTTTGCCGATAGTATCTTGCTTATCTCTTCATCGGAAAGCGGCTTCGGCAGCATGCCCTTTACATGCGGTTCATTGAGTATCAGCTCCCTGCATGCCACTTCGTCCCTCGCCTCTACTATTATGTAGCCGCGCATCCCCTGCGGCATTATTATGGAGAATACGCCGTTGTCCTTGCCTTTTGACTTGCTTTGCAGTATGTCTGCCGTTATCTTCTCCTGGCTTGCCGTTACTCTTACTATGAAATACATTTTGACAGCTTCTTTGTTTTTTATGCATAAATTGCTATGCGATAAACATACTTGCAATTAAGGGCATGTTTAACGCAATACATATTATATCAGTTTCTTTATATATTTTTCTATGGAAATGGCAGTTGTGAGGTTAAAGGGAAGCACGATAGAACCTGTGAGTAAAGTAGCTGATGAGATTGATAGGAGATATGTCAAGGAAAACAACAATCATAGACAGAAGAAACTATTTACTTGATGGAAGCCCAGTGTCTTTAGGCATTGGTAATTTATAGCTTTCCTTGAAAGTCTTACAACTACATTTGAAACGACAGCATCGTTTCGATAGGCATTAGAGTAGCAACACTTTTAACGATTTCCGAGTCCAACTTCCTCACAAAATGCCCCATGATGGAACCTATCTGATGCACACTCTTGAAACTCCTATTATTGAATAATTTGTTTCTGAAGTAACCGTTTATGTATTCTTGTGGATTCAGTTCAGGTGAATATGGCGACGTATACAGCACTTTCATATTGTATCTATCTTTGAAGAACTGGTCTACCTTGTGTGCCTTATGGACCCGTCCATTATCCATACAAATCAACATTTTCTCATCGTGATAACGTTTTTCTATCTTGTTCAGAAGTCTCATGAACGAATCCACTTTTGCATTTTTGCTTACGATTTCCGTTATCTCACCATTCATCACGTCAACAGCGATGAAGCAGTTTGCCCTTTCGTTGTGCGACTGTGATGCAGGGATAAAGAGTCGTTGATGGGTTGTCCATCCATAACCTTTGTGGGCTGATGTAGAGACTGACATCTCGTCGAGAAAAATGACCTTTGTGAAGCCTCCTGTAGTCATAAGTCTGTATACATTCTGAGAGAAATTGATTTGCGCTCCCATATCTGCTTCTTTATAGACCAGCTGCCCTTTGACGTAATGCGTGTTAATCCTGTGAAGGTGCTGTCGTATGGTTTCTTCATCGACATACTTGTTATGGATCCTGATAAAATATTCGTGGAGCTCTCTTGTGGTCCAAGTCGTTGAGTTTATTCCAAAGTCCTTTGGAATCTTGTCATCCAGAAGACTGTCTATCTCTTTATCGTCTTCGTCCGTTAGTTTTGAAGGCCTGCCGCTTCTTGGCCTGCCTTTAACGTCTTTCTCAACTTCCCATTTACGTATCCAATCATAGATTGTAGATTCTTCGACTGCAATAATATCCGCAACGGTCTTGACGTTATTCCCTCTACTTACTGCGTATAGTGCCGCATACTGTATCTTTTCTTTTGCATCTTTGCAGTTTTTGTACAGGTCGCCGAGAACGTTGGTGTCGCCTTCCAACATGATCGTCTTTTAGAGTTGGATGCAAAAGGATAACAACTTTACGAAAAGTTTATAGTAGTGGAAGTTGTATTACTTTTTAGGAGTGCTATAATAAGGTTTAAACCACGGAATTTAATCTCATCGGGCCAGTATCTGTATATCTGCAACTCTCCATAAAGACATTTGAAGAGCATTGTGGTTTTGTTTATATCTAATCCACAGGTTGCCATTAAAATTTGTACTATTGATTTTTGAACCCAATATGCTATCGTTACTGTAACATTGCAAACCTGTAACACGTAACGGAACTTCGAACCTTAATGTGTCGTTGGAAGAGCTGTTTAACGAAGCAGCATTTGCCCAATATGTGCTATTGATTGTAGCGTTCTGTGAACCAGAAAGGCATGCAAAAGATATGTTGTAAAGAGTAGAGCCTGTAATCTGCATGAATACGAAAGACAAAGTACCATTATGACTAACTGCAAGGTGACTACAGTAAAATCCTGAAACCGAAACGCATGCTATACTGACTGAGGCTTCTCCTTTAGGTCCTAGTATAAATAAATACGTAATAAAAGCTATTACCAATGCTATTAAAATTATTGCAGGTGTTTGAAATGGCGTGAAATGCCATCTTTTTTTTGAAAGGTCGTTTGTCATATATACATTGTAATAATTAAACGTTAAAGTTTAAAAGTGTATAAGTAAAACAAAGACTTAATAATTACATATGATTAAAATCCATCTGAGTGATATGGTTGATAGAGTAATTTTCAGTTTTGTGCTTACTTTACTGCTAGCAATTCTATTCTCTACAGCTAACATAAATGCAGGATTAACTAATCATAATATAACACTGATTCAATTGCATCAGAACCTGACAGGCCCCTCATCAGAATCTGTTTTCTGCCCTGAATTCCCGACAAATCCTTCAAAAACCCTTGTATTAGGAATACTTAATGAAACTGCAAACGAAACGGTTGTCGGAGAATGCGCGTTGGATGCACTCTCATTTTATAATGCTTCTGGTATTCTTAAGAGTTACAACATCAGCATAAACATTACTGCATTAAATGCAAACTTTATTGCAAATGGACCAATTCTTAATGCAACTAATATAACCAGCTTCTCAATTACCAACCAGTCAAACATGTCCATGTGCGTAAAGGTTACTCCGAAATCTGGGAATGCAAATATGAATGCATACAAAATACATGTGCATTCATGCAACTCAGGATGGCTGAAAAATTCCATAGTAGTAAACATAACTTTTCCTAAAAATGCAAGTTCTATTATTAAATTCAATATAACCGATAATGAGAAATTAAATAATGCACCAATTGCAACTGATAATCCTGTCCCAGATCCTAGCCTAGGTTCAAGTTTGCAATCAATTAACTGGGCAGGATATGTTGCTACATCAAGCAGCTCAGACGCACAGCCTATTTTTACAGGAATAAGTGGTTCGTGGGTTGTACAAAACGCATTACAAAGCCTCACAAGCAGAGACTCGGCGCAGTGGATAGGCATAGGTGGCATGCCGCAGTTAGGATTTCTTAATGACAAAAATTTGATACAAATAGGAACTGCATCATGTCGTATATCAAACAGCATACCCTCCCTCGCATGCCCTTATTACAACATATTTTCTAATAACGGTCCTCATTATTATTTGTGGGACGAAGTCTTGCCATTTGGTCCATACCAATCTTTAGGGCTTGAAGTTAATCCTGGAGATAACATTACTGCAAGAATACAGTTAGTTAATAAGACACATGACATGTGGATTATGGTAGCCAAAGATCTTAATACAGGAAGTACTTTAGTTACAAATCCGTTCTTTTATCCTTCTAGCATGAACTCTGCAGATTGGATAGATGAGCGCCCTTCTGCACTTTTAGGAGGTTACCAACCGCTTACAAACTTCATAAACACAAGTTTTACAAACAGTTATGCTTCTTACTCCACTAACACGTCAACCAATATTACTAAACCTTTGGGAGAGTTTTGGGACACAGGTACATATATGATAGATAATCAAAATACCACTATAGCAAACGTATCTGCGTTTTCTGATGGCTCAGTTTTTAAAGTAAGTAATTTTAGAGTGGCATCTATAAAATTATCTAACATATCAATCACACAAGAGCAGAGTACGATAGCATTTGACACTGCATACGGAGGCACTGGTAATTATTCATTCAGGTGGGTAGAAGAATTACCATCTAACAGTAATTTAGTTAATGCAAGCAATTGTATAGTTAGCAATAGTAAAATTTATAAAAACCAGTCCACTACATTCTGTGATTTTATAACAAATTCGTCAACTCCTACTGGAACCTACATGCTGGAGCTACGTGTAGAAGACCCAGATTCTCCTGGGGAAGTGGTATATTCTTCACCTGTGGAGATAACAGTCACTCCTGCAACACGTCCTATATTATCATCAGTGCCAATAATGATAATTAATAGCCAAAGGCAAACTGCGGCACCTTTCCAGCAGATGATAAGAATAGACAGCACTTCTATACCAAAGATTGCTTCAAACTGGTCAAATGTTGAGTTTACAACAGGACCAAATGCAACAGGAACGGCGTTGCAGTCGTGGGTAGAAAGCGGTGCATCAAATTCGTCTCTAGATACTGTAGTATGGTTAAAATTCCCCAATGGCCTGCAGTCAGGAGACACTATAATATACATGAACATGATGTCAAATCCTGTCATGTCTGCATCTGGCCCTACAGGAGAAGCTCCGCAGCTAAGTCCTGTATACGGACAGTATGACAACGGAAATATTATATTTAATTATTATAATAATTTTGCAAATTCTACCAATGGATGGGCAGCAAGTTCAGGAGTCTCGGTATCAGCATTTAAAGGGTTGTCCATAACCTTCAACCAGAACGGCTATTTTGTTGGGCCTAGTGAAAATTCAGGAACTGCGTTTGATGCAGACATAGTGTCAGATGCAGAAGATAATATAGGGTACATAAACACTGCTGAACCAGTGACATTCTTAGGTGGAACAGCATGGGCAGGAACTGTGATAAGGGAGGCATGCGGAAACACATACCCTGACCAGATAAGTCAGTCATTTGAGGCAAACGGCTGCGGAATTGCATATGGAAGCATAATCCCAGGTACAGAAACAGCCACTGGAATATTCACAATAGTTCCGTATTCAAGTACTTCATCATTCCAGTACATCAATTACAGTGAAGGGCAAAGGGCATCACACCAGCCAATAACTACTGATGCTCCAGGGTATCCTGCAAACATAGGCTTTGCGCAGATGAGAAATGGTGCGCAATTGAACAGCATAGGGGCGCAGTGGGTTAGGGTTAGAAATGCGCCTCCAAATGGAATCATGCCAAGCTACCAGATTGACCCGTTCAACATAGTAAATTCAACAACTACGATAAGTACCACTGCAACTAGCACTATAACGAGTACTGCTTCTGGAAGCACTACAAATACTACATCGACTACTACAACCACTATATAGTGATAAACGAGTAAATCTGGCGAATTTGTAACAAGTTATAATATACGTTAACCTAATTTCGTTTTTAATATGAGGTATTCTATGGGCACTTTAAAGCGCAGCATGCTTGTTAGGAAGAGTTACAGGGACCTACTGCGCAGCAGTCTTGGAAAGGATTACGATTCCTCAATAAAGAGCTACGAAGTGCTTGGCAGTATAGCGGTGATAGGGGAAGGCGGGAAGAAGGGCAGGGCTATTGCGCAGTCAATAATGCAGGTTAACAAAGGCGTAAAAACCGTGCTGAGAAAGGCAGGCGCTGTCAAAGGGAAGTACAGGAAAAGGGCCTTTGCACTTGTTGCAGGAAAAAGGAATTACATTGCGGAATACAGGGAAAACGGCTCTGTTTTCAGGTTCGATGTTAGAAAGACCTTCTTCTCGCCAAGGCTCGCATACGAGAGGAAAAGGATCGTCGACCTTTCAAAAGACGGTGAAAATGTTGTGGTGATGTTCGCAGGGGTTGGCCCTTTTGCGATAGAGATTGCAAGGAAGAACAGGCGCTCAGTTGTAACTGCGATAGAGCTGAACAAGGATTCATACAGGTACATGCTTGAGAACATAAAGATTAACAAAACATCAAATGTCAATGCAGCCCTTGGAGATGCTAACAGGGCAGAGGAAGTTGTTGAAGGGCTTGCTGACAGGGTCATAATGCCGCTTCCCATGAAGGCACATGAGTTCTTATCCACTGCAATGATGATATCAAAGGATAAGGGCGTTATCCATTATTATGCGTTCGGCGATTCTGAAGATCCTTTCTCAGAGGGCATAAAGCTGGTAAAGGGATGCGCTGATGCAAACGGACGCTCTGCTAGGATAATAAACAAAAGGGTAGTGCGGCCTTACTCCAGCAGAAGTGTAGAGGTAGCGATAGACTTCACAGTGTCAAAGAAAAAAGGCCAGGTAATAAGGTGAGAGCCTGGCCATTCTCTGCAATTAATATTATTTGTATATCGACTTGTAGACGTTGTTCGTGTCATCGGTTATGACTATGCACTCGCCTTCGCACTCCACAAGGCATGCCTGGCAGAGTATGCATGCAGGACCCTGCACTGCTACTGAAATCCCGCCGCTCGTCCCGTCGCTCGCCTGCGCGAAGTGCTTGTGGCCGTCCTGTACATTCTCCCATTTCGCCTTTACATCTGGGAGCGTCTGGCCCTTCCACTGCTCCTCTGCCGGCGCAACATCGCTGTTGACATCAGGAGAGGCCCTGTCCTTCATCTCGAATACAGCAACTGGACACACATCAAAGCAGTGATGGCACCCGGTGCATTTAGGTTTTTCCACATATACTTGCATTTAGATACACCATCAGTAGCAACATCTCGGGAAACGCTTAAATAACATCTGTGATATCCCATGCAGAAATGTAAAAATTGCCATGCAGGGCAATTGATACAGCTGCCATGGAATAATCAGCCGAACAGGCTTGCAAGTCCTCCTGCTGCCTGCTCCTCGCTCATGTGCTCTTCCGCTGCGACTTCATTCTTAGCCTCTTTCTTGCCTTCTTGCGGTGCTGCCGTCTGGGCTGGCGCAGCGGCCTGCACGGATTGTGCGTTCTTTATCACTTCCTTAATGTTCACTCCCTTGAGCGACTTTGCGACCGACTTTGCCATAGCCTCGTCAGGGTCCAGCCCCGCGGCCTTTACTACGCTTTCAAGGCTCTTCTCGTCTATCTCCTTTCCTGCAGCATCCAAGAGGAGTGCAGCGTATATGTATTCCATTTGATTCACCTTTCAATATCATTTTTGTTCAGCGTCGGTTTTCTTCTCTTCAGGCTTGTCCGCTTCCTTTGCTTTCTCTTCTGCCTGTTCCTTTGGCAGTGCGTTTATCGACAGCGCCTGCAGCACTGCCTGCGCGAGGAGCTTCTCTGCCACTTCCGGTTCGTATACTTTGGCTTCTATGCCAAGTCCCATTGCAGAAACGTATGCCTTTGCTATGCTCTCTTTTATGTTGTATTCCGTTATTATTCCTGCGCTTGATGCTATTGAGCATGCCTGCGCAAAGCTCCTTGCTATCTCGTTCCTTAAGTATTCCGCATTAACCATCAATGCAAGCCCGTGGTACAGAATTCCGTCGCTCATCAGCGCCTGTATCCTTGTCCCTGCCTCGAAAGGCGCTATGTCGAGCATCTTCAGCGCCTTTGAAACTGCTATTGTTATCTTGCTGCCTTTGGGCACGAGCACCTTTGATTTTGAAATAATTACCTTTCCTTTCACTATCTGGACGTCTATCCCCGCTGTCTTCAAATCAGTGACCGCCTGCCCAGGCGCTATTGTGGTTTCACCTGATTCTATGAATATGTCCTCTGGCGAGACCTGGTTCGGCTTCGCTCCGAGTTTCATCTTGTTTGAAGATACAATCTCATTGAGCTCGTCTGGGCTCCTGTTGGACAGTATGAGCGCGAAGTTCGGGCCTATGTGCTCTTCCAGTTTCTTCAGCTTAGGGTCAGAATCAAGCGCCCTTATTATGAGGCTCTTTCTTGCCACTATCACTTTTGTGTCGGGCCTCAGCATGTTCTTCGCCCTCTGCGTAAGTTTGTCCGGCACGCTGTCGATTGGCATTATCCCTATGGTCTTGTAGTTCTTCATCTCTTTTTTGAGTTTTTCTACAAATTCCACTTTCTGCGCTTTTAGCATCATAACATCACTCATATGAACCTTAGGGGCTCGCTCATCGTCAGCTTCACGTACAGGGACCGTATGTGGTTCCCGCCCAGTTTCTTGTTTATGTTGTTCACTATCTCCTTTATGTTGTCGTATATCTCTTCTGCCTGCATGTCCTCCGTTCCGACTACGCAGTGCACCGTGGGCACGTTCTTGCCCTTGCTCTTGAGCGTTATCTTCTTTGTCAGGTCTCCTGACATGGTCTTGAGGGTCGTTCCTATGAGCGGCTTCGGCATCTTGTTCCTCGGCCCTAGGAATTGCCCGAGGCTTTTTGCTATCGCAGGCATGAGCTGCGGTTGCGCTATCAGTTCGTAGTCGAGCAATGAGTTGAGGCGCTTGCCATCCTTTGCTATCGCTTCTATCTCAGCGCTGCCGATCACTTCCATGCTGTTCTGCTTCGCTTCTTCAGATATTGCGCGGTCGTTGGAGAAAACTGCTATCTTCTTGACCTTGCCTTTGCCATGCGGCAGCATTATGTCTATGTTTATCTTGTTGTCCTGCTTCGAAAGGTCTATGCCCTTGAAGTTTATTGCCAGTTCAACTGTCTGCTTGAACTTCCTCTTTCCTTTATTCTCAGCGATGAACTTGGTTAGTTTCTCCAAATCTTCTGCCATAATAATATCCCTCCTGCAAATCTGCAGTGATTGCGGGAAAATAAGCAATCAGTACTTGCATGGCAATATTAATAAATTTATCTTATAAAGGTCCGGTTTTCCATGCTCAGAGCAGCTTCAGTGCGGATGTAAGTTTGTCTATCTCTTCCTTGACCCATGGGCCTATGCCAAGTGCAGTTACAGTCCCTGGCGGCAGTTCCGTAAGCCCTGCATCGGATACGAGAGCGCAGGGTATCCCCTTGTACTTGAATGCTTCAAACAATCTTTTCATCTCTTTTTCGTCGTTTACTTTCAGGACTATCTTCCTCTGCCCTGTCCTCAGCCATTCCTCCGCTATCTTTTTGTACTTTTTCTCTGCCTCGAAGTAGCTCATCAGGGCAGCATGCGCCACCTGCGCAGCTGTTTTTCCCTTGCTCATGTCAAGGTCGTTCCTTACAAGTATCGCCTGCTTCACTTCCTGCATTTTATCAGCATTATATAGATATTATACTAAATTGTAGCCTTTATATATTGATTAAAGTAATAATGCTTTTGATTCGCATGGATGTCGCGGACCCCGGTATTGGAATCCTGAATAATCTCCTTTCCGAGTATTACAGGAACAGCAGAGCCTATTTCCCTGACCGCATAGGCGAAAGGGAATTCGGGATTGGAGACCTTGAAAGGAAGATAGCGTTCAGGCACATCTCCTTCAAGTCTGAAGACGACCTCAGAAGGTATGTGATAGCGAATGCGCCTCCGTATGTTTCTTGCTCTGCGGCGTATTACAGGTTCCCTGCAGGAAGGCCCATGTCGGTCAAGGGCTGGGAGGGCTCCGAACTTGTATTCGACCTTGATGCGAACGACATGCACCTTGATTGCCAGAAGCAGCATGGCAGCTCATGGGTCTGCAGCAACTGCTTTGAGAGCGTCAAGGCAGAGACCCTCAAACTTATCGAGGACTTTCTTATTCCTGATTTCGGCTTCTCAGAGAAAGAGATTCTTGTGAACTTCAGTGGCAACCGCGGTTATCATGTCCACATAAAGAGCGAGGTTGTGATGAAGCTCGATTCTGACGCAAGGAAGGAGATAAGCGATTACATAGCAGGCCATGGCATCGACTTCTCGCAGTTCTTCGCTGAGGAGAGGCTCCGTGGCTCAAGGATACAGAAGCTCGTCGGCCCGAGAATCGACGAGAAGGGATGGCGCGGGAAGGTCGCAAGGAAATTCGTGAAGAGCCTGAATACAAGTTCTGAAGAGCTCGAAAGGATGGGCATCGAAAAGCCGATTGCAAAGAGGCTCTATGGCAAAAGGGCGCTAATAGAGATGGGAATACGAATGGGGAACTGGGACATGGTATACATAAAGAACAAGGCCGACTTCTGGAAATCGATAATTGAGAGGCAGGCGGTGGCACAGAGCGACAAGATAGACAAGAACGTCACGAACGATCCATCGCACATGGTCAGGCTTGCCGGCTCCGTCCACGGCGGCTCAGGGCTTGTCGCAAGGAAGATGTCCGTATACAAGAACCTCGGCCGTTTCGACCCGATGAAAGACGCGATTGCATTCAAGAAAGGGGCGCTGAGGATAATTGCTGACACACATGATGTCCTTATTATGGATGGAAAGGAGTACGGCCCTTACAGCAAAAAAGAGATTGTCATAGAGACTGCGCCTGCGATGTATCTTTACCTTAAGGGCCTTGCAAAAGTCGTTTCTGTGGAATAGCAAAGCCTTAATTAATTTTTCTTTGTAAAAGCATTACACGTTCCTTTATTAGAGGCATGTTGCCTGTAATCAGTGAATTCTATGGGAGCTTACGAATACATAAAAGATAGCGTTGAAAACGAGTACAAGGGCAGGGACGAGAACCTGAAGTCGAAGATAACCAACTGGAGGAAGGAATCCTCTGTCTCGAGGATAATGCGGCCTAGCAACCTTGCGAGGGCGCGCGAGCTGGGATACAGGGCGAAGCAGGGCGTCGTGCTTGTCAGGATACGCATAAGGAAGGGCAAGCGCAAGCGTGAAAAGCCGCGCGGAGGAAGGAAACCCAGCAAGAGCGGAAGGTTCTTCGCATACAGCGCATCGCTGCAGTCCATGGCAGAGGGCAGGGCTTCACGCAAGTTCGCAAACTGCGAAGTCCTTAACTCTTATTACGTCGGAGAAGATGGAACATACAGGTTCTTCGAGGCGATACTGCTCGACAGGGCGCACCCTGCCGTTGCAAAGGACAATAACTATGCAAATGTCATAAAGAAGAAGGGACGCGCATACCGCGGGCTCACAAGCTCAGGAAGGAGGCACCGCGGATTATAAGGAAGTATAATGCACAGGGCGGAGCTCTCGATAGAGATTGGGAAGGATTCGAAGGAGTATGCAGACATTGCAGGGAGCAGCAGCATAAAAGGCGTGACAATGTCGGTGTCTGCAGACGGCAAGATGCTAATCGTTGCAATCGAATCAGAGGATTCGAAGAAGCTCCTTGAGGCAATGAATAGCTTTATTAAAGAATTGCGGGTAATTGATAGCGTCTGGAGGATAGTCAAGCAGTGACTTCACGGTCAGCGATAATTTAATAAAAATATGCATAGAGATATAAAGTGCTTTTTATTCTCTTGAAGTGTTAGCATGAGAAAGGGTTCTCTTGAATTTTGGCCTCATAGAAGGGCTCATCGGCAGATGCCAAGGATGAGGGCATGGCCCGAGTCAGCAGAGCCCTCGTTCCTCGGATTCGCAGGTTTCAAGGCGGGAATGACGCACGTCACGATGGTCGATGATTCAGATTCGCCTTCAAAAGGCAGCGAGATTGCAAAAGCGGTCACGATACTCGAAGTGCCTGAAGTCTACGTTTATGGGATACGCGCATATGCAAAGAAATACCAGTACACGCAGCCCGCATCGGACTATATCGACCAGAACCTCGCAAAGAGGCTTCATATCAAGAATGCCGTAAAAGGCATTGACAAACTCACTGACGCCAGCGCTTTCACTGACGTCACTGCTCTTGCATTCATAGATCCTGCAGTGATCGGAATAGCCAACAAGAAGATAATGCGCATGGAGATAGCTGTCGGCGGGAAGAGCGCACAGGAGAAAGCCGACTTCGTAAAGAAATGGGTCGGCAAGAGCGTAAAGGTGACAGACGTCTTCGGAACTGGCGATTACATAGACGTTAAGGCGATAACAACAGGCAAGGGCTGGGCCGGAGTGGTGAAAAGGTTCGGCGTCGCGACGCAGGGAAGGAAAGCTACGGGAAAGCGCAGGCACGTTGGAGTGCTCGGTGCATGGCACCCTGCAAAGGTCCTCTACACAGTGCCGCATGCAGGGCACATGGGATACAACTACAGGACGGAGCTTAACAAGCGCGTGCTTAAGATAGGAAGCCAGAACGATGCAAAGGATGTGAACGTGAAGGGCGGGTTCCTGAATTACGGCGTCATAAGGAGCGATTACATAATGGTCGACGGCTCAATACCCGGGCCTGCAAAGAGGTTCATAAGAATAAGGAAAGCGCTGAGGAGCACGCATGCGAAGAAGGAGCCGAAGCTCACATACGTCTCTTTGGCTTCAAAACAGGGTTCTTGATATGAATGTTTATGGAATTGATGGAAAAGTAGCAGGGAGCATAGAGCTGCCTAAGCTCTTCTCCGAGAGCTTCAGAAGGGAGGTCGTCCTGAGGGCGATACTCGCCGAGCAGAGCCTGCGCTACCAGCCGAAAGGCAGGAACCTCATGGCAGGGCTTAGGACAACTGCAACATACGTCGGAAATTACAAGAGCTACAGGACTGGAAGGCATATGGGAATAGCGATAAGGCCGAGGGAGAAGCTCGGCGGAGGGGCGATGGGATATGTGCGAAGGATACCGAGCAGCGTGAAGGGCAGAAGGGCGCATGCGCAGAAGATAGAGACGATAACCAGTGAAATGATAAACAGCAAGGAGTACATACTTGCGATTAAGTCTGCAATCGGCGGTTTCAGCGACAATGCCGCAATAAAGAAGGCGAAGGGCTTCGACGGCAGGGAACTTCCAATCATAGTCGACAACAAGATAGAATCGATAAGCAGGACAAAGGACCTTGTTGCGGTTCTTGATGCGCTTGGAATGAAGGTCGACCTCGAGAAATCGCACACGCCGAAGAGCAAGTCCTCGATAAGAAGGAAGGCGCAGAGGAGGTCTTACAGGAGGAGCGCCGTGATAATAGCAAAGGATGCTGCGCTTCTTTCAAGGGCGGGCGGGAACCTGCCCGGCATAGACGTGTGCAGCATAGACGACCTGAGGCTTGAGAAGCTTGCGCCTGGAGGTGAGCCGCGGATATCAATCTGGTCGGAAAGCGCGGTGCACGGCATAGAGTCAGCGGTTTCAGGCACAAGGTTCAGGAAGCTGGTGAACGTATGAAATATTTGCTGTATCCGATAGCGACAGAAAAGGCATTAAATATGATAGAGAGAGACAATATCATACTTTACATTGTTGACAGAAGGGCTGACAAGAAGAGCATAAAGAAGGAATTCGAAGAGGTGTTCAGCGTGAAGGTCAGAAGCATAAACACAGCGCTCACGATGAGGAACCTGAAGAAGGCTTATATAAGGATAGACCCTAAGTTCAGGGCGAGCGACGTGGCGCGAAAGCTGAAGCTCGTATGAAGTTTTGCAATTATCACAAGTGAATATTTATGGGAAAGCGTTTGAAGCAGCAGAGGCGTGGAAAGGGCGGTACGGCATACAGGAAGCCGCCGAACACATTCAAGGCCGACGTCAACTTCAGGGCGCTGTCTAAGCGCGAGAAGATCATGGGAGAGATAATGGAATTCATAGACGATCCAGGGCATTCCGCTCCGCTGATGCGCATAAGATATGAGGATAATTCGGAGAATGTGCTCATAGCTCCGGAAGGGATAAAGATAGGCGACAGGATAGAAGATGGCATCGGCGCTGGCGTTTCCTTGGGAAGCGTGATGCAGCTCGACGCGATACCTGACGGGGTTCCTGTTTACAACATAGAGGTTTCACCAGGCGACGGCGGAAAGATATCAAGGTCTGCAGGCAGCTACGCGACGGTCATGGCGCACTCAGAGGGCAAGGTCACTGTGCTTCTGCCTTCGAAGCGCATGCTCGAGATGGACGGAAATTGCAGGGCTGAGATAGGCGCTGTTGCAGGCGGTGGTTCAAAGACGCAGCCGATAATGAAGGCTGGGAAGAACCATTACATGAAGCATGCGATAAACGCGAGATGGCCTGTGAACAGGGGCGTGAAATCGAACCCAGTGGACCATCCGTTTGGAGGCAAGCAGCACCACAAGGGCGCTTCCAGCATGGTATCGAGGAATGCGCCGCCCGGGGCGAAGGTCGGGCACATAGCAGCGAGGCGCACAGGAAGGAAGAAGAGGGGTTAGTATGGCACGAGTATTCCTGTTTAGAGGCAGGGCTCCGGATGAGCTCAAGAGCATCAAGAACGACGACTTTGCAAAGATGATCAAGGCAAGGCAGAGGAGGTCTTTGAAGCGCATGGGCGTGACCTATCAGGAACTCATCTCGAAAGTTGAAGAGAGCAAGAAAAAAGGGAAGGGCAAGGCCATAAGGACGCATGCACGCGAAGCCGTGATACTTCCTTCGTGGCTAGGGCTGAGGTTTGCGGTGCACAATGGAAAGGAATTCAAGGAATTCGAGATAATCCCTGAGATGATGGGGCACAGGCTGGGAGAGTTCTCGCCTGCAACGAAGAGCGTTCAGCACTCCGCACCTGGAATAAGGGCGACGCGTGGAAGCAAGTTCCTGTCGGTGAAAGGATGAGCAACTACTCTTACAATTTAGACAGGAGCGAAATCGTATTCGCAAAGCTTTACGATATAAACGTCAGTTACAGGAATCTCAATGCTGTCTGCGATGCGATACGCTATCTGAAAGCCACTGACGCAATCGAAGTGCTCGACAATGTAATATCATTGGAGATGCCGATACTTTTCAAGAGGTATAATACGCATATGGGATCAAGGCACGAACTCGGCGGAAGGAAGGGCAAGTACCCTGAAAAGGCTGCGCGGGAAGTGAAGAAGGTCCTCATAAACGCGATGGCGAACGCAGGCAACAAGGGGCTTGACGCTGAATCGATGTTCATAGTGCATGCGTCTTCGAACAAGACCCATATTGAAAAGAGGTACCCTTCAAAGGGCAGCCTTTCGTGGGGGAGGGGAATGTACGGAAGGAGTTCCGTCAACCACAGCGACATAGAGTATGCAAAGATAGAGATCGGGCTGTCTGAAGAGAGCAAGAAGCTGAGCAAGAACATGTCATATTTCATAAAGAAGAACAACAGGAAGGCAGGCGATAAGAACATCAAGAAGGATTCGAAGAAGCAGAAACCTGCGCCTGTGAAAAAAGCGCCGAAGAATCAGAGCGAAGGACTGGCTTTGCCTTCTGTAAGCACCACTGCGAAAGCCATAGAGCCGAAGAAGGAAGCTGTTGCAAAGAATTGATTATATGATAACGCACAAAAAGTTCATAGACGACCTTGTTGTCAAGTCGAACATCTCGAAGTACATGGAGAAGAAGCTGCAGAAGGCGGGCTTCTCAAGGGTCGACATACAGAAGACGCCTGTAATCACGAGAATAACCGCATATGTCACGAACCCCGGCAAGGCTATAGGAAGGGGAGGAGAGACTATAGATTCGCTCACGGACAACATGAAGAAGAAGTTCGGGATAGAGAATCCGCAGATAAGCGTAGTCGAAGTGAAGAACGAGCTGCTTGAACCCAGATTAGTCGCAAGGCGCATTGCAAGGTCGCTTGAACGGGGCAACAATGCAAGACGATTGCTCCACATGACCATAAAGGACATAATAAGCAACGGCGCTATGGGGGCAGAGATAATAGCAAAGGGCAAGCTCGCTGCAAAGGGCGCGCGTGCCAAGACCATAAAGGTCAGGCAGGGCTACCTTCCTAAATCAGGCGACGTTGTCAAGCTTGTCGACGAAGCAAAGGTCGCTTCGTACCCGAAATACGGAGCAATAGGGATACAGGTGCGCATAGTCCAGGCAGGAACGGTCTTCCCTCAAGGGAAGAAGAAGGAGAAGGAGGCGAAGAAGCAGAAGCGCTTCATAGTGGAAGGCGGAGAGGGCGGAAAGGAGGAAATGAAAAGTAATATTAATCAGGAATGATAAGGGATAATCATGAAGATAATGGATGCACGTAAGATGTCTGACGACGAACTCAAGTCAAGGGTAGACGAGCTCAGGCTCGACCTTGGCATAGAGAAGCGCAAGATAGCTTCTACGGGAGTGGCGAGCAAGAAGATAAAGACACGGGAGATGAAAAGGTCCATAGCGCAGGCGCTGACTGTGCTTAAGGAGAGAGGTGCAAAGCTCTAATGGCTGAGATATGTCCAAAGTGCGGATTGCCGAAGGAAATCTGCGTATGCGACATACTTGACCGTGAGACTAATCGCAGGATAAAGGTATATACGGAAAAGAAGAAGTTCAGAAAGTTCATGACGATTGTTGAAGGCCTTACTGGGGAGGAGCTCGATAGGACGGCTAAGGAGCTGAAGCGCATACTCGCATGCGGCGGCACTTCTAAGAACGGCGTGATAGAACTGCAAGGGAACCACAGGGACAACGTGAAGAAGGCGCTGCTGAACCTTGGTTATCAGGAAGACGTCATTGAACTGTCCTGACTTCACGGAATTTGTGGTTTCTAGAGTTGCATATATATTTAAAATCTTATACTGAAT
>VFSW01002722.1_pt1 | contig 26619 bp, 28 predicted proteins | sample 5358111 | NCBI WGS metagenome assembly VFSW01 (sample SAMN11554181, study PRJNA540505) | mine drainage metagenome | isolation source: sediment from site ElyBrook_90M | place: USA: Ely Copper Mine, Vershire, VT | collected 2017 | reverse complement strand
AATCCCTCTCCCGACGGGAGAGGTCGCGCCATTTGATGGCGCTGGCGAGGGACCTTATGCAGCGCGTCCTCGCGCGACTATGGAATTCTTACTCTTCAGGATATCGCCGAAGAAACAGAATTCCCGTATCGCGCGCGAAGCGGCGCGCTGGGTAAGGTCCCGCTCCAGGTCGCTCGCAAAGCCCCGCGACTGACATCTTTAACTTCGCTTCGGTCTCCGCTTCGCTCCGCCTCAGCGGCTTCGCGGCCCCTCGGGCGAGGGTAAGGAAGGAATTAGAGCGTGTGGCCGAAGTCGGAGCCCATCACATACTCATGCTCACCCGCAATCAGCTTCCCAGTCATAAAGCGGGTGAATGAGAAGGGCGTGATCGCGTCGGGCATTTTGCCACTCATGATCAGTTCCGCCATCGCCGCGCCGACCGCGGGCGCGGTCTTGAAGCCCGTCCCGCTGAATCCCGCCGCAACATAAAGACCATCGATGCCGGGAATCTCATCGAGGATGGGACGCTGATCGGGCGTGACATCGTAAATGCCGGCATGGCCGCGCGCGTAGGGAGCCTCGGCGAGCGCCGGGATGCGGGTGCCGAGGCGGGCGCGCACCGAATCGATGAAGTCCGCATCGTTGGTTTCGCGGAAACGGTCGGGGTCGGCATCGTCGCGCTTCGCCCCGCCAAGGCCCGCGAGGGTCAAATCGGGACCATGCGGCCGGAAGTAGCTGCCCGTGATGGTGTCGATATAAATCAGATGCCGAATGCGCGAGTCCCGTCGAAAAAAAGCGATTTGCGCGCGCTCGGGGGTGATGGGGATCCGCGCGCCAAGTGGGGCGAGCAGGGCGGCGGTCCAGGGCCCGGTCACGAGGCATACCGCGTCGGCCTCGTGAAAGCGGCCGGCGGCATCCATCGCACCGATGGCGCGGGCGGCGCGGGTGCGGATGGAGATGACAGCGGTGTTGAGATGAAAGCGGGCGCCGGCGCGGCGGGCGGCATCAGCAAGGCTATGCGTAGTGGCAATAGGGTCGGCATAGCCGCTATGAGGCTCGTAGGCGGCAAGCGCGATATCCTCAAGTGATATATTAGGATCGATGCGATGGAGCTCTTCGGGCGCGATGATATCGGTATCGACGCCGAGTCGACGCAGCATCGCCACGTTGGCGCGGAGGGCGGGGACATTGGGCTCATTGACGATGGTGGCGAAGCCGGTCTCGACGAAGCCGCATTCGCCACCGACTATATCGCGCCAGTTTTGGAAGTATCGAAGGCTCTGTAAGGCAAGGTAAGCTTCCGGCGGGAAAGTATAATGCATCCTAACGAGGGCGCCGGAACGCGCGGACATCCCGGCGCATATTTCACCCTTATCAAGGACATCAACTATGGCCCCTCTCCTGGCGAGCTGCATCGCCAATGAACATCCGACGACGCCCGCGCCGACCACCAAAACTCTGATATTGTTGCCTGACGATGCCATATCTTTTGCGCCGCAAGCGCGTAAGGTAACCTATCATCTTTAGAATTTCGCGCACCAATTTAGTATCGACTCCGATGAGCACGCACCTCGATCACAACGCCGGTTCTCCGCTTCGCCCCGAAGCGATGGCAGCGATAACGCGTCATCTCGATGAGGGCGGAGGAAACCCTTCGTCGGTTCATCGCGCAGGGCAGGCGGCGCGCCGGATGCTCGAGACGGCGCGCGCCCAGGTCGCCGCGCTAATCGGGGCCGAGCCGCGGCAGGTGGTCTTCACCAGCGGTGGCACCGAAGCCAACAGTCTCGCGATTTTCGGCTCGCTCAAGGCGCGACCGTTTCGGCATCACATAGTCAGCTCTTCGATAGAGCACTCCTCGATTCTCGCGCCGCTTGCTGATTTGGAGGTGCGCGGTTTCAAGGCTACGAGGGTCGCTCCCGATCGCGAAGGTCGATTGCCGCCCGACGAGGTCGCCGCGTCGATCGATTCCGATACCGCGCTGGTGACTTTCGCGCTCGCGAATTCCGAAGTCGGTACCATTCAGGAAGTAAGCGTGATTGCCGATGCGGCTTCCAAGGCCGGCGCGATTTTTCATCTTGATGCCGCGCAGGTCCTCGGCCGCATTCCCGTCAACGTCGCCGAGTTGCGCTGCGATCTGATGACTCTCAGTGGCCATAAGCTGGGCGCGCCCGCCGGTATCGGCGCGCTCTATGTCCGGGAGCCATCCGCAATATCGCCGATTCTCCTCGGCGGTCCGCAGGAGAGCGGCCTTCGTGCCGGCACGCCAAATCTTCTCGGTGCCGTCGCGTTTGGCGCCGCGGCGGAAGCCGTCGCCACGCATTTTCATGACGAGGCGCTGCGGGTATCGACGCTGTCCAATGAACTTCTCGCGGATCTTTTCGACGCGATTCCGCGTTTGCGTCTCAACGCGCCGATCCGTGACCGATTGCCGAATACCCTGAACCTTACTTTTCCCGGCGTGCTCGGCGAGAGCGTGCTCATAGCGCTCGATCTCGAAGGGATTCACGTCTCGATGGGCTCCGCGTGCGCCGCGGGCTCGGTCGAGCCATCGCATGTTCTGCTCGCAATGGGACTTTCGCATGATGAGGCCCGCAGCTCGCTGCGCCTGAGTCTCGGCTGGAATACCACACGCAACGATGTCGCACGGGCCGCGAATATCATCCCGCGTATTTGGCGCCGCGTCTCCGAAGCCGAGCCGGCGACCGTATCGGCGACTCCAAGTCACTGGGAGAATCTGCGGGAGAACCGGCGATGAGCCGCCGCGTGTTAGTCGCGATGTCAGGGGGCGTCGATAGTTCGGTCGCGGCCGCACTCCTTTGTGAGCACGGCTATGAGGTGGTCGGGGTTGCGATGCGCCTTGCGCCCGACGCGCCCACCGCGCCTGGGAAGCGTCGCGGAACCTGTTGCTCGCATGACGACTTCGAGGATGCCCGGCGCGTCTCCGAGCGCATGGGCTTTCCTTTCTACGTGGTCGATCTACGCGCCGAGTTTGGCGACCGCGTCATCGGCAATTTCGTTTCCGAGTATCTGGCCGGGCGCACGCCCAATCCATGCGTGATGTGCAATCGCGAGATCAAGTTCGACCGTCTCTGGAGCCGCGCCCGCGCGCTCGATGCGGACTTCGTCGCGACCGGTCACTATGCTCGAATCTCGCGCGACGAGGCTGGCCGGTATCATCTGCTGCGCGCCGCCGATTCCACGAAGGACCAGTCCTACTTTTTGTTTACCCTCGGCCAGGCGGAACTTTCTCGCACGCTGTTTCCGCTTGGCGCGATGACCAAGGTCGAAGTTCGCGCTCGCGCTCGTGCACTTGGCCTCGCCAACGCCGACAAGCCTGAGAGCCAGGAGATCTGCTTCGTGCCCGACGGCGACTATGCGCGATTCGTTGAGCGCCTCGCACCCGTGGGATCGATCCGCGAAGGACGCATTACCGATGGCGCCGGGAACGCTCTCGCCGACCACACGGGGATTCATCGCTTCACGGTCGGCCAGCGCCGCGGCCTGGGAATCGCCGCAAGCGAACCTCTATATGTCAGTGAGATCAGGCCCGACAGCGGTGACGTTGTCGTCGGGAGTCGTTCCGCGCTGAACTCGCGCGGTCTGATTGCGCGCGATGTGGATTTGGTCGATCCGTCATCCTTTGATGCCGGCTCTTCCGAAGTTGAGGTCAAGATCCGTTATCGTCATCCCGCGCTTCCGGCGCGGATCACGCTGGCGGCATCGCGGACTGCCGAGGTTCGCTTCGTCTCCGAAGGTCCCGCCGTCACTCCCGGTCAGGCGTGCGTGTTCTATCGCGGCGATGAGGTCGTGGGCGGCGGCTTTATCCAACGGGCGATCAGGGAATAGGCTCTGACGATGCGGTTTGCGATCGCGACACTGGGCTGTAAGGTCAATCAATACGATTCGGCGATTATCGAGTCACGCCTCGGCGCGCTCGGCCTCGTCCGCGGCGAGTTCAACGAGCCCGCCGATGTGTACATCGTCAACACCTGCACGGTTACCGATCGCGCCGATAGCGAAAGCCTGCGCATTGCGCGGCGCGCGCGCCGCCTCAATCCGAATGCTCGAATCGTGATGACCGGATGTCTCGCGCAGGCGAGTCCGGAAACTCTCGAACGCCATCGCGAGGTGGATGCGATCGTTGGCCTCGGGCGTCTCGACGATCTCGAACGCGCCGTAATGGGCACCACGGACGATCGCGTGCTGGTTTCCAATCTGCGCAAGGAACGCGCGCCGATCGAGCTTCGAGGGGTGACGCTCGCGGGACATTCGCGGGCGTTTCTCAAGCTTCAAGAGGGATGCGACCAGTTCTGTACTTTTTGTATCGTTCCGTTCTCGCGCGGGATGTCGCGCAGCGTCGAGCCGCGACGCATCGTCGAAGCGATCGACGAGCTACATGCGCGCGGTTTCAAGGAAGTGATTCTTTCGGGCGTTCATCTTGGAGGCTATGGCAAGGATCTCGATCCGCCGGTGAAGCTGGCCGATTTGCTGGAGATGCTCGCCGAGCGGTCGCCAATCGAGCGCATCCGCATCAGCTCGCTCGATCCCGAGGAGCTAAGCGACCGCATCATTGACATCATCTCGCAAAGCGAAAAGCTCTGCCCGCATCTACATCTGCCGCTGCAGGCCGGCGAGGATGGCACCCTGGCGCGAATGCGGCGTCGCTACGATACCGCGTATTTCCGCGACCGTGTGGAGAGAGTCCTCGAAGCGATGCCGGATGCGGGAATCGGCACGGACATCATCGTGGGATTTCCGGGCGAAACGACGGTGGATTTTGAACGCTCGTTCAGCTTCCTCGAAGCACTACCGCTTTCGTATTACCACGTGTTTCCGTACTCTGTGCGCGCGGGAACCACCGCCGCGAAATTGTCTGGTAAGGTTGCCGCAGCCGAAATCAAGCGCCGGGGAGCCTTGATGCGGAAACTGGGAGAGCGCAAGCGGGAGGCTTTCGCACAGAAATTTGTCGGGCAAACACTTAAGGTGTTGCTTGAGGAATCAACCGAGGGTGGGGAGCTCGGCGGCTATAGCCGCAACTACGTGCGGGTATTGACGCGGGGCGCTGCCAGCCAGCTTAATCGAGAACTTGAGGTGGAGGCTTCGTTTGCCAAAGGCGCCCAACTGGTTGGGGAGATTGTTGAGGCTCGGGCGGCGGCCAGCCCCCGTGCCGCAGCCGGAATCTTCTGAAAGCGCCACCGCGGAACTGGAACGCAGACTCGGATATTCTTTCGCACGTCCCGAGTTGCTGACGATCGCACTTACGCATCCGAGCGCCGCGGTCGGCTCTGATGTTCATTACGAGCGACTCGAATTTCTGGGTGACGCCGTGCTCGACCTGGCGATCGCCGACATGCTGATGCGCCGTTTTCCCGAGGCCAAGGAAGGCCCGCTCTCCAAGCAACGCGCCTCGATCGTCAATGGACGCACCCTGGCGCTGAAGGCACAGTCTATCGAGCTCGGCGAACGGCTCAAGCTGGGCAAGGGCGAGGAGAAAAGTGGCGGGCGCGACAAGATCTCGATTCTCGCGGCCGCCTTCGAGGCCGTGGTCGGGGCGATTTATACCGATGGTGGGCTCGCGCCGGCGCAGCGTGTGGTAGAATCATTGTTCCTCGACGACATCGGAGGCCCGACTGCGGAGCGCGACTATAAGACTGAGCTCCAGGAAGTCGCGTATCGTCGCTATCGCGCGCAACCGGTTTACGAGCTGGTCGCGGCGAGCGGTCCCGACCATGCGAAACGGTTTACCACTCGAATCCGCATCGCGGGCAAGGAGTTGGGCACCGGTGAAGGCGGCAGCAAGAAACAGAGTGAGCAGGCCGCGGCACGCGCCGCGATGGTACAGATAGAACAGGAAATTCGTGAACGCAGAACATGAGCATCGTGCAGGCTTCGTCGTCCTCGGGGGGCGTTCCAACGTCGGGAAATCGACCCTCGTCAATCGCATCGTCGGACATAAGGTCGCGATTGTCACGCCCAAGCCGCAAACCACGCGGCGCAGGGTGATGGGAATCCGCAGCGACCCGGACGCTCAGATCATTTTCATCGATACGCCCGGCATTCATGACTCGCCCAAGATGCTCAATCGCCGCATGGTGCAGACGGCGCGACAAAGCCTCGCCGAGGCCGAGATCGTGATGGGAGTGATCGAGGCGGCAGATCGCGCGAGCCCTGCTGACCATGCCTTCCTGCAGGAGTTGCGCGCACTCGATCGCCCCAAGCTTTTGGTCATCAACAAAATCGATTTGTTGCCGCGCGTGCGGCTGCTTCCGTTGCTGGAGGAATGCGCGCGCGAACTTCCTGGAATCGAGATCATCCCGGTCAGCGCGAAGTCCGGCGAGAACATCGACGAGCTTTTGCGCATGCTCAAATCAATGCTCCCGGAAGGCCCCGCGCTGATGTCGGAAGAGGAATACACTGACCAGACCGAGCGCACCCTGGCGGAAGAAATCGTGCGCGAGAAATTGTTCCTGAACCTGGAGCGCGAGATTCCTTTTTCAACCGCCGTTGTCGTTGAGGCGTTCAGCGAGGACGAGGAAAAGAAGCTCATCAAGATCGCCGCGACCATCATCGTCGATCGCGAGTCGCATAAAGGGATCGTGATCGGCGCCGGCGGCAAGATGCTCAAGGAAGTCGGCACGGCTGCTCGCATCGAGCTCGAAGAAATTCTCGGCTGGAAAGTTTTCCTCGAGCTGCTCGTGAAGGTCGATCGCGACTGGACGCGCAATCCTCGCAAGCTGCAGGAAATGGGGCTTTAGTCGATGCCTCGTGCCGCCAAGTCAGAAGCTAAGCCGGGCGCGATCTCGGCCGCCCTCGCGCAAGGATTGCCGACCGTGGTGCTCGCGGGTCGCGTCAATGCGGGCAAATCCACATTGTTCAATCGAATCGCGGCGGGCGCACGCGCCATCACCAGCTCGATTCCCGGCACCACGCGCGACCTCAATTTCGCGCGGACCTCATACGATGATCGGGACTTCATCCTTATAGATAGCGGCGGGCTCGAACTCGGTGGGCGCGAGCGGATGTCCGAGCGCATCGTGCGCGAGGCGCTTGCGGCGATCGGTATGGCGGACCTCGTGGTGATGCTGTTCGACGGGCGCGCGGGATTTACCGATGCCGACCAGGAAGCGCTCGCACTGATTCGCGACACCGGATGCCCACTCATTGTGGCCGTCAACAAGATCGATCAGCGGGGGCAGGAGGCCTCGGCCTCGGAATTTTACGCCTCCGGCGCGGAGAAGATATTCTTCCTATCCTCGGCGCATGGAAACGGCGTGGGCGAGCTGCTCGAAGAAATCGCCTCGCGCCTTCCACCAAAGGAAAGCAAAATTGCCGAGCGCCCCGATCTGAAAATCGCGCTGATTGGACGTCCTAATGTCGGCAAGTCATCGCTGCTGAATCGGCTCTCCGGCATCGAGCGCTCGATCGTCGATTCCACGCCAGGCACCACTCGCGATGCGGTCGATGCCCCGCTCGATTACAAAGGCAAGCGGCTCCTCCTCATCGATACGGCCGGAATCCGGCGCAGACCGCGCGTCGACGGCGAACTTGAACAGGCGTCGGTGGGCCGCGCGATCGAGGTCATTCGGCGCGCCGATGTCTTGCTCCTCGTCATCGATGCGACGGAAGGCATCACCGATCAGGATGCGCGGCTGGCGCATCTCGTCGATACCAACGATCGCGCGATGGTGCTGGTGTGCAATAAATGGGATGCCGCGGCGAAGGAGGGTGCGAAAATCGCCGCTTTCATTCGCGACGCGCACCATCGATTTCCGTTCCTCGAATACGCGACTATCGTGTTTACCTCGGCGCTCACCGGCGATGGCGTGAGCGATATAATTCCGGCCGCGCTCGCCGCCGGAGAATCGTGGCGCGCGTCGTTCCAAACCTCGATGCTGAATCAGATCCTCGCGAGTGCGGGTGCCGCGATGGACCCGCCGATGGTGGATCGCAAGCGGCTCAACCTGATGTATGTCACGCAAGTGGGTAGTTCGCCGCCGCGGCTCGCGTTCTTCTCGAATTTCGACCGCGATATTCCGGCGCACTACATCCGTTTCCTCGAGACACGATTTCGCAAGGCGCTCAACATCGTGGGCAGTCCGCTGCGGATGCAGTTTCGCAAGACCGGCCGTACTCCGGAGCGCCGGCCGCATCGCAAGGTTGAGGGCCACACCGTTCGGGGCCGCCGGGCATAGCGGCATTGTTGAAGGGTATCCGACGGCGGTGTTTTTACACCCTCGCGGCTCCGATATAGTGACGGCTTCACCGTGATTCTCATTTTAGATTTCGGAAGTCAGTACACCCAGTTAATCGCGCGACGGGTGCGCGAAGCCAACGTGTACTGCGAAATCCACCCGTTCAATTTTCCGCTGGCGAAGATTCGCACGATGAAGCCCCGTGGCATCATCCTGTCGGGTGGACCCGCGAGCCTTTATGACGAGAACGCGCCGGACATCGATCCTGAGGTGCTGAAGACCGACGCGCATATCCTCGGCATCTGCTACGGCATGTACGTCGTCGCGACCCATCTGGGCGCGAAGACGCCACCCGCGACGGCGAAGGAATACGGTCCCGCGACGCTGCAAATCGACGCGCAAGATCCGCTGTTCGAGGGCCTCGAAGGACAGGAGCATCGGGTCTGGATGAGCCATGGCGACCGTGTCGAGTCGCTTCCCTCGACGCTGCGTTCCATCGCGCATACGGATAACGCGCCCTGCGCGGCGATCCGCACCGAGGACGGCAAAATTCGCGGCATCCAGTTTCATCCCGAGGTGGTGCATACACCCTGCGGGACGCAACTGCTGCGCAACTTCGTGCACAGAATTTGTGGCGAGCCCGGCGACTGGACAATGGCGAATTTCATCGACACCAAGGTCGCCGAGATTCGCAGCCAGGTCGGCGCGAGCGACAAGGTGCTGCTCGGGCTATCGGGCGGCGTCGATTCTTCTGTTGCGGCGGCCTTGATTCATCGCGCGATCGGCGACCGGCTCAAGTGCGTCTTCGTCGACAATGGTCTGCTGCGCGCGGGCGAGCGCGAGCGGATGGAAAACGTTTTCGCCGGCCAACTCGGCATCGCGCTCACCGTCAGCGACGCCTCGGAAATGTTTCTGACGCGCCTCAAGGACGTGCTCGATCCCGAACAGAAGCGCCGCATCATCGGACATACCTTCATCGATGTGTTCGAATCCGAGGATGTGGTGCGCGGCGCGAAGTTCCTGGGGCAAGGCACTCTATATCCCGATGTTATCGAGTCGGTTTCGTTCAAGGGACCATCGGCGGTGATCAAGAGCCATCACAATGTCGGCGGCTTGCCTGACAGGATGAAGCTCGAACTCATCGAGCCATTGCGCGAGCTCTTCAAGGACGAGGTCCGCGAGCTGGGTCGCAGGCTTGGATTGCCGAGTGAGATCGTCGATCGCGAGCCATTCCCAGGCCCCGGCCTCGCAGTGAGGATCGTTGGCGAAGTCACCCGCGAGCGCGTCGAGTTGCTGCGCCGCGCCGACCTCGTCGTGATGGGGGAATTTGCGTCATCGGGTATCGGCAGGAATTTGTGGCAGGCGTTCGCGGTGCTGCTGCCGCTCAAGACGGTAGGCGTGATGGGCGATGGGCGCAGCTACGAAAGCGTCATCGCGATTCGCGCGGTTGAATCGCAGGACGGCATGACCGCCGACTGGGCACGGCTGGATCCCGGATTCCTCGCGCGCGTGTCGAGCCGTATCACCAACGAAATTCGTGGCGTCAATCGCGTCGTCTACGACATCACCTCGAAACCGCCCGCCACGATTGAATGGGAGTAAGTTGTGACCGTTCGCACCCGCTTCGCGCCGAGCCCGACCGGCTCGCTGCACATCGGTAACGTCCGCTCGGGCCTGTTCGCCTACCTGTATGCGCGTCACGAGAAGGGCGTGTTCATCCTGCGCATCGATGACACCGATCAGGAGCGCTCGACCAAGGCGTCGCTTGAGGAAATCCTCGTTGACTTGAAGTGGCTGGGGATGGAGTGGGATGAAGGTCCTCCCAATCCGCGCTACTTCGAATCCAATCGGATGGATCGCTACTTCGATGCGGTGCGGCAGCTGCTGCGCGAGGGCAAGGCGTATCCATGTTACTGCACCGCCGAGGAGCTGGACGCGAAACGCAAGGCTGCGGAGCGCGAGCATCGTAAGCCCGGCTACGACGGTACCTGTCGCGGGAAACCATTCGACCCGAACATCGAGCTGCCCAACCGCAACGCCGGGCGCAACTATGTGATCCGGTTTCGCTCGCCCAACGAAGGGCAGACCGTCTTTGAGGATCTCATTCGTGGGCGCACGGTGTTCGAAAATTCGGAGCTCGATGATCTCGTCATCCTGCGCTCCGACGGCAGCCCGACCTACAACTTCTGCACCGTGCTCGATGAGGTGGATTTCAACATCACCCACGTCGTCCGCGGCGACGATCACGTGCCCAACACTCCGCGTCAGATCCAGATGTTTCGCGCGCTCGGATATGAACCGCCCGCGTTTGCGCATTTGCCGCAGGTGATGGGACCCGACGGCGGCAAGCTCAGCAAGCGTCACGGCGCGACTTCGGTCAGTGCGTATCGCGAGATGGGATACTTTCCCGAAGCGGTGCTCAACTACCTCGCGCGGTTGGGCTGGTCGCATGGGGATCAGGAAATCTTTTCTAAGCAAGAATTGATCGATTTCTTCGGCTTCGATGCGTGCGGCACTTCGTCAGGCATTTTCAATGCGGAAAAGCTGCTGTGGCTGAACTTCCACTATCTGAAGGAGCGCCCGAACGCTCGGCTCGCGCAGGAAATCAAGCCGTTCATCGCGAAGGCCGGCTACCCGACTCCGGGTGACGATGCGTGGCTGGAAAAAATGGTGGCGACGCTCAAGGAGCGCGCCAAGACGCTGGTCGAGCTGGTCGACTTCGCGAAATTCTATCTTCGCGACGACATCGAGATCGATGCCAAAGCGGCCGCGAAATTTCTCAAGCCCGAGGTGAAGGAACAACTCGCCGTTCTCGCAAATGCGATCGACAACCTTACTTCCGATTTCTCCGAAGCCCCGATTCAGAGCGTCTTCGAGGAAGTTCTCGCCCGATTCAGCATGAAGCTCGGCCAGCTCGCGCAGCCAGTTCGCGTCGCGCTGACCGGCGGCACCGTCAGCCCCGGTATCTATGAGGTCATCGCGGTGCTCGGCCGCGAGCGCACGGTCGCGCGTTTGCGAAAGGCCATCGCGCAAATCGGCTAGCTACTTTCGCGGCGGCAAAACCAGGATCTGCCCGTTCATCTCGGGCTGATGCACGGCGCAAAAGAACGGGAAGATGCCCTCTTTGTGAAAGTTGAAGATCCACGAGTTCTTCGACAGCGGCATCAGTTTGACGTGCATCAGCACGTCGAGAGCCGGATCAGCGAGCATGAAATCATGTTCGTCATCGGGCTGTAGGTTCCAGAACGTCAGTCGCGTCGGTTCGTCTTTGTGTACCGCGATGAATGACGGAGCGAAGCCGTAGACCTTGCCGAATTTCGCGATGGTTTCCTTCGGACCGGTCTCTTTGATAGCGATCGCTTCGGTCAACACGATGATTTCGGCTTGCGCCTCGCCCGCGGTTGATACGCTGACCATTTGCGCCTGGTCTTTGCCCGGCAGATAGTAGTTATTCTTCTCGCGCTCAGCGGGAGTCGCTGCGAATGCGGTTCCGCCCGCGATCGCTGAAACTAGGCAGAGCAGGATGAGCAACCCGCCAAGGAATCTCGACCCCGGCGCCTTCGCGGAGTAATTTGGAAACATGAGCAGCATCCTTATTCCATATGTGGTGGAACAAACCGGCCGTGGCGAGCGATCCTACGACATTTACTCGCGCTTACTGAAGGACCGGATCGTATTTCTCGGCGGCACCGTGACCGACGACCTCGCCAACCTAATCACGGCGCAGCTCCTTTTCCTGGAGTCGGAAGATCCCGAGAAAGAAATCAACATGTATATAAATTCGCCGGGAGGATCGGTGACGGCCGGCCTCGCGATTTACGACACGATGCAATTCGTGAAGCCGCCGGTCTCCACACTGTGCTGCGGGCAAGCCGCTAGCATGGGTTCATTCCTGCTCGCGGCAGGCGCCAAGGGTCGCCGCTATGCGTTGCCGCACGCGCGCATTCTCATCCATCAGCTTTCGGGCGGATTTGAGGGGCAAGCGGCCGATATCGAGATCCAGGCGCGCGAAGCGCTGCGGCAGAAGGAGATTCTGAACGAAGTGCTGGCGCGCCACACCGGGAAGACCGTCAAGCAAATCGAGAAAGATACCGACCGCGACAACTTCATGAGCGCGGCGCAGGCGGTCGAGTACGGCCTTATCGACGAGGTCATTACCGCGCGCTCCGCGAAGCTGAGCACCACCTGAATTCACTGCGGATTCATTCAAAGGCGCGGGCACTGGAACCGCGCCTTTTTTCTTTCGCCTTCACTGCGTATGCTTCGACGATAGGCCCATGATTAGCGCGGATGAAGCACTTAGGATTGTCCTCGAAAATGTCGCACCACTCGGCGTCGAGCGCGTCTCGATTCTCGCGGGCCTCGGGCGTGTACTGGCTGAGGAGATCCGGTCTCCGCGCGACATTCCGGCCTTTGACAATTCCGCGATGGATGGCTATGCGGTCCGCGCCGCTGACATCGCCACTGCGAGTGAATCCAATCCGATAGCCCTCGAGGTGATTGAGACGGTTGGCGCGGGAACGATGCCGAGTCGGCGGGTCGAGCCGGGCGCCGCCATCCGCACCATGACGGGCGCACCAATTGCCGCGGGCGCCGACGCGATCATCCAGGTCGAACGGACGCGCGTCGCCGGTTCGAGGGTCGAGATCCTTGCTTCGGCCGAGTCGCATTCGTTCATACGTCCGCGTGGCGAGGATCTTCGCGCCGGCGAATTGCTGATGTCCGCGGGTAAGGTGCTGACGGCATCTGATGTTGGGATGCTCGCCTCGCTCAACCGCTCGATGATCGATGTGCATCGCAAGCCGCAGGTGGCGATCGTCGCGACCGGCGACGAGTTGGTTGACGTCGATCAAATCCCGACCGGCGCGCAAATCGTGAACTCCAGCGCTTATGCGCTCGCTGCTGCGATCACGGAAGCGGACGGCAATCCTACAATCCTTAAAATCGCGCGCGATACTATCGAGGACACGCGCGAACGACTATCCGAGGCAATCCGCTTCGATGTCGTGTTCTCCACCGGCGGCGTATCGGCGGGTGATTTCGATCATGTCAAAGGCGTGATGGATGAACTGGGGATGCGCGTGCTGTTTCATGGCGTCGCGCAGAGGCCCGGCCGCCCGCTGAAGTTCGGCATCATGGGTGACCGCCCTGTGTTCGGTTTGCCGGGAAATCCGGTCTCTACGATGGTGTGCTTCTATCTATATGCGAGGCCTGCGCTGAGGAAGATGGGCGGCTTTCGGAGGCTCGGGCTGCCTCGAATCAACGTCATTTGCGGAGCCGATATTAAGCTCGCCAGGGACCTGACCGAGTTCGCGCGAGTGCGATTGGAGCGAAAGGACGGCGAAATCTATGCGACGCCGACCGGCAATCAGGGCTCGGGAATCCTCAGTTCGCTGTCACGTGCCGATGCGCTTCTGATTGGGACCGCGAAGGGAACTCTGTTCAACGCAGGGAGCAGGGCGACCGTGCTACTACTCGATTCTCACGCCGCGACCGACGAGGATGCATTCTTCGAGGCGCGATGAGTCCACATGAACTGGATGATCACCGCGACCACGGCGCCGAAGACTGCGGCGGATATCAGGGCCCACACCAATCGAAGCTGGACGCTAAGCAGTGGAGCATAAAAAACGTAAACCGGCGGCTCATTGTGATTCTCCCAAATGATGGAAATCAGCCAGATCAGAAAAATCGTGCTGATGATGAATCGCGGAGTTTTGACAAAAGCCGGCATCGCCTACTTCCCTCCATCCTGCGGATGCCCCAAGCTTGGCGATGGGGGTCGATAGTGTCAACGCAGCGCCGAGCCTTCATCAGCGCTCTCTCATCACGATGACGATTCGAATTGGACAAGGCTTCGATTTCCATCCGCTGGTGGAGGGCCGCAAGCTCATCCTCGGCGGCGTCGAGATTCCCTATGACAGGGCCCTCGGCGGTCATTCGGATGCCGATGTTGCGACGCATGCGCTCGCCAACGCGATCCTCGGCGCGCTGGGCGAGGGCGATTTGGGACGGCATTTTCCCGATAGCGATCCTCGCTACAAGGGCGCGGACAGCATCATGCTGCTTCGTGAGGTGTGGAAGCTCGCGAGCGATCACGGCTTCAAACTCGGCAATGCTGACGTCACGATCTTCGCGCAGAAGCCGAAGCTCGCGCCCCATCTCGATCAGATGCGTCTCAACTTAGCCCGCGCGCTCGACGCCGATCCGAAGCTTCTCAACGTCAAGGCGTCCAGCCCCGAAGGTCTCGGCGCGCTGGGCCGTGGCGATGGAATGGCCGCCGCGGCGATCATCGTCCTTGAATCCTAGAAAATCCCTGCTTGCGCTTTTGAAAAACGATATCGCTTGACAATATGAAACTCTATGGTTACATATTTGTCCGATGTCGATAGATCGAACGATTACCGCCCTCGGCGATTCCACCCGCCGCGAACTGCTGCGCCGCCTTGCGCAGAAGCCCTGCCGTGCCGGTGAACTCGCGCACGGATTTGCGATCAGCCGTCCCGCGGTCGTCAAGCATACGCGGATGCTCGGACGCGCCGGTCTGATCAGGGCCAAGAAAGTCGGCCGCGAGCGCATCTATGAGTTAGCACCTGGCGGCCGCGCCGAGGTTGAGGCGTTGATCAAAAAACTCGAGGAGGTCGGCGCGTTCTGGGGTACCGCGCTCAGCGCCTTCAAGCGCTACCTGGAGGAAAATCGATGATGATCCGCAAGGGCCATCAGCGTGGCGCACATGTCGCGTCAGAGGTCGTCGCCGCCGGATGAGTCATCGCCGCCATCGAGGCCGCCGCCGCTCTCCAACTCCTCGATTGCCTGATCCATCTCGGGACCACCCATATCGTCCCCCATCTCCTTGCCGAGCTTGCGCATCATTTTGGCGACGCTTTTGGGATCGTTTTCATCGAGGTCGCCGAAGGATGATGGGTCGCTCAGCGCTTCCATCCGCGCTTCCTCGGACTTCGGCATGGCGAAGCGCGACATCAGGCGCGAGAGCTTCGAGCTACCGCAATGTTGGCAGACCACGTCGATCTTCTCGCTGACGCGCATCGTTAGAATACTGCTGCGCCGATGGCATTTTCCGCATTCGTATTCGTAGATCGGCATCGCGCTATTTGCCTCCCCGGTCGATTTTCGGTGTCATCGTTTCACGAAATGCGGCATCACTTCTGATGCGAAGAGATCGAGCGAATGGCGCGACTGCTCGCCGGTCAGGCCGCCCCACGCAAATGATAATACCAAGTAGTTAGTTTTACTCTCCTCAAAGTAGGCTGCAATCCGGTCGCGCACAGATTTAGGCGATCCCACGATCGCGGCGTCGGCGGAGCGCGCACGCAGCAGGTCGTCGGTAAACAGCGTCGGAATGGTGCCGAAATCGCGCCACAGCTTGGTGATGTTGTTGTAGTAGACCCGATAGGCGGGAATCGCGATTTCCTCCGCCTGCTTGTCAGTATCGGCCACGAAGAAGTGGCGCACCGCGCCGATCTTCGGCGCCTGGATGTGCGGGTTCAGATCGTCGGGGCTGTCGCAAAATTTGTCGAGCAGCTCGCGATACGCGATCGCGGTTCCCTTGACGATTGCGTTGGGACCGCCGGTCACGATGTTCATTCGATGGCGCGCGGCGAATGCGAGCCCGTCAGGGGTGGAAGCGCCGTACCAGAACGGCGGATTCGGTTGCTGCTTCGGCGCGACCTCGATCGGCGCGCCCGCGAATTTATAGCGTTCGCCGCGATGCGAGATTTTCCGGCCGCGCAGCCCCTCGACGACCACCTTGAGCGATTCCTCGAAAATCTCGCGCGACTCGAGGAAGTTGACGTCGAAGTGCGCGAGCTCGTATGGCGAGATGCCGCGACCGACCCCTACTTCAAGGCGGCCGCCGCTCAGTTGATCGAGCATGCAGATTTCCTCGACCAACCGCATCGGATGATAGAGCGGAAGCAGATACACCAACGGGCCAAAGTGCATCCTGCGGGTGCGCATCGCGACGGCGGTGAGAAAAATGTTGGGCGAAGGCGCCATGCCCAGCGGCGTCGCATGATGCTCAGCGAGGTGGTAGCAGAAAATCCCCGCGCGATCGGCAGCCTCGAGGAGTTGAAGGCGTTCCTCGTAGAGCTGGTCGAGCGGAACCTCGCGCCGTTCCAGGTGATCGAAAATTCCGAATGCCACTTCCATGAAGCGCCTCCTCAGGCGACGATGCCGAACAGAGTTTTCGCGTTTGCCGTTAGCGCGTGCGCAACCGTCTCGACTGAACTACCTCGTAGCGTCGCGATTGCAGATACCACATCTGCCAGGAAATAGGGCTCGGTCGCCTTGGCCTCGAAGGGCCCGCCATATGGCCACGGACCGTCGGTCTCGACCATCATCTGATCGAGCGGAACGATGCCGGCGAGTTCCTGATCGCGATCGCGGTACACCACCTCGGGTGTTAGCGAGATGAAATATCCCGCCATGAAAATCGCGCGCGTAGTGGCCTCATCAGATTTGTGCCAATGGAAAACGGCGCGCTGCACCCGCGCGGCCTCGATGACACTCAACGCCTCGGCGGCGCTCTGATGCGGACAGTGCAGGATCAGCGGCAGGTCGAGTTCAGTCGCGAGTCGTGCAAAGCGCGCGAGGATTTTGCGCGCACGCTCCAGGACGTCGTTGCGGCGCGCCATGTCGCCATAGTAGGGCAGGCCGACCTCGCCAATCGCGCGGATTTTCTTGCGATTGGTTCTGATCATCGCGAGCGTGGTTTCGACCTCATCATCGGTGAGATCGAAGCGTTCCGGATGAAGGCCGATCGCTGCATGGACGAACTCCGGATGCGCGCTCGCCAGCTCCAGCACGCGCCGGTTCGAGGCGGGCGTAATTCCTGGCGCGACCACTCCGTTCACATTCGCCGCACGGGCCCGCTTGATTAGCCCCGCCACGTCAGCATACTGGTCAGCGTCGAGATGGATGTGGCTATCGATCATACTCAATTCGCGCATAATCAAAGCGCGATGTTCGCAACTGTCCGTATAACACAGGCGCGGGTGGTCCGTATCTGATGCACGAGCTGCGCGCGATGTGGCGCAACACCCGGATGATCGTGCTATGCGCGATTTCCGCCGCCCTCTATGCCGCGATCCTGGTGCCGTTCAAAGTGGTGCCGCTGATTCCCGGCGTGACCGAGCTGCGCCCCGCCAACGCGATTCCGGTCGTATGCTCATTTCTGTTTGGTCCCGCCGCCGCCTGGGGTTCCGCGATCGGGAACATGATCGGCGATTTCTTCGGCGGCGTGTCGCCCGGCGACAGCTTCGGTTTCATCGGCAATCTGGCGTATGGTTATATTCCGTACAAAGTGTGGAGCGTGGTGGCCGCGCGGCACAGCCCGGTGGAGAGATCCTGGTACGCGATCGCTTCGTATGTCTTCGTCTGCGTCCTCGCCAGCGTGTTGTGCGCGGATTTCATCGGCTTCGGCGACAATGCGCTGGCCATCCGACCCTACTACCTTCTAGGAAATGTCGTCATTCTGAATAACCTGGCGTCGGCGCTGGTTTTGTCGCCGTTTATCCTGGCGGCGGTTTATCCGCGCGTCGCACGCGGCAAAATGCTCTATAAAGATGTGATGCCGGAACTCAAAAGTGCGCCGCGGTCGCAAAGCTTCCTCGGCCTCGCGATGCTGATTGTGGGAGAAGTCGGTGCCTGGGCCTCGGGCAACGCGCTCTCGCTCGGCTACTGGGTTCCGAAGTTCCTTCCCGGATGGATGGCGGCGGCGCCGTATGACAAATCGATCATGGTGATAACCGGGCCATGTCTGCTGCTGGCCATAGGTGGGCTTGCGCTGTTGTGAAACCTGAAACTTCATCCAGTGTTGTTCCGACAGCGCGTGAAACCACCGATGGCGCGCTGCGAATCGACGGGCTCAGCTTCACTTACGCCTCGGGCCGGCAGCCGGCGTTGCGCGAGGTGAACCTGAGGCAGCGGATTGGCGAGATGGTCGGGATCATGGGCGCTTCGGGAGCCGGGAAATCGACCCTCGCCAAGGTGCTGAATCGAATCATCCCCGAACTCGAGGGCGGCGATCTTCGCGGAGTAGTGACGCTTGGTGGGCGCTCGATTGCGCAATCGCGCGTGAGAGATCTCGCCGCCGATGTCGGCATGGTCTTCCAGGATTTCGAATCCCAGCTGTTCTCGACGACCGTCGCGCATGAGGTCGCATTCGCGATGGAGCGGGTCGGGATGCCGCGCGAGGAGATCCTGGCCCGGCTCACTCCGGCGCTCGAAGCGGTCGGACTGCGGGGTTTCGATGAACGCGATCCCACTACGCTCTCGGGCGGCCAAAAGCAGCGCCTCGCGATCGCGTCGGTGCTGGCGCTGCGGCCGCGCGTGGTCGTCCTCGACGAGCCGACCACCGATCTCGATCCCGAGGGTCGCGCCGAAGTTTTCGCGCTCATTCGTGAGATGCGCGAGCAGGGCACCAGCCTCATCGTCATCGAGCACGAAGCCGAAGAGCTCCGGCAATGCGATCGCATCGTCATCCTTCGCAACGGGGCGATCGTCGCGGAGGGGCCGCCTGCGACGGTGATGCCGCAAATCGAGCTGCTGGAGGAATGCGGCATCAACGCGCCCGGCCTCGATCGGGTCGTGCAGCTGCTCGGCATCGAGCACCATCCAGCAAGCGTCGGCGACGCGGAGGAGCAGATCCGGAAAGTGCTATCTCGCCCGACTTCGAAAGGTGAAGCTCAGGCGAACGGCCACGGAGAGATCGCCGAATCGAAGCCAATTTTACAGATCGATTCCGCGAGCTATTCCTATCCCGACGGGCCGCGGGTGCTGGACCAGATGTCGCTCACCATCGGGGCGGGCGAATTCATCGCGATTGTCGGCCAGAACGGTTCCGGCAAAACCACGCTGGCGAAGATGGCGGTGGGCCTGCTTGCACCCGACTCGGGAAGCATACTGCTCGAAGGCCGCGACCGAACCGCGCTGCGGCCGGCCGAGACCGCGCGCGAAATTGGCTACGTCTTCCAGAATCCCGACCATCAGATTTTCGCCGACAGCGTCGAGGCCGAAGTTAAATTCGGCCCGCGCAATTTCGGCCTCGACGATCTCGAGGTCGAGTCGCGCTGCACCGAAGTCCTACAAGCGGTAGGCCTCGAAAATGAGGGCGCGACCGATCCTTTTCTCCTCGGCAAGGGACAGCGGCAGCGCCTCGCCGTCGCGAGCGTGCTGGCCTTGCGCCCGCGACTGCTGATCCTCGATGAGCCGACGACGGGTCTCGATTATCGCGAGCAGCGCAAGATGATGAAGCTGGTGAGCGAGCTGAACGCATCAGGCGTCGCGATCGTGATGATCACGCATACGCCATGGCTGGTCGCGGAATATGCGCGCCGCGTCATCCTGATGCGCGCGGGGCGCAAGCTCTTCGATGGGCCGGTGCGCGAGTTTTTCATCCAGGATGAGTTGCTGGGCACCTCGTCATTCAAGCCGCCCGAAGTCACCACCCTGGGGCGCCGATTCGGCACCGTCGCATTGAGCGCGACCGAGTTGGCCGAATTCCTTAAAGGACCCGCGCGATGAAGACCTCGCTCTACCTCGACAACGGCTCGGTGGTGCATCACCTCCATCCGACGTTGAAGATTTTTGCCCTTTTCGCTGCGTTCTGGTCGATTTACTGGATCGATAATCCGCTGACACTGGTTCCGTTTATCGTCGCGGAGTTCATCGTCGCCGCCGCGATCGGCGCCGGGCCGAATGTCTATCGCTTCCGCTGGTTCTTCGTGCTGATCGTGCTGCCTACGATGATCACGTGGATGATTTCGTATCGGAAGGGCGTGCCGATCATCAATCTGCCGATCATCCACGCGAGCAAGGAATCGATCCTGTTCGGCCTCGGCAAGGGGATGAAGGTCGCGGCGCTGGTCCTGGCGTCTGTGCTTTTCCTATCGAGCACCAAGGTCGAGGAGCTATCGGTCGGGCTCTCGCGGCTCGGATTTCCGTATCGCTTCGGCTTCACCATCACGCTCGCGTTTCGTTTGGTGCCGCTTTTCATTGATTCGGCGCTGACCGTCGTCGATGCACAACGACTTCGCGGCTATGACTTCGATGCGGGAGGACCGTTCGAGCGCGTGCGCCGCTACGTGCCGGTCATCATCCCGGTTTTCATGGGCGCGTTGCGCAAGGCCAATAACATGGCGATGGCGCTGGAGGCGCGCGGCTTCGGGCGCAACAACGACCCGACCAGCTTCATCGAGTATCGGATGCATGCACGCGATGCCGAAGCATTCGTGGTGCTGATCGCGGTCGGCACGGTCGCGTTCATGCTGTACTGGACCGGCTACGGCGCGATTCCCGGCGCCTCGATTCATAGCTGAAGGCGGCCTTTCATGGGCGCGGCGGCGCGTGCTAATTTCAAAAACTCGCTTCTCCCGAAGCTCAATCCAATGCTCTTCGTAATCATCGGTCACGACGGTCTCAACGGCGCGCGATTGCGTCCGACGGTGCGCCCCGCGCATCTGGAAAATCTGCGACCGCTGGTGGCGGCCGGCAAAGTCCTCGTCGGCGGACCCTTCACCGATGGCAGCGGCAGCTTGATCGTCGCGGATTTTGACGATGAAGATGCCGCGCGGACCTTCGCGCAGAATGATCCGTACATGCTCGAAGGCGTTTTCGAGCGGGTCGAGGTGAAGCCTTTTCGCAAGGTATTTCCGGAGTAGAAATGGCAGGAGCGCTTTCCGACGTAAAAATTGTCGAGCTCGGCGAGCTGGTCGCGGCTCCCTACGCGTCCAAGCTGATGGCTGACATGGGCGCCGAGGTGATTAAGATCGAGCGCCCCGGGCTGGGTGATCGCGCGCGGACGCGCGGCCCGTTTCCCAAGGACGACCCGCATCCGGATAAATCCGGCCTCTTCCTCTACCTCAATACCAACAAGCTCGGCGTGACGCTCGATGTCGCCACCGCCGAGGGCTTCGAGATCTTCGAGAAGCTCATCGCGGGCGCCGACATCCTTGTCCACAATGTGATTCCGCCTGAGATGGATCGCATCGGGCTCTCGTACGATCGCCTGAAGAAAATCAATCCGAAGCTGATCATGACCTCGATCACGCCATGGGGCCTCGAAGGTCCGTATCGCAACTGGCGCGCCGAGGATCTCACGGTCTGGGCCGCCGGCGGCGTGTGCGTGCTCAATGGTGGTGGCCCCGATCATGCCGACCTGCCACCGCTGCGCACCTTCGGCTCGCAATCCGGCTTCCAGGGCGGCATCCATAGCGCGGTCGCGACGATGGGCGCGCTCTTTGCGCGATTACGTGACGGCGAGGGGCAGCACATCGATGCGCCGATGCAGGAATCGATCGCGGCGCAGCTCGAAATGACCTTCGAGTACTGGCCGTACATGAAAATGATCGCGACGCGCCTCGGTCAGAAGCCGTTGCAGCCGGTCGAAATCTTTCAGGCGAAGGACGGCTACATCTATTTGTGCTGCATCGAGGAGCATCAGTGGCAGAACTTCGTCCATGTGATGGGTGACCCGGAGTGGGCGAGCATGGAGATCTTCAACAACCGTCTCGCGCGCGGGCTGAATTGGGACGCGCTGCGCCCGATGCTCGAAGAATACGTCAGCCAGCGGAATGTATTGGATCTCTACAAAGAGGTGCAGGCGCGGCGAGTGCCGTTCGCGCCGGTCTCGACGATGGGCACGCTGCTCGCCAATGAGCATTTGAAGGCGCGCGGATTTTTCGTCGAGATCGCGCAGCCGGTCGCAGGCACGCATAAGTATCCGGGCGCGCCGCTCAAGTACGAGAAGACGCCGTGGGAAATTCGCACTCCGGCGCCGACGCTCGGGCAACACAATGAACTTATCTACAGCGGCCGCCTGGGCATGACGCCCGCGCGCCTCACCGAACTCAAACGCAAAGGTGTCATCTGATGGCCAAGCTGCCGCCGCTCTCCGGAATCAGGGTTTGCGATTTCACCTGGGTTTGGGCGGGCCCGTATTGCACGCTGCAACTCGCACACCTCGGCGCCGAGGTCATTCGTATCGAGACCAGGACGCGCCCGTGCGTGACGCGCCAGCTTCCGCCGTGGCCCAACGGGGAGTTCAAGGGCCTCGATCGCTCGGGGTATTTCAATCAATACAACCAGGGCAAAAAGTCGCTGTCGCTGAATTTCAAGCATCCCGAGGCCAAGGAGATCGCGCGCAAGCTCATCAGCAAGAGCGACATTCTCATCAACAATTTCGCGTCAGGCGTGATCGAGAAAATGGGCTTCGGTTATGAAGAAGCCAAGAAACTTAAATCCGACATCATTATGATCACGCTCTCGGGCTACGGCGACACCGGGCCGTGGAACCAGTACGTGGCGTATGGTCCCGCGCAGGTTCCGCTCTCCGGGCTCTCGTCGCTCACCGGCTACAAGGATTTCCCGCCGATGCACGCGGGCTTCAGCTATGCCGATCCCAACGCAGGCGTGCACGGCGCGTTTGCGCTGCTGACCGCGCTCTACCATCGCGCGAAAACCGGCGAAGGGCAGTACATCGACATGAGCCAGTGGGAATGCGCGATGGATCTGCTTGCCGAGGGAATTCTCGAATACACAATGAACGGGCGCGAGCCGATTCGAAACGGCAATCGCGATCCATTCATGGCCCCGCACGGCAATTTCAAATGCCTCGACTGGCCCGAGAAAATTATGGACGTGAGCATCGATCGATTTGTTTCGATCGTATGCGCTGATGACTCCGAGTGGGGACGCCTCGCAACCGCGATGACTCAGCCGGAACTCGCAAATGACGCGCGGTTCAAGACGCTGGCGGCGCGCAAGCAGAACGAGGATGAACTCGAAGCGCTCGTCCAGAAGTGGACTGTGCTGCGCACCGTCGAGGATGTCGTGGCCACACTGCAAAAAGCCAACGTCGCAGTCGGCGCGGTGGCCGACAGTCGCTATTTATCGACGGACGCGAATCTGACGGCGCGCGATTTTTGGGTCTACAAGGAGCATCCCGAAGTCGGAAAGATGCAGCACGCGGGCGTTCCATGGAAGATGAGCGGCACGCCGACCGAGGTACGCTCCGCCGCGCCGACGCTCGGTCAACATACGGATGAGGTGCTGACCGGCCTTTTGGGATACAGCGCCTCAGACGTCGCCGAGCTGCACAAAGTCGGCGCCCTGGATTAGATCACGCCTTTCTCTCGCATCGAAGCGATCTCGGCGTCAGAATAGCCGACTGAATGTAGCACTTCCTCGGTATGCTCACCGGCGGAAGGCGCGGCATAACGCACGCCTTTCGGCACGTCAGAAAGATTGAGCGGCGAGTTGATGATCTCCGTCGTGCCGCGCTGTGGATGCGTCACCGGCGCGGCGATTTGCAGATGACGCACCTGGGGATCGGCGAAGACCTGGTCGATGCGGTAAATCGGTCCGCATGGAATCCCCGCCGCTTCGAGCGTCTCCACCCAATAGGTCGATGGCTTCGTCTTTGTGACCTCGCCAATCGCGGCGTTGATGGCGCTACGATCCTTGCTGCGCGCGTCACCACTCTTCCATTCGGCCTTGGTCTTCCATTCCGGCTTGCCAATTGCGTCGCAGAAGGTCTTCCACAGCTTGTTGGAACTCGCCGCGATGTTGACGTGGCCGTCGCTGGTGGGAAAGGTGCCCATCGGAATACCGGTCGGATGATCGTTGCCGGCCTGGCCCGCGACTTCATGATCCATCAGCCATCGCGCGGCCTGGAAATCCAGCATGTGCACCTGCGCTTCGAGCAGCGACGTATGCACCCATCGCCCGACGCCGGTGCGCTCGCGCTCGAACAGCGCGACCATGATTCCGAAAGCGAGCAGATTCCCGGCGCTAACGTCGGAAATCGCGACGCCGACCCGCACCGGCCCCTGGCCCGGATGGCCGGTGATCGACATCAACCCCCCCATCCCTTGCGCGATCTGATCGACGCCGCCGCGGCCGCTGTAGGGTCCGGTCTGCCCGAATCCGCTGATGCTGCCGTACACGAGGCGCGGATTGATCGGATGGACATCTTCCCATGCGACTTTCAGTCGATGCTTCACCTCGACGCGCATGTTCTCGACGATGACATCGGCGTCTTTCACCAATCGCATGAAAGCCGCGTGGCCCTCTGGCGATTTCAGATCGAGCTGGACCATCCGCTTGTTGCGATGGAGGTTTTGATAGTCGGGTCCGTTTCGATACCCGAGGAGCTCATCACCACTTCCTCCTTTGCTCGGCGGTTCGATACGGATCACGTGGGCGCCCCAATCCGCCAGATGGCGCACAGCGGTCGGCCCTGCGCGCGCGAGGGTGAGATCAAGCACCTTGATGTTGGAAAGCGGCAACGATTCTCCCATGAGACTCAACCTACCGCACCAGCGATCCAGAATGCCAAGAAACTTCGTATCGCATGGGAGTAGTATCATTGGACAAGGATCAGAAATGGAGTATCCGGTCGATCGAGCAAAGTTAGCTAGGCGGACACCCATTCATCCGGGCGTCATATTCGGCGATATCGTGATGCCCGAGTTGCGCAAGGACCGGACGATTGCGGAGATCGCAGCACTGCTGGGAGTGAGCCGCGCGACGCTGCATCGGGTAATGGCCGGAAACGTAGCGATCAGCGTCGACATGGCAGTCAGGATAGCAAAGCTATGTAGCGGCGAGCCCGAGTTGTGGCTTGATTTGCAAACCGATTACGAGACCTTCAGGGCCAGGAAGCGCCTCGCAAAGAATTGGAACGAATCCCGAGCATTCGCTAATTAGCGCTGAGCGTTTTCTTTCATACCGAATCATCTTTTTCGGTCGACAACAGGGCGGCGTAATGACGCTCAGATTATCAGCGCGATTTCAAAACCCGAAGAGACTGCCGCTCTTCTGTGCGGGAGGCATCGTAGGCTGATTGGTGCAGTAGGGCGCTGGCCCGTTCGCATGAGTGTTGTTGGCGCGCTCCGCCAGCAGCTTCTCCAGATCCTCGACGCAGTGATTCTGCCCGGTCTGATAGAAACGATATCGGTATGGTCCGGCCGTCGTCGGCATCACCAGCACCGGTCGCGGCTTCCTCCTGAGTGTAACCCAAGGTGCTGGGAGAACTGTTGCAATCACTAACGATCTCACGACGCCCCCCTGATGCGAAGTACGCTAGAAGGGTTACCTAAATCTCGAAGGGGTGTCCACAGATTGCTATCACGCCACTATGTGGATCGGCAGGGCTGGGCTTTTTGCGGCAGACTGAGCTAGGTTGCTCATCGGGACAGGAGGACCGAAAATGCGCTCCCTCAAAACTCTGCTCGACAAGCTGGCGTTTCCGGAAGGGCCGCGCTGGCATGACGGAAAACTCTACTTCTCGGACATGCACGCGCACAAAGTCATCGCCGCCGACATGAACGGCCAGACCGAAACTATCTGTGAAGTTCCCAATCGTCCCTCGGGGCTCGGATGGCTTCCCGACGGCACGATGCTCGTGGTCTCGATGACCGATCGCAAGCTGATGCGGCTGGAACGCGGCCAACTCGAGCTGCACGCGGACCTGAGCAAGCTCGCGGGATGGGATTGCAACGACATGGTGATGGATGCGAAGGGGCGCGCCTATGTCGGCAACTTCGGCTACGACCTGCATACCAACGCAGCGCAGAAGGACGCCGACCTCATCATGGTGACGCCCGAGGGCAAGGCCAGCGTCGTCGCGAGCGGGCTGCAATTTCCCAATGGCACCGTCATCACCCGCGACGGCAAAACTTTGATCGTCGGCGAATCGATGGGACGGCGGCTGAGCGCATTCGATATCGCGGCGGACGGATCGCTGAGCAATCGGCGGGTGTGGGCGGAAATCGGTCCCGCGCTTCCCGATGGCATCTGCCTCGATGTTGAGGGCGCGATCTGGTCGGCATCGCCATTCACCAATGAAACCATTCGGGTGTTCGAGGGCGGTCGCGTGGCGGAGCGCATCAAGACCGATCAGATGTCGATCGCATGCGTGCTCGGCGGCGCAGACGGCAAAACGCTATTCATCCTGACCGCGCCGACGACGGATCCCGAGAAATGCCGCGCCAACCCAGCCTCGAAGATCGAGATGACGCAGGTCGAGGTAGGAACCGGCGGATCGCCCTAGAGCCGTCATATTTTCACACTTCGAGAACGTTGCAACGGCGGCGACACCGAGGATCGCGCTCGCACTGAGAACGGGGGGCTTGAGCTTGCGGGCGATCTCGCTTATCGCACCGGCGGCTATTATCCCGATAATCGGGTGACCACACCCAACTGACGAACGACAAAAGCGATCAGGGCAGCCCCCGAGTATCGCTGCCACGCTGGCCGTTGAAGCGATCTCGACGAACGATAGGGAAGACGATACTTGGTCAGAAAGTTTAGCACAGAAGTTGTCTGCGAGTTCCCAGATATCGGCATGGGGGCGATGTCTCGAAGAAAGTAGGAACTTGAAAGAAGGGATGGCGGTCCGCCTCGCGCGATTCTCATAGAATCGCGT
>VFSW01002721.1_pt1 | contig 26625 bp, 16 predicted proteins | sample 5358111 | NCBI WGS metagenome assembly VFSW01 (sample SAMN11554181, study PRJNA540505) | mine drainage metagenome | isolation source: sediment from site ElyBrook_90M | place: USA: Ely Copper Mine, Vershire, VT | collected 2017 | reverse complement strand
ATCTCTACCGGTATTATGGCGCAAGCGGTGGGATGAAGATCAACAAGGTGTGGGCCGTCGGCGATATCGGGAGCCAGGTCATCAACCCAACCGCCGCCGAAAATATCACGCAAGGCGGCATCCTCGATGGTCTTGGGGCGGCGCTGAACGAGAAGATCACGATCGAGAACGGTCGCGTCGTGCAGGCCAATTTCGATACCTTCAAGCTGCTGCGGATGTCGCAAACCGCGCCGATCGAGGTACACTTCCTGACAACGGACAATTCTCCGACCGGGCTGGGCGAGCCGCCCCTGCCAGCGGCCATTCCCGCCCTGTGCAATGCGATCTTCGCCGCGACCGGCAAGCGGATTCGTACCTTGCCGATCGATCCGGCGATGTTGAAAGCCTGACCAGCGCGACCGGCTGCGCACCCGCCGCCGGCGTGATCCCAAGGCCGGACGGGATGAGGTATCGTCATGTTCATCCGGTGATGAGTATCCCGTCATGTCCGGAGCATGGCGCTTCCTTTGTATGACTGATATGATAATTATGAGCTTTGCTTCCGCATAAGCTCAATAACCGTCACATTCTCTGGCAGTGAAACGATGAGCAGACTGACAAGGCGCGATCTTCTGAAAAGCAGTGTCGCCGTCACGGCGACGGCGGCCGCGGACAACACGCCAGCAGCGGCACAGGCCGCGAAGCCGGCACTCCGGCCGCCTCCGGCAGCCGAAAAGCTTCCCTTGGTACGGGACAGGTTGCTGCTGGACTTCGGCTGGCGCTTCCACCTCGGCCATGCCTGCGACGAAAGCAAGGATTTCGACTTCGGGCTCAACCAGCGCACCTTCGCCAAAGCCGGCAACGATGTCTCCACAGCCGCCGAACTGGATTTCGACGACAGCGGCTGGCAGCAGATAAATCTTCCGCACGATTGGGCCGTCGAGCTTCCTTTTGTCCCGAGCACCAACCCGCCGCCGCCCCCGGCGGACGATCCGCGCGCCGCGCACGGCTTCAAACCCCTGGGCCGCAGATACCCCGATACCAGCATCGGCTGGTATCGGCGCACGTTCGACCTGCCCGCGTCCGATCTAGGGCGACGTTTGTCGATCGAGTTCGATGGAGCGTTCCGCGACTGCCTGGTGATGCTCAACGGCTACATTGTCGGAAGCAATCAAAGCGGTTACGCGCCGTTTCGCGTCGACGTCACCGATTTCGCCAATTACGGCGGCAAGAACATCCTGACCGTGCGCGTCGATGCGACGCTGGGCGAAGGCTGGTTCTACGAAGGAGCCGGCATCTATCGCCACGTCTGGCTGGTCAAGACCGACGCATTGCACATTCCGCAATGGGGCACATGGGTCACAAGCAAGATCAACGGCACCACGGCGGCGATCGAGATTTCCACGGAGTTGTTCAACGAAGGCCTGTCGGTCCGCAAGTGCCAGCTGGTTTCGACGGTGTTCGATCCCAAAGGCCGCGCCGTGGCGTCGCTGAGGACGCAGCCGCTCACCATGGGGTCCCAGGAGAAGCGTCTGCTGGCGCAGCGCGCCGTCCTGCACGCGCCGGCGCTCTGGTCGGTGGAGACACCGCAGCTTTATCAGCTGGTGACAAAGGTCGTGGCTGACGGCAAAACGGTGGACGACGCCGTGACCTCTTTCGGCGTCCGTTCCATTCGTTTCGACCCGGAAAAGGGATTCTTCCTGAACGGCAAACCGGTCAAATTGAACGGCACCTGCAATCATCAGGATCATGCGGGCGTCGGAGCGGCGCTGCCGGACCGTCTGCATGCGTGGCGCATCGAGCGTCTGAAGGAGATGGGCTGCAACGCCTATCGCACGTCGCACAATCCGCCGGCGCCGGAACTTCTGGATGCCTGCGACCGCGTGGGAATGCTCGTCGTCGACGAAACGCGGCGTATGTCGTCGGACGACGAGGCCATCAGCGAGTTGGAGCGGATGATCCGCCGCGACCGCAATCACCCCAGCATCGTCCTGTGGTCCATCGGCAACGAGGAGCCGCAACAGGGTACCGACCGCGGCGCGCGCATCGCCACGACGATGAAGCGTGTCTGCCGCGAACTCGATCCGACGCGTCCGATCACCGCCGCGGTGGACAACGACAAGGTCTGGGGCATCGGCATCACGCCGGTGCTCGACGTGCTGGGCTGCAATTACCGCACCGACAAGATTCCTGCCTTCCATGTGCGCTATCCCGGCAAGCCAACGATCGGAACGGAGACCGGCAGCACGGTGTCGACGCGAGGTATTTATGTGCGCGATCCGGCGAGCGGCTATTGCGTTGCCTACGACACCGAATTCCCCTGGTGGGCCTCCACCGCCGAAGCCTGGATGAACATCGTGGCGCCGCGCCCATTCATTGGTGGCGGATTCGTCTGGACCGGATTCGATTACCGCGGCGAACCGACGCCGCAAAACCACTGGCCCAACGTCAGCTCGCAATTCGGCTTCATGGACACCTGCGGCTTTCCGAAGGACAACTACTTTTATTACAAGGCGTGGTGGGGCAACGAGCCTGTGCTGCACCTGTTCCCGCATTGGAACTGGCAGGGCAAGGAAGGTCAGAAGATCAACGTCTGGTGCCATTCCAATCTCGACCGCGTTGAATTACTCCTGAACGGACAGAGCCAGGGCGTGCGTGATGTCGTCCCTCTCAGGCATGTCGAATGGGACGTCGTCTATGCGCCGGGCATCATCGAAGCGCGCGGTTACAAAGGCGGCAAACAGGTCCTGACGGCAAAACGCGAAACGACAGGCGCGCCCGCGCAGATCGTCCTGCGGCCAGACCGCACCGCAATCGCCGCCGATGGCGAGGACGTGGTGGTGGTCACCGTCGAAATCGCCGACGCGCAAGGCCGCATGGTTCCGACCGCCAGCAACCAGGTTGCGTTCAGCGTGTCGGGGCCCGGTGCGCTCATCGGCGTCGGCAACGGCGATCCCAGAAGTCACGAGCCCGACAAGGGCGCCAACCGCTCGGCCTTCAACGGGCTTTGCACGGCCATTCTGCAATCCGCGAAGATGCCTGGAGCACTCAGGTTGGACGCGACCGCGCCCGGCCTTCAGCCGGCGTCGCTCGTCATCACGACAATGCCGGCGAAGTTCAGGCCCTCCGTAGGCTAGTGGCCAGCCGTCTGGGCCGGCATGCTCAGGGCGATGTCGTAGGCCACATCGTTGTCGGGAATGGTTTCGGTCGCAAATCCGTTGGTAACGGAATCGCCCGAGATCAAGCGTGCGTGCAGCGACAGACTGTCGAAGACCTGAAAGCGGATCTTCTGCCCTGGCATAATGGTGGTGGTATAATCCAACGGCGTGCCGTCGTCGGGGAGCCGTATGGCGAACTGCCGCGAGCCGATAAAATCGCCCCACAGGAAGAAAGCCTGGCCGGGCGGCGGCGCCAGACCGTGGAAGCGGAAGGTGACGCTAACGGGCCAGTCATACGCGTGCTGCATGAAATCGATCGCCGGCAGCACATTGCCCTGGAAGTCGAAGAATGTCGCGTTTTCCCAGGTGGAACCCTGCCCCCAGCGCGTGCGGCACTTGGTGGAAACCCAATCGGGCGCCCAATAAACAACACCTGCACCGCCATTGGCGATCACCGTCTGTGTCAGATCGGTTAGATATTGTTCCTGGCCCTCCGGCGTGGCGCGGTAGGCTGACATCAGTGAGTCTTCGCCAAGCACGTTGTTCGTGTTGTCGGCCCATTGCAGCGTCCATGGATAACCGGTTTCGACCACCATGACCTGCGCGTTGGGATAGCGATAGCGAAGCCGATTGATCGTGGCGCCGAGCCCGGCCAACGTGTCGTGTGACCATTTCGGATAATAGCTGATGCCGATGAGGTCGAAATCGGTCACGCCCGCGGCGGTGGCGGCAGCGAACCACGGTTCGACATTTTCCGGCTGCGCGATGTGGATCATCACTTTGGGTTTGACCGATGACGCCGCGCCAGCGTCGCGCACCGCCTTGATCGCCGCATTGAGGAGCTTGGCATTGCGTTCCCAATTGATCGTCTGCCCCGTCTTCCACGGTCCCGGTGCGAGGATCTCCGAGTTGATCTCGTTGCCGACCTGGACCATGTCCGGCATCAGGCCGGCCTTACTCAGGGTATTCAACGTGTCGTAGGTATATTGATACAGCGTCTTCGCCAGTTCGCCGTCGTCCTTGATGCCAGCCCAGGCGGCGGGAATGACTTGCTTGCCGGCGTCCGCCCAGTCGTCCGAATATTGGAAATCAAGCAGCACTTGCAGGCCGAGCGCCTTGGCCCTTTTGATGCTGCGCTCGACGTCGGCAAGATCGCTGTATTTGGTCCAGGTCGCGTTGTTCCAAATCCGGATGCGGACCAGGTTCGCACCATGGTTCTTGAAGATGGCATAGACGTCCTGCGGCTTGCCATCGTCGCGATAGATTGCGCCGCAATCGTCCATTTCGTTGGCGAAAGACAGATCGGCGCCGAAGTAAAAAACGTGCGCGCAAGCGGGTAGCGAAAGCAAAACAAGCGCCGCGAACAGCCCGGCGAAGAACCTCATGTCCACCTCTTATCGCACAGGGGTTTTCACATCGAAGTCATAGATCGTGTCGTGATCCGGGACGGTCTCCGAAACGGCGCCTTCGCTCAACTTTGGTCCGGAGAGCAGCGGCTCCGTCATCGTCTTGTCGCCGAACAACTGGAACCGAATGTAAGTCCCCGGCATGATCGTCGTCTTGTACACCAGCTCGTCGCCCTCGCGGCGGACAGGAAACGCCAGGAAGTCCGGATCACCGAAGAAATCGCCCCATAGGTAGAAGGCTTGGCCATGCTGCGGCGCGGCGCCACGGAAGCGGAACGTGACGTTCACAGGCCAGTTGTATTTGTGGCGCATGAAGTCGATCCCCGGCAAAACCTCGCCGTTGGGCCCGAAGAACGTCATCACCTCCCAATCGACACCATGGGCGGGGCCCTTTGTGCATTGTGACGGAATCCAGTCGGGCGCCCAGGTGAGAACGCCGACGCCGCCGTTGGCGATCACGGTCTGGGTGAGATCGACCAGGAAGTCCTTCTGGCCTTGTGGCGTCGCCGGATAACCGGGGGTTACGTTGTCCTTGGCCAGGCCGGAATCTTGCCCCGTGGTCCAGGGATAGGCGGTTTCGACGACGGTCACGTCGACGTTGGGGTAGCGGTTGCGCAGTATATTGATCGTGCGCCCAAGCCCCCGAAGCGAGTCCATGGACCACTTCGGATAATAACTGATGCCGATCATGTCGAAATCGGTCACGCCGGCTTTGACGGCCGCCGCAAACCAGGGCAAGACGTTTTCCGGCTGAGCAATCTGGATCATCACCTTTGGTCTGGTGGACGACCTGCGGCCGGCATCCCGTATCGCTTTGATCGCCGCGTTCAACAGCAAGGCGTTGCGCTTCCAGTCGATGGCGCCGGATCTCCAGCGGCCCTTGTCCAGAATTTCATGATTGATTTCATTTCCCGGCTGAACGATGTCCGGCATCACGCCAGCTTTGTCCAACGCGATCAGCGTATCGTATGTGTAACGATAGAGGACCTTCGCCAGCTTGTGCGGATTCTTGATCTTGGCCCATGCGGCGGGAATGGTCTGCTTGCCGCCGTCGGCCCACCAATCGGAGTAGTGGAAGTCGAGCGACGCGGTCATGCCCGCCGCCTTGATTCTCTTCAGGCTTCGCTCGACGTCGGCGAGGTTGCTGTATTTGGTTGGATTGCCGTCGGTCCAGATGCGGACCCGCGCTATGTTGGCGCCGTGTTCCTTGAACAGGGCGAACAGATCTTTCGGCTGGCCGTTTTCGCGGTAGACGACGCCGCAATCGTCCATCTCGTTGGCAAAAGAAAGATCGGCGCCGAAGTAGAATTCGTGCGCCGATGAAGGGGCCAGAGAGAGGAAAAGGAACGCGAAGAAAGATACTGCAAGCGACTTCATGCCCACCTCACCAACGAAGAACGTCGGCGAGGGGGTTTCCCCCCTCGCCGTAAACGTCACATCAGTTCTTGTAGGAGATGTCGAACAGGAAGGACCGGCCGAACGTATCGAAGCGAGCCAGTTCCTCCGGGTTGTTGTCCCAGTAGGAACGCGAGACCTCGTTCGTCAGATTGCGCGCCTGCAGACGGAACCCAATATTATCCGTCCACTGATAGCTCAGGCTGGCGTCCAGCGTGCGTTCCCAATCGAGCCTGGTGAGCGTTTGCGAATTCCATCCGGCGATGATCGTGAACGGGCTGTGGACCTTGTAGGCGATGCGCGCCTCGATATCGTTGGCGCTGTACCACAGGTCCAGTTCGGCCGTGTGCTTTGCCAAGCCGGTGGCATCCAGCGGGTCGTTGACCGGCGAAAACTCCTTCAAACCCGAGTTCACGTAGGCATAGTTCGAGTATATTCCGAAATCCTTCAGGAACCCCGGCAGGAAATAGAGGCGGCTCTGGAATGTCAGTTCCAGGCCCGTGATATCTCCGCCAGGACCGTTCAACGGCGAGTACATCGTGTAAGAGTTGCCGTTGATGAGCTGCGTGGTCGTACCGTAGCCGATGAAGCTGTTCAGGTGCTTGTAGTATAACGCGGCGGCGAACAGCGACTCCTCGTGAAAATACCACTCGTAGTCCAGATCGACCTGATCCGCCTTGTAGGGATTGAGAGTCGGATTCCCGCCAGACCCGGTATACGGCGGCGACGTGCTCAGCGAGAATCCGGTCCTGAGTTCGTCCAGCGGCGGGCGTGATACGGCTATCGCCGCACCGAAGCGCAGAATCTGCTCGTCGCTCAGATGGAAGTTCACGTTCAGGCTCGGCAAGACGTCGGTGTAGTTCTTCTTGAGTGAGATCGGCAGGTTGTTGCTGTAGCCCGAACTTGTCGTGGCCACGTTCGAGACGCGCACGCCAAGATTGCCGTTCATCGGCACGCCCATGAAGTCGGACCTGAAGTCGGTCATCAGGTAACCTTCAAGAACGCTTTCGTGCACTTTCCAATGCTGCGGCAGCAGCTCCGATCCCGCAGGCACGGCCGTATTCCCAAAGACCAGCGGCGCAAGCTTGCTGTAGTTGCCGTAGACCATCGACGGAACACTGAAATCACGCACCGTGAATTCGCTCAGGTCGGAGGCCGGAAGCGTGAAGTCGGTTGAAGCGCCCGTGCAGCCGCCCACCGTTGAACCGGTCACCGGACACAGATTGAACTGGAACTGCCGATGATTCTTCGCGCGATCGGCCAAGCGCGCGCCGAAATCGAACTCCGTAAAGAAAGAGCCCTCGATCGTGCGCGAGCCGTCGAGTTGGGCCGCCGAAATATGGTCGCGGGTGTATTCGGGTCCCGTCGTGGCGGGATTCCACGTGTGCACGGTCTGCGATGCCGGATTGGCGACATCGGCACCGAAGCCCGATACGGTCACGACCGGAGACTGTCCGGCCCGCGTATCGAAGGTCATGTTCTGCGGATACTGGTCCGCATACATGGCTTGCCAATCGTTGTTGCGGGCAGCTTCGGAGTGAGAGAGATCGAGCTTGACGTCCCATGCCCCCTGCGTCCATTCCGTATTGAGACCGCCAACGACGAGCGTGTGCCGTTCGCCGTAAAGGGCGATCGTGTTCTGCAAGTCGGCGTAGGAATTTGGCAAATTCGCGGCAACCACAACGCCACCAAGAGTCGTCACGTTTGGGTTCGCGACACCGGCGACGCAACCGTACTTAGATGCCGCAGAGCCGTCGCATGGTGTGTGCACTGGTGGGCTCGTCGGGAACGCCGTCCAGTCGCCCCACGTGCCGTTGCCGTACCAAGCCTGGAACTGGTCCTCATGAATCGTGTAGCCGGAGTAAAGTGCATCCAGCTTGAAGCGGAGGTTCGAATTCGCACGCCAGTCGGCTGTGCCCGTGAAGGCTGTACGGTCCTGCTGAATTTCGGTTACTTCAGTCTGCGCGCCCCATGGCGTCGCATCCGGGATCCCGTCGCCGGTTACGTCACCAGCATTCCAACTGGTGGCCGGGTTGTATCCCCAGCCTTGGAACGACTCGTATCCGTTCTTTTCACGCTGGAAGCTGGCACCGAGCGCGATAGCGAAATTCTGGCTGAGATGCGTGATGTAGGTCGTGCTGCCGCGCATACCCCACGGGCTGTAATGCGGAAGTTGGTTCGCTTCCTCATTATATTCCGGCCCGACACGCATCGTGAAACTCGGACCAGTGTAATCCAGCGGAGAGATGGTCTGGATATCGATGGTCGCCGCGATGCCGCCGGATATGAGATTGGCCCCTTGCGACTTGTAGACCTTCACGGCGGAGACGACCTCGGACGGATAGATTTCCCAGCGGACATTCTGGTCCGGCTCCGACGACGCAACTTCGCGGCCGTTGACCAGGCCGAGAACGAACCGCGGACCGAGCCCGCGGACGGCGGCTTGGCTGGCGTTTCCGCGGTCGAGCGTCGTGTTAAGCCCTGGAAGACGATTAAGCTCTTCGGCGATGGTGACATCCGGCAACTGCCCGATGTCCTTCGTCGAGATATCTTCCGTGATGAGGTTGGAGCTTTGCTTCATAACCAGCGAGTCGCGAAGGCTTTCACGCACACCGGTGACCGTGACCGTTTCCACGGAGCTTTGATCAGCCTGCGCAAACGCGCCGACCGACACCGCGGAAAAGACCGCGATAGCACTTGCTCCACAAAGGAGCGCACGTTGTAGAGATTTCACTTGTGTATTCCTCCCCTGCTAAGGCTGCAGCCTCTGGCCACGGCTCTTAGACCACAGCCTATTATCTGACTTATCATATAAATATATGAATAGCCGTCAAGCCGACGTTGTCGAGCGACTACGGACTCTTGTCCATCGTGGTTTTGAAGTGACAGCGATGGTAGCGCTAACATACCAACCCCTCTGTCATTCGCCGCTTCCCGTTCCAGCTTCCCCGAACACAGCCGCGCCCGAGAGACTCATGACAGCGTTGCCATTGCCGACGGCGGCTGCCCCTGATCGGGCGCACAAGCAGCACTCGCGTTTTACCCGAAGTCATCGCGCCATCGCCGACCAAGCGGCGCTGCCAAACGCGCTGCTCACGGTGCCGCGCACACATGCGACAACTCCGACAAGCGTTCGCGGGCACCTGTAGCGATTTGGCGCGCTGCGATGCGGTACGATGCTGCCTCGCACATAAGGATGTCGCCTCGCGATCCACATTCGCCTGCCCGTGATGCCGTTCGCTTTACAGGAAGTATATTTATCATATAAATATACAAGTGCTAATCGGGGGCGGGATTTGACTTCCCCCGGCAGCCTCGCGCTTTCGTTTCCAAAGGACACGGCTGGCATGTCCTCGCAAAAAAGCAGATTTCGCAGCGCCAGAATCTACGGCCGTACGGACCGTGACGGGTTCATCCACCGCAGTTGGATGAAGAGCGAGGGACTTCCGGCCAACGTGTTTGATGGCCGCCCGGTTATCGGCATCTGCAACACGTGGTCGGAGCTTACCCCCTGCAATTACCATCTGCGGGACCTTGCCGAGCACGTCAAACGGGGTGTGTGGGAAGCCGGAGGACTGCCGCTGGAGTTTCCCGCCATGTCGCTGGGCGAGACTCAGATGCGCCCGACCGCAATGCTGTTCCGCAATCTGCTAGCGATGGAGGTGGAAGAATCCATTCGCGGCAATCCAATCGACGCCGTCGTACTGCTCGGCGGCTGCGACAAGACGACGCCCGGCCCGCTGATGGGCGCCGCGAGTGTCGACCTTCCCACCATCGTGGTCTCATCGGGCCCGATGCTGAACGGCAAGTTCCGCGGCGGCGACATCGGCTCCGGCACAGACGTCTGGAAGTTCAGTGAGGCGGTAAGGGCCGGCGAGATGTTACCGAAGGACTTTGCGGCGGCCGAAAGCGGCATGTCACGCAGCCCGGGCACCTGCATGACCATGGGCACGGCGTCCACCTTCGCCTGCTTGGTGGAGGCAATGGGGCTGTCGCTCCCTTACAACGCCACGATCCCGGCCGTCGATGCGCGACGCCGCGTGCTGGCGCACGAGACAGGCCGAATGATCGTCGAGATGGCGCACAAGGACATCCGCCTGTCGCACATTATCACCCGCAAGGCTCTTGAGAACGCGATCTGCACAATTGCGGCCATCGGTGGCTCGACCAACGCGGTCATCCATCTTCTGGCCATTGCAGGACGTCTGGGCATACCCCTACAGCTGAAGGACTTCGACCGGCTGTCCAGCGAGATCCCACTGATCGTCGACCTGCAGCCCTCTGGCCGCTTTCTGATGGAAGATTTTCATTACGCGGGCGGCCTGCCGGCGGCACTGCACCAGGTTGCAGACAAGCTCTCGCTCGATGCGCCGACCGTATCTGGCCAAACCCTCGGCGAGGTCATCGCACAGGCGGAATGCTTCAATGACGAGGTTATTCGCGATGCAACGAAACCGGCACGAGAGCATTCCGGCATCTGGGTTCTCAACGGCAATCTCTGCCCCAACGGCGCCATTATGAAGCCGAGCGCCGCCCAGACCTCGCTCTACCGCCATCGCGGCCGTGCCGTCGTGTTCGAGACGATCGAGGACTTCAAGGCGCGCATCGACGACCCGACACTTGATGTCGACGACAGCTCCGTCCTGGTGCTCAAGGGTTGCGGGCCCAAGGGCTATCCGGGAATGCCCGAGGTCGGCAACATGCCGCTGCCCCGCAAGATACTGGCTCGCGGTGTCAAGGACATGGTGCGCATTTCCGACGCACGCATGAGCGGCACCGCATTCGGCACGGTCATTCTGCACGTGGCGCCCGAATCCGAGGCCGGCGGACCGCTCGCGATCGTGAAAACCGGCGACGAAATCCTGTTCGACGGCCATGCCCGCAAGCTCGAACTCCTGATTTCCGACGCCGAAATAGAAGCGCGCCTGGAAAATTGGCGCAATACACATACGCCGCCAAAATGGAACCGCGGCTATTACCGGCTGTACTACGACCACGTCCTGCAAGCCGACCGCGGCTGTGACCTGGATTTCCTAGTTGGTGCAAGCGGATCCAACGTCGAACGAGAATCGCACTGATGTCCTTCATTCGCGCGTGGTTCGTTTGCAAACCTGCCCTCAGAGCTTTAGCGCAGGCCGAAGCCGCAAAGCAGCGTGACCCCGGCATTGCTGGGGTGTCGAAAAAATGACCGCGCGCGCCAAGCGCGGTCCGTCAGGGGGATAAACGCCTATGCACCTTTCTTTCATAGACATCGCCGTCCTTGTCACTTACGCCGTCTCCATCTTCACGCTGGCCCAATTGGTCTCGCGCGAGAAGGCCGGCCACATCAAAGACAGCAAGGACTACTTTCTCGCCAGCAAGAACCTGCCCTGGTGGGCCATCGGCACATCGCTGATCGCCGCGAACATTTCGGCCGAGCAGATCATCGGCATGTCGGGTTCGGGCTACGTGATCGGCCTGGGCATCGCCTCCTACGAATGGATGGCGGCGCTCACACTGCTCATTGTCGGCAAGTTCTTCCTGCCGGTCTTCCTGAAGAACGAAATCTACACGATGCCGGAATTCCTGCAGCGGCGATACGGATCGAGCGTCCGCTTGGTCATGGCGGTGTTCTGGCTCGGGCTCTATGTGTTCGTGAATCTCACGTCGATCCTCTGGCTGGGGGCAACGGCAGTCTCCACCGTGACAGGCATCGACATGCAATACGCCATGCTCGCGCTCGGCGTATTCGCCGGCGCCTACGCGCTCTATGGCGGATTGAAGGCAGTAGCCTTGACGGACATCGTCCAGGTGACCCTGCTCGTTCTGGGCGGGCTCGTAATCGTCTATATGGCGCTTGGAAAGATTTCCGGCGAAACCGGCATCGCCGGCGTCGTCGGCGGCTTCGACATCCTTAGAACGGAGATGCCCGGCAAGTTCCAGATGATCCTTTCCCCCGACAATCCATACTACAAGGATCTCCCAGGCCTGTCCGTCATCATCGGTGGCATGTGGATCATGAATTTGTCGTATTGGGGCTTCAACCAGTACATCATCCAGCGCGCCCTCGGAGCGAAGAGCACGCGCGAAGCTCAGAACGGAATCGTGCTTGCGGCATTCTTGAAGCTTCTGATTCCGGTGATTGTCGTACTGCCCGGCATCGCGGCGGGAATTCTTGCGCCGCATCTCGGCCGGCCGGATCAGGCTTATCCCTACCTGATGACGCTGCTGCCACCAGGGTTCCTTGGATTGGTGTTCTCGGCATTGATCGCCGCGATCATTGCGTCGATGGGCTCGAAGATCAACTCGATCGCCACGATCTTCACGATCGACCTCTATAAGCCGTTCCACAAAAGCGCGAGCGAACGCACGCTTGTCATAATAGGCCGCCTGACCGCCGTCATAGCGCTGATTGTCGCCATGCTGGCTGCGAAGCCTCTGCTAGGGAACCTTTCCCAGGCATTCCAATACATCCAGGAATACACCGGGTTCGTGACGCCAGGCATCGTCATCATCTTCGTGCTGGGGATGTTCTGGGCCCGCACCACGACCGCGGGCGCTTTCGTTGCGGCCGTCGGATCGGTAGTGTTGTCTTTTGCCTACAAAATCTATGCGCCGGAGATTCCGTTCATGAACCGGGTCGGCTATGTGTTTCTCATCTGCCTTGCGGCGACCATCCTGGTCTCATTGCTGCAACACAGGCCGAAGACGTCGACCGTCGACGTGAGGGACATCGATTATTCCACCGGCTGGATATTCAATGTCGCCAGCGTCATCGTGGTTGGGATTCTTGTGGCGCTCTATGTGACGTTCTGGTGAGAGGTGATGGAGCCAGTCAAGATCATCCGGGCCGGAAATACCCTCGGCGAAGGCGTTTTATGGGATGTCGAAACAGAGTCGTTGTGGTGGACGGACATTCAAGAACGGCGCCTGTACCGGTATGACTGGAACAGAGAGGCACTGAATTCCTTCGCGACGCCGGAGCGCCTGTGCTCGTTTGGACTCGTAGAGAGGAGCGTCAGGTTGATCGCCGCCTTTGAAAGCGGCTTCGCCCTGTTCAACCCCTTGGACGGCGCAACGGTGTGGCTTGCACGCCCCGAGGCGGACCGTGGCGGCATGCGGCTGAATGACGGTCGTGTCGACCGCCGGGGCCGCTTCTGGGCCGGCTCCATGGCGGAGACGGCTGCCGGCGCCGAGAAGGCCAACCTTTATTGCGTCGACCAAGGCGGACGGGCACATCTCCGGAAGAGCGGCATCACAATCTCCAACGGTATTTGTTGGAGCCCGGACGGCAGCTGGTTCTACTTTGCAGATTCTCCGCGCCGAACGATCTGGCGGTTTGCGTTCGACGCAGCAAGCGGCGGCATTTCCGGCCGCCGCGTTTTCGCGGAAACGCCAGAAGGCGCCTTCCCCGATGGCGCCACTGTCGACGCGGAAGGTTTTCTGTGGAGCGCCCACTGGGGGGCCGGCCGCGTCGTACGCTACGCGCCGGACGGCCGAATCGACCGCTTTCTCGAGGTACCCGCCAGTCAGCCGAGCTGCGTGGCGTTTGGCGGACCAAAGCTCGACCTGCTGTTCGTCACCACGGCGCGCCAGGACTTGAAAGAGGAGGCACTCCAGCGTGAAATTAGCGCCGGTGATGTCTTTGTGTACAATATCGGTATTGCGGGCCTGCCCGAGGAACGCTTTCTGCAGGGCATACAGGATGTTTCGCTGTCGGGTTCGGCCCAGGGAGAAAAGGAATGCTGACACACGCGGATGGCCAAAATCTGACCTACCGGATCGTCCAGGATCTCGGTGTCGCCATCGTGTCTGGCAAATATTCGATCAAGAATCCGTTCCCGGTCGAAGCAGAACTCTGCGAACAATACGGTGCGAGCCGAAGCGTCCTGCGCGAGGCGGTGAAAATGCTCACCGCAAAAGGGCTCCTGAGCGCGCGCCCGCGTCAGGGTACCTGGGTTCAGCCGGAGGAAAACTGGAATCTCCTAGACCCCGATGTTCTGCGCTGGCTCATGGAACGGAAGTTCTCGTTTTCGTTGTTGAGGGAATTTACGCAGGTGCGCCTAGCCGTAGAGCCGAAAGCCGCCGCGTTGGCCGCCGTCGTCGCCGGTCCGGTCGAGAAGGCTGCAATCAAGTCGGCGATTGAACGGATGACCGCGGCAGAACGCGGCGAAGACGATTCGCTTGCATCGGACATCGCGTTTCATGTCGCCATCCTGTCCGCGAGCGGAAACAGGTTTTACACGCAGTTGCGCAAACTGACGGAGACGGCGCTCCGTTTCAGCATCCGAATGACGAACAGATACAAGGGTGTCCACCGTGCCAGCGTGCGCGATCACAAGAAGATTTCGGACGCGATCCTGGCGGGTGATGGTGCGGCGGCGGAAGCGGCCACACACGAACTCATCCAGGAGGCGCTGGATTTGATCAACAAGGCGGAAGAAACCACATTGCAGAGCGCGCGCCCCCGCGCACAGAAAGCGCGCGCGTCGCGATAATGCAAAAGAACCTGTCACGCTATGCGAAGCCCGGCACGACGGAACTGCCGTTAGGTCGCGCTTGTCTGTTCCGAGGATCGCCGCAACTCGGCTTGATTGTTATCTGCCGACGCACAACGAGGCCAATGTGAATCCATTTGTCGATCGTCTCATTGCGCGTCCTTTCCGCGGGCCAGATTCCGCTTTGTCGGGTTGCCCTTAAGGGAGGAACTGCGTGGGGCGTATACGCGTGGGGATTGTCGGCGTCGGCAAGATCGCGAAAGATCAGCATATCCCTGTGGTACGCGCAAACACCGCCTTTGAGCTTGTGGCCTGCGCGAGCCGTCTGACAAAAGTCGACGGTATCGCCAATTTCCCAAACATCGAGGCAATGCTCGCCGATGGTCCCGACATGGATGCCATCGCGATCTGTACACCGCCGCAGGCGCATTACGAGGCGGCACGGCTCGCCCTGCAGCATGGCAAACACGTGTTCCTGGAGAAGCCGCCCTGCCAAACAACGACGCAATTGGACGAACTGACCCGGCAGGCACGACAGGTGGACCGCACGCTGTTCCAGACATGGCATGCGCAGCACGCCGCGGCGGTCGAAGCCGCACAGGTTTCGCTCAAGCCGTGCACCGTTCGTAGCGGTCGTGTCGTCTGGAAGGAAGATGTGCGGCAATGGCATCCCGGGCAAGCATGGATATGGCAGGCCGGTGGATTCGGCGTGTTCGATCCCGGAATCAACGCGGTTTCGATTCTCACAAAGATCGTGCCGGAGCCGGTTTTCGTCGAAGCGGCCGATCTCTTCTTTCCCGCAAATTGCAGTTCTCCGATCGCCGCCAATGTTGCCTTCGCAACGGCTTCGGGCGCCCGCATCGAGGCCGAATTCGATTTCCGATATGCTGGCGTGCCGACGTGGGATATCGACATCGAGGCCGACCGTGGCGCACTGCATCTTACCGGGCAAGGCAGTACACTCGTCGTCGACGGAAAAGAAGTCATCGCAGGCACGGCGAACACGGAATATCCCTCCCTCTATCGCCGCTTCGCCGAATTGATCCAGCAACGTAGTTCCGACGTGGACAGGCGGCCGTTCCAACTGGTGGCAGACATCTTCCTTGTCGGCAGGCGGTCGACCGTGGAACCGTTTGAAGAATGACCACGACACGGCGGGCCGTTCGGCGGAAGGCGCCGTGTTGATTGGCGATGCGGTCAGGCGGACATTTCTGCGTTGGCCCATCAAGTCGGAGGAGACGGCCTGCGATCCCAGCGATGTGCGCGCAGCTTGGCAACCAGATCGGTGGGCAGCGGCCCTTTGTCTGAGACCGCAAGATTTGCGTGCACATGGTCCGGCGAGCGCATCCCGGCGATCAATGTACTGACGGCAGGTTCGCTCAGGATGAAGCGCAGCGCCATTTCCGGCAAGCTCATCCCCTCCGGCAGCATCTTTTTCAGAGCCTCGACGCGTGTGACGGTTTCCGCCAGGTTCTTCGGATTGAAATAACCCGCCCGCCAATCGCCTTCGGGAAAGCGCGTCTGGAGCGTCATCTTGCCGCCAAGGCTCCCCTCGTCCAACGGCACACGCGCGATCACGCCAACATCGTGCGCGCGGCAGACTGGAAACAGGCGGTCTTCGGGCGTCTGATCGAAAACATTGTAGATAACCTGCACGCTCTCGACGAGGCCGGTTTCGATGGCCGCAATGCCGTTCTCAGGTTGCCAACGGTTGAGGCTGAGTCCGAATGCCCCAATCATGCCCTTCGCCTTCAGTTCGGCGACCGTGTCCTGCCATTCCGCTTCCTGGGCCCAAGCATCTTCCCAGACGTGGAATTGCAGCAGATCAATGCGGCGGCCAAAGGCGTGTCGGATCGTTTTGGCATATTCGATGACATGGGCGCGGGGAAACACGGCGCTAAGGCGATTCTCGGGTGAGCTGGGCCATTGCCCGTTGGCCGGGGGGATTTTTGACGCCAGCACCAGCGGACGTTGCGGATATTCGCGTGCGATTCCACCGATCAGGTTGTCGCTGCGGCCATTGCCATACACAAACGCACTGTCGAAGAAGGTGCATCCGCGTTCGACCGACAGGCGTAAGGCGGCGCGGCTGGCGTTGTCATCGGCGTCGGACCAACTGCCCATGCCCCACAGGCCATGGCCGATTTCGCTCACGTCAAACCCGGTTTTTCCAAGTTTTCGTTGCTTCATTGGCGTATTCGCCTGTGTGAGCCGCGCGTTTGTCAAAAGCGCCGACGAGAAATTACCGGACGATTTACGGACTGGAATTTGATATGCTGCTGACCTTCTCTGCAAGCATGACAACGCATATTGATCGCAAGTTTCGATGACGTCTAACCGTATATTGCCCCGTCATGCGGCCTTCTCTACCAGCGAAGGGCTTAATGCCGTCCATGGCGTTAAGTCCCTGCACTTGACAAGAAAAACAGATTAATATGATAATTGGTATGTGGAACAGAAAACATCTAAAGGACGCCGGGAGAAGGAACAGTTTAATGGCATTGGCACCGCTCGCGCGGAGGAGAGCCCTCGGTGGCCCCGTAGGCCGGCAACGACGAGATCGTGGCAGGCGCCTATGATGGCTTTTATGGCATCATGGCCAAAGATATTGGTGTTCCGACTGCCGCTCAACCTCACTGAAGAAAGCGACGCGCCGCCGCATCAGGAAAATAGCCACCCCAAGCGGACCGTTTTTTCATGACAAACGGCGGACTGATATCCGACTTGAAACCGTCCATGTTCACGATGCCGGACGGGCGATTGTTGCATCTTTACGGCGATTATTCCGGCACGCCGCGCTGGCCTGCGGCCGACGGGCCGCACCAAAAGGGTTTTTCGCATCGCCGTTGGCACCCTGTGCGGCGTGAATGGGTCATCTATTCCGCACACCGGCAGACCAGGACTTACAAGCCCACCACCGATGCCTGCCCGCTCTGTCCTGAAGCGCCAGATGGCGAGATACCAGTACGGGATTTTTCGATCGCGGTGTTCGATAACCGCTTTTCGTCTTTCCAGAAGGACTGCCCCAAGCCGGAGCCAATCCCGGGCGTAGATGTGCCGATCGACAGCGCCGCCGGGAATTGCGAGGTCATCGTCTACTCCGCCGATCACAAGGCGTCGATGGCCACGCTGTCCCAGGAGCGTCGCGAGCTTCTTGTCCGCGTATGGGGCGACCGCGTACACGCCCTGCTGCAGATGCCCGCCGTGAAGGTCGTCATGCCGTTCGAGAACCGCGGGGAAGAGGCTGGCGTCACGCTGCATCACCCGCACGGGCAAATTTATGCATTTTCCTACATGCCGCCGGTCATCGAGACGATGGCGCAGGGTTTCCGGGATGGCTACGATCTGACGAAACTGACGTCTTCCGCACCGCACGCAGTCGCGCAAACCGGAAGCATGATGGCCTTCGTGCCGCCCTTTGCGCGGTTTCCCTACGAAGTCTGGATTGCCCCGAAAATTTTTCGTTCCTCCCCCGCCGATTTGACGGCAAACGAAGTCAGTGACTGCGCGCGCCTGTTGGCAATCGTGGCGAAGAAATATGATACTTTCTTCGGCCGAACGAGCCCGTATATGATGATCGTCTATGTCGCACCGCGCGGCATGGAAGATTTCTTTCCCTTTCACATTCAGTTTTATCCGCTTCTGCGCGCGCCGCAGAAATTGAAATACATGGCTGGCTGCGAACTCGGCTCTGGCTCGTTCTTGGTGGATGTCTTGCCGGAGACCGCGGCTCGATCTCTGCGAGATGTAACAGTGGAGGACGTCCGATGAACAGGTTCACCGCCAAGGCGCCCGCGCGTGCCAATATCATCGGAGAACACACCGATTATGCGACCAACCAGGGGCACGTCCTGCCGACACCACTGCCGTTTCATACTACGGTCACCGTGCAGGAGACGGATGGTACAGCGGGCCACCTGACCATCCTCAGCGAGAATTACGGCAACCAGCCGCATGACCGCAAAGCGGATGACGAGCCGCGGCACCACTGGACGGATTACGTCGTCGGTTGCGTACGCGTGATGTCGAAGACGGTCAAACTGCCCGCGCTTGAGTTCAGGATCAAAAGCGACGTGCCGATAGGCAGCGGAATTTCGAGCTCGGCAGCTTTGTGTGTTGCAGCTGTTCGTGCTTTAAGGGGGCTCACGGGGGCCGAACTGAACGACGAACAAATCGCGCTGATGGCCCACGAAGCCGAGCACGATTATGTCGGCGTGCCGTGCGGAAAAATGGATCAGTTCGTCGCCTCACTGGGCCGTCCGGGACAGGCCCTGCTCCTGAACACGAGGGCGATGACCTATCGCCACTACCCCCTGCCGCCGAACACCGCGATCATGCTGGTCAACTGCGGCAAGAAACACGATCTCGCCAAAGGCGGTGGCTACAAGCAGCGCGTGGCGGAATGCGCAGAGGCGCGCAAACTTCTGGGTGTGTCGACGCTCTGCGAATTGGGGCACAAGGACCTCGGTCGGCTTTCTACCCTGCCGGACGTTATTCGACGCCGTGCGCGCCACGTCATCACCGAAAACCTGCGCGTGCTGGAGTTCGTTACCGCCCTGGAAGAAGGGGACACGGAAAGGCAAGCTGATCTTATCGCTGCAAGCCACGTTTCCCAGCGCGATGATTTCGAAGTGTCGATTCCCGAGATCGATGCGCTGGTCGAATCTTCGAAGCGCTTCGGCATCCGCGCGGCACGCATCGTCGGCGGCGGGTTCGGCGGCTCCATCATCGCGCTTGTACCACGCGATCAGGCCGTGGCATGGTGGTCCTTCATCGCGAAGGAAAATCCGGAAAGTCAGTTGATTTCCACCTACGCCTTGAAGAATAGCGAAAACGAGTATGCGGCCTGACTCCCGCGTCGTTCTTGTTTCCGGCGGTGCCGGCTATATCGGCAGCCACGTCACGCATGTCCTGAAGCTGGCCGGGTTTTCCCCGGTTGTGGTCGACAGTCTTGTCAGCGGCAATCTGTGGGCGACACGAAGCGCCAACGCCTTCCGGCAGGGCGATGTCGGCGATCGTGATTTCATTCGGGCGATCTGCGACGAATTCAGACCGGTGGCGGCCATGCATTTCGCGGCCTTTATCGAGGTCGGCGAGTCCGTGAAGCGGCCGGAAAAGTACTTCACGAACAACCGCGACAAGGCGAAGGTGTTTTTCGACACGCTCGCGGAAAAAGGCGTCGGGAATATCGTCTTTTCCAGCACCGCCGCCGTTTATGGCGAGATCACAGATTCGGCACCCGTTCGCGAGGACCGACCGACACGGCCGATCAACCCTTATGGTCAATCGAAGCTCGACGCGGAAAGTCATCTGCGCGGGATCGGAAATGTGAAATCTGTCGCCCTGCGCTATTTCAACGTGGCGGGGGCCGAACCTTCTGTAGATCTGGGCGAAGCACATTTTCCGGAAACCCATCTCATTCCGCGCATCGTCCTGCCGTTGATCGACGCGCCGAAGGACATCCGGACTGCTCTGGGACTGGCGGCGGGCTTCAGGATATTCGGAACCGACTACCCGACACGAGATGGCACGGCGGTGCGCGACTACATCCACGTCATGGATCTGGCCGACGCCCACATCCGCGCCCTGCGCTATCTTCTGGACGGCGGGAAAACGGAGGTCTTCAATCTGGGCAGCGGCGCCGGCTATTCCGTCAAGGAAATCGTCGAGGCGGCCCGCACAACACTGCAACGCGGCGACTTCAACCCCGGCATCGAGCCGCGCCGGGAAGGCGACCCGGCAATTTTGATCGCCGACAGCATGAAGGCGAAAGTCACCCTGGGCTGGGGTCCGCAGCGCGGCATCGACCGCATGATCGCTTCCGCTGCGGCGTGGCATCGCTCACAAACCTATGCGGAAACCATCGTCAAAAAGGCGAACACCGCGTCGCAGTGAATGGACGCGGCAACTTCGCCCTGTACCCTAATCCGACCATGATGCCGGCTTGCGGTCCCATCGATGCGCGCGCAGCTTGGCGATCATGTCTTCCGGCAATGGCCCCTTATGCGAGGCGGCGAGATTGGCGCGCACGTGCTCCGGCGCACGCATCCCGGCAATGACCGTGCTGACGGTCGGTTCACTCAGGATGAACCGCAGCGCGACCTCGGGCAGACTCATTCCCTTCGGTACGATTTTCTTCAGGGCCTCCACGCGAGCGATCGTCTGCGGCAGATTCTCGGGGCCGAAATAGCGCGACCGCCAATCGTCCTGGGGAAAGCGTGTCTTGGCCGTCATCTTGCCGCCGAGACTGCCTTCGTCGAACGGCACGCGGGCTATCACGCCGACATTGCGCGCGCGGCAGACCGGGAACAGGCTGTCTTCTGGCGACTGATCGAACACGTTGTAGATCACCTGCACGGCATCGACGAGGCCAGTTTCGATCGCCAGGATGCCGTTCTCGGGCTGCCAGCGGTTTAGGCTGAGGCCGAACGCCTTGATGACGCCGTCTGCCTTCAGCTCCGCCACCGTGTCCTGCCATTCCGCCTGTTGCGCCCAGGCGTCCTCCCAGACGTGGAACTGCAGCAGGTCGATCGTGCGTCCGAATGCCCGCCGGATCCGTTCGGCGTAGTCGAGGACATGTGCACGCGGGAATACCCCGTTCAGCGGTGACGCTGGCGTGCTCGGCCATTTCCAATTGGCAGGCGGTATCTTCGACGCAAGCACCAGCGGACGGTGGTGATGTTCGTGGGCAAGCTCGCCGGCCAGAGTGTCGCTACGACCGTTGCCGTAAGCAAATGCGCTGTCGAAGAAGGTGCAGCCACCTTCGACAGAAAGGCGCAGGGCGGCGCGGCTCACCTTGTCGTCGGCATCGGTCCAGCCCCCCATGCCCCATAGTCCATGACCGATTTCGCTGACCACAAGTCCTGATTTTCCGAGCACGCGCTGTTTCACGGACATCCCTGCCTCCCTCACCCGGCTTTGTCAGGACGCTGCCGGGGTGCGCTTTCAGCCGGAATGTATCGCACTCACTTCCGCTTGTGCCACCGCCGGCGTCTTGTCGAAGCTGCGCAGCGCGAAGAACCAGATGTAGAGATAGCAGACCGCTGGCACCACAAAGGAAATCGTAAGACCAATGGAATCTGCAACCTTGGCTTGGATCATCGGAAGGATGGCACCTCCGAAGATCGCCATGACCAGAACCCCCGAGCCTCGGCCTGTCAGCGGTCCAAGACCGCGGATAGCGAGTGTGAAGATGGTCGGAAACATGATCGAATTGCAGAGACCCACCAGCAGAATTGTCCACATGGAGATCGGGCCCGTGGCGGCCATCGAAATCACGAGCAGGATCGCCGCCGCGACGCAATTGTCCGCCAAGATCTTGGGAGGCGGGACATAGCGCATCGCCGCGGCGCCGATGACGAAACGGCCAACCATCGCGCCGCCCCAGTAGAAGCTCAGATAACCGGCGGCCTCAGCTGTTGTCATGTGACTTATATGCGGCGACGAGATGTAGTTGATCAGGAAGCTGCCGATCGACACTTCCGCACCCACATACACGAAGATCGCAATGGCCCCCATGATCAGCGTCTTGTGTCGCCACAGCGTATCGTTCGCTTCCTCGGCGTTCTTGGGATGGGTCGATATTTTTGGCAGGCGCGCGACCCAGAGCAGAGCGGCGATCAAGAACAAAACGATAGCAATACCGAGATAGGGCACCTGCACCGCGCGAGCGTCCGACAGCCGGTCCTGCAGGGACTCGACAGCGCCCACGGCAGTGTTTCCCGCCTTTGATTGCGAAAGGATCAGCAGCCCGCCGAACAGCGGTGCCAGGAGCGTTCCCAGGGAGTTGAATCCCTGCACCAGATTAAGCCGGGCGGATGCCGTCTTCTCTGGACCGAGCACGGCGACATATGGATTGGCTGCGACCTGCAGCAGCGTAATACCGGCCGCCAAAACGAACAAAGCCGTGAGGAACAGATCGTACGAGGGCAGGCCCGCGGCTGGAATGAAGAGCAAGCAACCGCAACCCATCACCAGCAGGCCAGCGACGATGGAATATTTGTATCCGACCCATTCGATCAGTTTGGCCGATGGCATCGACAGTAGAAAATAGGTTCCGAAGAAGGTGAACTGGATCAGCATGGTCTGGACATAGTTCATCTCGAAGACCGCCTTGAGATGCGGCACGAGGATGTCATTCAGGACCGTGCAGAAACCCCACATGAAAAACAGCGTCGTCAGGACGCCGAGCGCCACAGCGTGATTGGCGGGCGGCGGACATTCCTCAGCCATGGGCTTGTTGACTGGCGTTTCCACGAATTTCCTCCCGGTCCTCGTTGTCCGAGAACTCCGCACTTCAACTCCCGCGAGGCCCAGCGGCGCTCCTTCCCGGACCGTCCTCTGCCGCGCCCTTATGACAACGCTTTCCAAAGCAAAATATACAGACGTCGGCCAACCCCAGCTAGCCCATTTGGCGCTCCAAAATAGTCCTTGCCGACGTTGTCGTCGACGCCCGTCGTTGGGCTGCCCACAATGGCGACACTCCTAATCCGGCGATCACCTTCCACTGCAGACTCCTTACAATCGGGGCACAATCGGGACGCTCCACGCCCTAACGGTCAAAGGCGGCGTCGTTACGAGTTGATATCTTGCGCAAACATCCATCCAACGAAAGAGGCGACGGCCGGACCGTCGCCTCTCCCAACGCTGGATGATTACCGGGGGAAAGAGCCCCGTTTGCAGAAGATTACATATGAACCCTCAAGCCAAAGAAGTACCGAGTGCCGCTGTCGTCATAGGTGTACGGCTGGTTCGGGAACTGCAGATAGGTGTGATAGGCCTCGTCGGTCAGATTCTGCGCCGACAAGGTGACACTGTAGTTTTCATTGAAGTTGTAAGACACTTGGGCGTCGAGCTCGCCATACGGCGCAACGAAGACACCCAAGGATTTCTGATTGCCGGTTGACGAGTCGGTGACCGGGAAGGTGGACCCGCCGATGCCGCCATTTACCGCCTTGCTACGCCATGAGTACGACAGACGCCCGTCGAACCCATACTTTTCGTAATAGACCGTAGCGGTCGCAGCGTGAGCCGCCACGTCCGGTATTGGCAAGTGTGCACTGAAGTCGTCGTGCAGCGCCGACGTGGACTGGGTATAGGTGTAATTGGCCGCGAAGCCGAAGCCGTTGTCGAACGCGTATTGTCCCGACAATTCGAGGCCGTAGATCGAGCCCTGGCCACCGTTGACCGGCATGGTGACCGTGCCGGACGTACCGCCGAAATCGTCCATGACGGTTTCGGTGACGGGTTGGTATACTTCGAAGCTCTCGACCTGTTTGTAGAAGGTGCTGACGCTGGCCAATGCTTGCGGAGCGAAATAATCTTCCCATGCGAGGTCGAACTGGTTCGCGCGATACGGATCCAATTGTGGATTACCCGCGCTGCCGGTCACGAATTCGAAGCCGTTTTCCACGCAGCCGGGTGCGCCCGGCGTGAGCGACGTGCTGGTGTGGATGTTGCACCGCCCACCGCCGGTTAGACGCGTGAAGTTGTAGGACTGGCCGAGGCCAAGAGCGAACAGATCCGCCGGCGACATCACCCGCGCTGCGCTGAAGCGGACGATCTGATCGTCCGTGACAAAGAGCGAGAGGTTCATCGAAGGTAGGATGTCTACGGAGTATTTCGATTCGGTGAACGGGGTGTTGTTGTTGTTCACGCCATTCCAAGTGGCCGTCCCGTAGGACGTCGGCGACGGCGCCGACGTAGCGCCGGTCACTGTCTGGTCCGTGAAAACAACGCGAACACCGGTGTTGAGGTGGAAGCCCTTGTCCTTGCTGCCCATATCCGACATCAGATAGAAGGCTTGGGTGGCCTCATGCACCTTGAACGAACTCAACGTGTCGACAAAGAACTGTTCCGAGTTGTTGGGCACTGCCGTAGGAGAGGGCGCACCGCCGGTGGCCGGCGACATAACCGGTACATTCGCTGCCTGGTTCCAGATCGTGTTGTAGAACGTCGCCGGATTTTCCATACCGCCGGCGACCGGGTTTTTCACGATCATACTGCCGAACATGAAGTTGTTGACGGTCAGCGCCGCGGCCGGATTGGACGTGGCCGTATCGTACGGAATGGCCGCGTAGCCCGGATCCTGGTAGTAGAGATAAGTGCCGTTAGCCGGATCGTAACAGCAGTTGGCGATCGGCTGTCCGCTTTTCGTCAATCCGTTGATCAGATAGCGCCCGAAGGTTTGCCAGACGTCGCGGTTGGCAATGCGAAAACCACCCGTGATGCTGCCGTCGACGCCCGATAGGAAGGCTGGCCGGTAGACCAAATTGCCTCTGATGGCGTCCTCCGCCTCTTTCGACTTGTTGGCCCAAGCCCAGGCGGACTTGAACAGCGTATAGGCCGGATTTGACAGCACATCCGCGTAAGCGCCGATGTACTTCGCGCTGGGCAACCCGGAAGTGCCGCCATTGCCCCATTGCACCTGGATCGCCGGATTGCCGGTGGTGCAACTCGCCGAGAAGTTATTGCAGCCCGGAGCTGTCGGCGCAGCCGAGGCCGATTGGCCGTCCGCTGCATAGTAGCCGTGCTCGATGTCTTGTTGGTCGGATTGCAGGTTCGAGGTCGCGCGCGAATAGGCGACATCTAAGGTGCCGGTGAGCGAACCGCCGTTATCCCAGTTCGTGTGCCATTGGAAGTTGTTGGCGTCCGAGTGGGTGTCCTGGAACAGGGTCGCCGTTTCTGCACCCTGCAGATAGAACGTTGCCGACTGCACGACACCGTTCGCGGCGATTGTATAGGGATTATTGGCATCGATACCCGGAGAGCCACTTCCCGGCACGTCCGAGGTCGAGCCCGATCCGTTGAAGCCAACCTTGTTTGAATAAGTGAGGTTCTTATCGCCATTTTGCGAGTAGAACCAGATGAGGCTCGTCGTGATCGAGCTCGTGGGTCTCCAGGTTGCGCCGAGCGTCGCACCGATCGTTCTGCTCTGATCGTAGACATTGCTGAAGTAGGCATATTCCGGGACGATGTACGTCTGACCGTTCGGAAGGGTGCCTTCGCCATTGGTTGCGTTGAGCGGGCCGACACCGTTATAACCGTTGACGCCATCCGAGCTGATGACCCAAGGACTGCGGTTGTAGGCCTCGAACTCTTTGGTCATGGTGTTTTCATCGTCGTACGAGACGCTGCCCGTGATTGCAAACCTGTCACTGGGCTTGTACGAAGCCACGAGCGTGCCGGCCGGCGTCGTATCGCCAAGTGATTTATTGCTTGTCGACGTTCCGCGCACACTCGCAGTGAGCGAAAGGCCATCCGGCGCATCCAACGGATTGCGGGTCTTGAGATCGATGATGCCGCCCATGCCGCCTTCCGTCAGCGCCGCGTCCGGGGATTTGAAGACATCGACGCCGCCGATTTCTTCGCTCGGAATGGTCGAAAGAGAGTCGTATTGGATGTTGCCACCGGAGCCGCCGCCCGAGGCTTCGCCATAGGTGTAGAATTCCTTGCCGGTCAGAAAGATATCGCCATTGAGCGTGGTGAGATTCTGGCGCAGGCCATCGATCAAGACGCGCGAGCCTTTGCCCTGGTCGCGGTCGATCTGTATGCCAGGCAGACGCTGCAGGGATTCTGCCACGTCCTGGTCGGGCATCTTGCCGATGTCTTCGGCAGTGACGGACTCCATGATCAGGTTCGAGTTCTTCTTTGCATCGAGGGCATTAGCCAGCGACGCCCGGAAGCCTGTGACGACGACCGTCTCGACAGGGCCTTGTTGATCGGTTTGAGCCCGGGCTGCTGCCGCGTCCGCTCCGATGAGCAATGCAACCATTGCGGTCTGAGTGTACAATTTCAATCTACGATTCATCTTAAGTTCCCTCTCCTGATAGTTTTTATTTGCTAGCTCCAGCCACGACGTGGAAATGCGTCTCAGGTCGGCATGCTAGTTAGAGGCAGAATACATATCGGGTAAGCGTTTTCCATCAGAAATGACAGCGCTTACTAATTGACTCTTGGATTTCCATAATATTGTGGCCAAAGCGCCACGGTGCGGCGGCGCGTTCATTCAGGGCTGCCGGATGTGCTAAAGCTGCAAAATTTTCAAGCAAAAACAATCGGAAGAAACAATTTCCGGAAAATACAGCTGCCTTCGGGACAAAAAGAAGCGGGGGGGGGGGGGGGGGGGGCGGGGGCCGGGCAGCACCGCGGTGTGGTGGTGGGAGATGGGGTGGGGCCAAAAAAAGGACGGACCGAGCAAGATGGAAAGGG